>LFRM01201019.1_pt2 | contig 34570 bp, 29 predicted proteins | sample 618341 | NCBI WGS metagenome assembly LFRM01 (sample SAMN03654438, study PRJNA283298) | anaerobic digester metagenome | isolation source: pool of bioreactors CSTR01a, CSTR02a, and CSTR03a thermophilic anaerobic... | place: Denmark: Kgs. Lyngby | collected 2014-05-21 | reverse complement strand
TCCAACAGTTCTAAGCCATGAATCCTTTTCGGCAATCATCCTTTTTTCTTTTTTCATATGCCCATCCAAAAGCGCGAAATCTTCCTTGTCAAGCCTATCTCCCGTAATCAAATCTTCAAACACTCTCAATTCAAGCATTGTGCGAACTTCCATAATTTCTCTCAGTTCTTTTTCTGTATGCTTCGCTACGAACCAACCTACTCGTGGCTTCGCTACAACAATACCTTGATGTTCAAGCTCTTTAAGTGCTTCTCGCACAGGAGATCTGCTTACATTCAACTCTTCTGCTATATCACGTTCGACTATCTGGTCCCCCTTTCTGTACGAATCACCACAAAAAATCTTGCGGCGTAGGTAATCCGCAATATAGTGATTCAGGTTTTCTGGTAAAACAACCTTTGCTTCTTGATTCACAAGAATCCCTCCATATGCTTGGTGGTCTACTGTCGACCAACAATGATTATAATAAGTAAATAAGAAAAGTCAAGTGCTCAAAATTGTCTCATCTAAAACCTGCTAAAACCTAGATTAAAACCGAAGCCTGTATCCTTCGTTCAATAGTTCAAGATTAAAAAAGTGCCTCCAAGAAGATAAAAGGGGCGCATAACGGGGGTCATTTTAAAGAGAGCAGTTACAATAGGGGCCTTCCTTTATGCTATCGAAAGGAAGGCCCCATCACGCAGGATATCGCTTTTTCTATTTCTACAGACCTTAATGGTTTCATAGTGTTAAGACCCTATCCGGCCTTAACACTGGACATCACCTTAGTCCCAGATGTCATAAATAGGACAAGAACGGACATTACACATATTACGGTAACTAAAGGTCGGTGGTAAAATGCTGCAAAGCCAGCAACGGCAAAAGCTATTCGATGCCATGGAGACAGAGGAGCTCGTGCATAGCCTGTCATGGCAAAGGCAATGCCGGCGAGAGCTCCGATGCCGCTCAAAATAGAGAATAAAATTTGTATTGGAGTTCCTTGAAAGATAAGTCCTAGGTCATAGCAAAATGCAAAGGGCACGATGAATGCTAAGACGCCAAGCCTACAGGCCGTGAAACCTGTTTTGTTGGGATCTGAACCTGCAATAGATGCAGCAGCATAGGCAGCCAGTGCAACTGGCGGTGTAATATTTGACACTATGGCGTAGTAAAAAACAAAAAGGTGTGAAGCTAGCGGGTTAAATCCTATTTTTACAAGGGCAGGCACACCCAAAGCAGCGGCGAGAATGTAGGCGCTGGTTGTTGGCAACCCCATGCCAAGGATAAGTGAAACGATAGCGATTAAAAGCAGTGCTAATAAGGGGATGCCGTGGGCTATGCTAAGCACAGCGCTTACAAATTTGAAACCAACACCTGAAAGAGCAACGGACCCAACAACTAATCCGGCAGAGGCACAAGCTAGGCAAATAATGGGAATACTTCTGGCTCCGTCATGGATAGCCTCAATTACTTTCTTTGGCCCCATTCTATGTTTAGGATCAAAGAGCGACATGCTCCAAGATAAAACAATTCCTGCAATAGCTCCATACATAGGTGTGTATCCGGCTAGCAGCATAAAAACGAGCAGGGCAATGGGCGACATCAAGTACAGTCGTTTAAGAACGGTCTTTTTAGATGGAAGTTCATCCGGTGGAAGTCCTTTTAGATCATCTCTGAGGGCGACTAGATGAGTCATTAAGAGAACGGCGCCATAATAGAATAGAGAAGGGAGCACAGCAGCTATCATTATTACTTTAAAAGGAACCCCTAAAAGAGCAGCCATGACAAAAGCTCCCGCTCCCATTATTGGCGGCATGAGCTGCCCTCCTGCACTGGCAACTGCTTCTACAGCTCCGGCAAAGTGAGGCTTATAACCAATGCGCTTCATTAAGGGAATGGTAAAGGAGCCGGTTCCATAAACATTAGCAACAGCGGATCCTGAAATAGACCCAAATAGCGAAGAACTTACTACTGCAATTTTGGCAGGTCCCCCGGCCGCGGTTCCGGTAAAGGCTTGAGCGAACTCCATAAAATATTCTCCAATGCCACTTTTTTCCAAGAAACTGCCGAAAATTAAAAATATCATGACGAAGGTTGCAGATACACCTAAAGATGTTGAAAAAATACCTTCGTCTGTAAGGTACATTCCTTCGATAAGTCTATCGAATTCTGTTGGAATACCCCTGAGAACGGCAGGAAGCAGGCTAGTATCGCACACGTATGTGTAAATGACAAAAGCTAACGCTACAATTACAAGAGGCAGCCCTACGACGCGTCGAGTAGCTTCTAAAAGCAACAGGATAAGCATGGCACCAAGTACCATCTGAATCATTGTGACATCATCCACGCCCTGGATCCGCATCATTATCTGATCGTAGTTCATTATGATGTATATTCCCGGTGCCGCAGAAGCTACGGCAAGTATCCAATCGTACCAAGGAACTTTGGTCTCGGGGACTTCTCTTTCCTTCGAAGAGGCAAAGGGGTAAAGAATGAATGCCATTGGCAACACCCATGTTAGGTGGATTGCTCGCTGTAAATATGCTTCAAAGGATCCAAAAACAGCCGTGTAAAGGTGAAATAAGCCCAGAGCAAGGACATAGACATAGAAAACCTTTGCTACAGCGCCTTCAAGTTTTCTCATAAGACGAAACACCTCCTTGACAAAAATCGCAAAGCAAAGGGCAGGCTCAGAAGCCCGCCCTTAATCTTTTTTCGAGCAGTATGAAAGTTCAACCGCTCAACAAGTTACTTCTTAGAAGCGGCTTCTGTCCAGTATTTAACAGCTCCAGCGTGACTCTTAATGGGATCACCCGGAATTGCCGCGGCCGGATCTAATTCCTTCATGTCAACAACGGCCTTGGCAAGAGTATCTTGATTTTCATGCATTGCCTTACATAGGTTATATACAAGGTCTTCGTCCAAGTCATTGCGCACCACTATGCAGGTATAATCTCCAACTACCTTTACGGGTTCATCTTTGACAGACTTGTAAATGCCAGGATCTACTGTGAAGGTTACTGTGCCGTAATCAACACCAATCTTATCGAGGGTTTCCTGTTCCATTCCTAGGATGACTACGTCTGTCTGGCTTTCAATTTGCATTACAATGGAGGCAACTTTGCCCACAGAGAAGGCAAAGATGTCAAGATGGTTATCGGCAATCAGGTCTGCACCGTCGGAGTAGGAAGCGTATTCTACAGAGCCACCCCATTCTTTCAGAGCTTTACGATAGTCAAGTCCAAAGCCGGACTTGAAAACGGCATTGACCATGAACTCGGAGCCAGTTCCGGTCTTCAGTGTTGCAAAACGAGTTGGTATCTTACGAGCAACCAAATCGTCGAGGGACTTAATGTTATGTTTCTCCACAAAATCTTTGCGGGCAATAAAATAAGTGTACTGAGTATAGAGGTTTGCCAGTATAGTTGCGTTCTCAACGGGAGTTTCGAAGGGAGGCATGCCACCTTTTTGAGCAACGGCAACCATAGAAGTGTTGGAAAAACCAAGATCGCCCTTTCCCTTATCTGCATTGATAATGTTGGCAATAGCACCGCCGCTTATGCTCGTAGTGGGGATAACCGTCTGAGTCCAGAGGTCAGCGAGGGCGCCGCCCAAAGCAAACCAGTTTCCGCCTGGAGGTCCAGCCATAAAGCGAAGCTGGGAAGGCGTATCGGCAAAACCGACAGAAGTGAAAAACACGCAGATCAACGCAAGTGACACAATGAAGCTTCTTTTCAAGATAAACCCTCCTTACTGTTTTTAAAGATTAATTTATGAAGACAAAAGTCACACCTGATCCCCGGTTAACTTTACAAGGCTTAAGAAACTATGTCAAGAATGTTTTTTTGGCTTTATTTCAACCAATGTGGAAAATTTTAGGTGGCAAGAGCCGGGACTGATCGTCCTGATATAGGTTTCTATGTTACAAAAATTACAAACTTGACCAAAGGAAGGTCGACTCTCAGGACGTATTTTAGCCTCAAAAAAGACAGCTGTTATAATATTATTGTCTGTGAATAAAAGGGAAGGAGCGCTTAAAGTTTCTAAAATACCTTCTTATATATTGAAGAGGAAATCGCGGAAGGCATAACAGGGGTCTTTTAAGCGCAAAATATGCCATTTCTGAAGGAGGTTAAGACAATGAAAAAGGAAATATCCGGTGTGACGATCGAGTGCGTAAAAGGGGATATAGTGAAACAACCCGACGTAACAGCCATCGTCAATGCTGCCAATGCCTGGTTAAGGATGGGTGGAGGAGTGGCAGGCGCCATTCACAGGGCCGCAGGGCCCGGCCTTGAAGAGGAATGCCGCCCACTTGCGCCAATAAAACCGGGACAGGCGGTAATTACGGGAGGACATAACCTTCCAAATAAATACGTGATTCACTGTCTCGGGCCTCGTTACGGAATAGACAAACCGGAAGACAAGCTTTTGGCAGATTGCTACCGAAATGCATTAAAATTGGCAGATGAGCATCAAATAGATTCCATTGCCTTTCCGGCCATTTCCACGGGCATATTTGGTTATCCGGTCGAAGAAGCGGCAGAAGTTGCCCTAAAAACGGTCAAAGAAGTCATCCCTACGCTCAAGCATGTAAAGCACATTCGATTTGTGCTTCACAGTGACTTTGACCACAAGGTACACGAAAAGGTGCTGGAAAGTTTATAAGCTATTTAGAATAAGCGGCTTAACATCAGGCTTCTTTGCTATATAGGCCTTCGAGAGTTATTGTTTTGGAGCGGAATGTATAGGAAATGACATTATTAACGATTCGGGATTTACTAAGTGAGCATAAGAAACTAGCATTACGAGAAGTTATAGTTTCGCTGTAATGGTAGAGTGGTAATAGAACGAGATGAAGATAGTTGCTTTGTTTCCGCTAATAGCGAGGTTGTTTTTTCTCAAGGCGAAACCCAACCAGAGGAGGAGTTCTGGTAAACTTTCGCGAGGCCATTCGGTTGCACATATTTGATTTCTTAGAGAGCAGATGGGCTAATTTTTGAGCATTGAACGTTAGGGATATTTCCGCTTACCAAATCCCTCCAAAGATCCTTCGAATTTGCTTTAAGTTCTTCCAGCGTTTCTCCTTGAGCCCAGTAATAGGGGAACTCTTCGAAATAGCCGACCCACATATTGCCATCCTGCCAATATATAAATTTTTGCTTCATTAATTGTCAGCCTCACTTTATCACTTTTATCATGCAATAGTGAAAATTACTTAGACATAGGCAGCTTCACTGACCATATTATAACAACCAAGCTAATTTCGGGCATCTTAAAAAGTTTAATCAGGATTTCCAAAATTTTGTTATAAAATATAATGTAATGATTAAGGGAGGTAGTTCCTGCGAGGAGGAAATGCAGTGCAAGAAATTTGGTACATATTTAAGGGTAACGAATTGCTGTTGTGTCATGCCTCGCAGATGAGGCTTCCAACGGCTTGCGATCTCGAAGCCCTTTCCGATAAATTAACCAAAAAAGGAGTCGTCTCTATAGGGGATCGCGATAAAAATGATGATCCGAAGGAATTTTGGGGAGAAATCTCTGTTGATGCGGTGCTTCCCGAAGGAATAATTACCATGGGATTGCGCGAAGTAGGATCGGTTTTAGGCGAAGGAGTCTTTTATAAAGCTGCAAGGGCATTTCAGTTGATGAAGTGGTACGGTCATCATTTATTTTGCATGGCCTGTGGTGGCAGGCTGGAGCCTTCACAATTTGATAACGGAAAAATTTGTCCCTCCTGTGGGGCAATCTTTTATCCTCCCGTGACGCCTGCCATTATAGTGGCAGTTGAAAGGGAAGGCAAAATACTTCTTGCGAGAAACGCCAACTTTCCCCCCGACCGATACAGCGTAATTGCGGGGTTTGTCGAGCCAGGGGAAAGCTTTGAGGATGCGGTCAGGCGAGAAGTGAAGGAAGAGGTTTCCGTAGAAGTAAAAAACATCCGTTACTTCGGAAGCCAACCGTGGCCATTTCCTCATACGATCATGGTTGGCTTTACCGCTCAGTGGGCTTCGGGTGAAATAAAGCCGGACGGCAAGGAAATCCTTGATGCCCGGTGGTTTGCCCCCGACGAATTGCCCGATATTCCGTCAGGCATCAGCATATCGCGCAAGCTCATAGATCATTTCAGGCGATTCGGCATCTGACCCTAAGATTTGTTTGCTAAAATTACTAAAAGTTCCAAAACTTTCTTGATGTTATCTATGGCAACAGGGTCTAGGTCTTTAAGCATTTCACTTACATAATTGGTGTAACGTTTGATGATTTTTGAAACCTTATTGACACCTTTATCGGTTATCCTTATGTAGCAAACCCGACCATCTGCCGGTGAAGGTTCTCTTAAAACATAACCTTTGTTTTCCAACCGATCTATGATTTTACTTGTTCCACTTTTCGTGATGTTCAATTTTTTCGCCATTTCTTGTACTGTGATATCATCGTGTTCACACAATTTTTTCAATGCTATAAATTCAATAAATGATAAATCTCCGCAATATTTACCGCCAAGTCCTTGACTTCCGAAACACCACGACAATTCTTGGATTAAATTATAAATCTCAAATATCATTCCATTCACATTCTTTCCTCCTGTATAAAAAATATTGTTTACTATATTAAACAAATTTTATAAACAATAGTTTCCATTGTCAACAAGAAAGCGGCAAAACCGCACCTCAAAGGTCAAGTCCAACATCGGTCAACGAAGTATTTGCAAAGCTTTGTACTTCTGAAGACGCAAAAGAAGGCGTGGCAGCCTTTTTCGAAAAACGCAACCCAACCTGGAAGGGAAGATGCGTTTTCCTCGTTTCACACTTCAGATCTGTATGGGCTAGAACTTAAAATGTTAGAAACCGGTTCGAGGTAAATGTTATAATGAATTTCGTTTAAGGCGAATAAAAATATTACAAGAAGGTTACCATAAAATGCCCTACGCAGAATTCAAGGCCCCAAAGGGGATCATAAAGGTTTCTTTAAAGTTAGACGGAGATAGCATATCGGAAATTCGGATAAGCGGGGATTTTTTTATGTATCCTGAAGAGGCGCTTGACGAGCTTGAAGGAAGACTCGTCGGCGTAAGGGCCGATAGGGAAAGTTTGCTGGAGGCGTTGGAGAAATTTTACTCTGAGACGAAGGTCGAAACGCCCATGATCGAACCAAAACACTTCGTTGAAGCGATAATGAGATCTTTGAGGGGATAAGATATGAAAAGCTGGAGATTGCTTCCCTTGAGAGTGGACGAACCCTTTTACAGCATGGCCATAGACGAGGCCATTTTAAGGTTAAAGGCCGATGGCAAGTCGCCCAATACTTTGAGGTTTTGGAGGTGGCGTCCTTCGAGCGTTTCTTTGGGGTATTTCCAAAGCCTTAATCGCGAAGTTGACCTCGAGGTAGCTAAAAAACGCGGGGTGGCAGTTGTAAGGCGCATCACTGGTGGAGGAGCCGTGTTTCACGACCATGACGGTGAGCTTACCTACAGCGTCGTTTGTGGGCAAAATGACGTCCCAAGGGATATCGAAAAGTCCTTCGAGGCAATCTGCGAAGGGCTCATAAGAGGCTTCAAACGTCTTGGCCTTGACGCATGCTTTAGCCCTCTAAACGATATCTCGGTAGGAAGCAAAAAAATCTCAGGAAGCGCGCAGACCAGAAAATGGAGATGCCTATTGCAGCACGGCACCATACTCATAGATCCTGACATAAGGCTCATGTTTGAGCTTTTAAGGGTAAGCCCTGAAAAAATCACGGATAAGTTCATCTCTTCCGCTTACGAGCGGGTAACGTCCATAAAACGGGAGCTTGGCGAAAAACCGAGCTTTGAAGAGGTAAAAGAAGCGATGCGGCTCGGCTTTGAGGAGTCCTTTGGCATTAGTTTCGAAGAAGGAGAGTTGTCTTCCGAAGAAATTAGCTTGGCCGAAGAGCTGAAAGAAAAATACGCCTCTTCTGAGTGGTTAATGAAGAGATGAGTGGTACCATGCAGGCGAAAGACGCGTTTTTTAAAAAATTCGAGCGCAGCGAAAACTTCTACGCTTACTATCCTTATCCCAAGTTTCCTTCGGTTTCAATAACCGGGAAAGCTTGCGCGATGAACTGCAAGCATTGCGGGCGTCAATATTTAAAGCACATGGTTTCTTGTCCCACCCCAGATGAGCTTTACCGAAAATGTCTAGTCTTTGACGAAAAAGGCTTTAAAGGCGTCCTCGTAAGCGGCGGTTATAACAGTAGCGGGTGGGTGCCCCTGGAAGGGTTCATTGACCCTTTAGCGCGCATCAAGCGTGAAACAAATTTAGCGATTAACGTTCACTGCGGTTTGGTGCCGACGGCGCTTGCCCGCGATCTCGGGAAGGCAGGCATAGACGTGGTATCCTTTGACCTCATAGGAGCTGACGAATCCATAAAAGAGGTAATAGGGATCGAAAAAAGGGTCGAAGATTATGAGCGTTCGCTGGATGCTTTAGTAGAATCTGTTTCATGCGTCGTGCCTCACATCACGATAGGCTTGCACGGTGGCAAATTATTGGGCGAAGAAAGGGCGCTTGAAATAGCAAGCTCAAGAAGGATAAGCGCGCTGGTGTTTCTAGTGCTCGTGCCAACGGCAGGTACCGCCTTTGAGAAGGTTCGCCCCCCTGCAGCAGAAGAAGCCGGAAAGCTCATTTCTGCCGCCCGGCTTAAAAGGCCCGATATTCCCATAATGCTTGGCTGCATGCGACCGCGGCTCCTCGAGTATGAAATTGCGGCCCTTAATGCCGGCGTTGACGGGATCGTGATGCCAAGGCAGGAAACGCTCAAACGCGCAAAAAACCTTGGTATGATCGTGCAAAGCGTTGAAGGATGTTGTGCGGTGCCGCTCAGGTTTGGAGGATAAAAATGGTTAAGTATATAAGAGTAGCCCTCGGAACGGGAGTCCTTTTGGGTTTTTGCAAAGCCAAACTTGAAGTTGCTCCGACTACGGCTCATCTTCTCACTTATTTTGAGGGAAAGTGTTTGGCCAATTGCAAGTTTTGCCCCCAGGCGAGGGAAAGTTCTTCCGACCAAAAGATGCTTTCGAGGGTGGAGTGGCCAAAGCTCGAGCTTGAGGGCGTCATCGAATCGCTAAGAACGCGCGATCACGGCTTTAAAAGGATCTGCGTTCAGACAGTTAATTACGCAGGGATCGTAGAAGACTTATTGGAAATAGTTTCAAGGATAAAGGGAGCGTGCGACCTTCCTATATCCCTTGCCTGCCATCCCCTCTCGAGTCAAGATATAAAGCGCCTGGCAGATGCCGGGGCAGAACGCATCGGGGTTGCCCTCGATGCGGCGACGCCCGAACTTTTTGAAGCCATAAAGGGCAAGGGTGCGAATTCGTTTTATTCCTGGCGGACTCATCTGCGCGCCCTCGAGGAAGTAAAAAAGATAGTTGGCAAAGCGACCACCCACCTGGTAGCGGGCCTGGGCGAAAGCGAAGAAGAAATGATAAGGACAATTCAGTTTTTGCAGGACCGCGAAATTACCGTGGGGCTTTTTGCATTTACGCCAATAAAGGGGACGCCTTTGGCCAAAAACTCCAGCCCCGATATATCCGCTTACAGGCGGATTCAGCTTGCCCGTTACTTGATCGCAAAGGGCTTTAGCAGGGCAGAAAAGATGAAGTTCGAAAATGGCAGGGTAATCAGCTTTGGCGTGGACGAAAATACATTAGAACTTGCGGTAAGCAGCGGCGCGCCCTTCATGACTTCGGGGTGTCCCGGGTGTAACAGGCCTTTTTATAACGAGTCACCACGCGGTCCAATATATAACTTCCCCCGAAAGCTCACGGAAGACGAAATGAAATCTATAAAGGGCGAGCTTGGCCTTGAGGTTCGATATTGACCGACACCTCGCCATCAAGGTTCATATTCTCGCCGGCTTGGGGGATGAACTTCCACCTGTAGGCGCCATTCAAGCTTATGTAGCTTGAAATGCCCTTCATGGAAAAATCTTCCAATCTGATCGTAAATGGCTCGGCCTCGAACATGGAGAAGCCATCTGCGAAACTTTCGACTACGCGTCCTATCTTTACGTCGCCAAGAAACACTGGGTCGCCAATGTTCACTGCATTAAGCGACAATACCCCGCCAAAGCCGTAATGCGGTACACCACCGTCTAAAATTCCCAGCCCCTCACCGACGAAGACCGGTATGCCGACAAAGGGTCCGATACATGCTTTTGGACCTTCTACCAAGACGGATCGTGGTTTTAAGGCTACAACCTTCCCCATAAATGCAGAAAGTTTTAGGCCTTCGTCGCAGGCAAGCTTACTACACCGTGCCTTTTCTGACGTTGACTCCGCGTCATTCGATTTTCCATCGAGGACGACGCGAATCGGAAGGCCTCCTCTTGCCCTGAGCAGATCGTCGTGTGGCCTTATTTCCACGTGCAAATGACGATCCGTCCAGGTGTCAAAGTGGCCGTTTCTTATCATTTCACCGAGCGGTTCATCCACATTTACGTAATCGCCTACCATGACGCCGGGTTTAACGTGAAGTATGCGAACGAGATACTCGGAACTGATCGGTGTTTCGATGGCGATCAGATATTCTTTCGTAGGCATCTGAAATTGCTTCGTCTTCGGAGCCGAAAATTCATAAATATATCTAACCCTACCCTCTACTGGAGAAGGCGCTTTTGAAGAAAGAGGGTAAATATCAATAGCTCGATGCTCGAAATGCGCCAGGTAAGGACTGTTGAAAAAAGACACCCTACTTTGACGCGGAGCGCAGATTTTTATCCCACAGGAGGCAGCAATTTTTATCAACTGCTCTCACATCCCCCTTTTGTAGCTGATACTGATTATACTTGATATGAGCCTGTTCAAAGATAAAGCAGAATCTGTTAAGCTTATTTAAAGGGGTGATGTCATTGGAGACGGTTTCTTTATTAAAGGAACTTTCAGGCGTGGACGGGCCCTCGGGGTACGAAGATGAAGCGCTAAAGGTTATCGAAGAAAAAATAAAACCTTACGCAGACGTTTTAAAAACCAGCAGGCTTAATACCTTAATAGCCCTGAAGCGCGGCGAGGGCACAAAGAAACTCGGGATATTTGCACACGTTGACGAGATAGGTTTTGTCGTCGCCAAAGTCGAAGAAAGAAGCTTTATAAGGCTTGAGCCCATAGGCGGCATCGATCCCAAGGTAGTTTTGTCACAGCGGATAAAAATATTTACGAAGCGAGGTGTCGCCACCGGCGTCGTGGGCTTTCTTCCCCCGCACCTTCAGAAGGAGGACCAAAGGGGGAAAGTCCCCAGCTTCGATGATATTTTCGTAGATGTTTCATGTTCATCCTTGGGAGAACATGTGAGCGTGGGAGATATTTGCGTAATCGAAGGAGAATGTACTGAGCTTGGAAGCAAAGTCTCCGGCAAAGCCCTGGACGACAGGGCAGGTTGTGCCGCCTTGATCTTGGCCGCCCAGGAGCTTGAGACGATCAAAAACAGGGCGGACGTTTACTTCATATTTTCAAGCCAGGAGGAGATCGCGGGTCCCGGGGCGGTTTCCGTGGCTTACGAACTTGGGCTGGATGAAGCCATAGTGGTAGACGTGACCCACGGAAACGAAAGGGTGCCCCAACTTCCCCAAATAAAGATTTCTGAGGGTCCCGCCTTAGCCGTTGGGCCCGTAATAAACAGGGAATTTTACAAGGCCCTTTCCGACGTGGCGAAGCGTAACGGCGTGAAAATACAGCTTGAACCCACGCCGGGAAGGTCCGGCACGGACACGGACGAAGTACAAATTACGAGGTCTGGCATCAAAACGGCTCTTGTTTCCATACCTCTAATGTACATGCACACGCCCGTTGAAGTAACAGACCCCCGTGACATAGAAGAAACGGCAAGACTTCTTGCCTTGGCAAGTACCATATGAGGCGTGCGAGGAAAGGGGTGAAGGCGATGTACTTGAAGGAATTGACCGAACTTGACGGCGTCTCTGGAGACGAGGGGCGCGTCAGGGATTTTATAAAAGAAAAAATAGAAGGCAAGGTCGACAGCGTAAAGGTGGACGTACTGGGCAACTTGATTGCCTTTAAAAAGGGAACGAAATCAAAGAGGAAATTCCTTTTGGCCGCACACATGGACGAAGTGGGCTTCATGGTGACAAACGTCGAAGACGACGGGACTTTGTCCTTTGCTCCCGTGGGAGGCGTCGATCCGCGCGTAGTGGTGGGAAAACACGTCAGGATAAAGGGGGAGATACCTGGCGTCATCGGCTACAAGGCCATACATCTTCAAAAGAAAGACGAGAGGCTGGCGTCACCCAAATACGAAAATCTCCGCATATATATCGGCGCAAGTTCAAAGGACGAAGCCACCCAAAAGGTAGAGATCGGGGACTACGTCTCCTTTGCGACGGACTTCAGGTGTGAAAACTCCAGGGCAACCAGCAAGGCCTTCGACGATAGGGCAGGATGCGCAGTGCTTATGGAGATAATAGATAAAAATGAGCGCTTCGAGGACGACCTTTATATTGCCTTTTTGGTTCAGGAAGAAACAGGCCTTAGGGGAAGTGCGGTGTTATTTGAACAACTTCAACCCGATCTGGCCTTGGTGATTGAGGGAACGACCGCTGGAGACGATCCTGGGCTTCCTGAACATCAGTGGGCGACTCATTTGGGAGACGGCCCGGCCATCACCTTCATGCACAGGGGATACGTGGTAAATAAAAAAATTTACGAATCCATCCTAAGTGTCGCTCAAAAATACGATATCAAACACCAGCCGAAAAGAAGGACTGCGGGGGGTACCGACGCGGCGCGCCTCGCCAAAACTGGCGGGGGAGTGCCTGCCGGAGTGATTTCCCTTCCGGCCCGATACATTCACAGTCCACTATCTGTGATCGACATGGGTGATTTTGAAAATACAGTCTTGCTGGTGAGCAAAATCTTGGAAGAAGGAGAGGGTTTTGCAAGATGATAGATTTAATCAAAGAGCTAACCGAAAGTTACGGTCCAAGCGGCAGGGAAGAGGAAGTTCAAAAAGTTGTTTTAAAACACCTCGAAGGCCACATAGATGGCCATAGATTTGACCCCTTGGGCAATTTGCTGGTCTGGAAAAAAGGCAAAAGCGACAAAAAGGTGCTGCTTGACGCCCATATAGATGAAATCGGACTTGTGGTTACAAACATCGACGATAAAGGTTTCCTGAGGGTAGAACCGGTTGGCGGAGTTTCTCCCTATACCTACGTGGGCCACAGGGTTAAATTCCCCAAAGCTACAGGAGTGGTTTACTATGAGGGCGAAACACCGGATGAGCAAAAGAAAAATTTATCGAACCTGACCTTCGACCACCTTTTCGTGGACATCGGCGCTCACGACCGAAAGGAAGCGGAAAGTTTGGTCCCCATAGGCACCTTTGGCGTTTACGATTCTTACTTTCACAGAAACGGCAAGTATCTTGTTTCCAAATCCATGGACGACAGGATCGGTTGTGCCGCTTTAGTCGAAGTCTTAAAAAATTTAAAAGACCCGAAACACACGGTAATAGGGTCTTTTTCCGTTCAGGAAGAAATCGGACTTGTCGGAGCGTCAGTGGCTGCTTACGATTTTTCTCCTCAACTTTGCGTCGCCGTAGACGTTACCGATTCGGCCGACCATCCGAAGGGGCTTAAAAGGCATGCTATGGCTTTGGGCAAGGGCCCTGCCATAAAGATCAAGGATCGAGCCTCGATAAGCCACAGGAAGGTCGTCGAGATGTTAGAGCAGGCTGCACAAAAATCAGGCGTGTCTTACCAAAAGGAAGTTTTGACTTTTGGAGGCACAAATGCCGCAGTCCTTCAAAGGACCAAGGAAGGCATCCCTTCGGCGACGCTTTCTATACCTACCAGATACGTCCATTCGCCAAGCGAAACCGTATGCCTAGACGATGTGGAAGGCGCGGTAAAATTGCTGGCGAGCTTCGTCAACTTGGAACTAGAATTTTAATGCCTTAAAAGCAGACTTGTTTGGTTATTTAACGTAAACTAAAAAATGGGTCGCTCATACATAGCGACCCATTTGTATAGATTGTGCGGTTACTTTTTTATGGTGTTTTTCAGCAAGCGCCCGTCTTCAAAGGCGATGATAACATCGAACTTCTCGGGTGCGGCGCCGAAATTTCCGTTGTCAGCCAGCCAAAGGTGCAGTTCCGTGTCTCCTTCGACCTCCATATTGAAGGACCCGTCCGTATCGGACAGCATCCCTCCAGATGCCGCGCGGGTCACTACTATATTCCATATGTCGTTTCCCGGAATGGTATCCCAAGTTCCGCTTTTGCTGTCCTTTGCCTTGATGGTTATGCTTTCTATGGTCCCCTTGGTATTAATGAGCTTGAGCAGCACGTGGGCGTCGGGGTTCGCATCGGGCGTGGCAAGAAGCGATGAAACCTCGCCTTTTTTCAGGTAGTTCATCGGACCCTTGCCAAGATAAGTAGCCCGAATTTTGTCTGAAACCTGAGCAGCACCGGGAGGCGCTTTAGTCTTTGGGGCCCCTTTTCCTTCAACGGCGCGGATTACCTCTTTTTCCAGGATACTTCCGTCGCTCATTACCACGAGGACTTTATATTTCACGTCGCCCTCAGTGATGGTGCCGTTATCGGTGAGCCACAGGTTGAAGTCCTTTTTCCCAGACACACTCAAAGAAACTGAACCGTTGCTTTCGTTTAAGACGTTCCCGGAAGAGTCCGTCACTGCAACGAGCCATTTCCCGTTTCCCGGTATCGTATCCCATTCCGAGGCTCCGTCATCGCCGCGGACGATGAAGTTGATGATCTTTCCATCGGCTACCAGTTCAAGGGCGATCTTCCAGTCGGGCTTTCCATCGCCCTTCAGGGCCTCGCTTCTTGAGGTCAGGTCTCCCTTTGAGGGCTCAATCAGCACTGCAGAAAGGATCCCCTTGTCCGGGACTGGCTTGGCAACTTCTTGACGTTCGGCGACCTTGCGCAAGACCGTGCCGTCGTTGAACTTGACGATTACTTCATATCGCGTGGCGCCCGCTGCAATGGAGCCATTGTCGGCGACCCAAAGGTCCAGTGTCGTATCCCCCTCAACGGCAAATTTTACGCTTCCATCCTCCCTGTTTCGCAGCTTTCCATCGGTGTACACCGCTATGGCCCATATGCCGTTGCCAGGGACGGTATCCCAGGCCGAAGATGTGCCGTCCACGTTTCTTATCGAAATTTCTTCAACTACGGATATGGCGTTAAACCGTACCTTAAAGTGGGCGTCTCGTACGCCGTCGCCACGGATCTTTTCTGACTTACCTACGACATCTTTGTCTCCAATCCCCATCAAGACTGCCGATAATTCTTCACCTGCAGGCAATTCGGCCTTTTCAACTTCCTCGCGTTTAAAAATGTCGGGCATTCCAGGAACGGTTGTCTTCGCCGTTGCGGTGCTCCCGTCCATGAATGAAACGGTGACCTCATATTCCCGTGTTTCCGAAAAGGCGGTACCGTCGTCGGCAACATAGAGATGAAGGGTAATTAAAGCGAGAAATGGTTTGGTCGAAAAGGACCCCGCGGCTGTCGTAAGATCTTCCCCCTTGCCGTCTTGTACGATCATTCCCCATTTCTCGTTGCCGGGAATTGTGTCCCATGCCCTATCCGTTCCTAAAGCTTTAAGCTCTACCCCCGTTACAGCTCCGGCGCCTTTAATGGAAACGATGAAATGTGCATCAGGTTTGCCGTCCGGTTTCAAGGTCTCTTTCATCCCCAGAAGGTCCGTTTCGGTGCCTTTGAAAGTAAAACTTTGTATTTCACCCATGGCAGCGAAGGCGGAATTAACAAATAACATCGAGACAGCTATTAAGAAAAGGAGAAGGGCTGCTTTTTTAACCGATTTCATGGCTCAATCCCCCCTTGAATGAATTATTATTAATCTATTACTAAGATATTATAACATGTGACAATGACGCATCAGTATTATTTACGATCAACGATCGCGCCATGTTTTGGGGGCTATATTCGTTAAAATTCGAGTGCTTCCTGTAGAACAGTGACTGTAAGTTCATCCTTTAATGATCAAATCCGTTATATAATATTTTCATCATTAGGTGAACATGGCCTTGCTGAAAGGGTGAAACAAGTGGGCATATCCGCGAGTACAAGTTCAGCGCAACTTTCTGTGAGAAAATTAAAGTCCCTGATAATAGCTGAATGCATTATACTTATGGGATGCAAGGTCCTGTGCAGGCTTAATGAGCCTAACATAGCTGTTAAGACCTTATTCCCGGAAAAGTAAAGAGGGTTTACTGTCGATGAAGGACGTGACCAGTCGCTATAAGGGTGCTTTTTTTGTCCTTTTGTCCGCTTTCTTATACGGATTTATCCCTATCCTTGCCGTGTTTGCCTATAAGAAAGATGTCAGCGTTATGTCTTTTCACTTGGTGCGTTTTACTATTGCATCTGTTGCTCTTTTCTGCCTGCTTTATTTACGGAGGGGGAAAGCTGCGCTGATGGTGGGCAGGAAGAACCTTTTTCAATTATTCATACTTGGCGGTGTCCTCTTTACCCTCACAAGTTTTAGTTATTTTTCGAGTTTTAAATACATCCCGGCGTCCATGGCTGCCCTTATTTTTTATTCTTATCCCGCCTTGGTTTCTGTTGGTTCTTCTTATATTAATAAAGAATATCTCTCAATAACTCTCATTCTTGCGATAGGAGTGTCTTTCACGGGCCTCGTATTTCTTTCCGGAAAAACTGCGATTTCAGTCAGCATCAAAGGAGTCTTGCTGGCCGGTCTCGGGGCTTTATCATATACGTCTTATATCCTTTACGGAAACTCCATCATAAAAGACGTGCCCTACCAGGTAGTCGTCGCGTACGTCTGTTTCTTTTCTGCAATTTCTTTCCTCATCTTAGGGTCGGCCGCGCGTGGTTTGGCCCTTCCCAATGCAAGTTCCACGTGGGTGTTGCTCTGTTTTGTTGCTTTTGTTTCCCTTTTCGGGTTTCTTGCTTTCTTCCTCGGAGTTGAGCTGACCTCTCCGTCAATAGCTGCGATCTTAAGCATGGCAGAACCTCTCGTAACTGTCGTTCTGTCTCTTTTAATCTTTAAGGAATACCTGAGCATCACTCAGTACTTCGGAGGGGTCCTCGTGCTTGCGGGGTCATTTTTAGCTCTTAAAGCATCGGCGTCGCGGTAAATTGAAGGATCCAAAATGAGGATCAATGTCCTTTTGGCAGGAGTTCGGGGCCGTTTTGTCCTTTTTGATTTCCCGCAACGTCTTGGCCCCTTAATTGGCAAGTTGTGACCTTGCCCATTTAGCCCGATTAAAGCAATTTCACCATTTCTGAAAGTTTCTTGGCATTTTTGACCGCCAGGGCTTCGAAGTCGTTGTTGAAGTAAGCGTAGACGTCGATGCCTTTTTCAAGTAACGTCTTTACGCGCTGCGCCCAAGGCAGGAGTTCTTCTTCGCTGTAGTCCCACAGGTAAGTATTTTTGCCCAATCCGTGAAAGCGAAAATAGCTGGACTCTGCCGTCACGGGTGCTTCATCGGGAAAACCCCTGCGGCTTATCCCAACGAAGGCGACCTCGTGTTTGGATAAAATTTCCGCGGTCTCGTCTAACTTATCCCACCAGGAAAGGTGCCTGAATTCAATGGCTTGCCTTCTGTGTTTTGGCAAAAGGTGGCAAAATTCGTCCAGCAATGAAGCGTCATATTTAAGCGAAGGCGGAAGCTGCCACAAAACGCAGGAAAGCTGGGGAAGCAAGGCAAATCTGTCGAAGAAATTTTTCACTTCTTCCTCGCAACCTTTGAGGCGCCGGTAATGGGTTATCCTCCTTGAACCTTTGGCGGCAAAATAAAAACGGGGGGGAACCTTTTTAGCCCAAGACCGAAGCATGTTTTCAAAAGGGGTTCGGTAAAAGGACATGTTTATTTCAACGGTTTGGAAATCTTGGGCGTAATAAGAAAGCCTATCGCCAGTCCTTAAGTCAGGTGGATAGTAGTTTCCGTTCCACGATTCGTAAGACCACCCGCTGCAGCCGATTAGGCACTTTCCTTTTTCGTCTTCCCTGGGCCAAGGGTCCCTGAGTCGCCTTTTGGCCCATAGATCGGCTCTTGTCTCCCGCTTTCGGATGACCTCTTGCCAATCCTCTTTGGTGCGCACATGTTTCGGGATCTTTTCTTTTTCGTGTTCTAACTGTAGGTGAGCGATTTCGTGAAGGAGCAGGAACCTGAAAAGTTCAGATGGCGTGATGTCATCGTTTCCCCATTGGCCGTAGTAGTCTTCGGGGTCGAAGCTTTGAAGAATCTCCACCCAGGCTTCTCCCTCGGAAGTTATGGTGATTCGGGCGAACATATCGGCGCCCAGATACTCCCTAAAAATGAGCTTTACTCCCCACGCAGAAGCAAGCTCTTCAAGCCACGTCTTTTCTGCTTCGTTCAGCTTTAACATCTTATTCTCATTAACCATGAGGTTCGTCACCCTTTTTATAAACGAGGCCGCTGCGATGGCATCAATAGAGAGCGCTTAAAAAGTTAAGCAATGGAGCCTAAACGCGTTATATCTTCGCGCAGGCAATTGTACTCAAAGGTCATTTTTTTTCTGGCCAACGCCGGAAAGATGTCGCGCCATGGCAGGTCTTTATCAGCTGTTCCTTCTGTCTTCCAATCCACGACGACTAATTTATCACCCCTGGTAGAATGTTTGCGCACCAGGAAATTAGCAGGATTGGCCCAGTCATATATCACAAGGTCGTGTTCGATTAGAAAATCGTGAAGGTCTTCCAAAAGGTCCAGGGCGTGCTTCAACTTGTCTGGGTTATTTTTCACGTAAACGTCGATGGGTCGTGAAAATGAGCCATCCTCGTCGCGAACGCGCTCGACGACCAGCCCGGGTCCCAGGTTGGTCATCACGATGCCATAACATCTGGGCGCGTGTTCGAAAAATTCTTCGCCTATTTTAAGGGCCACAGAGCGGTAGACTCTTGCTTCTTCTCGGTTAGACCAAAAATCTATGAGCCAGGGCATTAGGAGTCTTTTAAGTCGCTTTCTCGGAGAAATGTGGTAACCTTCTTTCCAAAGCCTGTCAACTTTTATGCATAAATTTGGGTCCCCTGGATGCACGTAAGCCTCTCTTTTACTGCCGCTGTGGATCAAAAGCTCAGGCCTTAGCGTTATTATCTTGTCAGGTTTAAACCGCGGTTGCAGAGCTGGCGATTTAAAAAACATGGGAAAAAGATCGGCCAGGAAATACTTATAGTTATCCTTGGGAAGGAAGGCATTCATCCAAAGCCTTAGAGCTTTTTTGTAAACCTTTTTCGCGCCCCTTAGGTTACCGTTCGCCTTATAAATTTCGGCTAAAAGGTCCAAGTATTGAACCAGATCCGGATGATTTTCGCCAAGTTCTCTTTGGGCTGTGTCCAAAGCTTTTTCCGCATTGCGCAGGGCTTCATCGTAGTTGTTGTCTTGAATCAATTTTTTTATGTTCAAGGCTTCAATGGTATCGTTCAAAGGGGGCGCCTCCTTAAATAAAAATCCTTTATGTATTGTACAACATGGACTGTTTTATTTGACTGCGCTACAGAATGTTTTTGACTTTTTATAGACTTTGTTGATATTTCTATTACAACATTTCATTTAAATGATAAAATGGATACGTTGAGCGTAAATTTCTTTAGAATTCATAGCCCTTTAATGGATCGAAGTTCCGCACCATGAACTGTTAAATAATAAAAGATAATCCAGGGTGTGATCTTGTATGTTAAAAGCAAAAAAGATCCCCGTCAGTGATTTAGAAAAATTCAAAGGAATTGTGGCCGAGGATGTCGTATCAAAAGCTAAGGCACTTATATTGCCTAGAGGTTCAAATCTTTCTTGGTTAAGCAGTGTAGCGAAGAAAAATTTGATCGCAAAGCTCAAAGCAGAAGGGATTGAATATATAAGCGTTTACTCGAGCGATGTTGACCTGCAGAATAATTTTTTTAGTCAAGGTGCGGAATATAAAGAAAAATTAGATGTACCGGTCAAGCGAATCGACCGAGAGTTGGCAAATCAAACTATGAAGCAAATCGGCGATCTTTATCAGAGGATAGCTAGCGGTGAGGATGCCAGAGACTTGTACGAGTCTCTTATAGTTACGGGACATATCTTAACGCAAGAGATTTTGCAATCGGATGCTATAACTTTATCCCTGATCAAGGTGAGGGAAAAGGACGAATATACTTATGTACACTCCTTTAACGTTGCATTGCTTGCCGGTTTTTTGGCGGCAAGGTTAAGCAGAAGGGATAAAAAGTTAGTAGAAAAAATTACGATTGGCGGCTTGGTTCACGATATCGGCAAAGCTTTGATCCCCCTTGAAATTCTCAACAAGCCCGGACGTTTGGACGATAGAGAGTACGCAATTATGAAAGCTCATCCCGTTGATGGCTTTAACCTTGCGAGGCAAAACGGCATAGAGGACTTAGTGATACTTTCCATCATAAGGTGGCATCATGAAAGAGTAGATGGCAAGGGATATCCCGATGGACTTACAAGAGACGCTATCCCGCTTGTTGCTCGGATCGCCGCTGTGGCTGATGTATTTGATGCCGTTACGACGGACCGCGTCTACAGGACTGCTGAATCTCCTTATAATGCCATCTCCTTAATAATCATGGGAGCAAACACTCACTTTGATCCTGAAGTGGCAAGGGAATTGGTATTGGCTCTTGGCTTATATCCGCCGGGTACTGTTGTCGAGTTGTCCAATCAAAGCACCGCAGTCGTAATTGCGTCCAACCACGGCGACATGATTCGACCGGTCGTTATGGTTCTCTCGGATTTTAACGGCGTGTTTCTTGAAGAAGAACACGTTATTAATCTAAAACAAGCACCTGGTCTCTATATAAAAGGAGTGATAGGCAATTTTAATGAATAAAGAAACAAAGGGCTTATAGAAAATTCTCTTAAAAATAAGGGCAAAGCATGGTCAATTCTTATGCCTTTCGCTGTTGTCGTCCGCCACACAGTTGGCGGATTATTTTTATGATTTTAACCGGCTTTTTCAACAGTTTCGATGGATGATGTATTAAAAGAAGACTCCAGTTTTTTAAACAGATATAGCGATATTATAAAGGCTACGACAGAAGAAATGGGTTGACACCACCATATGCCATTAATGCCAAAAAGGGCGTTTAAGGTTACCGCAGCCGGATAACGAACCAGAATATTACGCGCAACCTGGGCGAATAAGTTGTAGTGCGTGTGCCCTGCACCCTGGAATACGCCGCCTATTATAATTGTCAGTGCGACTATGGGATAGCCAGTGGTGGAAGCTCTTATGGAGGCCGTTGAATAAAGGGATGTCAGGCCATCTGGCTTGAAAATGGACAAAAAGAACATGGGAAAGATGTATAGCAAGATTCCAATGCTGCACATCAATATGGCAGACCATTTAGCCGCAAAGACAAATCCGGCCTTAACTCTGCCGTAATCGCCCTTGCCCAAATTGTAGGCAACGAAGGGAACTAAAGCTGCATTGAACCCAAATACTACCAGGAAGGCGATATCTTCTATGCGGTTACCAAGCGCCCATCCGCTTATCGCCGCTTCCCCGTATTGGGCAAGTATCCTGTTGAGCAAAGCTGCACCGACCGAAAAACTAATCTGGGATAGGGAAAGCGGAAGCCCAATGGCTGTGACATTGCGCCAGGTAGGAATCGTGTTTCTCGCGAAACTAAACTTAGGGTGTATCTTGCTATGCTGCTTCAGTTTTGAAATGGAGTATAACAAAGTTAGCAACCTGCCCACGAGCGTCGCAAGCGAAGCGCCGCCTATTCCCAAGCCAAAGGTGAACATGAACAATGGGTCTAAGGCTATATTTACAGCATTTCCTATCAGCAGGCTGGACATGGGCACTATGGCATTCCCCTGGCTCCGGTAAACGGCATCCAGTAGCAGACTACATGAAGCTACGGGAAAAGACCAAATTTGCCAAAAGAGATACTTATTTAAGTAGACCATTGCCTCCGGGCTTGCGCCCATGAAGGCAAAGAAGGGATCCCTCACGCTTGGGATTAAAAGTATGCATGGCAACAGGGATATCATGAAGACGAGGGAAAGGGTGGCATTTGCCAGGTAGCGTCCGCGATAAAGTTTTCCCATGCCCAAGTTCCTGCTTATGAGCGTGGTAGCTCCGATAGTACAGCCACTCATCAAGGCATACTCCACGAATATAACGGGCAATATGAGAGACATGGCTGCCAGGGGTACGGTCCCCAACCAGGCCACGAACATTGTGTCCGCTATGTGAAATATCGTATGTCCCAGTGTCGCGATAATGGAAGGTATCGCAAGGCTCCACAGCACATGCGGTACAGGGTCTTTCCCCATGTCCACGTTTACGGTCTTTCTGCGCTGCACATTTATTCTCCTCTTATATTTCTTAACTAGTGTGGGCTTGTTTCAGGTTAAGAGCCGGACGAAGAACACTCTGTTGAAGCTTGTAGGAACCCCGCCTCGCGAGCCAGCTTCTTTTTATGTTTTACAAATGCCTTCCTCCAACGTCCGGTGCTAAAGACAAGTATCATCCCAATACCCTGGACAATATCGGAAGCGTTGATTCCAAGCCAAATCCCTTTATAACCCATTTTGAGGACGAGTGCAAAAAGGTATGCAAAAGGTATTCTAAAACCAAGTTGACCAATTGCGTTGACGATGGTAGGCACTTTGGTGTCTCCCGCGCCATTCATCGCCTGGCCAAGGATGAGCGAAAACGCAAGAAAGGGGAATGTCAAAGCTAGATAGTGTAAATACGAGCTGCCTATAGTAACGACCTCCGGATGGTCGTTGAAAAATCTTACGAGACCTGGCGCAAAGGTCAGGAAAACTATGATGATCGGGATGAGAATAAGCTCGTAATATGCAACGGTGCGCCATGCAGCTTTTTGCGCCCGCTTGGGCTTTCCAGCGCCCAGATTTTGTCCCACTAAAACGGCAGCAGCGCCAGCAAATCCATTGCCGGGCACTATGACGAGCGTCCTAAGCCTCGCACCTATTCCATACGCCGCAAGAGTCACGTGACCGAAGGACGTGACCAGGCGCATCAAAAAGAGGAAGGACACTTCACGAATAAAGACTTGAAGCGAGGCAAAGGAACCAATACTAATAATCCTTTTCATCAAAGGGGGAAGAGGCTTAAGGTATTTGAGCTTTAAATGAAGCGTAGAGTGTCCAACGAGAAGATGTCTTAAAAGAAATAAGACGCCAATGCCACGGGTTAAGACCGTCGCTATGGCAGAGCCGGCTACGCCCATTGCAGGGAAAGGACCATACCCCATGATGAGCATCGGATCAAGAATGATGTTAAGGATGTTTGCAATTATCAGCGCGTACAAAGGAGTCTTGGCATCACCAGAACCGCGCAGAGCAAAGTTTATCCCTACAAAAATAAAAATGGAAACAGCGAATGCGAAGTTTATTTTAAGGTATTCTCCCGCATAGATTAAAACGTCCCCTGTGGCTCCAAAAAGCCTTAAAATGGGGTCCACAAGAAAAAGCGCTACTAATACCATGACGCCCGATCCGATAATGCCCAGGATAAGCGTTTGCCCTAAAACAATATCCGACATCTCGTGATTTTCTTCTCCGGTAAAGTGTGCGATGAGAGCCATCGTTCCTACGGCAATGCCCTGAACCAGCATCATGAGTATAGCTACAACTGTACCGGCAATAGCAAGTGCGGCTACTTCAACGTGTCCTAATTCACCGACAAAATATAAGTCCACCATCGAGAAAAGATCTTGCAGCAACCCGCCAATCATCATTGGGGCTGCAAGCTTCCATATGGACCGTGAAAGTTCGCCTTCTACTAAGTTTTTTTCAATTCTTCGTTCGCGCTCATTTGCCATACAAAAATCGCTCCTTGCAACTTTTGGTCTTCCGTAAAATTCAATCAATCATAGCATATTTAAAGATTATATCATGCACCATAGAGGTATTTACATTTGTATGTGCCGAAGGATAAAAAAGGAATAAATCTGCAATTAGCAAATTGTCCGTCTTATCTAGACTCCAAGCTTGACCCTCTGTGTATACCTACAATATGATATAAACGATATGGACCTCAAATCTGCTACATCAAATAGTCTCAGTTATAATCAATATGAAGCTTTCATGAATCATATATACGGTATATTATATATTATACTAGATAAAGAAAGGGGGAATGGAGCAAAGGTAGTCCTGGGAAAAAGTTAAAAAAGCAGCATAACATAGGTTGGCTAGTTGTTTGTTCAGGGGATTTGTATTTATCAAAGACGTCGTGACGTCGCGATAAGGAGGAGTGGTTAAATGAGAAGGTTATGTCACGTATTGGTGGTTGCTATTGTTGTCATAGCTTTTGCAAGCGCGGCTTTTGCAGGACCCACCAAGGTGGGGATCATGACGGGCACCACATCTCAAGGAGAAGAAGAGTACAGAGCCGCACTTGAAATGATTGAAAAATACGGCGAAAACAGGGTAATTCACGTTACCTATCCGGACAAATTCATGGATGAGCAGGAAACCACTATTCAGCAAATAATGGGCATGGCTTCCGACCCGGACGTAAAGGCCATAGTGTTGGTGCAAGGCGTTCCCGGTTCGGCAGCGGCCATCGATAAGGTTAAAGAATTTCGTCCCGATATGTTTTTCATCAACATAGTTCCCCATGAAGATCCCTTGCTTGTCGTCCAGAAAGCAGATATATGTCTTGAGACGGATAATCCGATGCGTGGTGTCACGATCATTGAGCTGGCTGAAAAAATGGGCGCTAAGACCTTCTGTCATATTTCCTTCCCTCGCCATATGTCTTATCCTCTTCTCGCTGAGCGCAGAGACATCATGAAGGCTGAATGCGAAAAGCGGGGGATCGAGTTTGTTTTCGTCAACGCACCCGATCCGACCGGAGATGCCGGCATAGCCGGAACACAGCAATTTGTCCTGGAAGACGTTCCTCGTCAGGTAGAAAAATATGGCGTGGACACCGCCTTTTTCAGCACCAACTGCGGAATGCAAGAACCGTTAATAAAGGCCGTCATGACGACAGGTGCCCTTTTCCCAGAGCAGTGCTGTCCCAGCCCTTATCACGGATATCCTGGATCGCTCGGAATAGAAATACCCCCGGATAAGGCCGGAGATGTGGGATTCATATTAAAAGCCATTGAAGAAAAGGTTGTCGAAGCGGGCAGGGCCGGAAGATTTGCGACTTGGAAAGTTCCCGCCAACATGGCATTTACCTATGCTTCAACTGAGTATGCCTTTGATGTCGCCGATGGCAAAGTATCGGGATACGATAGAGCTCATATGGAAAAGTTGCTTTACAAGTATTTTGGAGAAGAGTCAAGGATAAGATCCTACGAAAACGTCGAAGCTGGAGTAAAAGCAGATAACTTCTTGCTCATCGTTGGGGAGTCGATAATCTTTGGCGCAAATAAATAGAAAGCATACGTTTAAACAAAGAGATTAAAAGCTCTAGCGGGGTTGCTCGCCTGTGAGCGACCCCGCTACATTGTAGCTTACTTCATTTGAGGGAGGGAGGAATTTCTTAATGGAAGCTCCCCGTCTGGAAATGCGAGATATAAGCAAGGAATACTTCGGCAACAAGGTTTTGCGCTCTGTGAACCTTTCTGTTGCACCCGGCGAGATTCATGGCCTTGTCGGTGAGAATGGAGCCGGAAAATCAACGTTAATGAATATCTTGTTTGGGATGCCAGTCATAAGAAATACGGGAGGTTTTGAAGGCAGGATTTTTATCGATGGAGAGCCGGTAGAAGTAAACTCGCCCTATGATGCTCTGGAATTAGGGATCGGCATGGTGCATCAGGAATTCATGTTGTTGCCCGGGCTGACCATAACGGAAAATATAAAGATAAATCGTGAAATCGTTAAAGACAACTTATTGAGCAAGTTGCTGGGAAAAAAACTTGGAATCCTTGATTTTGAAAGAATGAGAAAGGATGCGAGAAGAGCACTAGATCGGGTGGAGTTAAATATCGATGAAATGTTGCCCGTCCTTGGATTGCCCGTTGGATTCATGCAGTTTATCGAAATTGCCCGAGAGCTGGATAAAGACTCACTTAGACTGCTGATCCTGGATGAACCTACAGCCGTACTGACGGAAAAAGACGCCGAAATGCTGATAGAGGTAATGAAAAAGCTCTCCAGAGAAGGCATTTCTATCCTTTTTATAACCCATAGGCTCAATGAGGTCTTGCGGGTGGCCGACAATATCACTGTTCTCAGGGATGGCGAAGTGGTCGGAAAGCTTCCATCGTCGGAAGCCACCATTGAAGTCCTCGCAGAACTCATGGTTGGACGCAAAGTCGATATATCAGCTCGAGCCCGCAGGGGTTTTAAAGGAGATGGGGAACCGATCCTCACGATTAAAGACCTTCACGTCGATATGCCGGGGGAAAGAGTTTCGGGCCTGTCTTTAAATGTCCATGACGGAGAGATATTGGGGATAGGCGGATTGGCCGGTCATGGGAAAATAGGAATCGCCAACGGCATCATGGGATTATATCCTGCCAGAGGTCATGTTCACGTCGCAAACTATGGCGAAGTTGAGCTTAACTCTCCGCTTTCGGCGCTAAGCAGTGGCATGGCCTTTGTCTCAGAAGATAGGCGAGGAATGGGACTTCTTTTAGACGAAACGATAGAGTTGAACATTGTTGTTCAGGCTTTGTTGAGCCGAGGCAAGTTTCTTAAAAAATATTTATTTAACATGATAGACAGAGAGTTAATCCGAAAACACGCACTTAAAATGATTAAAGATCTGGATATACGCTGCACCGGTCCAAATCAAATAGTGAGGCGTCTCAGTGGAGGCAATCAACAAAAGGTCTGCATAGCCAAAGCACTCACCTTGGAACCTTCGATTCTTTTTGTCTCTGAACCGACACGTGGGATCGATGTGGGCGCTAAAAAGATCGTACTCGATCTGCTTTTGCAGCTGAACCAAGAGCTGGGAGTCACAATTATCATGACATCTTCCGAACTTGCCGAACTTCGTTCCATTTGTGACCGGATTGCCATCATCTACAGAGGTCGCTTGCAGGGTATCCTTCCTGTTGACGCAAGCGACAAAGAATTTGGCTTAATGATGGCAGGGGAACTTTCGGCTGTTAAAGAGGGGGTATTTTGATGACTTCGGGTGATTTCAACGAACATAGCATATGGCAAAGGATAAAAGAAGGCATCGCAAGTTTTGGAGTAGCCAGATCGATAATACTCCTTTTTTTGATCATCCTTTTAATTGCCGCACAGATCTTAGATCTTCCCATGGATCAGATACTATCCAGCATGCTGAGTCGTTTCGGAATGAACGGCATCCTGGTTTTGGCCATGATTCCAACGATAAGATCAGGGACAGGGCCTAATTTTGGCCTTCCACTGGGAATTTCCTGTGGACTAATTGCGGCCGTACTCAGCATAGAACTTGATTTAAGAGGCTTTCAAGCCTTTTTCTTCGCCGTCGGTCTGGGTGGAGCATTGGGTGCCATAGCAGGTTACTTATATGGTTTACTGCTCAACAAGGTCAAGGGACAGGAAATGACGGTGGGAACATATTTTGGTTTTTCAATCGTCTCACTTATGTGCATTTTTTGGTTTTTGTCGCCCTTTAAAAGCCCTGAAATGATCTGGCCCTACGGGGGAAGTGGCCTACGTGTAACTATAGCCTTGGAGGGCCGCTTCGACAAGATTTTAAATAATTTTCTTGCCTTCGATGTCTTTGGTGTCACGATACCAACGGGATTGCTGCTTTTTTATGGAGCTTTTTGCTTAATAGTGTGGCTTTTTATGCATTCTAAAACCGGAGTGGCTCTTTCGACGGTGGGTGAAAGTCCTCGTTTTGCAGAATCTTGCGGTCTTTCCATAGACCGTTATCGCACAATAGGTTCCGTGGTTTCTCAAGCCTTAGGGGCAGTGGGCATCATCGTATACGCCCAGACATTTGGTTTTTTGCAACTCTACATGGCCCCTCTTTTTATGGCTTTTTTTGCTGTGGCATCCATACTAATAGGAGGAGCAACCTTGAATCGAGCGACCATCTGGCATGCCACGGTAGGTTGTTTTCTTTTCCAGTCGATCCTAGTTGTTTCTATGCCCGTTGCTAACCTAGTCATATCCGAGAATCTTGCTGAAGTTGCAAGGATAATAATAAGCAACGGGATCATCCTTTATGCATTGACACGCCGGGAAATCGGAGGTGGCGCCTAATGGCTAAAGAAGAAAAAGCTCCCTTTTCGGCTTCAGATAACATGCATGAATCACAAAAAAGTCAATTTGAGCTTAAGTGGTTTTTGCGCAAAAATATCGTGCCCATTTTTTTCTTCGTGCTGTGCGTCATTGGCGGGTACTACAGCAGATTGCCACTGCCTTTTTTACTCAATGAGATCATCACTCGGATGGCCCGAAACAGTTTTTTAGTGATCTCCCTCATAATTCCAGTTTTGGCCGGCATGGGACTAAACTTCGGCATTGTCCTCGGGGCAATGGCCGGGCAATTTGCCTATGTCGCCACGGTAAATTGGCAAATGGCCGGCATGACTGGCTTTTTGACAACCGCGCTTTTATCTATACCCTTAGCCATGCTGTTTGGCTGGTTAACGGGAATACTTTTTAACCACGCAAAAGGTAAGGAAATGATCACGGGAATCATATTGGGATTTTTTGCAAACGGCATCTACCAGTTGATATGTCTTTACTTCATGGGAAACATCATACCCATAAGGGTTCCGTCGATGCTCATTCCCGGCAGCATAGGACTGAGGAATACTTTGGATATAAAGCCCATGCAATACGCCCTGGATAACCTCATGAAAATACAGGTGAAGATCCCGGGCCACGTTTTCCCCGTGTCAATACCCGTTGCAACCTTCCTAGCGATTTTGGCCTTGTGCCTCTTCATACATTACATTGTAAAAACTAAGCTAGGCCAGGAGTTTCGAATAGTGGGACAGGACATGTATGTTGCAGAGGCATCGGGCATCAACGTGAATAGAGTCAGGATTATCGCTGTTATCCTTTCAACGATATTAGCTGGCCTTGGACAAGTTATTTTTCTCCAGAACTTGGGTAACATCAATACCTATGGGAGCCATGTCCAGGTTGGCACTTTCGCCGTTGCAGCCATATTGATTGGAGGAGCATCCGTTAAAAAGGCCACAGTTGGCCAAGCTTTGCTCGGAACGCTTTTGTTTCATACTCTCTTTATAGTGTCTCCCCTTGCAGGGAAAAACCTTGTTGGAGACGCAATGATAGGGGAGTACTTCAGGGTTTTTGTGACATATGGAGTAATAGGCGTCGCCTTGGCGCTGCACGCATGGCAGAGTTTACAAGAACAAAGAAGAATAGCATTGCTTAAAGCCGATATCGGTGGAGAATAAAAGAATCACGATTAATCTGGACAAGACGAGCTTTTGCTGAGCCTTTATGTGCGCTTTTGAACGAAACCATCGATTTGACTAAAGGACGCATTTCGTACATAATTATACTAAGCTAAAAAAGATAGGTGATGCTAATGTCTAGATTAACGCCAAGAAAAGAAGATTACATTAAGGCCATATACAAGCTCAGCGAAAGAAACAGGGCAGTACGCATTAAAGATATTGCTCAAGTCATGGGGGTGAGGGCTCCAACCGTTGTAGGGATAGTTTCCATGTTAAAAGAAGATGGATACGTTGAGCAGGAGCCATACGGCTATCTCGAGCTTACCGCCTTGGGCAGGGAAAAGGCCAAGACATTAATTCAAAAAGAACAACTGATCTATAAATTCTTTGAAGATGTCTTGGAGCTGCCAAGCGATGAGGCAAAAGACAACGCTTGTGCCATAGAACATTACATATCGCCCATCTGTCTTGAACGCTTTCTATCCTTTATAGAATTTCTGTCTACCTGTCCCCATGCCAAACCCAAGTTCTTGGAGCACTTTAGGAAGTTCATAAATGATGGCGACGATAAAAACCTCGCCTGTGTTGCCTGTTGCTGCCACGAGATGTCTCGAGAAAGCGAAGTTGCTCAATAACCCTTTTCCAAGGGAGGGTTACGGCCAGGTTTTGCAGGTCCCTTGTTTTTAATTTATCGTCGAATGTATTATACTAATGCTAACGTTTAGCGAAGAAGGGAGATCTGTTTTTGCGAAAGTTTCTTCCCTTAATTATTGTGTCGTTCCTTGCTATCCTTTCTATAGGGCTTACCAGTGTCGAAGCTTCGCCGCAAAGCGTAGATACTTTGTTTGTGGCGAAACAATGGAAGGCCTTGGATGAATACTTCAAAACTCACAAAGACTACTTATCGCCTCGAGAATGGTCAGTTTATGCCAACGCGCTTTGGTTTCAGAGCAGGTATGCCGAAGCCCTGGACGTGTTGCTTGAGATACAGGATAAATTTCCCACTTTGGTAAAGCCTTATGGCGAATTTTATGCCGCCCTCGCATTTGAAAGGACTAATCGGCAAGAAGAGGCAAGAACTCTGCTTTACAAGCTTTGGCCTATTTCCCCCCGGGCGCTTCGTTTTTATGTAGCCTACGGGCTTTTTCGAACAGAAGAAAGCATTGAAAAGGAAAAGTGGGGCAGAGCCATGATGTCGTCTGCCTCGGATGATGCCCAAAGGGTGCAAGCTTTGACTGCGCTGTTTTCCATCGATTCGGCCGGTCTCGAAGAAGCATTTGCACTGCTCGATATTCAACCGCGAAATTCGACTGCCTTGAATTTTTTAAAGCAGTTTCCTGAGGACACCAATGCTCGAATTCCCTTTTACCTCGGGTATGCTGCCTTTTTAAAGGGCAACTATAAAGAGGCTGAGGCGTTATTAAAAAAGATAGACGAAAGCTCTCCTCATTGGCATAAGGCCAGTTACTACCGTGCTTACTCCAACTACAGGCTCAGAAACTATGAAGAGGCAGTCGCGCTTTGGCACAAACTTGCCGCAGGGGGTCGGGATTTTGCCCTGGCTTCCGTCGAAAGGCTGGCAATGCTTGCAAGCAAAGGAAACGCAAAGGCCATGGAGGTCTTGAAAATATTGGCAGGACCGGATGGTGAAGTAGCTAGGGCTGCCTTATATCACCTCATCTCATACTACGAAGATGTCGGTGACGAGGCAACTGCGCGCGCGCTGTCGGATCGGCTTCTTTCGGGAGAAGATGATTTTTATTCGATGAAGGTCTTGTGGCGAATGGGGTGGAAAGCATGGAAAAATGAAGACCACTCGTGGGCAGCTGAGCATTTTAAGCGGGCAAGCGCTTACGATGGAGATGACCTATGGGCCGCAAGGACGCTTTATTGGGCTGCACGTGCCTTTGAGAGCGCAGGAAATGCAAAGGAAGCCGAGGCGCTATTAAATAAATTAAAAGTTAACTACCCATTGTCTTATTACGGCCTTTTAACCGAAGAAATAGAGGGCAAAATCATAGATGGCCTTCCCGAGGAATTTCAGAGCAAGCCAAGTCAGATGGAGGCTTGGGGATTCATATTTTGGGAAAGTAAGATCTTATCTCAAAGTAGCAACCTTGCAGCTCGCTATAGGAGTTCACGACTTTACAGCTGGCTTGGCAACTTCGATCTTGCTTATAACATAGCAAGGCCACTGGAGTACTCGATAAAAGGTGACGGACCCATATCCAAAGGCTTACTGGAGGTCTTGTATCCCACACCTTTCGAGGTTGAGGTGAAGGCGTCTTGCGAGAAATTTGGCGTAGATCCCAACGTCATCTGGGCCATAATGAGGCAAGAAAGTGCTTTTAACCCTAACGCGACAAGTTGGGTGGGCGCTAGCGGCTTGATGCAACTAATGCCGGCTACAGCCAATGAAGAAGCTGCGAAATTAGGGATCAAAAAATTTGACATATATTCTCCCGAGACCAATATACGCTTGGGAGTCGCACATTTTTCCTGGCTTTTGGGCAGACTAAAGGACTTGCCGCTCGCCTTGGCAGCCTACAACGCGGGCATCGGCAATGTGACGCGATGGCTACCCGAGGGGGGTGAATTTGACGTAACTCAGTGGATTGAAGACATTCCCTTCAATGAAACCTTGACGTACGTGCGAAAGGTCATCGCTAATTATAAGATATATAAGGCATTGTATGGAGATAAAACGTAAAGAAGGAGTTGTGACGTTATGAGCTGCAATCGACATTACACCGAGGAAGTGCAAAGGGTATGGGATGATTTGAAGAGCTTGGGATATAGCGGTGAAATTTTTGTGAGCGACCACACGATCTTCACGGTCGAAGATGCCTCCAAAGCCATAGGCGTTCCCGAGGAACAGATACTAAAAAGTCTCATCTTCTTGGTGGACGATGAGCCAGTATTAGTGCTCATGAGCGGTCCCAACAAGGTAGACATAAAAAAGGTAAGGAAGCACTTGGGCGCTCGCAAGGTCAAGATGGCGGGAGCAGAGTATATAGAAGAAAACTTCGGCTACAAAATAGGAGGTGTTCCTCCCATAGGATACGACGTGAAAATTAAAACCCTGATCGACGAAGATGTTCAAAAATACGAAATCCTTTGGGCAGCCGCAGGCAACGATCATGCCTTTTTCCCCGTTTCGCCGGACGAACTTGTAAGGATCACCGGAGGATTGATCTGCGATTTGAAAAAGGAGTAAGCAACCACCGGAAAATTGCAGAAAACGCAAGAAAGGCGGAGAATATATCAGAATATGAAGTTTATTTTGTAATAATCGCCGTTAATCGTCGCTAATCGTTATCGATATTATTTGAACTGAGGGCCTTTTTTGCTACAATAAAAGTGAAGGTCAGGAAAGATCAAAAAGAGTAGGGGAGGTGGTGAGCCATGAGAAGACCTGAATTACCCGAAAGAAGAGGACGCGGTATGTGGTGGTACCCATCCTGGACGGGTATCGACAAACTGCAAGAGGAGATCAGCAGAGTGTTTGACGATTTTGCTTCCAGATTTATGCCACCCGTATTTGGTGGAGGTGCGGTGACAGTTGATGTGTATCGGAAGGATGGCAACGTCATAGTTGAAGCGGAACTTCCGGGACTTGACCCCAGGGATATAGATATAAAGATCTATGAAGATAAGGTCGTCTTGAGAGCGGAGAAATCGGGAGCCAAAGAAGTTGAGTCGGAAGAGATAATTCGTTCCGAACGCTATTACGGTAAAGTTTCACGGGTGATTGCCCTTCCCGTTGAAGTGTTGCCCGATAAGGCCAAGGCTAGATACAAAAACGGGGTGCTCACGATAACGATCCCGGAAAAGGAACCCGAAGAAGAGGGCGGCTATCGTATCGATATCGAATACGAAGACTAATTTTTACATTTAAAAGTTAAAAATGTAGCTTTAATGCCTTTCACCCTAACTTTAGAATATGGGGGTGAAAGGCATTTTTCTTGTCGATCCGCATTCGATCGGATTGTTTAGCATGCCCACCACAAAGGTGGCTTCAACTTGGGGATACGGCCTTCAGGTACTGCTTCTCCCTTCCGGGGCGTATTAATTGCGGGTTCCCTGACCTGAAAGCTCTGCTCCTCATGGACTATCGATATTTCTGATGTTAAGATAGTGGTCATAAAATCTTTGATTTGGGGGTGTGAAAAATGAGCAGTAATTTAAAGAGATTTCATATATTTACAACAATCTTCCTCGCCCTCGCGTTGACTTTTTTAGTGGGCTCGGTAACCATGGTTAGTGCCAAGGAGAAAGAGTTGAGGATCAGCTATCCCGATGATCCAAAGACCGCTGATTGTCAGAAAAATACCGCCTACTATATGTTGCCGCTTAATTGCTTCGATAGGCTGATAGAGTGCATAACCCTCGAATCCGGAGCTTCGGACCTGGTGCCCGGCTTAGCTGAAAGCTGGGAGGTCACTCCTGACGGTAAGACCTATACCTTTCATCTTAGGCAGGGCGTTTATTTCCATAACGGCGAGGAATTGACCGCGGACGATGTAGTCTATACCTTCGATCGAATGTTGGACCCCAAAACCCAAGCTCTGAACACGGATATCCTCAATTTCGTGGACGGGGCTCAAGACCGTCTTGACGGAAAAGCAGATACTACCAAAGGGTTAAAGGCGTTGGACAAATACACCGTCCAGATCACATTAAGCCAGCCCTTCGCTCCCTTTTTGTCCGTCATGGCCAGCCCGCAGGCGAGCATTTTTAATCGCAAATTCACCGAAAAAGCTGGAGATCAATTTGGCCTCACCGCGAAAACGACTTGCGGAACGGGACCTTTCATAATGAAGGAGTACGTGCTGAACGATCATGTAACGCTGGTGGCCAACGATAAGTATTATCACGGGCGTCCGCAACTGGACAGGATATTTGTCAGGGTTGTAACTGACCCGGAGACCATGAGAATGCTTTTTGAGGCCGGCGAAATCGATATCTTTGATTGCGACTACGCCTTTTCTCAGATTCCCTATTTTCTTGAGAACCCAAAATGGAAGGATCGCGTCGTGAGCGGTCCAAGGGTTGGGATATATTACATGTGCATCAATCAAAAAAAGGAACCCTTCGGAGACGTAAGGGTCCGCAAAGCCCTTCAAATGGCCATCGACAGAAAGATGATTTTAGACACCTTGTTTTATGGACGCGGCACTTTGGCCCACGGCGTCATGCCAAAGGGGCTAATAGGGTACAATCCGGATCTTGAGCCAATCGTCTATGA
>LFRM01156507.1_pt1 | contig 34579 bp, 30 predicted proteins | sample 618341 | NCBI WGS metagenome assembly LFRM01 (sample SAMN03654438, study PRJNA283298) | anaerobic digester metagenome | isolation source: pool of bioreactors CSTR01a, CSTR02a, and CSTR03a thermophilic anaerobic... | place: Denmark: Kgs. Lyngby | collected 2014-05-21 | reverse complement strand
CCTGAATTGAGAAAAACTCAAACAGGAAAGTCAGTATTATCTTTTTCAATTGCAGTAAACCGCAAGTTTAAAACCGAAGACCAGACAGCTGATTTTATCAACTGTGTAGCTTGGAATCAAACTGCAGACTTTTTGGCCCGCTATGCGACAAAAGGAGCATTAGTAGGAACAGAAGGAAGAATTCAAACTCGAAATTATGAAGATAAAACTGGAAACAGAGTATATGTGACAGAAGTCGTTTGTGACTCAGTTCAACTTTTAGAAAGTAAAGCTGAAGCCGAAAGACGTCAATCACAACAAGGTAGCCAAGGTTACTCCCAAAGTAGAGAACAAAACTACTACCCTGATCAAAGTTCTAATGACATAGATGAAGATTTTGGAGGACCGACACTAGATATTTCTAGTGATGATCTGCCATTTTAAATAGATAGGAGAATTATAATGGGCTTTAAAAAATTCAGACCAAGAAAAAAAGTATGTCACTTTTGCAAAACAAGAGTAGACTACGTTGACTATAAAGATGTAGACTTATTAAGAAAATATGTCTCAGCAAACGGAAGAATCATCCCAAGAAGAACTACTGGTACTTGTGCTAAACATCAAAGAGTTTTAGCTAATGCTATTAAGCGTTCACGCGAAATGGCTTTATTACCATATGTAGCTGAATAATAAATTTAAAAAACCTCCGTTATGCGGGGGTTTATGTATATAGAAAAGGTGTTTAAATGAAAAGTAATGTCAGAAGAATCACAGACGGCGCAATGATAGTCGCAATAATGGGTCTATTAACGGTCTTAGATGGTCAAAGTGGAATGCTTTTAGATGGACTACTTTTTTGGTTTATACCGATACCAATCATAATTTATGTCGCTAAATACAATGTTAGCGATGGAATTATAATTGCCGTGTCGACAACTTTGCTTACTTTTATTATTTCACTGCCCCATTTAGCTTTGCTGATGGGCTTTTCAAGTTTGATTGGTTTAGCTTATGGCTTTGGCATTAACAAAAATTTAAAAACAAGCAGTATACTCACACTAACTTTTATAGCCACTTTAGGTTATTACTTACTTTCAATGATAGTTTTTGCTGCATTTTTTGGCTATGATCCAGTTGCGGAAACTCAAGAAATTATTAAGTTTTTTACACAATTATTAAACCGAGTTAGCAGTAGTGACATTAATGTTATAACTTACTTAAGATGGACAAATCCATTTTTTGCAATGTTAATTCTCTTTGTACCTTTTTTACCAATCGTTATCTCACTTCTACAAACAATTACGACACACTTATTTAGCACAATAATTTTAAATCGACTAAAATTAACAGATATAAAATTAAGACCAGTTATATTAATGAAAATTAGCAAACCAATAGGAATAGTTGCTCTAATAACGTTATTTATTAGCTACTCTTACTTTATAATTGGTATAAATGGACCAGATACTGTTATAATGGTATTACAGTTTATAGCACAATTATTGTTTATAAGTATGGGGGCCATCCTTATGCTTACTTATGTTTCAATTAAAGGAAAAATACTACTAGCACCACTAGTTGGCTTATTTTTAATAATATTTCCAATACCAGTAATGATTATTGGTATTGCAGATGTTTTTTCTAATCTTAGGTTTGATATTTTAAGGAGGAGTTCAGTTGAAAGAGAAAGTCGAACAACTTAAATTTACGACCATTGTCGGCGTTTTAATTCAAGTTTCCATTTTAGCGATTTATATATTTTTAGATGGGGTAACCCAGACAATGTTTATCGTTTTATTTTTTCTAATCTTTGAAGCTTCCTTATTATTTTATATAATTTCAATATATGAGCGAGAACTTAAGAAAAACATTGCTGATGTAAGTGACATCTTAGGTGAAGAATCAAAAGATGCTTTTATAATTGGTGGTTTGGGTTTAGTAGTCTATGATGCTTCTTATAATATTGTCTGGATGAGTGATTACTTTAAACATATTGAAATCAACCGTGTAAATGAAAAAGTAACAGCTTGGCTACCCGATACCGTTTCTTTATTTAATGGTGATGTTGATGTTATAAACGTTGAATATGATGACTACATATTTAGAATTGCGCGTAACTCACAAGCGAGATTATTATACTTTAAAGACATAACGACAGAATATAATATCACAAAAAAATATAGTCAAGAAGCACCAGTTATGGCCTTGGTTCATTTAGATAATTATCAAGAATATACCCAGTATGAAGAGGAACAACGCGTTTACTTTATCGACAGTATCGTAAAACAAAATCTAATAAATTGGGCTAATGATTTAGGTATCTTTATTAAGCGGTTAAGAAATGATCGCTACTTGATGTTAATGAATGATGAAATCTTCACTAAAATACTTAGAAATAATTTTAGTATTATCCATAAAATTAGAAATGAAGGCCAAAACAATGATTTAGTTTTATCATTGTCTATGGGAATCGCTAGAGGAACATCCGATTATACACAATTAGAAGAGATGACAAACGACTTACTAGAATTAGCACAAAGCCGTGGTGGAGACCAAGTTGCCCTTAGGTCAGCTGGTGAAGAAGTCCACTACTATGGAGGCCATAGTGAGTCTCGAGAACGTCGAAGTAAAGCTAGAGTTAGAGTAATTTCACAGACAATTAAAGAGTTGATTAAAAATAGTGATAAAGTTATAATCATTGGTCATAAAAACTGTGATTTTGACTGTATGGGTAGTGCTTTAGGCATGAGTCGTATTGTATCTTCCTATAAAAAAGAAGTTTCAATTGTGGCAAAAACTGGTGGCTTAGAAGAAAAACTAACACAATCAATGTTAGAACACCAAGAAGCGTTAGGCGAAAGACATCATTTTATAAGTGAAGATGACGCCTTAGATATACTTACATATCAAACATTAGTAATTATGGTAGATCACCATAGTGATACAATAAGTAGTAGTCCGCGCTTAATAGAGCGTGCAAATAGAATTTGTGTAATCGACCATCATCGACGTAAAAAAGACTTTACTTTTCAGCCGATTCTATCTTATATTGAATCTGCCGCCTCGAGTACAGGTGAACTGGTTGTTGAATTGTTTCCGTATCAAGAAAAAAGAGTTAATCTTAGTGCATTAGAGGCAACCATTATGTATACAGGAATTATTGTTGATACTCATGGTTTTGTAAATAGAACTGGTAGTAGAACCTTTGAATCAGCATCACAACTTCAAAGATATGGGGCCGACTTACGTGAGGCTAATCAGTTTTTAAATGATTCTTTTGAAGAGTTTGAACTGAGAAATAAAGTTTTGGCAAGTTCTTATATTCATGATGAATTTGGTGTTGTTTTTGCTCCAATTTATGATCAAACAGAAATACCAAGGGCTTTGATATCACAAGCCGCCGATGAAATATTAAGCGTCCAAGAAGCTCAAGCAGTCTTTGTAATATCAAACATATCTGATAAAAAAGTTGGGGTTTCAGCCCGTTCAAAGGGTGTAATTAATGTTCAAAAAGTTATGGAAGAAATGGGTGGTGGAGGTCATTTTAATGCCGCAGCCCTACAAAGAGATAATAGCAGTGTTAAAGAATTAGTAGAAGAATTAGATAAAGTTATATCGAAATATTTAGAGGAGGTAATTAGTGATGAAAGTGATATTATTGAGTGATGTTAAAAATGTGGGTAAAAAAGATGAGGTGGTTGAAGTTTCTCCAGGATATGGAAGAAATTTTCTAATCAGACGTGGATTGGCTGTTTTAGCTACAGGTGGTAGCTTAGATGTTTTAGCAGAAGAAGAGTCAATAAAGCAAGAAAATCAAGATCAATTAAAGGAAAAAGCGATAGAGATTAAGGAACAAATTGAAAAAATAGAATTAGATTTTTTTGTTAATGTTGGAGTCGAAGGCAAGATATTTGGAAGTGTTTCATCAAAACAAGTAGCAAGTGCACTATTAAAACGTTATAACATAAAGGTTGATCGCAGAAAATTTTTAGACAATGGACCTTATAACCACTTAGGCGTAAACAATGTTAAGGTTGAATTATTTAAAGATGTTGTTGCAACAATTCAAGTAGTTTTAAAGGAAAAGAAATAAGATGAGACGCGAATTGCCAAGCAGTATCGATGCTGAACAAGCAATATTAGGTGCAATGCTTATATATCCTAATGCTGTAAAGGCGACAGTAGAATATGGACTGATTGCAGATCATTTCTTTTTAGATGCGCATAAAAGAATATATCGTATTATGCATGATGTCTATCAAGATAACCGATCCGTTGATCCAACAATTTTAATAACCAAACTTCAAGATGCCCAACTTTTAAATAGTATTGGTGGCTCCGAATATATTTTAGAGTTAACTGATACAGCGACAACTTCAGCCAGCATTAAACATTATGTAGAAATAATTCAAGATAAGTTTAAAATGCGCGAGTTAATTGAAATAACTGAAAGAATCAACGAAAAAGCATTTTCAAATCCTGGTGAAATTGATTCAATAATGGATGAGGCTGAAAAAGGTATTTTAGATGTTACCCGCTCAAGAAGAAGTGGAGATTTTAGAGCATCTGAGGAAATTGTTGCGGCTGTTTTAGCTAATATTAAAAGAAAAAGTGAATCAGGAACTGGTATAACTGGAATGAAAACAGGCTATTCAGGATTGGATAAAATTACCAGTGGTTTCCAAAAAGGTGACTTGATTGTTTTAGCAGCTAGACCATCAGTAGGTAAAACAGCCTTTGCCCTTAATCTAGGGACTAATATGGCCTTATTAAATGACTTACCAACAGCTATTTTCTCATTAGAAATGCCAGCTGAACAATTAATGCAAAGAATTTTAACTTTTAAAAGTGAAATTTCTGGAAATAAACTAAGAGATGGTACAATTAGATCTAATGCTGAATGGAATTCATTATTTGAAGCAGCTAATACTGTTAAACAAGCCAAAATATTTATTGATGATAGCCCTATGTTGAAAGTATCAGAAATATTTTCTAAGTGTCGTAAGCTTAAGGCGGAAAATGACTTAGGAGTTATTATTATTGACTACTTACAATTAATGGACTCAGGAAGTTCTGCAGAAAATAGACAGCAGGCTGTATCAGAAATATCAAGGGCTTTTAAAGCTTTAGCGCGTGAATTAGATGTACCAGTTATTGCACTATCACAGCTATCAAGAGCTGTTGAACAAAGAACAGACAAGCGTCCAATGCTTTCGGATTTACGAGAATCTGGAGCAATTGAGCAAGACGCCGACATTGTCATGTTTTTATACCGTGAATTCTACCATTCAAATGAAGATGAATCTGATAATCAAGAAACAGACGTTATTATTTCCAAACATCGTAATGGGTCTTTGGGGACAGTGACTTTAATGTTTAAAAAGAGTATAAATGCATTTTATACGATTGCACAATCATCGGGAGTTGATCGTTAGTGAAAGATAAGAAAATTTGGATTGTTTTAGTTTTGATGCTATTTTTTAGTGGTGTTATTGTTTATGCTGAATCAAGTGTAAATACAAAAAGTCAAAATTTTGCAAAAAGTCGACTTTTAAACAATAAAACATCAATATTAGAACAAGCAATTGTTAAAGAATTAACTGATCCTGTCATTACAACAGTTTTATATGCTAATAATGAGGTAGTTGGGACTGTAACAAATTTACAATTAATCGAAGAAAAAATTAAAGATGTTAACAAAGAACAATACCAAGACATTTTCCCTGATTCCAACCTTGGTCTTGGCGAAGATGTTTTTCTGACTGAAGAAATGACTTATTTTGTTAGGGAAGACATTGACAATGAAATTATTAATTACATTGTAGATAATGACTTATTGGCGATTGAATCAAACAAAATAACTTTTTCAAATGGAGCTATCATCTATATTAAAAATTTAGAAGACTTTGAAAGCGCAAAGGAAAAATATTTGCTAAACTTTGTTAGTGAAATGGAATTATCATATTTGAAAAAAGGCGAGATACCACCTTTAACAAAAGATTATGGTTCCACAGCAACATCATTAGATATTTTAGAAAAAACTTCAGTTAGTAGTGGTTATGCTTCTATTGATAATATATATTTAGATGAACGTTCCATAATTGAATTTTTAAGCTATGGTTTTGAAGTAGAAAAAGATTTTTATACTGTTAAGGCGTTGGATACAGTTGATGGTATTGCCTCTATGGCAGGAATATCACCACAGCAGCTTTTAACGATCAATCCACAAATTAAAAGTCGGGAACAACTTTTAAAAGAAGGAGAAGAATTAAACATTACATTTTTTGATTCACCTATAAATATTATCGTTAAAAAGCAAACAGTTAAAAAAGAAACCATATATCCGCAATCCACCCAATACATTAATGACCCTACTTTAAGAGAAGGAGCCACAATCACAACAGTTTATGAAAAATCTGGCTATGAAAGAACAACATATGAAGAAACTTATGTAAATGGCCAAATTAAAGATGGGGTAAAAATATTAGAAAAAGAAGTGTTAGTGGCCCCTGTTCGTGAAGTTATTAAACGGGGAACAATGATTTTGCCTAAAGTTGGTTCAGGAAGCTTTAGATATCCTGTTGATAATGTCGCTATGACTTGTGGTTGGTATTGTTATCCTGGTCATATGGCCACTGATTTTATTAATCAGTATAGCCGCTATGGATCAGTTAAGGCTTCTGATCGTGGTGTTGTAAATGGTAAGGGATACAACAGTATCGGAGGCTATTATGTAACTATTAACCATAACAATGGTTATGAAACATATTATGGACACTTAAATCGCCCGGCCTATGTAAATGTTGGTCAAACGATTTCACGTGGAGAAGTTATTGGTCAAATCGGACAAACTGGTTTTGCAACAGGGCCACATGTCCACTTTGAGATTAGATTATATGGTCGGCGCATAAACCCAATGACAATTGTAGGAAGGTAATTATGGAATATCATATTTTAGCGAGTGGTTCAAAAGGTAATTGTACAGTTATAAGTGATGGTGAAACAACTATTGTTATTGATGCTGGTACAACTAACCGTCATTTAAAGAATAGTTTTCAGCAAATAGACATTGATTATAAAAGTTTAGATGCAGTTTTAATCACTCACACCCACTCAGATCATATAGGTAGAATTAATTTATTTAAAGACATTCTATTTTACACGCCCGCCAATTTGGGTGATAATTTTAAACAAATTCAATTAAATGGTGAAGATAGTTTTGTAATAAATAGTTTAAGCATTAAAACAATTCCACTCTCGCATGATAGTGGCTTAACGCTAGGTTACATAATAGAAAACTCCTCAAGTAAGCTAGTCTACATAACAGATACGGGCTACTTCAAAGATTCACACTTAAAAGAAATAGAAAATGCAGATTATTATATTTTAGAAAGTAACCATGACCCAGAAATTTTGATGGCTACAAGTAGACCTTTTTTCTTAAAACAGAGAATTATGGCAATGGATGGGCATCTTTCTAACAATGATGCAGCAGAAGTTTTATCAAAAGTAGTTTCACACAATACCAAAGAAGTGGTTTTAGCGCACATTAGTGAAGAAGCTAATGATCCAATAGTCGCTTTACAAGTGACAGTAGATAGATTAAATAACCCTCAAGTTAATGTTAGGGTAGCAAAACAATTTGAAATAGTTTCAGGAGGTCTAAATGCAAAATAATAAATTAAAAACAAGTGTCAAATTATTATTAGTAGGGCTTTTATTTTGGAATGTTATATTAACTTACAAAGTTTTTGAAGGGCAAGTAAATAGTGATTCAACCAATAACATCAATAATTCTGAAATAATTAGCCAAAGAGCAACATATGCAACTACCGATTTAACTAAAGCAGCTGAAAAAAGCGCGAACAAAGCAGTAGGTATTAAGGCCCTTTCTGGTGCAGGTAGTGGTGCAATTTTTCGTTCAGAAAAATTAGAAAATGGAAAAACTAAGATCACTATTATAACTAATAATCATGTAATTGCTGGTTCTAAAGAAGTTATGGTTATGTTTGCTAATGAGCAAGAATTACCAGGTGACGTTGTTGGTGGTGACATCTTTACAGATTTAGCAGTAGTAAGTGTTGAAGCAGATTTTGCTGTTGATGCTTTTACAGTTGGTGACTCTTCACTCATAAAGGTTGGAGAGTGGGTTTTAGCAATTGGCTCACCTTTAGGTTTTGACTTTTATGGTTCAGTTTCTGAAGGTGTTATCTCAGGAAAAAACCGCCGTATTGGCGTCGATTTAAATGGTGATGGAAGTCATGATTGGGACATGGTCGTTTTACAAACAACAGCTGCGATTAACCCGGGTAATAGTGGTGGACCACTAATAAATTTAAATGGTGACTTAGTTGGCATTAATTCAATGAAGATTACTGGCAGCCAAGTTGAGGGAATGGGATTTGCGATTCCTATAAATGAAGTAATTCCAATTATCAATCAAATTATTGAAACTGGAGAAGTTAAAAGACCATTGATTGGACTATCTGGTAGAGGTATAAAAGATTACTCTTCTGTACACAAAAGCTATTTAGGACTACCTTTGGATATTGAAAAAGGGGTAGTTATTACAGATGTCCTTCCAAATGGTGCAGCTGAAGAAGCTGGCATTTTACCTTTAGATATTATTGTTAAATTCAATGATCTAGAAATTGAATCATTTAAAGACTTTAGAATTGAACTATACAAAATGAAGAGTGGCGATGAAGTTGTTTTAAAAGTCTTAAGAAATAATACCGTAATTGATATTTCGGTAATTCTTAAGTGATAAACATCCTATGTGTTGGAAAAATAAAAGACAAAAATAATAAAGCTATGGCTGATGAGTATTTAAAAAGACTACAGCCTTACCATAAAGTTATTATTAGTGAAGTTAAGGATTACACAACTAGTAGTAAAGATGAGATTATACTGGAAACTTTAGAGAAAGAAGCAGACAGCTTACTAAAGGTTATAAAAGAAACTGATTATGTTATCCTTTTAGCAATTGAAGGCGAAGAATTTGATTCAGTAGCTTTTAGTGAAAAATTAGATTCAATTTTCACCTATGAAAGTAGTAATATTGTTTTTCTTATTGGTGGTTCTATGGGTGTTAGCAAAAGAGTAATCGACAGGGCAAATTTAAAGTGGAGTTTTTCTAAATTAACGTTTCCACATCAGCTATTTAGGGTGATGGTCTTAGAACAAATATATCGAAGTTTTAGGATTCAAAGAAATGAACCCTACCATAAATAATATATGTTATAATGATAGAGTGTTTTAATAGGAGGTATTATGTTTAAGTTATATCCAAGTGAAGAACTAATTATTGAAACTGAAACAAACCCTACAATAGATGAACGTAAAAAATCGAGATACCTATTAATAATGGGTCTGATTCTAGTTTTTACTGGACTCTTTTATCGCTATGCAAGTGCTCAAGATTGGGTTTTAAGTATAATCTTTTGGGTCTCGATAATCGGGGTAGTTATTTCATTATCAGCGTATATATTTAAGATATATGATGCAGGTAAATTAAAAGGCAGCAAAAAGTACTATTTAACTTCAAGTAGAGTTGTTGAAACTGACGCTAATGGTAAAGTTAAAAAAGAAATTTTACTTTCAAAAATCAAACGCGTTGAATTAATTAAAATTGTGGGTAAGGCTGGAGATGTTGTGATAAATCCAAAACCTCAAAGCCCTCAAGAAGCCCAGAAACAACGACTAAAAGGCGATGTTGTTAGTAAATATGCTAAGGAAACATTTGTAGTAAAAAGTATAGCTGACGCAACAGCTTTTTATCAAGCAGTTAAGAAGTAAGGAAGCGGTTACTTATACTTGATTAATTAAAGTTTATGATATATATTATAGTAGAACGGAGGTATACAATGAAAAGTTTTACAGCAGAAATAATTGATCCAGTTGGATTGCATGCTAGACCGGCAACTATTGCGGTTTCAGTAGCAAGTAAATTCAAAAGCGATATCACAATTGGTTTTGACGGACAAGAAGTAAATATGAAGTCTATTCTTAATATAATTTCTTTAGGTGCAACACCAGGCTCAGAAATTACTATCAAAGCAGATGGAGAAGATGAAGAAGACGCTCTAGCAACAATAGAGGAAACACTTCGCGCTCAAAAGGTCATTGCATAAATAAAAAGAATAGAAGGCTATGCCTTCTTTTTTTGCATAGAGGGAGAAGTATATGAAAAAAACAGTAAATTTATGGTTAAATAATACAAACGTAAGTGATACAGAAAAAGCTGAAATTAAAAGATACACAAAAGATCAATTAAATGAAGCTTTTTATAAAGACTTAGAGTTTGGTACTGCGGGTATGCGTGGAATAATGGGACCTGGAACTAATAAAATTAATACTCACACAATTAAGCGTGCTAATATTGGCTATGCAATGTATATAAATGATAATGCTAAAGAACAAAGAGTAGCGATTGCCTATGATAATCGCAACAATTCAAAATTGTTTGCTGATGTTTCAGCACGTGTTTTAGCAAAACACAATATTGAAGTATTACTTTTTGACGAACTAATGCCAACGCCATTATTATCATATGCAGTAAGAGAGTTAAATTGTGGTGGTGGTATTGTTATTACCGCATCACATAATCCTAAAGAATATAATGGTTATAAAGTTTATGATGATCGTGGTTGCCAGCTAATCCCGGAATATATCGAAGAAGTTATTAAAAATGTTGAAAGTGTAGATAACTTTTTAGATATTGATATAAAACTTACAAAAAAACAAGAACAATTAATTAAAGTTATTGATAACAATTTAATTGAACAATATTTAAAAACAGTTTTAGACCATCAAAATCATATAAATGACAATAATGATTTTAGTGTTGTATTTTCGCCACAACACGGCACAGGCTATAAAATTGTACCAGAAATATTAAAGCGAGCAAATTATAAATGTTATCCCCTAGCATCACAATCAATTGTTGATGGTGATTTTTCAAACACAATATCTCCAAATCCAGAAGATCCAGGAGCGTATGTTGATGCAATTTTATTAGCAAAGGAAAAAAAAGCTAATATTGTTGTAACGACTGATCCTGATGCAGACCGTGTAGGAGTTGCTGTTAAACATAATGAAGAATATGTTTTATTAAATGGTAATGAAACAACATCGATCATTTTATACTACTTACTATCACAAGCAAAAAAAGCAAACAAATTATCAAAAGAATCATTAGTAATTAATACAGTTGTAACAAGCGACTTAGGTAATGCGATTGCAAAGGCTTTTGGAGTTAGAGTAGAACAAACACTAACAGGTTTTAAATATATCGGAACACTAATGGATGAAAACGATAATTTAGAAAATTACATTTATGGTTATGAAGAAAGTTATGGATCACTGCCTATTCCCATTGTTCGGGACAAAGATGCTGTTAGTGCAACACTTCTAATTTGTGAAATCGCAGCTAAATATGCTAAAAAGGATATGACATTAGTTGATTTATTGCATCAAATGTATGAAGAGTTTGGATATTTCTATGACACTCAAACCAATGAAACTTTGGCTGGTATTGATGGTAGTGAAAAAATCAAAACGATTATGGAAGCTTTCTACAACATTCAATTAGGCAAAGATGATGGATTAAGTATAATAAAAACTGAAAACTTCAATACTTCAAAAAGAACTACAACTACAGGTGTAGAAAATATTTTACTTGAAAAAGCCGATGTTATGAAGATTTACTTTGAAGATTTAGGTTGGATTGCTATTAGACCAAGTGGTACTGAGCCAAAAATTAAATTTTACTATGGGGCTTTTGGTGATAGCTTTATAGATTCTAAAGCTAACTTTGAAAAATTGAGTGTTTATGTAAAAAATAAGTTATTATAATATAGAAAATCATTAATAATAAAGCCATAGAATTTCAATTCTGTGGCTTTTTCTATATAATAGATTTAGTTGAAATAATAGAAGAGGTTATAATATGCTGAAACGGAAACAATTTATAGAAAAATTAGTGATTGAAGCAGGAGAATTAATTAGAGAAAGATTGCATGAAGATATGAGTATAGAAAAAAAAGGAGGTAAACGCTCAGATTTGGTTACAAGTGTTGATTATGAAGTTGAAAGGCTGCTTGTAGAAAAACTATCACAACAATTTCCAGAGGATAGTTTTTTAACTGAAGAAAAAACTGTGGATTTAATTGAGTCAGAAAATGTTTGGATTATTGATCCAATTGATGGAACAATGAACTTTATTTATGATCAAAGAGATTTTGCAATATCAGTTGCCCTATATTCAAAGGGTAAGGCAAAATTAGGCTTTGTATATGATGTAATGGCTAATGAGCTAATTGTTGCACAAAAAGGTTTAGGCGTGACTCTAAACGATAAGCCATTGGAGCAAATATTGCCTGTTGTTTTAAAACAGTCAATTGTTGATGTAAGCTTAAAGACAATTAGAAATCTCAAGATAAAAGAAATAGCTGACCTATACGATTTAACTCCAGAAATTCTCACAAATCGTAATATGGGCTCAGCGGCAATAAGAATTGTTCACATAGCTTTAAATAGAGTCCATGCCTACATAAATGATAATTTAAGTATTTGGGACATTGCGGCAGCAATTTTAATTTTAGAAGAGTTGGGTGGAACGCATAATTTCAAAGGTCAAGATTTAGATTATAATTCTGAGGGTTTTTTCTTTATGGCCGCCAACAATCAAAAAATCTATGATGAAATAAAAACATTATTTTTCAAATAATTAAAAGTTTTAATATGATATTATATAGAAAGTGAAAGAGGGAATAATATGAGTACAAGTTTACCAAAACGATCAGAGGTTTCAATAAATGAAACTTGGGATTTAACGACAATTTTTGAAAATGACAATGCTTGGGAAGAAACATTTAAACAACTCGAAAAAGACTATTTAGAAATAGAGAAGTTTAAAGGTGGGTTTTTAAAAAGTGCTGATAACTTACTAAAATTATTACAGTTTACAGAAGCCATAGAATTAAAAGCTTCACATCTTTATGTGTATACACATTTACAATCTGATACTGATGTCTCTAATTCAACTTATCAAGCAATGCAATCAAGAGCTATGGGCTTAATTACAAAAATAAGAACAGCCTTTGCTTTTATAAATCCAGAAATTTTAGCAGCCAATCAAAAAATGATTGAAAACTACTTAAATGATAATAGTGAAATTGGCCTATACAAACACTACTTCAACGATATTTTTAAAAACAGACAATATATTCTTTCTAATAAAGAAGAAAGTATTCTAGCGGCAGCGGGTCAAACTTTATCAGTCTTTGATGATATTTATGGTGTTTATACAAATTCAGAAATGAAGATGCCACTTGTCAGTGATGATGATGGCAATAAGATAAAGCTATCATATGGGCGTTATAACGTATTACGTGAAAGTAAAAATAAAGAAGTAAGAAAAGAAGCTTTTTTAGCTATGCATAACACTTATGCGGATAGTAAAAATACTTTAGCGAATATTTTAGGCGGACAAATTAAAGCGGACAACTTTAATGCACAAGTTAGAGGTTTTAAAAGTGCAAGACACGCAGCACTTTTTTCAAACAATGTTGAAGAGAGTGTTTATGATGAACTAGTCAATACGGTCAATGATAATTTAGATGCCCTTCACAAGTATGTTGAAGTAAGAAAAAACATTTTAAACATTGAAGAGATTAATATGTATGATCTTTATACACCTTTAGTAAGTGATATTGATTTAAAATTTACTAAAGAAGATGCTAAAGAAATTATTATTGAAGCCCTAAAACCATTAGGTCAAGAGTATGTAGATACTGTAAAGCGTGCCTTTGATGAGCGATGGTTAGATTTAACTGAAAATGAACACAAGCGTAGTGGTGCTTACTCTTCTGGAACATATGGAACTAATCCATATATCTTAATGAACTGGCAAGATTCACTAGACAACGTCTACACATTAGCTCACGAGCTAGGCCACAGCCTACATAGTTATTATACTAGAAAGTATCAACCTCAAGTTTATGGGGATTATTCAATTTTTGTGGCTGAAGTTGCATCAACAACAAATGAGCAACTACTAACAGATTACTTTTTAAAGAAGTATGAAGATAAAAATATTCGCGCCTTTATATTAAACCATTACTTGGATGGAGTAAAAGGCACAGTGTTTAGACAAACACAATTTGCTGAATTTGAACACTTAATTCATCAGGCTGATCAAAATGGCATAGCTCTAACTGGCGAGTATTTAACAAAAGAATACTTTGAAATGAACAAAAAATATTATGGTCCAGCTATGACTTATGATGTAGAAATTGGTTATGAGTGGGCGTTGATTCCACACTTTTACTATAATTATTATGTATATCAATATGCAACAGGCTTTAGTGCTGCATCATCACTATCACAAAGAATTTTAACTTTAGATGAAAACAAAATTACGGATTACATTGACTTTTTAAAGTCAGGATCATCAGACTATCCAATCGATGTACTAAAAAAAGCTGGTGTTGATATGAATTCAGCAAAACCAATTAAAGATACACTAGAAATATTTAAAAAACGCTTAGCTGAATTAGAACAATTATTAATTAAATAAAATGTAAAATGTAAAAAAGGAAGCATTTGAGTGTAACTTTAGGCAAGGCCTAATTTGCACTCATTTTTTTATGGAAATCAATGCTATCTAAATAATTTTGCCCTCTTTTAATCTTATTACATCCATGCTATAATACATATGAGCAAACGTTCATATGAGGAGGATTGTATGAAAGAGTTAGAATTAAAAGTAACAGGACTTGCTTGTGCAAGTTGTGCTGCAAATATAGAGAAGCAAGCTAAGGAAATTAGTGACTTACAAGATGTCTCAATTGACCTTATGAATAATAATGTAAAGATTAAAATTAGTGATAAAAGCAAAGAAAAAGAAATACTTGAAAAATTAAATAAACTAGCTGATAAAATAGAACCTGGTTCAAAAATAGCCTATAAATCATTAGATAGTGTAGAAGTGATTAAAAAAGATTATACACTAGCTAGAATAATTTTTTCCACATTATTTTTGGGATTAGGTTTATTAATTAAGCAGACTGATTTAAGTTTCTTTGTATTAATGATTGCCTATGTTGTAGTTGGCTATGATGTAGTAATCTTGGCCGTTAAAAAAATCTTTAGAGGCCAAGCAATGGATGAACATTTTTTAATGACTATTGCAACAATTGGGGCCATAGCTATTGGCGAGAGATTTGAAGCTGTCTTGGTTATGCTTTTATATCAAATTGGAGAATTTTTTCAAGATCGTGCTGTTGATCAATCTAAAAGATCTATAACAAGTTTAATGGACATTAGACCAGATTTCGCAAATAAGCTTACAAATGGTATAGAGGTAATGGTTGATCCACAAAATGTATTGGTGGATGACATTATAATTGTTAGACCTGGTGAAAAAGTTGCTCTTGATGGAATTGTAATTGAAGGAATAAGTAGTATTGACGCTAAAGCATTAACAGGAGAAAGTTTATTTCGTACAGTTGAAGTTGGTAGTGAAGTTTTAAGTGGTGTTATTAATATCGAGGGTGTTTTAAAGATAAAAGTCACGAAAGCATATTTTGAATCAACAGTTTCTAAAATATTAGATTTAGTTGAAAATGCTAGTGCTAATAAAGCCAAGTCTGAAACTTATATTGCAAAATTTGCAAAATATTACACGCCAATAGTTGTCGCAATCGCATTTGTTTTAGCTTTTATTGTGCCATTAATTTTAAAAGGTGTGTTGTTTGATTATGATTATATTTATCGTTCATTAACATTTTTAGTAATATCTTGTCCTTGTGCCCTTGTTATTTCAGTGCCATTAAGTTTTTTTGGTGGTATTGGTGGTGCCAGCAAAGAAGGTATCTTGTTTAAGGGTAGTAACTATATTGAAGCCCTAGCTAAAGTTGATACTGTTGTCTTTGATAAAACGGGAACATTAACGCATGGTAACTTTGTTGTTTCTAGTGTTATGTCAAATCATAGTCGAGAAAAAGTATTAGAAATGGCTGCAATGGCAGAGTATTATTCAAATCATCCAATTGCCCTTTCAATTGTTAAAGCTTATGGAAAGCCAATTGATCAAAATTTAATATCAAATGTTGAAGAAATTGCTCATCATGGTGTAAGTGTAAATTATGATGACAAACAAATATTAGCGGGTAATTATAAGTTGATGATGCTTAAATATATTGATGTGGCTGAAATTAATTCTCAAAAATCAATTGTTTATGTTGCTGTTGATAATGAATTTTTTGGAGCGATAGTGGTTGAAGATGAAATCAAACCACAATCACCAATAGCAATCAATAATTTAAAAGCAATAGGTATTAATAAAATTGAAATGTTAACTGGCGATAGTAAAAGTATTGCTGATGAAGTTGGTGCAACTTTAGGTTTAAGCAAAGTCTACTCCCAACTATATCCTGCTGATAAGGTTGATATCGTTCAAAAGTATTTAAATAGCAATGAGGCAGTTGTTTTTGTTGGGGATGGAATTAATGATGCTCCAGTTTTAACACTAGCTAGTGTAGGTGTAGCTATGGGGGCATTGGGCTCTGATGCTGCAATTGAGGCGGCTGACGTCGTTATTATGGATGATGATCCAGCCAAGTTAGCAGTAGCAATTAAGCACTCACAAAGAACTTTAAGAATTGTAAAGCAAAACATTACTTTTGCAATTGGAATTAAACTATTATTTTTGCTTTTAGGTGGTTTAGGTATTAGTAGTATGGCGATGGCGGTTTTTGCTGATGTTGGAGTTTCAATTTTAGCAATATTAAATGCTATTAGGTTATTGAAAGTTAAATAAGTATTTGGACAAGACTTAAGTCTTGTCTTTTTATCACTTATGATATAATTGTAGAGAGGTGAAATTATGAATGATACAATTGCAGCAATAGCAACCCCACTTGCTGAAGGAGCAATTTCAATAATAAAAATTAGTGGCGATCAAGCTTTAGAAAAAATAAACCAGATTTTCGATCGTGATCTAAGTAAATTTAGTGCAAATACAATAAATTATGGAAATATAATAGATGCTAAAGGACACATTATTGATGAAGTTATGGTGAGTATTTTTAAAGCAACAGCATCTTTTACAAGAGAAGATGTTATCGAAATTAATACTCATGGTGGTATTTTAGTCACTAGAACAGTTTTATCACTGGTTTTAGCCCAAGGAATCAGATTAGCAAGACCAGGAGAGTTTACGCAAAGAGCATTTTTAAATGGTCGTGTTGATTTAACGCAGGCTGAAGCGATAAATGATTTAATAGTTGCATCTAGCAGCAAAGGAATGGAATTAGCTGTTAGCGGCATTAAAGGCTCAATTAAAAGGCTTTTAGATCCTTTAATAGAAGACATGTTAAATGTGATCGCAACTATTGAGGTTAATATTGATTATCCTGAATATGATGATGTTGTTGTATTGACAAATGATTTAGTAAGACCAAGTGTATTAGACTGGCAAACTCGCTTGCAAGTTATTATTGATAGGGCCTTAAAAACAAGAGAAATAAAAGAAGGTGTTAGAACCGTTATAATTGGTGAACCTAATGTTGGTAAGTCCAGCTTATTTAATGCGCTTATTGAAGAGGACAAGGCTATTGTAACTGACATTGCTGGTACAACACGTGACTTAGTAGAAGGTAGCATTCATTTAGATAATGTTACTTTATCTTTAATTGATACAGCAGGTTTAAGGGATACTGAAGACAAAATAGAAAAAATTGGTATTGAAAAGACTAATGCTGCCATTGAACAAGCAGAATTTGTCATTATGGTATTAGATGCAACCCGAAATATTAACAGTGATGAGCAATTGTTATTAGAGAAAATTGCCCATAAACGGCATGTTGTTGTATATAACAAGACTGATTTAAATGAAACTGGAGAACTCCAGGTCAGTGCCATTAAAAATGATGTCAAGGCTTTGGTAGATAAGATAAATTCTATGTTTGAATATTCAGATCTTGACTTAAGTGAGGGTTCTTTAAATAATGAGCGCCAAATTGGTTTAGCTATGCAAGCTTTAAATCATTTGGACCAAGCAATATTTGCAATAGATGCTGAGCTGGAGCTAGATTTAGTCACAATTGATTTAAATGATGCTTATCTAGCTTTAAAAGAAATCTTAGGGGAAGTAAGTCGTGACGACTTACTTGACACGCTATTTTCTAAATTTTGTCTGGGGAAATAAATATGAAAAATGGATGGATAGATTCACATGCACATTTGATGGATGAATCATTATTATTAGAAATAGAAGATGTAATAAAACGAGCCCATGATAACGGTATCATCAAAATCATGCTTATAGCCTTGAGTAATGAAGAATTTGAACTTGCTCTAAGGCTAAAAAATAAGTATTCAATGATAGATATCACTTGTGGTTTTCACCCTAGTGATGCCCACACTTTAGATGAAACAAATTGGCAAAAACTGGAAGAAATGCTAAAAACAGGTAAAGTGAGTGCAATTGGTGAAATAGGGCTTGACTATTATTGGGATAAAACGTATATAGATACTCAAAAAGAAGTGTTTATAAAACAACTTAAATTGGCAGATAAATATGGATTACCAGTCGTAATTCACATGCGCGATGCAACTGAGGATACATTTAAGATTTTATCAGAGTATAAACCTGAGAAAAAAGGCGTTATGCACTGCTATACAGGAAGTGTTGAAATGGCAAAAAGGTTTGTAGAACAAGGCTTTTTGATATCTTTAGCTGGTCCCTTGACCTTTAAAAACGCTAGAGAAAATATTGAAGTTGCTAAGCAAATACCACTAGATAAACTGTTAATTGAAACCGATTCACCTTATTTGACACCGCATCCATTTAGAGGCAAAATAAATGAATCAAGTTATGTCAAATTCGTTGGTGAAAAACTAGCAGAAATTAAAAATATGGAAACTTTCACAGTACAATCACAAATAAGTGATAATTACCATAGCATATTCAAATAATTGAACTCAATTTTTTAGTATGTTATTATTTCTTCAGTCCAAAGGAGTGGAAGAATGATATTAAAAAAGAGAGTGGTTTTCTTACTTTCAACATTATTATTTTTAAGTGGATGTGTATTTAACCAAACTGAAGAAAATATAGTCTTACAAATAGCGGCTAGCGATGTAGTGAAGAAAGAAAGCAAAAGCAATAATCAAACTCAGTACACGCAAGTTTACGAGATAGTAGAAGAAGAAATATTAGGAACAAAAATAAATCAAACAGTTTATACAAAATCAAAAAAATCAAATGGAATAAGCTGGCTAGCAGCCAAAGTACAGGACGCCAAAGATGCTAGACAAGAAGTGGAGCTAATCCACACATACAATCAATTCAATGAAAAAATTGCAACAATAACAAATCCGGGTTCTAAAAAGATCATTGAGGCCCAACCAACCATCTATGAGTATGGTGCAGTTATGCAAAAGGGGGCAATTTTTAGCCCTTATCGAGTTACAAGATACGGATATGACTGTGGAGGCTGTAAAGTTAGAGAAGGAGACTTTTCTGGAACAGCTAGTGGTATGTTGGCAGGTAAAGACCGTGTAATGCAAGCAAATGGTGAATGGAAGCAAGGTTTAACTTATGAAGGCTACCACATTATTGCAACTTCAAGTGCAATCCCTATGTTTTCAATTGTTAAGATTTCTAATCACCCATTTTCTGGGGGAGGAATTACTGCCGGTCAGCCGTTTTATGCAATCGTAGGTAATCGTGGGGTTGGAGGCAGCAATATTGATTTATTTGCTGGAACTGAAAAAAACTTAAATGTTATTAGCCAAAAAGGAAGTCCCGCTAATAGTAACACTAAGGTTGAAATAATTAGAGTCGGAAAATAAATATTACATTAAAACTGAGATTGAATAAATCTCAGTTTTTTATGTTAAAATGTAAGTAGTTAGAAAAGCTAGTAATGAGGTAGAACATGAAAATATCACAAGTAATTGTAGTGGAAGGTAAAAATGATATTGCAGCAGTAAAAAGAGCTATAGATGCTGATGTTGTATCAACATCGGGCTTTGGAATCACAAAAGAGAAATTAGAGTTTTTAAAAATGATTGAAAAAAAACGCGGTTTAATAATATTAATGGACCCAGATTCACCAGGTGAAAAAATTAGAGCAATTATTAGTGAACAAATACCAAATGCAAAACATGCTTTTATTGCAAAAAAAGACGCATTGATAAATGGGGACGTTGGTATAGAAAACGCTAGTGTCAAAGCTATTTTAGCTAGTCTCGAAAACCTAGTTTCACCAAGTAGTGCTAAAGGCTTAATAGATATGGAAGATTTAATTAACTACAACCTAGTTTTTAGTGAAAATAGTAGTGACCTAAGAGAAAAATTGGGTGTAATATTAAATATTGGTATGTGCAATGGTAAAACACTTTTAAAAAGATTAAATATGTTAAAACTTAACAAATTAGAACTAAAGACATTAATGGAGGATTTAAATGCAAAATAAAATCGCAAATATTCAAACAACTAAATACTTACTTGATAAGTATCAGCTTTTAGCAAAGCGCTCACTTGGTCAAAACTTTATTGTTGACTCTAATATTATTGATCGTTTAATTGCCCATGCTAAATTAGACAAGGATACTGCAGTAATAGAGATTGGACCAGGTCTTGGAGCACTAACCCAACAGTTAATTGAAACAGCCGGTCAAGTAACTTCAATAGAAATTGACCAAAACATGGTCGAAATTTTAAAGGAGATGTTTTTTGATAAGGAAAACTTTACACTTATTCACTCTGACATATTAGATTTAAATTTGGAATCTTTGATAAAGAATTTAGACAAAAACTACAAGCGAGTAATGATTGTAGCAAATTTACCATATTATATTACTTCAGAAATCTTGCTTAAACTCTTTAAGTTAGAAAATAAAGTTGATTCAGTAATGTTGATGGTCCAAAGAGAATTTGCACAACGTTTAACAGCTGATAAAAATACAAAAGAGTATCGAACTTTAACCGTTTTATCAAAAACCTTTTATGATAGTAAAATAGTCATGAAAATTAGTAAGCATGTATTTTATCCACGCCCCAATGTAGATTCAGCAATTATCCTTATGAAATCAAAAAATGTTGAGATAAATGATTCAGATGAATTGATGAAGTTTGTTGAAATGTGTTTTGTGCAAAAAAGAAAAACTATTTATAATAATTTGAAAATAAATTTAGAGGAACAATTAGTCTTAAAAATACTAGAAACAAGTAGTATTGATGGAACGCGGAGAGCATCTGATTTAGATGTTGCAGATTTTATTAAGATGTATGAGGTGTACTATGAAGCGAAAATCCTTTGCAAAAGTTAATCTCGCCTTAGATGTAATAAAAAAAAGGGATGATGGCTACCATGAATTAAATATGATCATGGTTCCAATAGATCTTTTTGATACAATTTCAATAAAAAAAGCTTTCAAGATGTCAATGACGACAAATAAAGGTTTTATCCCCTTAGATGAACGTAATACTATCATCAAAGCTATTGAGGTTTTAAGAGCTAAATTTAAATTTCCTGAAAACTTTGAAATTGATTTAGTCAAAAACACTCCAACTCAAGGTGGTATGGGTGGAGGTAGTGCAAATGCAGCAACAACTATAAGAATGATTAATGAAATTTTAGATTTAAAGATGTCAGAGTTTGATATGATAGAGTTAGGTGAAAGTGTTGGCGCTGATGTTCCGTTTTGTGTTTATGGTAGACCAGCTAATGTGAAAGGCTTTGGAGAAATATTAAAGCCAATTGAGCACAACTTAGACTATTATATGTTTATAGTTAAGCCAAAATGGGGTGTTTCAACACCACAAGCTTTTAAAAATTTAGATTTAAACAACTTAGATCATCCAAACTGTGATCAAGTAATTAAGGCTTTACAATTAAATGACTACCAAATGTTTATTGATAATATTGGCAATTCACTAGAGGCGGGTGCAACTGAAATTGTTCCTGAAATAAAAACATTGAAAAAACAATTACTTGCCTTTGGTTTTGATGCAGCAATAATGTCAGGTAGTGGATCAACTGTGTTTGCAATTAGCCAAGACGAAAGTTTAGTAGATAGGGCAGTCCAACATTTTGTTTATGATTACAACTTTGTAAAGAAAACTAGAATTATTAAAGATGTAAGATTAGAAGAAAAAATTGAATCAATGTTTTAAAAAATTGTATAATTTTATACAATAAAGACTAACAGGAGGTATTTATGAAAACAGCAATAATTATCGCAAATGAGCGCAAAAATAAAATTGACTCAGCAAATCCGACCGTACTCCATAAAATTATCGATAAGCCAATGATTGAAAAAGTTGTGGATAACTTTCACTTGATGAATTTCGATAAGATTATCAGTGTAATTGATTACGATAAGGATAAAATAACCGACTTATTAAAAGATAAATCGGAATATGCTAAAATTAGTGAAAATGTGAAAATGTTAAAAGCAGTTAATACAATAAAGTCACAAGCTAATATTGAAGGTTTAACAATTGTAGCCGATGCAAATGTCCCACTTATAACTAAGTCGACCTACTCAATGATGCTAGAGTTAGTTAAAGAGTACCCAATGGTCGTTTTAACTGCTTATGCTGACGGTTTCACCGGTTGTGACATAATTACAAGGAATCCAGAAAAGACTGTTAGATCAATTATAAAGTATGAAGAGGCAAGTGCTGATCAAAAAGCTATTCGAGAAGTTAACATGAATATTTATGCCTTTAATAATAAATTATTGTTTAAATATTTAGATCAATTAGAAACTCAAAAAGAAGATTATGATGTAACTGACTTAGTAGCTGTCTTTAAGGCTGATGGTCATAAAATTATGCCACTACAATTATCAGGAGCTGGTGAAGCAATTCGCATTACTTCAAGAAAGAACTTAGTTACTGCTAATGCTTGGGAGCGTAATCGAATTAATACCCACTGGTTAGAAAATGGTGTAACTATTTATGATAGTGAAACAACAATAATTGGATCAGATGTAAAAATTGGTAATGACACAATAATTTATGCTAACAATAAAATAATTGGTAAAACGACTATTGGAGTACACAATATTTTTGAAACAGATAATAAAATTGTTGATTCAACAATTGGCGATAATAATACAATTGAACGTTCAATTGTAAATAAAAGTAAGATTGGTGATGAAAATACGCTGGGACCATGGGCAAATATAAGAGAAAATGTTATCATTGGTAATGGTAATCGTGTTGGAAGCAATGTTGAAATGAAAAAAACACAGATAAAAGATAATAATGCAATTGCTCATAATGTGTATTTAGGGGATACTACAGTAGAATCTCACAACAATATTGGCTGGGGTGTTGTTACAGCTAATTATGATGGTAATAAAAAGTATAAAACAACCATTGGCAGTTATTCATTTATCGGAAGTTCAACCACGATAATTGCACCAATAAATATTGGTAATAAAGCTGTTGTAGCAGCTGGATCTACTATTACAATGGATGTAGAAGATCATGCAATGGCAATTGGAAGAGTTAAACAAGTTAATAAACCAGAACGTGGAATAAAATATCTAGAAAAGGAAGTATAAATACAATGAGCCAAGAAATTATTGTTTTTGCACTAACGAGTAGTATCAAGTTAGCAGATGAAATTTGTGAACACTTAGAGGTTAAAAGAGGAAAATGTAAGGTTACCCATTTTGCAGATGGCGAAATTTTAGTTGAGCCAGGTGAGTCAGTTCGTGGAAAACATGTATTTTTAGTTCAATCAACAAACTCGCCAACTAGTGCGACTGTAATGGAAGTTTTAATTGCCTTAGATGCTTGTAAACGTGCATCAGCTGATGAAGTAACGGTAGTAATGCCATATTATGGTTATGCTAGACAAGATCGTAAAGCAAGAGCCCGACAGCCAATTACAGCAAGATTAATGGCAGACTTATATGAAGTAGCTGGAGCTGACCGAATGATAACCATTGACTTACATGCTCCACAAATCCAAGGTTTTTTCAAAATCCCAACGGATGACTTATCTATTTCTTCAATGTTTGGACAATACTATCGCAATAAAATCAACCGTAAAGAAATTGAAGGTGAAGTTGTCATTGTCTCACCAGACCATGGCGGAGCTGCAAGAGCTAGAAGGTTAGCTGATACGATTCCAAATTCAACAGTAGCCATTATTGATAAAAGAAGAAGCAAGCCAAATGAAGCTGAAGCGATTAATTTAATAGGGGATGTTAACAATAAAACCGCTATTATCATTGATGACATTATTGATACTGGGGGAACAATGATGAGTGGTGTTGCAATGCTTTATGAAAAAGGTGCAAAAAATGTTTTTGCAGCATGCTCGCATGGAGTACTTTCAGATCCAGCAATTGAAAGAATTAGCAATTCTAAAATAAGTGAGCTAGTTGTTTCAAACTCAATTGAACTAAAAGAAAAAGCCAAAGAATGTCCAACGATAAAACAAATTTCAGTTGCTTACTTACTAGCTAAAACAATTGAAGCAGTTAATGAAAAAACACCGGTAAGTAATATTTATAGTTTATTTAATGACTAAATAAAAATAATAATAAAAAAAGACACTACTAGATAAGTGTCTTTTTTGCTGTCTCAAATAATTTCGATAAACTCACTCAAATGAATACTATAAATATATGCATTAATTTTTTTGTTAGAATAACTACTTTTCATGGCATTTTTATAAAAGTGGAGCTGATCACTATATCTCTCTAATAATATCTCAACTGATTCGACACTATCAGTTTTAAAGTCAACAATATTTACACTGTCATTAGAAATGGCTAAAAAATCAATAATACCTCGCTGATATGTGCCGTCAATATTTGCGATAAAAGCAAACTCCTTATAAACTTCTGTTTTTAAGAGAGTATTAAATAATGAATCTTGGTTTAATTTGATTAATTTATCGATATAAAAGTCACTCAAGTCTTGATTTATTGTTTTAATCATTTCACGTGACCAATTATCATTAGGTAGTTTTTCAATTGCACTGTGGATGCTACTTCCAATGTCAAAGTGGATTTCTGACACACTTAAATCTAAAGGTTTAATTGGCCATTCATATTTAGATGGTTTAGATTGTATTTTTTGTGGTTCATTTTTTTTAATCATCTCGATTTTTTCAACTGTTTTTTCTAAACTATCATATTCAAAGTATTCAATCTCTTTAACCTTTAAGTTATGCGATTGATGGTTTTGTGCTATCGCATTTATCCAACCAGTATATCCAATCCCATTTTTGACATCGTTTGTGCTAAAACTTGAATATTGTTTGGCTTTGCTAAATTTGAAGATATCAACTACATACAAGCGATTTTGAGATCTTGTCATTGCGACATAAAGTTTTCGCATTTCTTCTTCTAAGTCTTCTTTATGATCATATTGTCTTATTAAAAAATTAGCTAAGTTGTTTTTGATAATTCTTTGTGGCAAATAGACAGTTTTTAAAGCTAAACCTAAATCGGGATGGACTACAAAGTTTGAAGTGTTGTCCATGTAAAGGTTTGCCGATTTTGAATATAAAAAGACAGTGTCAAATTGTAGGCCTTTTGAATTATGAATTGTCATGACATTAACGACATTATCATCACTACTAATACTACTTGCTTCAGAGGTTGCCTCTTGTTGCATAAGTTCAATTTGTTGAATAAAACCATAAATGCCAGTATGCTCTTTTTGATATTGTGTAGCACTTTCATAAAATAAGTCTAAATTGGTACGACTTTGTTTGGAAATTTTTTGTTCATAAAAGTCATTAATACTTAGTATGTAATCGATAATTTGTGTAAGCATTACTTTGTTTTGGTTTATATGAAAATAATTGATTTGTGTTAAGATATTTTTATTTAAATTATTACTTACTTTAAACATATCATTGTGGATTAAAAATAGGCTGGTTATTTCATTTTCACTATAGCCATAAAGATTAATTAAAATAGCTGTTAATGATATTTTATCTTGGCGATCTAAGATTAATTTTAAATAAGCTAAGACTACTGAAACGCCATAGGAATCATAAAAACCATCTGACATAGCGATAAAGTAAGGAATATTAGCCATATCAAAGGCTTGTCGTAAGTATTCTTTGTTTTTATGTGATTCGACTAAAACTGTAAATTTATTGTATTTACCATCATTATCTTCTTTATATAATTCAACGATTTTTTTTGCGATATACTGAGCTCTAAATTGGTGGCTACTCAAATTATAATCATCTTCAAATTCTACATAAGCATCATTTTCACTGTTTACTAAATGTAACTCGACTGGTAAACTATTAATTTTTTGATCAAGTGTTCCGACTGTGACAAGGTCAAATTCATCATAAGAAGAGTTGAAATCTTCAACATTCATTAAGTGTGAAAAAAGATGGTTGTTATAGGAGACAATAGCATCTTTTGAGCGAAAGTTATTACTTAAAAAGATCGTTTTATGGTTTTTTGTATTTCCTGTTTCAATCAGTTTTTGCATAAGCTTGGGTTTAGCACCACGAAAACGATATATAGATTGTTTGACATCGCCAACTCTAAAAATATTATTATCTCGACCAACAAGTTCAATAATTTGATTTTGAAGGGTATTTGTATCTTGAAACTCATCAACTAAGATATCTTGAAATTCTATTTTTAAGGAATTAGCGACTTCATTGTTGTTTTTAGTTAATAGTTTGTATGTTAAAATCTCCATATCATTAAAGGTAATACCTTTCTCATTTAAGATAGCCTTTGTGTATAAGTCATTGTATATTTTTGTTAAATCGACTATGTTTTGGGCAAGATCTTGATTGTGAGCTAAGTCCTTTAATAATTGAGCTTCTGGATATAACATTTCTAAGATATTATTTAAAATTGAGAAATATTCATCTCTAAGTTGTTGAAAATCTGGTTGCTTGTTTAAGTTTTTATGCTTAATGCTTGCGATATATTCAATGGCTTTGCGATAGTTTTCATAGTCATAACTATCTAGGGCATTTTCTGCTATTTTTAATGAAGTTATTACATCTTTCATCCATAGTTTTTGATTATCAACATTAACTTGGTCTTTAAGTGAGTCAATTGTTCTATCTAATTGATAAACAGTTGTTTTTATTCTTTTAGTTTCATTGTTTAAAAAATTAAAGAAAAGGTCTAAAAAGTTTTTTGGCAAATCCTTTAAAGTGTTGTAGCTTTTATACATTACAATGGAGTTGTCTAGCCATTCATTAGGGTTTGGCATTTCAAAGGATTGGCTCGATGTTTTCAAAATGATGTTTTTTAAACTGTCCAAGTTCATTGCTGAAGCAGACATGGAGTAGAGGCTGTTTTCTAAACGCTTAGTGTCAAATTGTTTTAAGCCCTCTTCAAAGGCCTCTGCTTTGATTTTATTGATTAATGCTTGATCTAGTATATTATTTAATGATGTTGGATCTAAGCCTAATATGTAGTAATAATCTTTTAAGATGCCTAAACAAAAGGAGTGAATAGTTGATATTTTGGCTGAAGGCAAAAGGGTAATTTGTTCTTTTAAGTAAAGATCATCAGGATTATTTATAAATTTTTTAGATAGTTCACTTAGTAGTCGATTTTTCATTTCAGCAGCGGCGGCTTCTGTAAAGGTTAGGGCAACTATTTTATCGACACTAACTTTGTCTTGAATAATTCTTTTCATTAAGCGTTCTACTAATACTGCAGTTTTACCAGCTCCGGCACTTGCAGAAACAGTAATGTTAAAGTCGACAGTATTGATTGCTAATTGTTGTTCTTTAGTCCATTTCATGATTAATCTCCTCACTTAATTTTTGATCAGCACATATTTGTTCTTTAAAGTTTGTAGTACTTTTTGATAAGCAAATACTGTGATAATCACAATAGGCACATGGATTATTAATTGGAATACAATCAATAATGCCATTACTTAAATCATTATAAATATTACTGTAGATTGTTTGTAATATTTTTGCTACAGTCTCAAAGTTTTTAGGTTGACCATAAACAGTGAGGCCAGCCTTGTTTTCACTTAGGCCACCGACGTAGTTTTTTGAACTGTAGTCATTATCAACAGGTTTAAAATGCCAACCATTAAGACGGTTGTTTTGTAAGTAATCTTGTTCAATACTCGCATCAGTTAAAGGGTAAAACATATCTTTGGTTTTTTTAGCAACACCAGCTTTTACATTTGTGTTTGCAATGCGCATTGTATGATAAAAGGCACCAGCTGGATTTAGTTGATGTTTTTCACTCATTACGAGTAGATATGTAATAAGTTGTAATTGCAGTCCTTGTTTAAAGAGTTTTTCACTTAAGTTTTGATCACTACTTTTAAAGTCAATAACGCGTAAATAATCTAAATGTTTATCAGTGCGGTCAACATAACCTTTAATGTTTATATTATTGTTTATTGTATAGTAAAACTCGGCTTCAGAGCTGATTGGCTTGAAGTTTGTATCTGCTTCAATATCTTTTAAATGGGTGAGTACGTCACGCATTTGTTTAGTGAGTAAGGATTTAACGATTGGTATTTTAATGTCTTTTGGATTTAACTGTTCTAGGGGTATCGTTAATTTATGAATCAGCTTTGACAATTCAATATCACTTAAAGCAGGTTTATTTTCTATTATACGATTAGTCACAGATTCCATTACTTCGTGGATAATACTTCCAATATAGCCATATGATAGCTCTGGCATTTGTTTGGGATAAAGTTTTAGACCACTTTTTAAAAAGTATGAGTAATTGCAGTTGTTGTATGCTTCAAAGGATGATATTGATCCATTTAGTTTGCCTTCTTTAAAGAATAGCTTTAGGGCTAATTGTTTATCTAGTTTATAGTTTTTAAACTCAGAGGGGTCATTTTCAATTAGTGGATAACGTAAAGGTGTAGATTTAAAGAGTTTAGCAAAACTAACTAGGGTAAATGAGGGTTCAATTGCCTTGCCTTCATATGAACTTAAAGGATAAAATATTGAGATGTTTTTGGCTTTTAAAATAGATTCTTGTTGAAGTAATTGTTCATTAAAACGATCGGATTTCTTTGGATAAGTTAGTGATTCTAAATATTTCTCATCAATAACACCTGAGTGTTTTTTAACCTTTGGATAATTATTAGCAGTCGCTCCAAGAATAATTACATCATCTTTATTGAAGTAATAGTGACTTTGGCTGTTACAGACAATGATGCTATTTAAATTAATTTTATTGTTTGATTTTTTTAATAATAGGCGCTCAAGTGTTGGCCACATTACATCTAAAGAGGTAAGTTGGTCTTTATTTTGTATAATCACACTTCTTAAAGTTCTCAATTCATTTTTTTCTTCACTATCTAAAAACATGTTGAAAAAATAAGTTAATAATAACTCTTTATTATTTAAATCAAATATAGCATTTATAACTTGCTTTAATTTTTCAATTGGAAGCATGGCTTTTAAAGCTGTCTCTTTGTAGTGGTCTAAATTACTAGGATGAACTATACTATCACTTATACTCACATACTTATAAGCTAATAATTCTTTTAGATTAAAATTAAACATGTCATTTAGTCTTATTAAACTTGTTATATTTTCTAAATTTAAAGGGTTACTACTTAAAAATTCCACAACACTTTCACTACTTCTTTCCTCAATTAATTTTATTAATTTAATAAAATTAATATGGAAACTATTGTTTTTATTATTTGCTAATATTGAAAAATCTATATTATAGCGTGTATAAATTTGCTCAATTAAAGGTAAATAATTATCGTCTAAGACAATTATTTGTGCTTGTGATAACTTTTTGTCAACAATCATTTGAGCACTTGCTTCTATTTCACTTCTTTTATTATTGGCATAAAATAATTCTACATTTTCAACTTCAACAGTTTTTGTATTAAATGGTTTTGCACCATGTTGTTTTAAAAGAGTCAAAGCGCTTTTCAAATAATTATTAGATTGTGTTTGTTTACTAATAAAGACATCTTTTAATTCATTTTTTGCTAAGTATTGCTTAAGTTTGTCGAAATGAATTATTTCATTTGGTAAAATATCATAGATTTCCCTAAATATCTCTTTTAAATCTTGATCTTTTAAACTTTTTTCAGGTAAGTCAGAGACGCTTATATTATATAGATACATATCAATATGAAAATCTTTAATTGACTTGATAAAGTCATCATTATTAATATAGCCTTGCAGTATGCTTAAGTTTGGGGCTATTTGGTTTAATTTAGCTTGGATTAAATCATCATAATCACTGTCTGTTTTTTCAACTATTTCATTGATAAAAGCTTTTAATGGTAATAGTTGTGTTTGTGTCACTACATCATTATCTTTGAGTAAATGCTTTGAAAGGATATCATGTTGATATGCTGGGGCAATAATTTTAATCATTGTCTGTCTCCTTTTTGATAATTTCTATTTCAATGTTGCCTAATTTTTCAATTAAAGCTTGACCACTGGTCACTTCATTTATTTTATCGTTAAAACTTTCATCATTGTTTAAATAAGTGAAAGTTACATCCATTTGATAATCTTTTTCTAGCAATTCTTTATCTTTTAGTAAGTGTTCGATAAGATCGGCATATTGATATTCTACAGTTAAGTGATACTTATCCATATTTACTACTTGATAAATATCTGTTTTATTGAGGGTGTCATTAACACCTTTTGAATATGCTCTAATTAAGCCACCAGCTCCAAGTTTAACACCACCATAGTATCTAACAACAACAGCTGCGATTAGTTCCATATTTTTTTTACGTAAAATTTCTAGCATTGGTAAACCGGCTGTGCCTGAAGGTTCACCATCATCATTTGACCCTTGAATATTTTCATTAATTAAGGTTGCTTGACAGTGATGGGTTGCCTTTGGGTGCAATTTTTTTATTTCACTAATAAAGGCTGCTGCCTCATCTTCGGTTTCTACTCTTTGTAAGTAAGTGATAAATCGTGATTTGTTTAATAAAAACTCATCACTGGCCTTATCTTTGATTCGATACATAAAATCCCCTCGCTTATTATCATTATAACTTTATATCAGCATTATATAAAGGTTAGGTGTGGGTAATAAATTTATTTATTATTAAAGTTATTGGGGCTAGTCTATGTTATTATGTAATATGACGATTTGATAATTATTGATGGGTTTATTGTTGCGCTAGTAATGAAAAGTTATTAAAAAAATTATCTGGAAAGAGGATTACATGGAAATTATATTATTGATAATCGGTTTTTTATTACTAGTTAAGGGTGCTGACTATTTTGTTGAGGGCTCTTCCTCAATTGCTAAAAAGTTTAATATTCCATCAATTGTTATTGGTTTAACATTGGTTGCCTTTGGAACGAGTGCTCCTGAGCTTGCGGTTAGTATTGATGCAGCCCTTGCTCAATCTAATGGCTTGGTCTTTGGTAATGTAATTGGATCAAACATTGCCAATACGCTTTTTATTTTGGGACTATCGGCGGCTATTACTCCAATAAAAATCTCTTTATCAACAATCTTTAAAGATATGCCGTTTTTAATTGTTACAACAGCTGCTATGATTGTGATGTCAATGGATCACTTATTTGATAAGGCAGAAAATATACTATCACGTGTCGATGGAATTTTACTGCTTATATTTTTTGTAATATATTTTCTTTCAATGCTTGAAATAATATTTAAAAATAAAGGGGAAAAACAATCTGTTGTAGAAATAAAAGAAGTAACTATAATAAAAAGTCTACTTATGACTTTGGGTGGCTTATTGGCAATTATCTATGGTGCAAGTTTAACAGTTAATTCGGCAATCATTATTGCGGAAAACTTTGGCTTGTCAGATACAATTATTGGCTTAACCGTGATTGCGGTAGGAACATCTTTACCTGAGTTAATTACAAGTGTAGTTGCGGCCAAAAAAGGGGAAAATGATATTGCTGTGGGTAATATTGTTGGATCTAATATTTTTAATATTTTATTCGTTTTAGGAGTTTCAGCTACAATTAATCCAATTGTCATATCCGCAGATAATTATATTGACCTATATGTTTTAATGGCCGCAATGATTTTTGCGTTAGTTGTAATGTTTACAGGTAAAAAGATTAGCAAAATAGAGGGTAGTCTAATGTTTGTGAGTTATCTTGTTTATATGGCTTATTTGATCTTAAGGACGATTAATTAACATTAAAAATTTAACTTAAAACATTATTTGTTTTAAGGTGGCCCAAGTAAAGACCAATCTTTACTTTTTTATTGTATAATATATAGGTAGGTAAGGGGTTGTTTAAATGATTCGTCAATTACAAAAAAGATTAAATTTAACTGACCAAGAAGTTGCGCAAATAGAAAAAGAACAAAGTGATGTAGTTTTTAGCAAACCAATAATAATTTTGATTACCGTTATTTTGATTGTTTCGTTTGTTACTCAAATGTTTTTAGACACTACATATTTAATTATAGGAGTAGTTATTAGTGTTGTGCTATTGATCATTGGTGTCTTTCTTTATAGCAAAGAGCAAAAAGAGTTTAGCCAAATAGTTAAAGATTTAATAGTGAGAAACTTGTTTAAAGAGCAATTTAGTGATGTTACTTATTTGCCTGATAAAGGCTTTGAGGAGCACTTTATAAAAGCTACTAAAATGTATGATACGGGTAATCGTTATTATACTGATGACTTACTTTCTGCAAATTACAAGGGTGTGGGTTTTATGCAAGCAGATTTAATGATGCAACAAGTTACAAGTAATGGTAAAACCACTACTACGACAACACTATTTCATGGACGTTGGTTTGTGTGTGATTTTATAAAAGACTTTAGTGGTCATCATCAAATTAGGTCTAATGGTTTTTTTAAAAACAGCAAACCATTTCAATGGTTTGGCGATAATACTAAAAAATTTAAGTTTGAAGATGAAAAGTTTAACAAGAAATTTACAGCCTATACAACTGATGAAAGAGAAGCTTTTTATTTAATAAATCCGGGCTATATGAATAGATTAAGCCAGTTTGTTGACTATGTTAATGCTGAAGTAGTATTTGGCTTAATTGAAAATAAATTGCATGTAGCGATTTATAATAATAAAGATGCTTTTGAGCTTAAAAATAATAAGATTGATGAACAGTTTGTTAAAAATATTGAAAGTGATATTGAACTGATTAAATTAATTATTGATGAATTGGATTTAGAATTAGATATATTTAAATAAAAAGTTTAAGGAGGTTAATTTATGCGAGAAGTTATAATAGGCGTTTCAATATTAGTCGTAGTATTAATTTTATATTATGTTTTTGTGTACAATAGAATTCAAAGGCTATCAAATAGTTTGGAAGAAGCTTCCTCGGGTATTGATATCGCACTAGTTAAACGTTATGATTTGATATCAAGCTTGGTTGAGGTTGTAAAAGGCTATAGTACACATGAAAGTGACGTATTTAATCAAGTTGTTGCAATTAGAAACAATCTTGAAACAGCACGCGATGTAGCTAGTGAGCAAATGGATGTGGCATCTAGTAAGCTTGTTGCCTTAGTTGAAAGTTATCCAGATTTAAAAGCCAGTGAGCAGTATTTAAACTTACAAAAAAATATGAGTAATGTTGAAGAGCATTTGCAGGCTTCACGTCGTTTGTATAATCGAAGTGTAACTGAACTTAATAATGTGGTTAAACAGTTTCCCACAAGTATTATTGCCAAAAACCATAATATAGAAACAAAAAAATTATTTGCGTCAGATGCAAATTATCAAGAAAAAACTGAAATACATTTCAGTTAATAATAATAAATAAATACTTGAGGAGGTGTTTGTGTGGACTATGAAGTAATTGCATTTAGATTATTAATCGCTTTTGTTTTTTCAGGTATTATTGGTTATGAGCGAGAAGTAAATCAAAGTAACGCGGGTTTAAAAACACATATTCTTGTGGCACTGGGAGCTACTTTGGTTGCACTGATTCAAGTTGAGATAATTTATTTTGTTAGAGATTTGGCTATAGCTAATCCTGCTGGGCCAATTAATGTAACATCGGACGCTTCGCGTTTAATTGCTCAAGTTGTAAGTGGGATCGGTTTTTTAGGTGCTGGGACTATTATTGTAACTAAAAGAAATGTTTCAGGTTTAACTACAGCAGCTTCTATATGGGCGGTTGCTAGTATTGGACTTGCTTTAGGTATGGGCTTTTATCCAATTGCGATATTAGGTTTCTCTTTTATAATCTTGACATTGTTTATTTTTAACCGAGTTATAAATGTTGGTCAAGACTATCGTATTATTGTTAAGTATTTAGATGGATACGATATTTTAAGTGAGATCAAAGCTTCATTTATAGAATTATCACTAGAATATGAAATGGCATCTTATAAAAGTGAAGTCTTTGCGGATTATATAATTAGAGAAAATGTTTTTATTATAACCCGAAAAGGCTCTGTTGATTTTCAAGACATTGTCTCTCAATTGTCAAAGACAAAAAACATTGTCAGTGTTGAGCGAACAAACCTCTATTAATATAGAGGTATTATAATAATTTATTAAAGACCATTATTTGTTATAATAAGTATGGTCTTTTTTAAAACAATTAGTATTTTAAAATTAAAGGAGACCAACTATGACTTTGTCAAGTAAATCTATAACAAAGTTTAAATTAG
>LFRM01156891.1_pt1 | contig 34612 bp, 25 predicted proteins | sample 618341 | NCBI WGS metagenome assembly LFRM01 (sample SAMN03654438, study PRJNA283298) | anaerobic digester metagenome | isolation source: pool of bioreactors CSTR01a, CSTR02a, and CSTR03a thermophilic anaerobic... | place: Denmark: Kgs. Lyngby | collected 2014-05-21 | reverse complement strand
CTGCTTTTATACCTGTATTGTGTGCTGCACCTGCACCACGATTTTGTGGGTGACGAATAAAAACAATCCTCTCATCTGTATATTCGCTCACAATTGCCTCTAATGATGGAGTGGAACCATCATCCACGATTATTATTTCAAAATAAGGATATGTCTGATTTAATACACTATCTATCGCTCGCCTTAATATATCTGAAGGGGTATTATAAGCGGGGAGAACTATAGAAAAATATAAAGTATTATTAATCATTTATTTCTTTTCTAAAACAAGACCAATAATATCGCTAATTCCTAAAACATAAGACATCATTGATAATTTATTAAAATATTTTTTTTGTATTTTTGATAAATTGGGGATTTCACTTTCACTTTTAAAATTTTTATAATATTCCATTAATAAGTCAATTTCATTTTCATAAATATTCTCATTAATTATAAAATTACATTTTTGTAACAAAACATTTATGGTATTTATAGAAGGTATCCACAAATGTATAGGAACATCAAATGTAGGAAATTGATATCCCCAAAGTCGCTTAGCAATACCATTATTTAATGGAATTCTCAGTAAACATTTACCATTTGATGGTAAAATTGAATGAGTTAATTTTAGAGTTTCAATGGGATTAGCTATATGTTCTAATGAATGATTAAACATAACGGCTTGTATATTATCACAATTATTATTTTTAATAAATTCATCAAATGTACATTTATAAATAACCTTATGACCATTAATAAAAATATCATTATTAATAAAAGGATCTATGCCAATAATATTAGTCCAACCTAATTTATGAAAATATTGCCATAACCAATTATCACCTGATCCCACATCTAGCACAATTCCTTTATTCATATTATCAAATAAAAATTTTATAGCAAAATTTTCTCTGTGCTTTTCTTTACTGGGTTTAATTACATTTACTAAAAAACCTAAAATATCTTTCTTAATTTTAAAAAAATATAATTCTCTATGTTTTAACAAAAATTTTTTTATTTTACTAAATTGCTTGTCATTAATATAACTTTTTTGTAAAGAATAATAATTATCTGAATAATAATCAGATAAATTCTCTGGTATTTCTTTTATTTGTATATTACCACAATTTTTACAAACATAATATTCAAACTTTTTATTTTCATTTGACCTCCAATCGGTTAGCTCAATAGTCTCATTTAAGTTTTCATCACAGATCAAACATTTATTAGAATTTAACATAATTTTTTTTTCAAAATTATTAATTTTTGTAAAATAAAAAATATTAATTTTGTATAATATTTATATTAAACATGTCAAAAAATATATATAATTTTTTTTTATTATGCTTATTTATATCACTAAAGCTTTATTCGCAACCACAAAATATCAATGGATTAAGGCTATGGTTAAGTGCTGATAGCAATGTTGTCATAAATAATAATAAAGTATCTCAATGGATAGATATTAGTGGCAATGGATATGCGTTATCTCAAATTGATAGCACAAAAATGCCGTCATACATTAATTTTATTGATAGTATGAATAATAACCCTTGTATATATTTTGAAAACGATGCTTTAATAATAAATCAGGATATAACTATTGGAACTTTTTTTATATTAGCAAATTATAACTCATTTATTTTTGATTATTGGGCAGGATTATTGACTAGAAATTATGATTATCCTGGCGATGAAGACTATTTAATAATAACATCTGCTAATTCTACTGCTTTTTTGGAGAGTCCATTAATTCAAAATAATTTTTATATAAATAACAATCAAACTTATGATTTCTTTCCTTTAAAGAAACCCAAAATAATTTATGGAATTTTAAATAATTTAATTAATTGGGATGATTTAACAATTGGACAAGATAGAGGATGGAGTGGCCGTTTTTGGCATGGAGATATATATGAAGTCATCATTTATGATAGAATTTTAGATTCTACTGAGATAGAGCAAGTAAAAACTTATCTAATGGATAAATATGCCCCACCTATTGATTTACCAGCTGATACTATTTTAAACTCGTTTTGCCCTTTTATCATCAAACCTAATCCACCTGCTTATTTCACATCATATCAATGGAGTACAGGTGATACATCAGATTCTATTGTTGTAAGTAGTCCGGGATTATATAGTGTTTCAGCTACAGATATTTTTGGTAGAGTATCTAGTGATTCTATAAGAATTTATTATTTGTCCACAGGTTTACCCATAGACACTTTTATTTGTATTTATGATTCATTAAATCTACAATCTACTTTGCCAGATAGTCTGTTTTCGTTCACTTGGTCTACAGGAGATACTACGCCAAACGTAACCATTCACTCGTCAGGGGAGTATTATTTCACTATCACAGATATATCGGGCTGTACTAAAATTTTTAATATCTCTGTAGATGAGGATTCTTTTGCTATAAATTCTAGTCTTGGTCCAGATACATCACTTTGCAAATATGATTATTTATCCTTAAGCAGCTCATCTAGTATAGATAGCATTTTATGGTCTAATGGTAGTACAAATGATAGGATTAGTGTGGATAGTAGTGGTCAGTATTGGGTATATGCTATTAATAATCATGGCTGCGAGTTTAGAGATTCTGTTTATATCAATATCAAAGGTGAGCGACCACATATAGAACCTCATTATTCTACAGCTTGCGATGGATATCCAGTGCAATTTAGTGATTTTTCTGTAGCTGTGCCACCAGATCAGATAGCTTACTCGAGCTGGGTAATAGGCTCTGATACTATCTCATCTCAAAATACCAATTACATTTTCCCAAATGCGGGGGAACATAATATTTATTTGAAAGTTGTAACAGATAGTCTATGCTGGGCAGATACTAGCTTTACCATTCATGTGTATGCTAATCCAGTAGCAGAATTTACTCCATTAGAAGGATGTCAACATGATACTATTCATTTTACTAGCTTGTCTTCTAGTATTGATGGTGCTATTACCAGCTATCAGTGGACAATTTTTGATAGTTTGTATTTAGGTACAGAGATTTACAAATCATTTGCAGACACAGGAGAATATGAATTAGTTCATTATGTGAGTACAGAACATGGCTGCTTTGATAGCATTGTACAAAAGATTATTATTAAACCTAGCCCTATCGTAGACTTTTATTTCACTAATTCCTGCGAAGAAGATATTATCATTTTTAATAGTAATATTGAGTATCCTTCCTATTATTCTGTTATAAATACTTTGTGGGATTTCGGTGATAGTACGGGCTCTAGCATAGCTAATCCTTCGCATATTTATTCATCAGCAGGTAGCTACATGGTTAGTTTCAGTGCTAAACTCATAAATGGTTGCGAGAATAAAATAATAAAAATCCTCGATGTTTATCCTAAGCCCACAGCTGGGTTTACATATGATAGTGCCTGCACGAATAAACCAGTAACTTTCACAGATACTACAACAGATGCTATAAGCAGCATTTGGAATATAAATAATGAGTTATTTTATGGCAAAAACATAGAATATATTTTCCCAGATACAGGATCGTATGATGTTTATCTGTATGCTTTAAATGATTACGGATGTAGCGATACGGCATGGCAAGAAGTGATAGTGCATTCTGCTCCCGTGGCATCTATGAATATAGATCCAGAATATGGTAATCCACCATTAGAGGTTAGCTTTTCTACTAATTCTACGGGCACAAATTATTTTTGGGATTTCGGAGATATGAATAGTGATACAGGTAGTAATGTTTCGCACATTTATAATAGCGAAGGCATATATAATGTCTTTTTAGTAGTCTCTAATGAGTATACATGCTCTGATACTGCGTATGGTACAGTTTATTTATTGCCATCGATACTAGATCTACAGATTTTAGAAATAAATTTTGTAGATAGTATTACTCTTTTGCAACCAGAGGTAGTTATTTACAATAATAGTACTAGACCAGTGAAAAAAATAAAATTAGATTTTGGGTTTGATTACCCTAATGAGTTTGTATATTTTTGGAATAGTAAATTAGAAATAGGAGAAGTGGAGAGGATAAAATTGCCTTTATTACTAAATACCGATGAAGAGAGAACATCGTTTTGTGTTAAAGCAACAGCTATAGATGTATTAGACCAGAATGATGCGAACATAGATGATAATATTTTGTGTACTTCCCTTTCTAATACTTTGTATATTATGAAACTTTTTAAGAGTTTTGATTATTTGAATCTATGGATAAATATACCTAGTGATGGACAATTTTTTTGTAGTTTAATTAATGTTTTAGGACAAACTATGTTTAAGTCTGAGGTAATAGAAGCTAATCGTGGAATGAATCAATTTAAAATACCAATTTTAAATTTAACTTCAGGTATTTATATGCTTCAGATTAATTATAATGGAAATATATTAACAAAGAAGTTTGATTTAATAGGACATTAAATTAGCATTAATTTAATCTATTCAAAGAAAATCTACAAAAACTCTTCCATCAATTCTCTATCTTTATATTAGATTATAAATTTTCAATTGTTTTTCGAATTCATCTATCACATTATCTATGGGAATGTTTTTAGATACTAATTTGCCATAAATATAGATATTGGCTTTATTTAATCCATTGCCTACAATGCCTGCTTGAGCTTCTTTCATTTCTCCTGGACCATTTACTATGCAACCCATCACAGCTAGAGTGAGTCCTGGATATTTACTAAATCTTTCTTTTACTTCTTTTGTAATTTTTTCGATATCATACATTGTTCTACCACAAGATGGACACGATATTACTTCTGTCAAGGTTTTTCTTTTGCCTGTAGCTTGTAGTATTCCCCATATATCATTTAGTATGTCTTGTCGTAGATTATTATCTACTAAATATAAATCTCTCAACCACCCATCTATCCACCCTCTACCGAGTATTATACATAATTCGTATAAATCGAATTGAGATGTATTAATTTTTAAGTTTATGTATTTATTAGTTTCTAATTTCTTTGAGATTAATTCAAAAGGATTTGAATTATTTATTTCGATAAAATCAATATCTCTTGGAGGCAAACCATCTGCTAAATTATTATTAGTAAATACTTTAGGGCAATATTCTAATGTGTAATCATAAATCGGTAGCAGTCGTAATGGTAAAAATTTTTCATAGTAATTTAAAATATTTTGAGCAGCGGGAATCTCTTTTAATGGATCACCTGTTAATGACACTCTAATGGTGTCGCCTATGCCATCTAAAAGTAGATTGCCAATGGCAATGGTAGATTTTATAATTCCATGTTTATCAATGCCAGCTTCAGTAACGCCAAGATGTATAGGGTAGAAGAGACCTAATTGATCTAATTTAGCACTTAGAAGTCTATTAGCTCTTATAGTTTCATAAACAGAACTAGTTTTAATGCTAATCACTAAATTATTGAAATTCAATTTATTAAAAATAATTGCACTTTCTATTGCAGATTCTATAGCAGCTTCTATATTATTACCATATTTATCAATTAATCTAGGAGATAATGAACCTTTATTAACACCTATTCTCACTGCCACTTTATTATTAATTAAAATAGGTATAAGTTTTTCTATTTCTACTTTTATAGCGTTGAGTTCTTGATGATACTGCTCAGAAGTATAAGAAATATTATTGGGGAATAAATTAACGAAATTGCCAGGATTAATGCGAATTTTATCAACATATTGAGCTGCTCTTAGAGCTAATTGTGGGTTAAAATGTATATCAGCAGCTATAGGTTGGTTGTAGCCATTAGTTAATAAATTTTGTTTAATTAATTTCAGAGCTTCAGCTTCTTTGACATTCTGTGCAGTAATTCTTACTAATTTAGCATTAGCATTGAAAAGTTTAATACATTGATCCACTGTCTCATCAATGCTAGTAGTAGCAGTATTAGTCATAGATTGCACAATAATGGGATGATTGCTACCTATGAAGATATTGCCTACAGGTATTTGTAGAGTTTTTCTACGCATTTTAGTTCCAGCTTTTCTTTTTATTTTTAGGTATCATAAACATAGGAGAAGATATAGAAGAATTAGAAGTATCACATAGCATATCTTGTGTGAAATCTTTAGGCATAGTAAAATCGCCTTTATACAGATTAATAGTAGGGTCATTATAAACCTTTTGCATAAAAAGTCCCCAAATAGGTAGAGCCATGCTAGCACCCTGACCTAAAGCCATACTGCGGAAATGAACTTGCATATCTTCGCCACCTACCCACACACCTGCAGCCAGATTTGGAGTAATACCCATAAACCAGCCATCGCTATTATTATCTGTAGTTCCAGTTTTACCCGCAACAGGATAAGGAATTTTATACATATATCGAATGCGATTACCAGTGCCATAATCGACTACACCTTTCATCAAGGAAATGATTTTATATGCAGAGATTTCATCCATTACCTCTTTAGAAGCTCCATAGGGGAAAGTACTAATGATATTACCGAAACGATCTTCTATTCTAGTAACTAAGATTGGTGTTTGATAAACTCCATAATTAGCAAAAGTAGATAAAGCACTTATCAATTCTAATAATTTAAGTTCTGCTGTGCCTAAGCAAATAGAAGGTACTGGAGGAATAGTATCTGTTATTCCCATAGATTTGACTAATTCTACTACTGCAGCAGGAGAAGTTTTTTCTTTAATTAAAAAAGCTGATACCCAATTAATAGATAGAGCTAGAGCTTTAGAAAGTTCTATCATTGTTCCTTCATCCACATTACCAGAATTTTTAGGTGTCCATTGAGAGCCATCAGGCATATCAAAAGTAACTGGTATCAAAGGTATTTTAGTACAAGGAGTCAATGTAGGATCGTTGATAAAGGCTGATGCATATACAAAAGGTTTAAATGTAGAGCCCACTTGTCTTTTGCCAATAGCTGCATTATCATATTTGAAAAAGTTAAATGCAGGACCGCCGACATAAGCTCTCACATAGCCAGTTTGAGGTTCTATAGCTACGAAGCTAGCTCTCAAGAAATATTTATGATAAATAATAGAATCATAAGGAGTCATGATAGTATCTTTGACACCATCCCAGCTAAAAACGCGCATTTCAGTGGGTTTATGAAAAGCTTCTTCTATTTCTTTGTCACTAAATCCATTTTTTTTCATGTTTATATATCTATCAGTACGTTTGATAGCCATATTCATAAGATTTTTAACTTCTTGTTCAGATTTTGCACCTATAAAAGGAGCATATTTACTACGTTTAGCTTCTTTGAAAAAGCTTGGTTGTAGATCTTTGCTTAGATGCTCTCGCACAGCCTCCTCAGCATATCTTTGCATTCTACTATCAATAGTTGTGTAGATGCGTAGTCCATCATTATAGAGATTATAAGAGCTGCCATCTGGTTTTTTATTTTTATTACACCACCCATACAATGGATCATTGTCCCATCGTTCTTTGACTTTTTTATAATCAGCTTTATTTTTATACTTTTTAGGGTCAGGTTCTTTAGCAGTCATATATAGTCTCAAATATTCACGAAAATATGGTGCTAAATCATCAGTAGATGAAATAATGCTTTTCTCTGGTTTAGGAATATCTTTTTCTTTGATATTATTAAATTCTTCCTCAGTAATATAACCATTTTTTACCATTTGATTGAGTACTACATTACGTCTTTGCTTAGCATTTTCTGGATTTAGAATAGGATTAAATTTAGTAGTAGCTTTTAGCATACCAATCAAAATAGCTGATTCATTTATTGATAGGTCTATGGGGTCTTTGCCAAAATAATATAATGATGCTGATTTGATACCATACAATTGATAACCAAAGGGCACAGTATTCAGATACATTGCTATTATTTCATCTTTAGAATAATTTTTTTCTAATTTTATAGCTGTCATCCATTCTCTAAATTTGATTGCTATTAGCTTGATTTTATTAATATCACTTGGACGTTTAAATAAATTTTTTGCTAGTTGCTGAGTGATAGTACTACCGCCACCACTACCTTTTTGCTGACCAATAATAGTTTTGGAAAATACCCTTGCTAATCCTTTGAAATCAATTCCACTATGTTTATAAAATCTTCTGTCCTCGGTAGCTATTAATGCTTTCACTACATAAGGACTTATCTCATTAAAGCTAACCCATGATCTATTCTCTTCGTAATAATATTTACCAATGACATTATTATCTACACTGAAGAGCTCACTAGAGAACTTATCTAGAGGATTTTCTAATTGCTCAAATGTAGGTATGGGACCTAATAAACCAAAATATACACTAGTAAAAAATATAATTAAAAAACCTAAAATGCTGAAAAATATTATCCAAAGTGTTTTAAGAAATTTCTTAAACTTTTTGTCTTTTGTTTTGAATATCGAGAAAAAATTATCTTTCATTATTTTTAATTTTTTCAAATTTAAATCCTAACTCTACCACTCCTGGTAATATACTATCTCGCATTCCATGGGTAACTAATAATGTATAAACGCCAGTATTAGAAAATAAATAGTTTCTTTTAATTAAAAAGTCATATATATAGTTTTTATTACTTTTTTTGCCCATAGATTTACCATTTTCATCATTTAAAATTAATAATAAAGTATCTTGTACAATATTACCACTGGGAGGTATATTCTGTACAAATAAATAAATATTAGTATAAGGATATTGCTGAGTAGTTCTCAATATTAGATGTAAATTATATAAATTGGTAGTATCTGGTATAGGAATATTAAATTCTTTCCATTCAGTATAATTCCATTTTTCATCCTCGAAAGCTTTAATATCATAATATTTATTTTTGCTGCAAGAGCTGAAAATAATTATGATAAAAAATAAATATACTAAAAACTTATTATTCATCTTCTAATTTTGATAAATCTTCTTGATTGACACTTTCCATTACAGTAAATTCACTAGTAATAGCAAACTGATCTAAACTATCGATAATTTCACCTTTTTTATTTAATTCTTGTAATTTAATTACTACATTCACGGGCAAGCCAAGTAGAATATCTTGATTTTCTATAGAGTAAAACATAAGATTTTTGAACATATCAGCTTTGACGAAATGAGCTTTTGCTTGTTTTGTGATCAAAGGAATATCAGTAGGTGGCAGACTATTAATAAATTCTTCATAAAGTGGTAGCTCATATGATAGACAACATTTAAGTTTAGTGCACAAGCCAGCAAGACGTTGAGGGTTGAGAGTGAGTTGCTGAATACTAGCTGCAGTAATAGAAACAGAGCTAAATGTACATTTATATGTAGAACAGCATAATTCTCTACCACAGGGACCTACCCATCCTAATTTAGCAGACTCTTGTCTAGCACCTATCTGTCGCATCTCTACTCTTATTTTAAATGTCCCAGCTAATGTTTTGATGAGTTCTCTAAAATCTACCCTATCATCCGCAATATAATAAAATGTAGCCTTAGTGCCATCGCCTTGGTATTCTACATCAGTTAATTTCATGTTTAACCTAGAATTTTTTATTATTTCTTTGGTTTTTTTCAAGACTATTTCTTCGTTTTTAATAGCTGCAAGGAATTTATTAATATCAGCATCTTTAGCAATTCTATACAAGTTCAATAGCTTGCCATCATTTGTTTTAGGTTTTTTTCGTTCCATTTGCTTAATAGCTTCTTTCCCAGTCAAACTGACCACGCCGATATCGTGCCCTGGTGTAGCTTCTACTGCTACTATTTCACCTATCACTAGTGGAATACCTGTGGTATTTTTATAAAATTGCTTTCTATCATTTTTAAATTGTACCTCTACTATCTCGATAGCTTCTGGGAAAGCTATATAAAAATCTTTGTCATGTTTTATATCTTTGTATGAAGTTAGCTTTTGCCACCTATGAGTAAAATGTAAATTTATTTTGCCATCTATTTCTATAGCCATCAAACCTCTAGCTTGTAAACTTTTAATAGTATTTAAGTCCATTTATATGTTTTTGCAAATTTAATAAATTTTTTGCTTTTGAAATTAATATATTTATTTGAGAAGGAGACTGGGGACGGGGAGACGAGGAGACTGGGTGAGGGGAGAATGGGTGACAGGGTGAAAGGGAGATGAGGAGAATAGGAGAAGAAGTGACTTGGTGACTGGGAGACGAGGTGATAGGTAATAAATGATTAGTGATTCGTGATTAGTGAAGGGTTTAAACATATATTAAAACTACATTAAACAATATTAGACAATTTAAAGCTATTTTAAACTACATTAAACTATTTCAAAAATTTTATATGATATTTATCATTTTTTAAAAACTTTTAAAAAATATTTTTAATAAATTTGCTATTATTAATGTAATAATATTATTATAAATAATTAAAATGTTTACTAATTATTAAATAGATAAGATAAAAATAGTTAAATCATAGATAAAAACATATAATATGATTAAAAAGTTTATCAATTTATACATAGAAGGTTTTAGAAACATTGGCAATACTGGTAAGCAATTGGTAGGTATTTTATTTTTCAAGATTTTAATATTTTTTGTAATAATGAAATTATTGTTTTTCCCAAATGTATTGAATAAAAATTATAAAACTGATGAGGAACGTGCAGATCACGTAATAGAGCAATTAACAACAAAAATAAAATAATATGGATGAATTAGTATCCTTAGTAAACTGGTCGCGAGGGCAATTTGCTTTGACAGCGATGTATCATTGGATTTTTGTACCTATAACGCTTGGACTAACTATCATGATAGCTATCATGCTTACTCGTTACTATAAAACTGGTAATGAGGAGTGGAAAACTATGACAAAGTTTTGGATGAAATTATTTATCATAAACTTTGTTGTTGGAGTAGCTACAGGGATAATATTAGAGTTTGAATTTGGTACAAATTGGAGCAATTATAGCTGGTTTGTAGGTGATATCTTCGGAGCACCGTTAGCTATCGAAGGCATTTTGGCCTTTTTCATGGAAGCTACCTTCTTAGCAGTGATGATTTTCGGTTGGGATAGAGTGAGTAAAAAATTTCATCTAGTATCTACTTGGCTTGTAGCCATTGGTTCCAATTTATCAGCATTGTGGATTTTAATAGCTAATGCGTGGATGCAATATCCAGCAGGTACAGTATTCAATCCTGCCACAGCAAGAAATGAGATGATAAATTTCTGGGATGTAGCATTGAGTCCAGTAGCAGTAAATAAATTTTTGCATGCTACTACTAGCAGTTATATTGTCGCTGCTTTATTTGTCATCAGTGTGTCTTCATGGTATTTACTTAAAAAACGAAATCTTTTTATGGCTAAAAAAAGTATGCTTATAGCAGCTATTTTTGGACTTATTAGCTCTATCATGGTAATTTTCACAGGTGATGGCTCTGCTTATCAAGTAGCACAAAAACAACCTATGAAATTAGCAGCTATGGAAGGTTTGTATCAAGGTAAATCTCAAGCAGGTTTAGTGGCTATAGGCATTCTAAATCCTAAAAAAGATATCACTAATGACGAGAAACCTTATTATTTCAAAATTGAAATTCCTTATTTGTTATCTTTTCTCAGCAATAGAGATATTAACTCCTTTGTACCTGGTATAGAAGATCTCATCTATGGTAACGAAGAGCATAACATTTTGAGTGCTGAAGAAAAAATGGCTCGAGGACACATAGCTATTCAAACCTTGCAGGAATATCAAAAAGCTAAAAAAGCTAATGATACTGCTACTCTGGCAGAAATTAGTAAAAAATTTGATCCTAATACTAAAGAAGGCGAGCAGTTTGTAAATAATTATTTTAAATATTTTGGTTACGGATATCTAAATGATCCTATAGAGCTTGTACCTAATGTAGCTCTCACATTTTATAGTTTTCATATCATGGTATCATTAGGATTTTTATTTATCTTATTATTTATCATTATTTTAATATATGTATGGCGCGATACTATAGAGAAAAAGAAATTTTTGTTATATCTTGGTTTGTGGTCTATATTATTTGGATTTATAGCTTCACAAATGGGCTGGATAGTAGCAGAGGTAGGTAGGCAACCATGGATTATACAAGATTTGATGCCCACAGTAGCTGCAGTTACTCATTTAAGTGTGTCCACAGTGCAGACGACTTTTGTACTTTTTGCTATAATTTTCACTACTTTATTGATAGCAGAGCTACGAATTATGTTTAATCAGATACGTAAAGGTCCAGATAATTTTAAAAAATAATGGAGGAAAAAAATTATGTTTGAGCAATTAAGTTATAATGCATTACAAGGATATTGGTGGCTAATAATATCAGTTTTAGGTGCCGCCCTTGTTTTTATGATGTTTGTCCAAGGGGGACAATCATTAATATATTCATTAGGTAAAAAAGAACCACAATTAAGTTTGATTTTAAATGCTATAGGTACTAGATGGGATCTATCTTTTACAACATTAGTTGTTTTTGGTGGTGCTATGTTTGCAGCTTTTCCACTGTTTTATAGTACTAGCTTCGGTGGAGCTTACTGGCTGTGGATGTTGATATTGTTTACTTTTATTTTGCAGGCTGTGTCATATGAGTTTAGAAATAAAGCTCGCAACTTTTTAGGTGCTAAAACTTATGAATGGTTTTTATTTTTAAATGGTCTGATAGGCACTATCTCTTTAGGTGTAGCAGTAGGCACTTTTTTCACTGGTGGTAATTTTGTTCATAATGATATGAATTTCGTTAGCTGGACTACAAATTGGCATGGATTAGAAGCTTTCGCTAATATTAAAAATTTATTATTAGGTTTTTCTATATTCTTTTTAGCTAGAATATTAGCAATTTTATTCCTAATGAATCGTGTAGATGATGAGCTACTTTATGTAAAATCAAAAAAACAATTACTCATAAATGCAGCCGTCTTTTTAGTATTTTTCTTGTCATTTGTTTTTGCTATTTTACTAGGTAATGGCTTTGCAGTAGATCCTACAACTCAATTAGTATATTTAGAGAAATATAAATATTTTAATAATTTTATCGAGTTACCATGGATGGGAACTCTATTTTTAATTGGCGTAGTATTGGTATTATTGGGAATAGCTACACCATATTTGAAAAATAAAAAATTAGAAACTAAAGGTATCTGGTTTGCGGGCTTTGGAACATTTTTTACTGTGCTTGCACTATTTCTCTGCTTAGGATATAATAATACAGTTTTCTATCCTTCATTAGTAGATCTACAGTCTAGTCTAACAATACACAACGCTTCGTCGAGCAGATATACATTGATAGTGATGTCTTATGTATCGCTGCTTGTACCTTTCGTAGTTGCATATATTATCTATACTTGGAGAAAACTTTTAAAGAAAAAGTTCACAGCAGATGAAATATCTGAAAGTGATACAGCATATTAATTTTTAAAAAATTTATATATTATGTATTGGAGAGAAATTTTATGGCTTATTTCGTGGCCTCTGATGATATGGGTAATGTATGTAGTCATTACTAGTGCTATCAAAAAATATGAAAGCAAATTTAACGACTAAAGATAAAGCTGCGAAATAATATTTTGATTATAATTTGTTGATTAATTATAAAGATAAAAACTATTAGAATTAGATAAATAAGTAATAACTTAATTATTATTTATATTTATCTGTTATTAAGGGCTTTAGGGGAATAATATATTTTATGTTTAAATTAATTAATGATATGTTATTAATAATCTAATAATGCTTAAAGTATTTATTAATGAACCTTTGATAAAAATATTTATTGAAAATTTAATTTTTATTAATTTTCTTTATAAACTACAATTGTAAAATTATTAATAGTAATTTATTTGAATTTATATATCATTATTTAATTTAAACATTTTATTAAAAATTTATTATACTAACTTCTATTTTATAAATTAAAATTTTTCTAAAATTTATGCAAAAATGTTAGTTAAATTTGGGAAATTAATTAAATAAAAAAGGGATCTTAAGATCCCTTTTTTTATTGATTAAATTGAAAATTTATAAATGGATATTATTCTTGATTATTTTCTTGTTGTTGGTTATTTATTTCAGCAGTATGCTCATCGCTAATTTCAGCAATAGGCTCATCGCTAACAACTTCAAATTCAAACTCAGCATAAATGTCTCTGTAGATATGAGCTTTTGCTTTGTAAATACCTATCTGTTTAATATGTTCATCGGGAATAGAAATGGTTTTGCGATCTACTTCGAATTTATATTGATCTAGAATAGCATCTGCTATCATTGCAGTAGTTACACTACCGTAAATTCTACCAGTATTTTGAGCTACTTTAGTTTTTACAATTAACCTTACTTGATTTAATTTTTCAGCGAGAGCTTTAGCGTCTGCTAATGTTTTTTCTTCTTTAGCACTTCTCTGCTTTTTAATCTCTTGATACATTTTTTTATTTGATGTAGTAGCAGGTATAGCGTATCCTTTAGGGATCAAAAAATTGCGAGCATACCCAGCTTTTACTTTTACTGTATCATATTTATAACCCACCTTTGGGACATCTTGTTTTAAAATTACTTCTACTAATGCCATGATTTTCTAATTTTTATTATTTTAATAAATCAGTAGTGAAAGGTAATAGGGCTAAATGTCTAGCTCTTTTAATAGCTTTAGCTACTTTTCTTTGATATTTAGCAGAGGTGCCAGTAATCCTACGTGGCAAAATCTTACCTTGTTCATTAACAAATTTTATTAAGAAATCTGGATCTTTGTAATCCACATATTTAATTCTAGCTTTGCGAAAACGACAATATTTTTTTACTCTTGTCTCTATATTAATTGGAGTTAAAAATTTAATTCCTGGATCTATAGCCATAATGTTCAAATCTTTTAAAAATTATAATTCAATTTTATTTTTTTCTTTGCTTTTGTTTTCAGCTTGTTGTTTTTTGCGTTTTTCATTCCATTCTACACCATATTTGTCTAGTTTAACAGTTAAATAACGCAAAACACGTTCGTCACGCTTAAAATTAAGCTCTAACAATGATACTAGTTCTTTATTATCACTTTCATACTGTAATAAATAATAAAAACCAGTAGTTTTTTTCTGTATAGGATAAGCTAATTTTCGCAATCCCCAGAATTCCTCATAAATATTTTGAGCACCATTTTGCTCTAATAATTCTTTGTACTTTTTTACCGTTTCCTTTGCCTGCTCTTCAGACAAAACGGGAGTTAAAATGAAAACGGTTTCATAATGATTCACCATAAATCTTTTTTTAATTTTTAGTTTTTAGTTTGCAAAATTAATAATTTTTTTTAATTCACACAAAATTAATATTAAAAAATTTTATTTGCATTAGTATAAACAAATATTAATAAAATTTAAGTTACATTATAATTACCTGCAATTGGTGATAGACAACATATAATAAATGTCATTAAATTATAATATTTTTTAATAACATTGTATCTTTGCATTAGATAAAAATTTAAAAATTATGCAAAAAACAAAGAAAATAGATGATAAGGTAATACCTATTAGTAAAGATGTATGGTGGATAGGAGTTTTAGATTATGATATTGTAACTTTTGACGTAGTGATGGAAACACAATATGGCACTACATATAATTCATATTTTATAAATGCTGAGATGCCTACCATTATAGAAACAACAAAAGAAACTTTTTGGGAAACATATTTGCAAAAAATCAAACAAGTCATTGAACCAGAAAAGATTAAATACATTGTACTCGATCATACTGAACCTGATCATAGTGGCAATTTAGTGAATTTACTCAAATTAGCTCCAAATGCAACTGTTGTAGGTAGTGCTAGTGCTATAAGAAATCTTAAAGATTTGTTTAACAGAGATTTTCCTAATATTATCGTTAAAGGTGGTGACACATTAGATTTAGGAAATAAAACATTAGAATTTATATCTGCTCCAAATCTTCATTGGCCAGATACAATCTATACATATTTAAAAGAAGATAAATTATTATTTACTTGCGATAGCTTTGGGTGTCATTATGCAGATGAAAGAATGATAGATAATGAGGTTGGAAACTTTGACGAAGCATTCAAATATTATTTTGATGTAATCCTGAAACCGTATAGCAAATTTATGCTACAGGCTATAGATAGAATAAAAAATTTAGAAATCAATGGAATACTTACAGGACATGGCCCATTACTATTAAATAATTGGGAAAGATATGTCAATTGGTCAGCAAAATTATCACAAGAATTTTTAGCTACTAAAAAATATCAAGATATTTTTATAGCTTATGTATCAGCATATGGAAAGACAGGCACATTAGCAGAAGCAATAGCTGAAGGTGCTCGAGAAGAAGGATTAGAAGTGGTGCTAAAAGATATAGAGCATGTGACTTTAGGAGATTTAGATGAATTTTTGACAAGAGCTAAAGGAATAGCTATTGGCTCGCCCGTAATTAATCAAAATATCCTTTTACCAATTTATAAATTATTCGGAGCCATTAACCCTATTAGAGATAGAGGTAAATTTGTTTTACCATTTGGATCTTTTGGATGGAGTGGAGAAAATCAAAAATTAATTCCTAACATTGCTGCAGGACTGAAATTAAATGTTTTAGATGAAGCAATATTTACCAAATTTACACCTAGTGAACAAGATATTAAAAAAGCTAAAGAATTAGGGAAAAAATTAGCACAACTTGTTAAAGAAAATACTGTAGAAGAATGAAACGCTTATTTATAGCCATACCTTTAAAACTTAATAACCTTGCTAAACAATCTATATTAGAAATACAAACTCAATTATCACAAAATAGTATAAAATGGGTATCATTTGATAATTTGCACCTGACTTTGCAATTTCTAGGAGATACAAATGAAAATGATATTGCGACAATCATGAATATATTAGATAATTTACAAGAATATTTTACTAAATTTGAAGTGAAATTATCAGGATTATATACTTTTGGTAATAGAAATCATCCTAACGTTTTGTGGACTAATTGGATAGATAATAATCAGACCAAAAATTTAGCAAAATTATTAAATGAACAAATATCATTAATAAATAATATAAAATCTGATGAAAAATTTATCCCACATTTAACATTAGGACGAATAAAAAGGATTACTGATTTAAGTAAATTTAATGAAATAATATCTAATAATGCTAATCTATATTTAGGAAAATACACTATTGACGAAATTATACTTTTTGAGAGTAAATTAAAACCACATGGACCAGAATATTTTGCTTTACACAAAATCAAAGCTCATACATAAATTAATAGGTTAAGAATTTTTTTAATTAATGACATAAAAATTTAAAAAACAATGATAAAAACATATGAAATCAAACTTCCACCATATAAAAGAGGTTTTCATTTAATTACAAATAAAATACTGGAAGTAATAGAACCGTTACCAGAGACTGGTTTGCTAAACATATTTCTACGACATACCTCAGCAGCAATAACAATAAATGAAAATTACGATCCTGATGTCAGACAAGATATGGAAGTAATAAGTAAAGAATTAGTACCAGAAGATTTGCCATATCTTACACATGATATAGAAGGGGCAGATGATATGCCTGCACATTTCAAAAGTTCAATGTTTGGTGTTTCACTAACAATACCAATAGTAAGAGGGAAACTATCATTAGGTAGGTGGCAAGGAATATATTTATGCGAATTTAGGACTAAAGCATCGGCACGAGAGATAGTGTTGACGGTAGTGGGTTAAAGATGTGTTGGAGTGGTGGGGAGAGATAATATTATTTTTTAATGTTATTAAAATTCAAGTATAATTAAATAATTACTAAATTTGCAAAAAAATAATTATGAATAACCTTTTCGAAAATCCTACAGAAATTTTCACCCTCACTAAAGAAGGTACACGCGAATTATACGACAATCTCTATGATGAAATGATTGAGGAGGGCAAAGATGTCGTAGATTATCAAGAAATTAAAGCAATGTCTACAGGCATACTTTGTCCAGAATGCAATAGTAGTCATGTAATCAAAAATGGTTTGCAAAGTGGGGTACAAAATTACCGATGTAAAAACTGCGGCAGACAGTTCAGAGTTACCACTGGTACCTTTATGTATGGCGTTCATGAAAAGGGCAAAATGCTCGAATATATCAAATGTATGAGTGCTGGCATGAGCTTGAGGGAGTGTGCCAGAATTGTACATATAAGTCTCACAACAAGTTTCTTTTGGCGTCATAGGATATTGTGTGCTTTGCAGTCTTTTGAGGATAATGTTAATTTCTTTGGAATAGTTGAATTAGAGGAGTTACTAATGAATTATTCCGAAAAAGGCAAAAAGAAACGTGACAAGAAAGAATTAAAAAAGCTAAAGAAAAAGAAGCCAATAAAAGTGGCAGTATTAGCTGCCACAGATAGAAGTGGAAATATTTTGTTCAAAAAATTAGCAGATAAACGAGTGCAAGCTAATCACATAGCTGATTTTTTAAGATCACGCATATCCAAGGATTCTGTGGTATGTGGCAGTAATAAAAAAGCTTTCAAGACTGTAACTGCAGAGCATATCAAACATAAAGAGATAACAAACAAAAACAAGATGAAGCGAGGAATATACAGTGTATCAAATGTTCATAAGAAGATAACAGATTTTGTGGGCTGGATATATTATAAGTTTCGTGGAGTGGCGACAAAGTATTTGACGAACTACATAATGTGGTTTGTAGTTAGAGGGAAGTATCTGGCGGATAAGATTATAGAAGATACAGGGAGGTTGCTTAATTTGGCGGCGTCGGATAGGAGGGCATGGGAGCGGTACAACAATCTCATGTCGTCAACATATTTAATCTATAACATTTAAATATTTTTCTTACAATTTCTGTTTATAAAATTTTTCAAAATTTTATAAACACTTTTTTCCCCTAATAGTCTACTTATAGAAAATCATTGTTGTCCGATAAAAAAATTTTTTAAGAATAGGAGTTAAAAAACTTGGTTCTATAACGTTTATTGTGGATAAATTATTTTACTACAAAGAACACTAAGATATTACACAAAGTTCACAAAGTACCTGTTAAAACCCTTTTAATTCCATCTTTTAATAAAATAACATTAAAGTTTATCATTCACTTTCATTTTTTCTCTGTGTTCTTTGTGCCTTCTTTGAGAACTTTGTGGTTAATATTTAACTGTGCAATAATAAATAAAATTCATTTTTATAAAATTACTCTTTTTTAATCTTTACCCATATAAAACTTTATAGAACCACCATAATCAATATATTTGATTTTATTATTATCTATTTTTTATTTTTATCGGACTACAAAGTATTTAAATATAATTTTATTAAATAATTTTTCAAAATTTCTTTTTTTGATTAAAAAACTATTAATTTTGTTAAAAAAACTATTAATGAGAAAGCTCTTATATCTTTTGCTTCCAGTAATTTTGATGTCTTGTACTAATTATTTAGTTACTAATAGGCAATCTACATCTAAAACTATTACCATAGATAGTACTATTATTAATGATAGCAGTGTAGAAAATTGGATAAATAAATATAAAGTAGGACTAGATAGTTTAATGGAGGTTGTAATAGGATTTAATGAAGTAGCAATGGTAAAAAATGACCCAGAGGGTAATTTAGGTAATTTCGTTTGTGATTTATTATTAGATTTTGTGAATAGAAATTTAAAAGATTCTTTAAATGGTTATTCTTGTATAGTCGTTATGAATAATGGAGGTTTTAGGTCTTTTTTACCTGCTGACGAAATTAGAGTTAAGGATGTATTTGCTGTTATGCCTTTTGATAATACATTGACTTTATTAAAAATTTCTGGTAAAGATTTACTAAATCTAGCTAAACAAATTGTAAAAAAAGGTGGTATGCCGATAGCTGGATTGCAAATAATAGCTGATGTTATTACTACTACTCTGAAGCAAACTTTAATTAATGGTGAAGAAATTTCTGAAAATCAATATTACTGGGTTGCTACATCTAATTATCTGGCTAATGGAGGGGACAATTTGTCGGGATTATTAAATCCTATAAAGCGCATAGATACTCCTTTTCTCATTCGTGATATTATTATTGAACATTATAAATTATTGACATCTCAAAATAAAGCAGCTTTTGCTAAAATAGATGGGAGGTTCATATATGAATAATGATAGACGCGATTTTCTTAAATATTCTCTTGGCATAGGACTAGGTCTGCTGTTACCTAAAATTTCTAAATCCGCCGCAAACAATAATTTTTATGAAGAGCTTGGTATTCAAAAAGTTACTATTTTACATACTAATGATACTCATAGCCAGGTGGAGCCTTTACCTAAAAATCATTATAGATATCCTAATCAGGGTGGTTATAGTCGCAGAGCTTATCTGATAAAGGATGTTTTAAGTTCTAATGATAATGTATTAATTTTCGATACTGGCGATTTTTATCAAGGAACACCTTATTTCAATATTTATAAAGGAAAAATAGAAGTAGAGTATATGAATAAAATGCACTATACTGCTACTACTCTAGGTAATCATGAATTTGATCTGGGTTTAGATACTTTAGCACAAAATTTATCTTTAGCTAATTTTGATGTTATTAGTTCTAATTATGATTTTGCTAATCATAATAAATTATCAAAAATCGTCAATTCTTATAAAATTTATAAATTTAATAAAATAAAAATTGGTGTTTATGGATTAGGAATAGACCCTAAAGGATTGATAGATCCATATATTTGGGACAATACTAAATATAAAGATCCTATGCAGACTGCTGCCGAAATGACTTATCTTTTGAAAAAAGATTATAAATGCAATTTGATTATTTGTTTATCTCATTTAGGTTATAAAGGTGATGATGGCAAAATAGGTGATGTAGAAATAGCTAAATCTAGCTCTAATATTGATATAATATTGGGTGGTCATAGCCACACTCTTCTATCTAAACCTATATCTATTTATAATAGAGATAGCAAACCAGTGATAATAACTCAAAATGCATATGCTGGAGTGCAAATGACACAACTAGACTGCTATTTTAACTCAGCTGGTGATTTTTTATTCGCTGATAATAAAACTGAAAAAATTTTTTATAAAAATGTGTAAAAAAATTTTTTAATTCAAAAAATTTTATGCACTTTTGCTATTTGAATTGAGGGAAGTATATTAACTATTAATTAAGGTTTTAAAAATGAAGGAATTAGAGAAAAAAATTACTCAAAAAAACATATCTAAATTAGATCTATTATGGAATAATATATTAGACTTTATTAAGGAAAATGTTAATTCTCAAAATTTTAAAACATGGTTTCTTCCTCTTAAACCTTTAGCTTTTGAAGACAATACTCTCACCATAGAAGTGCCATCATCCTTTTACTATGAATACATTGAGGCACATTTCATCGATGTTCTTAAAAGTGCTTTAAAAAATTTCGTAGGACCTAATGCAAAGCTTTACTATCAAGTGGTTATTACTAAAGAAAATGATGATTCGTCTACTCTACAATGGCCTTCTAATGATAAGGTAGCTACTGCTAATCCTGATATTCACTTGCCTTTTAAATCTGAAAATGCTAATGATGATAAAACTACTCATTTACCAAATCCTTTTCTAATCCCGGGTATTAGAACTTATTCTATTGATAGTAATTTGATAGAAATGTTGGACTTTGACAATTTTGTAGAAGGTGAATGTAATAGGTTAGCTAGAGCTGTAGGCTTAAGTATTGCTTATAATCCTGGTCTTACTACTTTTAACCCTTTTTTCCTCTATAGTGCTACTGGCCTTGGCAAAACTCATCTCGTGAATGCTATCGGCTTAGAAACTCGAAAAAAATTCTCTAATAAAGTTATTCTTTACATGAATACTGCTGAGTTTCTTAACCAGTTTATCAAAGTCGTTAAATCTGATAATATTGCTGATTTTATTCAAATATATCAATCTGTAGATTTATTGATAATGGATGATATTCATCATTTAGCTAATAAACCTAAAACCCAAGAAGTTTTTTTCCAAATTTTCAATTCTTTACATCAACAAGGTAAACAAATAATTTTAACTTCTGATAAAGCTCCTATCGAGCTAGATGGTATTGAAGAAAGACTCTTGAGCAGATTCAAATGGGGACTTACTGCAGAGCTCACTAAACCCGACTATGACACTAGACAAGCCATTATTAGAAAAAAAATTCAAAAAGATGGCATCCAATTGTCCGATGAAATCATAGATTATATTGCAAAAAAAGTAAAGGATAGCGTTAGAGAGATCGAGGGTGTGCTAATTGCCATCATAGCTCATTCTACTTTTGTGAAAAAGGATCTTGACATTTCGGATGTGCAAAGTTTAATAGATCAATATATCAAATGTAATCAAAAAGACATTACTTATGATATGATCAAGCATATAGTGTGCGATTACTTCTCTATATCTATAGAAGATTTAGAGTGTGAATCGCGTAAACAACAAATCGTTATTGCTAGGCATATGGCTATGTATATGGCTTTCAAATATTCTAAACTTACACTTAGCGAAATTGGTAAACTTACAGGTAATCGTAAGCATTCTTCTGTGGCTTATGCTATTAAAAATGTTAATAGTTTATTAGAAGTTGATAAAAATTTTAGAATGCAATACGAAGAAATTAAAAAGAAAATCATTAGGTAATTCATCCATATTCTATATCAATTTTTTTTATTTTTAACATTCAATTCTGAACAATTTCTAAATCACAAAAATCATGGTTCAGACAATTTACACTGATAATAAGTCTGAACTGGGATTTATTAGATTAGTGGGAAAATGGGATTGGGAAAAATATAAACTGGGATTTGGAAGATGTTTACATTGCACAAGCATTAAATTATCTCGAAGCATACAATATAAAAATAGGGTTGCTGATAAATTTTGTCGCAACGAGTTTAGCGTTTCACAGATTGACAAATAAGAAATTTACCCCGTGAGATATATAGTAAATTATATATTAAAAGTAAAATAATTAATTATCTCACAGGGTAAATCCCAAAATCCTTTAATCCCGAAAATCCCAGTTCAGACAATAAAAAGTAGATTATTAACCCTGATAAATGTCAGGGTATGAGAAAGAAAGAGCTATGGGCTTTAGCCCTGAAATAGAAATAACCACAGTTTCTTAGATAATTAACCAGAAAAAAACCTCGTTATGACAATTCACGAATTGCTCCAAACATATTATAAAGTCAATACTTAAATTGCTAAATGAAAAAATATCTCATATGGACGTATAATAATATGCACATACGAATAATTTATTTATTGGTTAAATGATCTTTTTAAATTTTTTATTTTAGTTTGACTTAAAAATTTTTTATATAAATTGACATTATTATAATGTGAAAATTATATATATTTGCCAAAAAATTTTTTAACAACAAAAAAATAAAGCTTATGAAAAGAAAATTAAAATTTAATGGATTAATGAAGTTAATACCAATATTAATTATGTTTATAGGTATGTATACTTCTTTACAATCACAAACTCCCACTATTATTACATTAGGAAGTGGAACAAATCAAAGTGGAGCCTATAATCCTTCACCTGCCAATGTCTTTTGGGAAAGTAGACGCTTGCAGTTTGTCTATACCAAAAGTGAAATTAATGCAGCTGGTGTTTCTGGTCCACAATTATTAAAAGCTATAGCTTTTAATGTCTCACAAGCTGCAGATAAAACTCATTTAAATTATGAAATTCGAATTGGACATACTACAGCCACAGATGCAAGTTTAAATATTACTACTACACTTACTCCAGTTTATTCTGCTTCCTCTGTTAATTTTAATAGCACTGGATGGAAAACTTTCACATTTACTACACCTTTTCAATGGAACGGTATAGATAATATAGTTGTTGATATTTGCTGGGGGGTTAATTCTGATTATAGTGCTAGTGGACAGGTTTATGTATATACACCAGAGGTAACTAATGGCATAGGGTATATTAATTCTATATCTCAATCAATGTGTAGTGAAGCCATAACAAGTAGTATGAATTTAAAACCACAAGCCAAGTTAACATTTGAGTCTACAGCTCCATCTAATGATGACTGCTCTGGTGCAATAACACTAACGGTTAATAACTCTGCTAATTGTACTAATCCTACAACGGGCGATGTAGCTGGCGCAACAAATTCTGGCGTTACTGGATGTCCTGGAACTCCTAATGATGATGTTTGGTATAAATTTGTAGCTACTGCTACTGAACATACAATTACCGTAGTAGGTTCTTCAGACTTTGATGCAGTTGTAGATCTGCGATCAGGATCATGTCCTGGCACAAGTATTACTTGTGTAGATGCTACTTTAGAAGGAGGTTCAGAAGTAATTAATGCTACAGGCCTTACTATAGGTAATACTTATTATGTTAGAGTGTATCATTATTATTCTACTCCACCAGAAACAACAACATTTACAATATGTATTACTACTCCACAGACCGGTGCAGCACCAGTAGCAGATTTCACAGCAGATGTAACTACTATCACAGCTGGTGGTAGTGTAACATTTACAGATTTATCAAGTAATAATCCTACATCATGGAATTGGCAATTTGCTGTGGGAGCACCATCAGGGACATGTACACCTGCTACTTCAACATTACAAAATAGAACAGTTGTTTAGAATACACCTGGTACTTATACTGTCAAATTAACAGTCTCTAATGCTTATGGAAGTGATACTGAAGAAAAAATAAATTATATTACTGTAAATCCAGCAACAAGTCCTTTAACTGTGACAGCTAGTGCACAGCCAAGTAATGTTTGCGCGGGTTCAACAGTTCAGCTAAATGCAATACCTACTGGCGGGTCTGGTACTTATACATATTCTTGGAGTTCTAATCCACAAGGATTTACTTCTACTCTTCAGAATCCTACTGCCACACCAACTAATAATACAACTTATATTGTAACGGTAACATCAGGATCTAGTACCGCTAGTGCTTCATGTAGTGTAACTGTAGATCCATTACCTTCCACACCTAATGATATTAATGGTCCTGTAAGTGTATGCATAGGATCAACTAATATTTCTTATAGTGTGACTTCTATTCCTAATGCTACTGGTTATGTATGGACAGCTCCTAGTGGTTTTGTGATAGTTTCTGGACAGAATACTAATAATTTAATTGTTAATATTGGTCCTACTGCAAGTTCTGGAAATATAACTGTTGCTGGTACTAATTCTTGCGGTAGTGGTCCTAGCAAATCTTTAGCCGTTACTGTTAATCCAGCTTTAGTAGTTAGTGCAGGTTCAACACAAACTATCTCATCAGGCTCTACGACTACTCTTAATGGTTCAGTTAGTGGAGGTTCAGGTAATTATAGTTATTCTTGGCAACCCAGTAGTTTATTACAAAATCCAAATATTCAAAATCCAATAACATTGCCATTAACTTCATCTCAAACATTTACATTAACAGTTACAGATAATACTACTGGATGTCAAGGTATAGCTACTGTACAAATAATTGTATCTGGTGGTTCATTATCAGTAACTGCATCTGCTAATCCTCCTACTGTATGTCAAGGAGCATCTGTTAGTTTACAAGCTACTCCATCAGGAGGCACTGGCACGTACACATATTCCTGGGCATCAAATCCATATAGTTCAATACCATCTACTCAAAATCCTACCGTTACACCTAGTACTAATACTACATACACAGTAACAGTAACATCAGGTTCGAATACAGCTTCTGCTTCTTGTAGTGTAACTGTAAATCCATTACCTGGTAATCCAGGTCCTATAACAGGTTCTCAAACAGTTTGTCAAGGTCAGACAGATGTCTATTATGGTATTTCACCAGTAGCAAATGCTACTAGTTATACTTGGACTCTACCAACTGGTGCCGTTATATCATCAGGTACAAATTCAAATTCAATTTTAGTTAATTATTCTCAATCAGCTTCTTCAGGTAATATTAGCGTTGTAGCATCTAACTCATGTGGAAATAGTCAACAATCTCCTAATTTTTATGTAACTGTAAATCAATTACCAGGGGCAGCAGGTAGTATCAGTGGGCCATCTACTGTAACACAAGGACAAACTAATGTAATTTATTCAGTTCAACCTATTGATTATGCGACTGGATATGTTTGGTCTATACCACAAGGATTTAATTTGGTTTCAGGCTTAAATACTAGCACTATTGTGGTTAATATTTCATCTTCGGCTACAAATGGAGTAATAACCGTTTATGGCACCAATAATTGTGGTAATGGAGCCACTTCTCCAGCATTTACAGTATCTGTACAACCTACAAATATTAATGACATACAAAATATAAGTTGTAAAATATATCCTAATCCTAGTGATGGGAAAATATACATTGATCTTAAAAACAATACTATTAATAACCTAAATATAACTGTATTTAACTCAATAGGAATGATAGTTTGGGAACAAAAGCTAGATAATAGTTCTTTCTATTCACTTGATTTACTTAATTTGGCTGATGGTGTATATTATTTGCAACTAAAAGCAGATTCATTTAATCACATTGAAAAGTTAATTATTAATAGATAATATTAATAATTGATAAACTAAAAAAGGTTGCATGGAATGCAACCTTTTTTAATTTTCATAAATATTTAAAAATGATGGTAATTTTGTGAAAAATGAATGAAATAATTTAATAAATCTTAATTTTGTGTATAGATTATTAAAGATATTATTTATTTATAAAAACATTTGATTTTATGGTCGGTTTAATATCGTTTTGAATGGGTAAAGATTAGTTTTTTCAATAAATAGTCATCCCTTAAAAATCAATTTTAAATATTTTATTTTAAAAAATAAAGAAGTATTGATAGTAAAATTTTTTAAAAGAGATAAAAATAACTTTTAGAAAATTTGGCAAAAATAAATTTTCTATTTATTCATCATCCTTTTAAGGTTAAAAGCTACTGCAGTTATAACTCCGCTATCGATTTTAGCAAACGAGACTTTGCTGTCAAATTCATACTTCTTGTGTTCTTTACCTTTTGAAATACACACTAATTCATGTTCATGAATAGAATAAATTTTCTTTTTACTGTCTTTTTGCTGTGATAAAATTTGCAAGTTTTATGTAACAAAGTTAAAAAATTTCCATTCTTTTGAGTAAAAAATTATCTATAACTTATTAATAATCAACTGTTTATATTATTTTTAAGAGTCAACTATTTGTGATTAATTTTTAAAAAAAATATTAAAAAATATTTTTTTTTAAAACTTTTTTCTAATTTTGTAATAAAATAAAATTTATGTGTATGAAAAGAACAGTATTTTTAATTATTTTATTTAGTTTTTCTTTGTTTATTTATGGTCAAAATAGCCAAAATGAGGGGCGAATAGTCCCCATATCACAAAAAATTCAAAATCAAACTTGGCTAAATAGAGTTACTGACCTAGATTTCAGCTATTCTATTTTAAAATCTAATTTTAATTGGCAATCAATAAAACAAGAAGATTCTATAAGAGAATTACAAAAATTGCCAAGACGAATTGGTTTATCATTGCCTATAGATTTGAATTTATTAAATGATATAGCTCCTATAGATGAAGATGGATATTATATATATAGGTGTAAAATATATGCTGAAGATGCAAAAAAAGTTGGATTCGTCTTTGATGATTTCTATTTACAACCTGGAGATGAAATATATATAGCAAATGAGAATGGCCAAGTTATAGGTCCGATTACTGAAGCAGAAAATAATGCATCAAGGATGTATTCTACAATTCCAATAAATGGACAAGAGATTACATTGATCTATGTAAAACAGCAGAATAGCCTTGCTTTGTCTCGATTGCATTTATCAGAAATAGTATATATTTATTATGAAGAAAAAGCAGAAAAAGATTTAGGAGATGCTGATGACTGCCAAGTAAATATAAATTGTTCTCCAGAAGGAGACAATTGGCAGGTACAGAAAAGAGGTGTAGCACGTATTTATTTTAGAGAAGGTAGCAGCTGGTATCTATGCAGTGGAACCTTAATCAATAATACGGCAAATGATGGAACACCTTATTTTTTGACAGCATATCATTGTGGTGGAGATGCAACTGCTGCAGATAGAAATGTTTGGCAGTTTTATTTTAATTATGAACGTCCTGGGTGTCCTAATACAGGAACACCTCCCAATAATGTAATTACAGGATGTACATACAAAGCTGGTGGAGATATGAATGGTGGTAGTGATTTTCAATTATTACTTTTAAGCTCTGCTCCTTCATTGTCTTGGAATCCCTATTACAATGGATGGAGTAGATCTACTACAGCTAGTCCAAGTGGTGTTAGCATTCACCATCCTTCTGGTGATGCGAAAAAAATATCTACTTACACTCAAACATTAGGAACAGGTACTTGGAGTGGTGGCATGAGCAGTGCTCATTGGACAGTCAGATGGGCACAAACTGCTAATGGCTGGGGAGTAACTGAAGGTGGTAGTAGTGGTTCACCTATATTTGATAATAATAAAAGAATCGTTGGGACATTGACAGGAGGTAGTTCCACTTGTAATAATCCTACATATCAAGATTATTATGGTAAATTTTCTAAACATTGGGATGCTAATGGTACTACCAATGACAAAAAATTGCAACCTTGGCTAGATCCATTAGGTACTAATCCTACTACTTTAGATGGTTATGATCCTAATAATCCTTCTGGCGTAAATAATCCGCAAAATTTCGTAGCTACATCCATATCTCAAACTCAAATTGATTTATCATGGAGTTTAAACTCCAGCAATAATCCTGTATTATTAGTTTATAATACAACAAATACTTTTGGTACACCTACAAATGGTACTAACTATAATGTTGGTCAAACAATACCAGGTGGTGGTACAGTAATATATAAAGGTACAAATACATCTTATGCACACACTGGATTAAATGCTGGGACAACATATTATTACAAAATATTTTCAATTGCTACTGGTAATAACTATTCTAGTGGTTTAACAGCTCAGGCTACTACTTGGTGGCAAGGAGCTGGTTTTAGTTTAGATTTCGAAGCATGTGCAGATTGGAGTACAGACTTTACACCATGGACATCCTACGATGGCGATGGTAAAGACACATATGGCTCTAGTGATTGTAATTTTACTGGTGAGGGAACAGCATTTGGCTTTATGGCATTCAATCCTTCTTTAGCAGGCTGTTTCGATACTCATGGCGGACAGAGATGTGGTATATCCATATGCCCTGCGGATGGTACAGAATCTAATGACTGGATTATTTCTCCTCAAATACAAATGAATAATAATGGTTCTATTAGTTTTTGGGTAAAATCACCTAAACCAGGCACATGGGGCGAAGAAACCTATGATGTTTTAGTATCTACTACTAATAATCAACCTTCTAGCTTTACAGCTATAGCCACAGATGAAATAGCTCCAGCTTCTTGGACTCAAAAAACCTATTCTTTATCAGCCTACAATAATCAAACAATTTATGTAGCTATCAGGCATAGGGCTACTGACAAATTTATGATGATGATAGATGATATTGTTATAGATACGGGTACAGTTTCACCTACTAATCCATCAAACTTCACTGCTACATCCATATCTCAAACTCAAATTGATTTATCATGGAGTTTAAACTCCAGCAATAATCCTGTATTATTAGTATACAATACAACAAATACTTTTGGTATACCTACAAATGGTACTAACTATAATGTTGGTCAAACAATACCAGGTGGTGGTACAGTAATATATAAAGGTACAAATACATCTTTTGCACACACTGGATTAAATGCTGGGACAACATATTATTACAAAATATTTTCAATTGCTACTGGTAATAACTATTCTAGTGGTTTAACAGCTCAGGCTACTACTTGGTGGCAAGGAGCTGGCTTTAGTTTAGATTTTGAAGCATGTGCAGATTGGAGTACGGACTTTACACCATGGACATCCTACGATGGAGATGGCAAAACCACTTATCAATCTGCTGATTGTGATTTCACTGGTGAGGGAACAGCATTTGGCTTTATGGCTTTTAATCCTTCTTTAGCAGGCTGTTTCGATACTCATGGTGGAGAGAGATGTGGTGTATCCATATGCCCTGCGGATGGTACAGAATCTGATGACTGGATTATTTCTCCTCAAATACAAATGAATAATAATGGTTCTATTAGTTTTTGGGTCTATTCACCTAAGCCAGGCACATGGGGAAATGAAACTTATGATGTTTTAGTATCTACTACTAATAATCAACCTTCTAGCTTTACAGCTATAGCCACAGATGAAATAGCTCCAGCTTCTTGGACTAAAAAAACCTATTCTTTATCAGCCTACAATAATCAAGCAATTTATGTAGCTATCAGGCATAGGGCTACTGACAAATTTATGATGATGATAGATGATATTGTCATAGATACAGGTACAGTTTCACCTACTAATCCAGTAGCATCTTTTACTTACAGCCCATCAAATATTTGCCAAGGTGCACAGGTGCAATTTACTAATACTTCTCAAAATGCTACTTCATACAGTTGGTCCTTTCCAGGAGGTAATCCATCTACCAGTACTCAAACTAATCCTGTAGTTACATTCAACACTGCGGGTAATATTAATGTAACTCTTATTGCATTTAATGGTACTATTTCAGATACAATTATTCAATCAATTACAGTAAATCCATTACCCATTGTTAGTGCTTCTGCTAATCCAAGCTCTATTTGTGTTGGAGATAGTTCTATATTTAGTGCTACTGGTGCTAACACATATAATTGGAGCAATGGAATGAGTGGTTCACAAATAACTGTTTCGCCAGCTACTTCAAGTACTTATACTGTAACTGGTACTAATCTGAATGGATGTACAAATACTGCTACAGTTTCCATTACAGTTAATGCATCACCAACAATAAACATTAATGCTAATCCACAGTCTATTTGCATAGGTAGTAGTACTATTATCTCAGCTAGTGGTGCAACTACATACAGTTGGAGCAATGGAATGAGTGGTTCACAAATAACTGTTTCGCCAACTAATACTACAACTTATACTGTAACCGGTACTAATACATTTAATTGTTCTAATACAGCTACTATCAATATAACTGTAGAAACTATGCCTAGTGCTGGAACTATAAGTGCTAGTGATAATCAATTATGCCAAAATGAATTGCTGACATTGACATTAAATGATTACTCTCCTAATAGTAATATTCAATGGCAGATATCTACTGATGGTATAAGTTGGAATGATATCGTAGGTGCTACTAGCAGTAATTATAATTATACTTTTACATCAGCTGGTATATATAATTTCAGAGCTAAAGTATCAAACAGTTGTACTAGCGTATATTCTGATCCAATTATTATAACAGTAAATCCTTTACCTACACCAGGAACAGCATCAGCTGATACTACAACAATTTGTCAAAATAATCCTGTCTTACTTACCTTGTCAGGATATAGCAGTGGCACAACTATACAATGGCAAATATCCAACGATAATTTATCCTGGAATGATATTTCTGGTGCTAATTCAGCAGTTTACAATTATACTCCTACAAATGCTGGTACTATATATATTAGAGCACAGGTAACAAATAATTGTGGTTCTGCTTCTAGTAATTCTATTTTTATTAATGTGGAAGCTATTCCTAATGGTGGCAATATTAATGCTAGTTTCAATACCATTTGTCAAAATGATAATGTAGCACTAATACTCACAGGACAAACCCCTATGACCTCACTACAATGGCAATTGTCCACAGATAATATTACGTGGTTTAATATTTCTGGCGCTAATGCGTCTAATTATAATTTTATAGCTAATAATCTAGGTACATATTATTTTAGAGTTATAGTTTCTAATAATTGTGGTACTGCTACCAGTAATGTAGTAAACTTAACAGTAAATCCTATACCACCTACTCCTACCATTTCTTTGATTAGCTCTTACCCACCAATTTTATATTCTAATGCAACGACAGGAAATCAATGGTATAATCTGAATGGAGCAATACAAGGTGCTACAAATCAAACTTATCAAGTAATAGAAAATGGAACTTATTACGTCATAGTTACCGAAAATAATTGTCAATCTTTACCTTCTGATGTTATAACTATAAATAATGTAAGTATAGAATCTTATGATAATAATGATGTAATTGTTTATCCTATTCCTGCTAGTGATATGATTTATATTCAAACAAATCATACTATTTTAGAAGCTATACTCTATGATAATCTCGGTAGATTAATAATTAGAACAAACGAACAACAATTAAATTTAGAAAATGCTACTAATGGAGTTTACTATTTAATAATTAAACTACAAGATAAAGTTATCAATTTGCCTGTAATGATTAAAAAATGATTTAATTTCTATTTAATAATAAAACTTTTTTTAAAAGACTAAATTATTCAATTATACTATTAACAAGAATATTTGTTAAAATATTATTTGATTATATTTTCATTAATTTTGATTAATTTAGCAATTAATTACTTGCCAAGCTAAATATAACAATGAACGAAATTAATTTTTTAGATTTATCATTAGAAGAAGCAATAACCTTATTACCTCAATCAGAAATTAAAACTAAAAAAATTACAATTAATAAATGTAAATTACTAAATAAAGAATTAAATATTAGCAAGGTTAAAGATTTAATTTACAATTTCCCATATAGATTTTATGATAAAAGAGAATTCAAAAAAATTAACGAAGCTAGTAGGTTTTTTAATCAATTTATATTATTGACAGGAGTTTTTAAGAAATTTTATGAACAAAATTTAGGTAAAAAAAGGGTCCTCAAAGGTGTTTTTGCAGATGCAACAGGCTCAATAGAAATTACTTGGTTCAATCATTATAATTGGGTAAAAGATAAGATAAAAACAGACATTCAATATGTATTATTTGGCAGAGTTAGTTATTATAAAAATTACTACATTGCACATCCAGAAATTAAAACTTTAGAAAAATTCCTAGCATCTGAAGAATATAAACATCTACATCCTATATATAGTACTACTGAACGTTTAGCTAAAGCTGGGCTAAATTCCGATGGAATAATGAATTTTATTAAAATTGTTTTACCCAAAGCTATTCAATCTATTAAAGAACCTTATCCAGATAATTTACTTAAACGTGCTAATTTAATAACTATTCAAGAAGCATTACAAAATATTCATTTTCCTAAGACAGAAAAAGATCATGAAAAAGCAATATACAGAATGAAATTTTCTGAAGCTTTTGACTTGCAAATATTCTACGCTTATCAGAATGCTGTAAAAGATAAGCAAGAAACTCCATATAAATTTACTAAAGTTGGAAATTTTTTTAATGAATTTTATAAAAAAAATCTACCTTTTGAGCTCACAAAAGCACAAAAAAAAGTAATTAGAGAAATCTGGGATGACCTACGTAGTGGTAGACAAATGAATAGATTATTACAAGGTGATGTAGGCAGTGGCAAAACTATTGTAGCTTTAATGTCAATGTTATTAGCTCTAGATAATGGCTATCAAGCATGCCTCATGGCACCTACAGAACTTCTCGCACAGCAACATTTCAAAACTATTTCTTCACTTTTGAAGGGCTTACCAATAGAAGTAGATTTATTAATAGGTAGTACTACTGCAAAAAAAAGAAAGTATTTATTAAATGATTTATTAGAAGGTAAAATAAATATTTTAATAGGCACGCATGCTCTTATAGAGGAAGTAGTACAATTCAAGAATTTAGGATTAGTGATAATAGATGAGCAACATCGTTTCGGTGTTATGCAGAGAGCAAAGCTGCATCTTAAAAGTGATTATCCGCCTCATGTTATAGTGATGACAGCCACACCAATACCACGCACCCTTACACTTACTGTTTATGGTGATCTTAGGGTATCTATCATTAATGAATTACCACCATATCGTAAACCAGTAAAAACTACTTACATACCATCAGCTCTTAGATATCAAGCTTGGGATTTGATGAGGAATGAAATAAAAAAAGGACATCAAGCTTATGTGGTTTACCCACTTATTGATGAAAATGAAAAAATAAATTTAATAGCTTTAACAGAAGGATACGATGCTATTATAACTGAATTTCCACCATCTAAATTTAGTGTTGCTATGATACATGGCAGAATGAATTCTCAAGAGCGTGATGAGATAATGTATGATTTCTCAAGAGGAAAAATCGATATTTTAGTTGCTACCACTGTAATAGAGGTCGGCGTAGATGTACCTAATGCTAGTATAATGATTATAGAAAATGCAGAAAGATTCGGATTAGCGCAGCTACATCAATTACGTGGTAGAGTAGGTAGATCTTCTGATCAAGCATATTGTATACTTATAGGAGGAGAAAATATTAGCGAAAATGCAGTACATAGATTAAGGGTTATGGAAGAAACTACTGATGGCTTTAAAATAGCTGAAGAAGATTATCGCTTAAGGGGTCCTGGAGAAATAGAAGGTGTCAGACAAAGTGGTGATAGATTTTTTAATATTGTAGATCCCATAAATGACCAAAATTTAATAGAATATACAAATAAATTTGCACAAGAAATAATCAAAAATGACCCATTTTTAGAAAAGCCAGAAAACAAATTATTACATTTTATAGTAGAACAATTTAAAATTCAAGGCTTATCATTATCAGATGTTGGATGAAACAGATATTTTAGCAAGTTTTATTCCATAATTCTTTCGTTTTTAAAATTATATATTAACCATTGTTGTCCGATAAAAATAAAAAATAGGTAATAATAAAATCTAATATATTGATTATCAAT
>LFRM01310643.1_pt1 | contig 34627 bp, 34 predicted proteins | sample 618341 | NCBI WGS metagenome assembly LFRM01 (sample SAMN03654438, study PRJNA283298) | anaerobic digester metagenome | isolation source: pool of bioreactors CSTR01a, CSTR02a, and CSTR03a thermophilic anaerobic... | place: Denmark: Kgs. Lyngby | collected 2014-05-21 | reverse complement strand
ATTTGGCTGGGGGACCAGGATTCGAACCTGGACCCGGTGATCCAGAGTCACCTCGCCTACCGTTAGCAGATCCCCCAGCGGCAATTTGTATTATACCACATTGTCCAAGTGTTTGCAAGCCGTTTCTGTGCCCCGGCACTCGGCATCTGTACCCATACACTTGGCGCTTGCGAATCCTAGTATACCAACAGACATGCCGCCGGTCAAGGGCAATTTTAACGTTTTGTTCCAAAGGATGCATGCTGGCAGGATTTACCGCGGCTGCTCTAGAATGTACTCTCTCAGATCATAAGCGAAAACAGCCCTTTCGCCATTGCTGCATGGGCGAATATGTCTACGGTCACATTAAGTTGTGAGACATTGTATCGCAGTAAGAGGAGTTGGCAAAATGAGTACTGCAACTGTCAGAACCCGCTTCGCTCCCAGCCCCACCGGATTTCTGCATGTGGGAGGAGCGAGGACAGCCTTGTTCAACTGGCTTTATGCCCGCCATCATGGCGGCATCTTCGTGCTCCGCATCGAGGACACCGACCTGGAACGTTCTACCGAAGAATCAGTAAACGCTATCCTAGAGGGGCTGGAGTGGCTGGGCCTTACCTGGGATGAGGGGCCTGGCTGTGGAGGGGATTTTGGCCCCTATTTCCAATCGGAGCGTTTGGAGATATACCAGGAATATGTCCAGAGACTCCTAGATGAAGGCAAGGCCTATCACTGCTACTGTACGCCGGAGGAACTCCAAGCCAGAAGAGAGCAAGCCTTGGCTGAAGGCCGGGACCCCAAGTATGACCGGCGCTGTGCTAATCTTACTGAAGAAGAAAAAAGGGCTTTGCAGGCCGAAGGGCGCCAGTCAGTGATCCGCTTCCTCTCCAATGATGTGGGGACGACCGAGGTCAATGACCTGATTCGGGGTCAAATCATCTTCGAGAACGGGATGTTGGACGATTTTGTCATCCAAAAATCCGACGGCATGCCCACCTACAATTTTGCTGTAGTCATCGATGATCATCTGATGAAGATCACCCATGTCATCCGGGGTGATGACCATATCTCCAACACGCCAAGGCAGATTCAGGTCTATCAGGCCTTAGGTTTTCCTGTGCCAGAGTTTGCCCACCTGCCCATGATCCTCGGCAATGACAAGACCCGCCTAAGCAAGCGGCACGGCGCCACATCGGTGACGGAATACCGGGATCAGGGCTTTTTGCCTAAGGCTATGGTCAATTACCTTGCTCTCTTGGGCTGGTCTTACAGTGCCACCGACACGCTGTTCACCCCCGAAGAGCTGATCGAGAAGTTTACCCTGGACCGGGTTTCCCGCAATCCGGCAGTCTTCGACATGAAAAAACTGGAATGGATGAACGGGGTCTACCTGCGGGAGCTTGACCCCGAGGAACTGACGGATTTGGTCCTCCCTCGCCTGCAGCAGGAGGGCCTGCTGCCCGAGTCCATCGATACCCCGGTTCGGGAGCGAGTTAAGAAGATTGCTGTATCACTGCAATCCAGGATCCGCACTTTGGGAGAATTCGTGCCATCCAGCCGCTACTTCTTCGAAGATGACATCGAGTACGATCCGGCTGCGGTAGACAAGATCCTGGTCAGGGACTATGTTCCCGGCATGTTTGCCATGCTGGTGGAAAAACTCATGCAGGTGGAACCCTTTACAGAGGCCAATATTGAGCAGGTTTTCTTGGAAGTTCAAGAGAATGTGGGCCGCAAGTTGGGTGATGTGATCCAGCCTGTCCGGGTGGCTGTAACCGGCACCAGGGTAAGCCCTGGAATGTACGAAGTGCTGGCAGCCTTGGGCCGCCCCCGCACCCTAGAGCGGCTGAAGGTTGGTGCGGAAATGGCCAAGGCCAAGCTGGCCGGCAGGGACTAAGATAGGGCTTGCAGGCAATAAACGCCTCATCATTTAGAAGAGCAGCAATCAACAGCCCTCCCGGGTTTCCCCAGGAGGGCTGCTGCTTAGTGCGCCAAATTCCTTAGGGGCCATTGGGCCCGTCTGCAGGCAGAAGGCCGAGTCGCTGGGCCCTTTTTTCAACTTGATGCCGGACCAGTTCTTCATCAATGGTCAGGAGATTGCCGTTCTCATACAATACGCGGCCATTCACCATCACCAAAGAGACATCTCCCCGCTCACCAGCGTACACCACTCTGCCTATAGGTTCATAATCAGGCTGCCAGTGGAGTCCATCGGTGTCCACTAGAATCAAGTCCGCTTTCCATCCCGGCAGCAGCTTCCCCACCCTTTCCAAATGCAGTGCCTCAGCTCCAAGATAGGTGGCCATCTGAAGAGCCCTGCCGGCGGGCACCGCTGTTGGATCCTCATTTGTGCCTTTGTGCAAGAGAGCAGCCATCCGCATTTCCTGCCACACATCCAGCCTGTTGTTGCTGGCCGCGCTGTCTGTTCCCAGTCCAACTGTAAGGCCTGCAGCTAACATCTTGGGCACCGGCGCAATGCCGCTGCCCAGCTTCAGGTTGCTGGTGGGACAGTGGATGATCTTCACATTCTTTTCAGCAGCGAGAGAGATGTCGCCTTCCTCTAGATGTACGCAGTGGGCCGCTGTCACCGGCACATCCAGGATCCCGTTGTCCGCCAGCATTTCCAAGGGAGTCCTGCCGTACTTGGCAGCTATCTCGGCTGCTTCGTCCCTGGTTTCCGCCGCGTGGATGTGGATAGGTACATCCAGCCGGGCAGCCACATCAGCGACCCTCTGCAGGATCCCCGGTGAGCAGGTATAAGGTGCATGGGGGCCTAGGGCGGTGGTGATGCGGCCGTCGGCAGCCCCCTGCCACTCCCGGCACAGTGCTGCAGCCTCTTCTAGCCCCCGCAGTCCGCTGCCGCCGATGTCTTGAATTCCCCTGCTCAAGCTGGCGCGAATGCCGGTCTCAACAGCTGCCTGAACCGCTGCCTCCATGTGGAAATACATGTCGGCACAGGTGGTCACACCGCCTTTCAGCATCTCTCCAATGGCCAAGAGAGCAGACCAATAGATATCCTCAGGGCTCAACTGGTCCTCAACGGGCCACATCCTCTCCTGCAGCCAGACCATTAACGGCAGATCATCTCCGTATCCCCGGAGCATAGTCATGCCCAGATGGGTGTGGGCATTGACCAGACCCGGCAGGGCTAACCGCCCCCGGCCGGCTATGATCCGGTCCCAAGGCCCTTGCTGCAGCCTGTTCGCCGCATCCGGGGATGTATGCTCCTCGATGAAGAGGATCTTGCCGTCCTCGATGCCGATATCTACCCGGCTGCCCACTGTGGGACTGCCTGCCGCCGGTAAGTTCATTGCATTACTGATTAAGATCCGCATCCCGTACCACCTTTGGCTGCCCGCCGGCGCCGAGCCTCGTGCTCAACACTCAGCACCCCAAGCGGCCCCTTGTCAGTCCTTTTGAAAAGCCTTTGCCAAGTTTTCTCCATAAGGCGGCTCAATGATGCCGGCCTCGGTTATAATCCCGGTAATTAGTTCTGCTGGCGTGACATCAAATGCCGGATTGTACACGCCAATTCCCTCCGGAGCTATCCTCTGTCCCAGCATATGGGTAACCTCCTCTGCAGCCCGCTCCTCAATGGGAATCTCTCTGCCGCTGGCCAAGTTAAGATCAATGGTGGAAAGCGGTGCCGCCACATAGAAAGGAATCCCATGATGATGAGCCAAGACTGCAAAGGTATAAGTCCCAATCTTGTTGGCGGTATCACCGTTGGCTGCGATCCTGTCAGCCCCTACAACCACCAGCTGTACCTTGCCCTGCTGCATCAGCCAGCCTGCCATGTTATCTGTAATCAAGGCAGCTGGAATCCCTTCCTGCACCAGCTCCCAAGCAGTCAGCCTGGCACCCTGCAGGAAGGGCCTAGTCTCCGCGGCATAGACGTGAAACTCTGTGCCTTGAGCAAAGGCTGCCCTGATCACTCCCAAAGCGGTGCCATAGTCAACAGTAGCCAGTGCTCCGGCATTGCAGATGGTCAAAACGCCGCTGCCCTTGCTGATAAGTGCTGCACCGTTGGAGCCGATGGCCCAGCAGGCCTTTACATCTTCTTCGGCAATGGCCTCAGCCTCCAAGCGGAGTGCTTCAACAATCTCAGCCACAGGCTTGTCCTCTTGGGCCTTGAAGGCCTTCTCCATCCGCTCCAGCGCCCAGAAAAGATTCACCGCAGTGGGACGGGTCCCTGCCAGTTCCCTGATGACAGTCTCCATGGCAGCCGTGAACTCCAGAGGAGCATCACCGCGGTGCTCCATGGCTCCCAAGACCACTCCAAAGGCTGCTGCCGCACCGATGGCCGGCGCTCCCCGCACCTTCATTGTTCGGATGGCATCAGCCACCTCGTCCCACCGCCGGCATTCTATAACTTCGAAAACCGCGGGCAGCTTCGTCTGGTCAATCAAGTGCAAGCTGCCATCAGCCCAAGCTAGGGAGCGAACCTTGTCAGCCACCGAATCACACCTCCTGTTCCCGAGCTGGAGTAGTGCAAGAGCAGCTGCTTTCCGGATCCAGCTTGCCCAAAACCGCCATCAGCAGGCTGCCCAATCGCTTAAAACTCCTCCCCATGACTTCATCTACTTCTGTATGGGTTATCGGCGCAGGTGATATCCCGGCTGCCAAATTGGTGACGGTGGCCACAGCTGCATAGCAGAGTCCTGCCTCCCTGGCCAGCACCACTTCCGGCACATTGGTCATCCCCACTACATCGGCACCCAGCAGGCGAAAGGCATTGATCTCCGCCGGTGTTTCGAACCTGGGCCCCTCTGTGCACAGATAACATCCCCTAGGGTGAAGCTTCACATCCAGCTCAGCAGCTGCCTCCTGGATAACCTTTCTCATGCTGGTGCAGTACGGCTCGGTGAAATCTGTATGCACCACAACTCCATCCTCGCCGTCATAGAAGGTCAGCGGCCGGCCTTTGGTAAAATCTATGAACTGATCCAAGGCCACAAAGTGCCCCGGCTGCATAGCTTCATTCAAAGAGCCGACTGCCGCGGTGGACAAAACCTTCGTTACACCCAGCTCCTTCAAAGCCCAGATATTGCCGCGGTAGTTGATTCTATGGGGAGGTATTGTATGGCCGCGGCCATGCCTCGACATAAACACAACCTCCACCCCCCGGAGAGTGCCCAGGGAGATATCCACCGTCCCATAGGGAGTCGATACTGTTTCCTCCGTTACACTGTCCAGCAGATCGGGGTCGTACACTCCTGTCCCGCCAATTAAGGCCAACTTCGCCATCATTCAACCCCTTTCATTGTTCCCTATACCGCAATCATTGTTGTTCCTGCTTTTACCAGCATAACACCAAACAGGCGGCCAGACAAGGATACAGGTAAACAGAGAAAGCACAGGCAGTCTTCCGTAACCTGTGCTTCGGTACGATCTTCCAGATGATTCTCCCCAGATTTTTCAGGAGCCTCCATCCCTCGATGCAGCGCTGCCTCCTAGCCGATGATGGAGTAGTACGCCGCGATCTCATCACCGGGGGCTTGGTGGAGATAGTCAGCCAAATCATCTATGATACTGCGGTCGACTTGCGGCAGTCCAGGATCCAGGGCCCGGCGGCATACCGCCAGGCTGGCATAGGATTCCGGGTGGCTGTTGATGAAATCCAAGATCTGTTGAACCTGTTGGCTTCTTTCCATCGCCAGGCGGGATAGTTGGCAGAGCCGTGCCTATCCCCATCTTCACTCCTTTGCCGGCTGTTGAAGTCTGGATTTAGTGTGCAGCAAGAAGGGTTTCCTTATCCCGCGAAAAGCTGGATCCAGACTTCCCTGGTCCGGGGCCCGTCAAACTCACAAAGATATATCCCCTGCCACGTACCCAGACACAGCCGCCCGCCAGCAATGGGTATCTGCAGGGAAAACCCCATGAGGCTGGCCTTGATATGGGCAGCCGAGTTGCCTTCCGCGTGCCGGTAGTCACCCTGCCAAGGCACCGCTTTTTCCAATGCCTCCTCCATATCCCGAACCACATCGGGATCGGTATTCTCATTCACTGTGATCCCGGCTGTAGTATGGGGAACAAACAGGGTGCAAACGCCCGCTTCAATGCTGCCAGCCCTCACTTCCTGGGCAACAAGACTGGTTATGTCAACAAAATCACTTCGGCTCCTAGTTCTAACTGTGATCCGCTTGATGGCTCCATCGCCCCTTGCTTAATCAGTCTGCACTCGTCCTCAAACGTCCATCTACCCCTAAATCTCTACAGATTCCCCCGGCTTGAGGATGCGGCAGTCAATCCGCAAGGCCTCCAGCCTTTGGGCAAACTCCTTGGGATCTTGCTTAATCAAGTCAAAGGTATCATAGTGCATTGGTATTACCATCTTGGGGCGCAGCATCTTCGCAGCCCTGACGGCATCCTCGGGCCCCATAACAAAATTCCCTCCGATGGGCAGTATGGCAACATCTATGTCGTACATATCCCCCAACAGCTGCATATCACCGAACAGGCCAGTGTCACCCGCGAAATAGATGACCTTATCTTCGCTTCTCACCAGGAAGCCACATGCTAGGCCCGTACATATAGTCTTGCCGTTTTCCTCCACCGATGAACCATGCCAGGCCGGGGTCAGCTTCACCCATCCAAAGGGGAAATTGTGATCCCCGCCGATGTGCATGGCATGGGGCCGGGCTCCCTGCTTGCCGCAGTAGAGTGCCAATTCAAAGGTAGCTACAATCGGTATCCGCAGCCGCTTGGATATTGCCACTGCATCCCCCAAGTGGTCGCTGTGGCCGTGGGTGACCAAGATTGCATCAGCTGTAACATCCTCCGGTTTCACCGTCGCCATGGGATTGCCGCTGAGAAAGGGGTCAAAGAGAAACTCACCTTGAGTAGACTTGACGTGGAAACATGCATGTCCAAGAAAAGATATCCGCATAGCGGGAGCACAAAAATAGTGCCCCTCTCACCTCCTGACCAGATATTGCTCCTTATTACACCAGACCCTGAAAGCCCAGCTGCCTGAGGGCTTCATAGAGGACTACGGCCACCGAATTGGATAAGTTTAGCGATCGAGCCCTTTCATCTGGGAGCATCGGTATCCGAATACACCGCTCGGGATGAGCAGCCAAGAGATCCTTAGGCAGCCCTTCAGTTTCGGGTCCAAATACGAGAAGATCCCCTGCGCGGTAAGCCGCATCTGTATACCGCCGGCGTCCTTTTGTAGTCACATAGTAGATCTGGGCACCTTGATAGGCAGCTTCCAATTCTTCAATGCTGTCAAAAAAGTGGTGTTCCAGCAGATCCCAGTAGTCCAGTCCAGCCCGCTTCAGGCGCCGATCATCGAGAAAAAACCCCAAAGGGCGCACAAGATTCAAGCTGCAGCCGGTGGCTGCACACAACCGGGCCACATTACCTGTGTTGGGAGGGATCTCGGGATTCACCAAAGCTACGTGGAGCAGCGCCCTGTGTCCCGAGGCCTTGTCCCTTGCGGCCATGCACCGTCACTCCCATCTCTCCCCAATTCTGTCAGACGATCCCGGGCCCTATCCTAATTTCGCCACAGACTATTCTTCCCCTCCTGGAAGCACCGTGATTCCGGCAGCCGTCTGCCGGTCCAAGGCGATCCGCACTGCTCCTGCCTTGATAATGAAGGCCGGTATCCGCCGCTGCACCACCACCTCGACACCGGGAAACAGGCCGCAGGATGCCAGCCTCCGCACAAGCAGTGGATCATCCGGCAGCCCAAGGATGGTCCCCCTCTGCAGCACAGGCAAAGCAGCCAGGGGTACCGCTTTCTCCGCGATGCGGCTCCTTGGCATCATTGCCCTCTCGGTCAATCTTCTTTTCATAGCTCACATCATCCCTACTAGTGTTAGCAAGCGGCTCACACCGATCCCGGCAAGAAAGGCCAAGGGGACTGCGGAGGCAAGGATAGCAAGAGCTGTCCACAAGCCCCGCTCCTTGATCATCACTACCAGCTGCGCTATACACGGTACGAATAGAGTCAAGGTCACAGCGGCAACAGTGAGCTGCCCAGCGGTCAACCCACTCTGCAGATCGTAAAGGCCCGCTGCACCGTAATCCCTGCGGAAGAAGCCGTAGAGAAAGACCCGGGCCATATTAGGCGGCAGCCCCAACTGCTCCATGAGGGGTGCCGTGACGTCCAGCAGCCACTGAAGCCCGCCGGTTATCTGGCCCGCCCAGATCATCACACTAGTCCAGATGAACAGCGGCATGATTTCCGACAAGTACCAGCTGACCCTAGCCTTTGTCTTGGCATATACGCTGCTCAGTACCGGCCAGCGCAAAGGGGGAAGCTCCATAATAAATCTGGGTGCAGGCCCTGGCAGGAGCCGGGATACAAGCCAGCTGGCTCCAATGCCCACCATGCCGACAGCTGCTGCCCATACAGCCAAAGCCAAAGGCTCCCGGGAGAGCAGTGCCAGGATAACACCGAGCTGAGCTGAGCACGGTACAGCCAGCGCCAAAATGAAGGTGGCTATCAGCCTTTCCCGCCTGGTCTCCAATGTCCGGGTCAGCAAAGTCGCCATGGTGCCGCAGCCAAAACCCAAAGTCAACGGAATGACAGCCCTGCCGCTGAGGCCAACAATGCCGAACACTCGATCTGCCAAATAGGCCAGCCGGGGCAGATAGCCGGAGTCCTCCAGGAGAGCTAGACTCGCAAAGAAGGCCGTAACAATGGGAAACACCACTGCAGCGGCGTACCTAACCCCCAGGGTGAGAATGCCGAATTCATGGGCCAGCAGCTCCTGGATCAGGGGGCTTGGCACCAGCTGGTCCACTAAGTGATTAACAAAGGGGGTAAACAGCTTGCCAAAGATCTGGCCATCCAGAAAGTCAACCAGGACCCCGGCACCAAAGAGCCCAACAAACCTGTACAGCAGGAAGTAGATAACCAAGGCCAGGATGGGAATGCCGGTTAGGGGATTTATGGTTAGACTATCCAGCCAATGCTGCCAGCTGCTGCTTACTCCCGCCTGCCTGCAAGTGATGCCTTGCAGCAGGCGCTGCCCAGCTTGCCTGCGAGCAGCAGCAGCGGCCAGTATCACGTGCTGAGGGCTGACGGCTGCGCCTAGGTCCGCCAGAGCCCGGCGGTCACCGGGACGGAGCCAGCCGGCGATCTCCTCATCTCCTGCCAGGAAAAGGAGGGCAATGGCCCTCATCGAAAAAGGATAAGCCCTGGGTGCTGCCCGGGGGCACTTTCTGAGCAGCCCCTCAACAGGGGGCGGATAGTCAACCAACCGGCTTGGCAAGGGGGGCGCTGTGGGGCGGCTCTTGCCGGGATGTCCGATAGTCTCCTGAAGCTGCGCAAGTCTCTCTCTTACAGCCTGCTTCAACTCTGGGATGCCCCACCCGGTGATCCCGATGGCAGCGATGCAGGGTATGCCCAACCGCTGCTCCAGGCCCTGGACATCGACAGCCAGCCCCAGCCTCTTTGCTTCGTCAAACATGTTGAGCACCAGAATCACCGGAAAGCCCGCCTCCAGCAGGGCAAAGGTCATGGACAGGGAATGATCCAGGTTCTTGGTGTCTACTATGTGGAGCAAAAGGTCAATCTCCTCCTGCCAAAGGAGCCGCCGGGTGACAGCCTCTTCCTCACTGCTGGGCAGCAAGCTGTAAGTACCAGGGGTATCGACAACCTCAGCCGGCAAGTCCCCAAATAACCCTTCTCCCCGGGATACCTCCACAGTGGTGCCTGGGTAGTTGGAGACTACCGCGTAGCGGCCTGTCAGACGGTTGAAGATCACACTTTTCCCCACATTGGGAGCACCGACCAAGACAACTCTCCGCACTTCTTTGTCCCTCCACACATTCATCGCCGCCGGCATGGGCCCTCTTGATCTTATGGGCAAGCAGGCCTGTATATACCATTTATTGCTAACCTCCCCCTTGGCAGAAGCAGTAGGCGGTGCTGCAGTCCCACCATGGCATCCACCTTGGCATCCCCGCCATCGGCAGCTGCACTTTCCTCTAAAAGGGCATAAGCAGCCCTCTATCGGTCAGACTAGAAATACCAGCATAAATGGGAGGATGAGAGATGCAGCGGTTTAGGGAACCCGAAACCCAATGGGACCAGCACCGCCCGCCGGGCAGCCCCCGCCCCAGGGAGTCCCGGCGGCCCCAAGTTGAGGCTGAGGCCAAATCACCGGCTGCCGCTCAATCAAATGATGGGCTCCGGGGTATCCTGCAGCGGAAGCTTCGGCAAGACGTGAACTTGCGGGGCTACGGCTTGGAGGCCACTGTCATTGACCAAGTGGCCAGGGTCCAGGGTGTGGTAGATACCCTGGCAGAAAAGCTGTATATCAGGGAGTTGGTGACCAGTATTCCCGGCATCTCGGGCTATGAAGATGGGGTCAGTATCAGTACCGATGGCGCCATCACAGATGAGCAGGTAAAAATGGAGATCAGCGAAGAGTTGGATACCCATCCCGCTTCCAGCGGCAATGTGGGCGTGCAGGTGTGTGACGGCACCGCGTATTTAAAGGGCAGAGTACCTTCCAAGGAAGTAGAAGCCGAGATCATCCGCCTGGCTAGCAGCGCCAGAGGGGTGATCCAGGTTGTCAGCCAGCTGCGGATTGACCCTGATCGAGCCGGCCCGTAAACCAACTGGGCACCGGCGCAGCGTTCCTGCACCGGTGCCCACAGTCATGTCACCATCATTGGCCTTTCAGAGCTAGAGGCCCAGCTCTCTGCTGATCCCTTGTACAGCCTCTAAACCCAAGCTGATAAACTCCTCCAGTTCCAAGCCGATCTCACTGCAGGTCTTGATAATCTCCCGATCAGCTCCCCGGGCAAAGCTTTTCTCCCGGAAGCGGTTCAGGACGAACTCAGTGTCAATGGAGTTGAGTTTCCTATCAGGGTGAACCAAAGCGGCTGCCACCAATAGGCCGGTCAAGGGATCAACGGCATACAGCGCCTTATCCATCAAGGATACCCGGGGCCCCTTGTCTGCGTGGGCCAGCACCGCCTGGACGATGGCTGGATCCACATCCAGCGATTCTAGGAGTCCTGCTCCGACAACAGCATGACGCTCAGGATCGTCCATGGTCTCTTCATAGTCTACATCATGGAGCAGGCCTGCTAGGCCCCACAGTTCCTCATCCTCGCCCAAGTGCCGGGCTAAGCGGCGCATGATGGCCTCCGCCGCCAGCATATGCTTCACCAAGTTCCTTGTCTTTACATGCTTCTTAACTAAGGCTAAGGCTGCTTCACGTTCCACGAACCCAAGTCTCCCCTCTTGTTTTAACAGATAGGTTCGAGATCGCTTAGGCATTCCCTGCCAGTTGTTCCTCTTCCTGAGCAGGTACTGCTGTCCTATACTTTAACCGGGGAGTATAACTGGTATGCAGCAGTTTATGGGACATCTCACCTAGAGGCTCTCCCAAGAACTCCTCATAGAGCACCTTAATGGCCGGATTCTCGTGGGATTTCCTCAAGGGCATATCCCGGTCGGCTGCGTAAATGGCCGCTATGCGTTTTTCCCGTATCTCGGTATTGGTGGGAATAGGCTGCCCTCCCCCGCCGATACAGCCCCCCGGGCAAGCCATAATCTCGATAAAGTGGTAGTCAGCTTGGCCCCGCTTCATTAGCTCCATCAGCTTCCGGGCATTGCCCAGTCCATGGGCAACTGCCACTTTCAGGATGGTGCCGTTTAGGTCCACACTGGACTCTTTTATGCCCTCTAGGCCCCGGACCTCAGTGAAATCCAGCTTAGCCAGGGTTTCCCCGGTCACAACTTCATAGGCTGTCCGCAGTGCAGCTTCCATTACACCACCGGTGGCGCCGAAGATGACCCCTGCTCCGGTGCTGATGCCCATCGGCGCATCATATTCTCCATCGGGCAGATTGGCAAAATCAATACCTGCCTCTTTGATCATCCTGGCTAGTTCCCGCACCGTCAGGACAATGTCGACATCCTGGTAGCCGCTGCTTCGCATTTCCGGCCGCTGGGCCTCAAACTTCTTAGCCGTGCACGGCATGACAGAAACGGTGAAGATCTTGGCCGGATCCAGCCCCGCCTTCTCGGGATAATATGTCTTAGCCACAGCCCCGAACATTTGCTGGGGTGACTTGCAGGTAGACAAGTGGGACAGCAGATCTGGGAACTGGTGCTCGATAAACTTGATCCAGCCGGGGCTGCAGGATGTGATCATGGGCAGCTTACCGCCTTCCCCTAGACGCTGGAGCAGCTCATTGGCTTCCTCGATGATGGTCAAATCGGCACTGAAGTCTGTATCAAATACAGCATCAAATCCCAGCCGCCGCAGGGCAGTGATCATCTTGCCGGTGACAATGGTACCCGGCTCCATTCCAAACTCCTCGCCCAATGCGACCCTAACTGCTGGAGCTGTCTGAACGACCACATGAGTATTGGGATCAGCCAAAGCTGCCCACACCTCTTCAGTATCATCCTGCTCAACTAAAGCTCCAACTGGGCAGACCAATACACACTGGCCGCAGTTTGTGCAGGCAGTGCTGGCCAGCGCCTCCTGCCAAGCCGGAGACACCACCGTATCGAAGCCCCGCTCCCGGGCCGCTAAGATGTCAACACCTTGAATCTCGCTGCAGACACTGATACAGCGCCGGCACAAGATGCATTTATTGGGATCTCGCAGTATGGAAGGGGAAGATGAGTCAATGGGAAAATGGGACCGTTCCCCTTCATAGCTGATCTGCCGGATATTAAGGTCCTGGGCCAGCTTTTGCAGCTCACAGTTCTGGTTGCGCAGGCAAGTCAGGCAATCCTGGGGGTGGTTGGACAAAAGCAGTTCCACAGTCGTCCGCCTTGATTCCCTCACCATGGGTGTATTGGTCCTGACCTCCATGCCCTCACTGACAGGAAATACGCAGGCTGCCTGCAAGCGGCCGCCGATCTCCACCACACACACCCGGCAGCTCCCGGTCTGGCTGACACCCTTCAGATAGCAGAGCCTAGGGATATGAATGCCGGCAGCTTCAGCCGCCTCCAACACTGTATAGTCATCGGGCACAGTCACAGCCTGCCCGTCAATTGACAGAGTAACCATTAATTCCTCGCCCCTTTCTCTTATCCACCTACCGCTTAACAATGGCATCAAACGGGCATCTTTCCTGGCAGGCCCCGCACTTGATGCAGAGCTCTTCGTCGATTATATGGGGCTCCCGCCGGCTGCCGCTGATGGCATTTACCGGGCACACCTTGATGCAAAGGCCGCACCCGCGGCACAGCTCCGGCTCAATGAAGAAATGGATCAGTGCCAGGCATTGGCCGGCTGGGCAGCGTTTGTCCCGAACATGGGCTTCATATTCCTCCCGGAAATGCTGCAGCGTGCTCAGCACTGGATTGGGAGCAGACTGGCCCAGTCCGCAGAGGGAGCTGGCCTTGATGCTCAGGGCAAGGGCCTCCAACTTCTCAATATCGCCTTCCTCCCCTTTCCCCTCGGTAAGCCGAGTGAGGATTTCCAGCATTCTAGTAGTCCCAATCCGGCACGGCGTGCATTTGCCGCAGGATTCGTCCTTGGTAAAGTCCAGGAAAAAACGGGCTATATCCACCATACAGGTATTTTCATCCATGACGATCAGGCCGCCGGAACCCATCATGGAACCCACCTGGATCAGAGATTCGTAATCCATGGAAATATCTAACTGCTCCTCTGTCAAGCAGCCGCCGGAGGGGCCGCCTGTCTGAGCAGCTTTGAATTTCTTGCCCTTGGGAATGCCGCCGCCGATGTCAAATATGACTTCCCGCAAGGTGGTACCCATGGGCACTTCCACTAGTCCCGTGTTGTTGATATCTCCGGCGATGGCAAACACCTTGGTGCCCCGGCTGTTTTCAGTGCCGATGCCGGAAAACCATTCTGCACCGTTGAGGATGATGGGACAGATATTGGCATAGGTCTCCACATTGCTCAACAGAGTGGGCTTGCCGAAGACGCCCTTCACTGCTGGAAAGGGCGGGCGAGGACGAGGCTCTCCTCGTCTGCCTTCAATGGATGTTAACAGTGCGGTCTCCTCTCCACAGACAAAGGCTCCTGCGCCCACCCGGATTTCGAGGTCAAAACTGAAATCAGTTCCAAAGATGTTCTCACCTAAGAGGCCATAATCCCGGGCCTGCTGAAGGGCCTTGGAGAGCCGCTCTACTGCCAGGGGGTACTCTGCCCGCACGTAGACAAACCCCTGCTTAGCCCCGATCGCGTAGCCGGCAATGGTCATGGCTTCGATGATAGAATGGGGATCACCCTCTAGGATACTGCGGTCCATAAACGCGCCGGGATCGCCTTCATCCGCGTTGCAGACAACATACTTCTCATCGCCAGGGGCCATATAGGCGAACTCCCACTTCCGGCCGGTGGGAAAACCTGCTCCGCCCCTGCCCCGGAGTCCCGAGCGCTTGATCTCATCTATGACTTCTTCCCGGGACATGCTGCTGAGAACCTTGCCCAAGGCAGCGTATCCATCCCGTGCTATGTATTCTTCTATGACCTCTGGATCAATGACTCCGGTATTCCTCAGAGCGATCCGATGCTGCCTGCGGAAAAAGTCCATTTCTTCGGTCAGGGCCACCGGCTCTGCATCTTCAGCCGGCCTATATAAGAGCCTTTGCACAATCCTGCCCTTAACGAAGTGTTCATTTACTATCTCTCTCGCATCATCCGGAGTCAAGCGCTGATAGAAAACACCCTCCGGGTAGACAACGATCAAGGGCCCCAGATCGCATGTGCCGATGCAGCCTGTTTCTACAACCTTGACCTCTTCAGCAATGCCGGCCTTCTTCAGCTCATCCTGAAGGGCGGCCTCTACAGCCTTACAATTCGACGAAACACAGCCAGCACCAGCACATACCAAAACGTGCAAACGATATACCGCCATAGTTAACTGCTCCCCCTTCACTCCAGCCCGGTCTGCTTCTATTTAAATCATCACAGGGATGAATTAGTCGCCTTTCGGCGCCCCGTTCCTCTCAGTCTGGATGTATTTGTCTAGTATCTCCCGGATGTCCTCCGGCTTCAGGCGTCCGTACACATCTTCACCAATGTTCATCACCGGAGCCAGCCCGCAGGCGCCGACACACCTGGTTACCTCTAGTGTAAACAGGCCGTCGGCACTGGTGTTGTTGACATCAATGCCCAGCTGCTGCTTCAGCTCCTCAAGGACTGCCGCCGCCCCCTTCACATAACAGGCGGTTCCCATGCAGACTCCAATGGTGTACTTACCCCGGGGCTGGGAGGTAAACAAGGAGTAGAAGGTGATTACTCCATCAACCTCGCTCAGGGGGACATCCAGGCCCTCCGCAATCAGCACCTGCACATCATGGGGCAGGTAGCCAAAGACCTCCTGCGCTTGGTGCAAGACGGGGATCAAAGCCCCAGGCTGTCCGGCATATTTTGCAATAATGTCTGCCAGTTTCTGGTAGCGCTCATCTGCCGCCCTCAGCGACTGGCAGCAGCATCCCTTATGTGCCGCTTCCACTTTATACCGTCTCCTTCCCCTTGGAACAAACTTGTGCCTATTGTAACAATTGTCCCTACGATTTCCCTAAGAACTGCAATACACCCCGTTTTAAAGGGGTGTACGTCCAGGTAACACTAAGGGGGCAGACTTGCCAACACATATATTGTGAATTTGTTCACAAATCGCCCCTACCATAATAGACAATATCATACAGAACTAGCAGGTGTCAACAATCTATTCAGTGAAACCGCTTCGGGCCTGCCGCCTGTTTTCAACTGCATATATGACCAAGCCGGCTCCGATGATCACCAAGACACTAAAAGCTTGGGCTACCTTGATAGAGCCAAACAATATCTCGCTTTCTCTGAAGATCTCAACTACACTTCGCAGGACAGAATAGAGAATCAGATAGATGAGGCCGAGGTAGCCGGGGAAGCGCCGGTGATCACGCTTGCGATACAGGTAGGCAAACAGAGCAAGGTTCAAAACAGCAGCATATATTTGGGTTGGGTGTCGGGGGCTGGGATCCCCCAAGGCAGCGGGAAGGCCAATGGGCAGATCGGTTACATAGCCGTAGCAGCACCCATTGAGCAGACAGCCCATTCTGGCGATGGCTGTGCCCAAGGGTACTGCCGGTGCTGCTATATCCGCCATCTGCCAAGGATTGACCTGTCTGCGGCGGCAAAACCAGATGCCCGCCGCCACAGCTAGGATGAGCCCGCCGTGGAAAGACAAGCCTCCTTCGGAAACCCGCAAAATCTCAGCCGGGTACAGGCGATAGTAGGGCCATTCCAGCAGTACAAAGCCGATCCGGGCACCGATGAGTGCTGCTGCATAGGCCACCAAGGCTAGATCCAGAACAAACTCCACGGAGATACCCTTCTCCCTTGCCTGTACAGCGGTAAAATAGGTGCCCGCGGCAAAAGCTGCAGCCAGAAAGAAGCCATAGGCATGGATTTCTACAGGGCCGATTTGCCATAGAATGGGATGCATCTCTGCTCTCCCCTCTCCACTTCACATCACTATGATACCATACATCTGCAACCCGGATGCTGTAAATGGCTGGCTACAGGGCGGAGGTCCCCGAAACCTGTCCCCGTTCCCAGCCGCTGAGGCCGTAGTATTCCCGAACATGGGCCCTGATCTCCTCCCAGTTTTCCACACGGCAAATGCCCTGCTCTTCTGGACATCCTAAGTTGTGGGGAGCCGACATCAGCAAAGCCTTGATACCGTGGTCCCGAACATCCAGGCAGTTCTCCCAGTAGTCGTCGACAAACAGCTCAACCCCCAGCTCCCTGCACAATGCTCCCTTGGCATTCACAAACCACAGGGCATTGGGCCGAAATCCATGACTGGCCAGCCACTCCCTGGTGACATCCTCATAGCAAGGAAAGCGGGCAGTGATCAGATGCACGGTGAAACCCGCGTCCTGCAAATACTCAATGAGCTCTCGGCTGCCGGGCTGAGGCTTAACCTTCCTGAAAACCTCAGGGGCTCTTTCCTCCATAAACCTGTCTACTTCCTCCAATGACAGGCCAAAGGCCGCGGTAAAGGTAAAGTCCGGTTCAAGCAGCTGAATCCCGGGGAAGTAGGCCTCAATCTCCCGCTGCCAGATATTTTTCCCCCCAGACATCTCATCGGTGAGGACACCATCGATATCAAACCCGATGATCCGCTGGCGGGCCGTGCTGTCTAGAGCCTGATGGCTCTTTTTTTGTCTCACTGTACCACTCCTTACCAAACTAGTTGGCTAATAACCTCTAGATGTGACCAATACTCTAAAAACACCGCTGCCCCTTGATTAAACCCCGGGGAAGGAGTAATATAAAATTTAGTTATCATCACAGAAGGGAGAGTGCTAACGATGCCGACATACGAATACGCCTGCGAAAAATGCGGCCGTTTTGAGGTTTTTCAGAGAATCACCGCAGATCCCCTTGCCCAATGCCCGACCTGTGGTGGCAATGTTCAGCGCCTTGTCAGCAAGAACGTAAGCATAGTCTTCAAAGGTTCAGGGTTCTACATCACCGATACCCGTGCAGCAGAAAGCTCTGCAAAGTCATCCTCTGACGACAAGGCCTCGTGAGGCAGTCAAGACCCGGAAGCTGTCCACCCAGCTGGGTCTAGATAATAGAGGCGGGAGGCCTCTCCTCCTGCCTTTCTGTATGTTCCCATATCCATATCACCCATCTGCCTGATTGGCAGCACACAAATCTTTCAAAGGACAGATCTGGCAGCGAGGGTTCCTTGCTTTGCAGATCTCCCTGCCGTGCCAGATCAAGAGGTGGTGGGCCCGATTCCATTCCTCCTGGGGAAGCAGCTCTTTGAGCCCCTCTTCCACCTCCCTAGGAGTCCTGCCCCTGGTGAGTCCCAGCCGGTTGCTGACCCGAAACACATGGGTATCCACCGGCATAGCCGGCTTCCCAAAGGCATTGCTTAGAATCACACTGGCGGTCTTGCGGCCTACCCCAGGCAGCCGCATCAAGCTTTCGAAATCTGCCGGCACTTCCCCTCCATATTCAGCTAGCAGCATCTGGCAGGCACCGATGATGTGCCGAGCTTTGCTGCGAAACAGCCCGCACTCTTTGATCACAGACTCCAGCTGCTCCCTGCCCAAAGCCAGGATTCCTTTAGGAGTATTGGCCTTAGCAAACAGGACCGCGGTTACCTTATTGACCCTGGCATCGGTACACTGGGCAGATAAGATGGTTGCCACCAGCAGCTCAAAGGGGGTGGTATAGTCGAGGCCGCTCTTCGCCTCAGGATATAGACGTCTCAGCCGGGCAATAATCTCCGCCGCTGCTCCATTGGATAAGCCGCCGGGGGTATTCTCATTCACCATACTCGTTCCCTTCAATCAAGTACTATTTAGGCTGTATGGCGGGGTATCACCGCTGCACACTCTCACTTCCTCGGGCGTACATTAGCAAAGCGGGAGGGAGTTCCTATGCCTTTTCTAAGACGCCGTGCATCTCTTTCCACCATGCGGCAGCAGGTCATTGGCATTAACCAGAGAGTCCCTTTATACAACGGACGCTGGGTGCGCTACATCAACCTCGATAACGCCGCCACTACCCCAACTCTAAGACCGGTTCTAGACAAGGTACTTGAGTTCCTTCCCTGGTATTCAGGAGTTCACCGGGGCAGCGGCTACAAGTCCCTGGTATCTACAGCCGCGTATGATGAAGCCCGGATGCGGATTGCCCGCTTCTTCAATGCAGATCCAGACTACCATGTGGCCATTTTCTGTAAGAACACAACAGAGGCCATCAACCTGGTGGCAGCCCGGCTGCAGCTGCGGCCGGAGGATATGATCCTCACAACCCTGATGGAGCACCACTCCAATGATCTGCCTTGGCGCCGGGTGGCCAGGGTGATCAGGGCCGATGTCCTGGACGACGGTGCCCTAGATGAGGACGACTTTGCGCGAAAACTCTCCCTGTATCACCGCCGGATCAAGCTGGTTACCGTCAGTGGGGCATCCAACGTCACCGGCTGGATCAACGATATATGCAAGATCGCTGCCCTGGCCCACAGCTATGATATCCCGGTTATGGTAGATGGAGCACAGCTTGCTGCCCACAGGGCGATCAACCTCTCCACCGCCGCTGATCCCCATCATATAGATTTTCTGGCCATCTCCGGCCATAAACTCTATGCCCCTTTTGGCACCGGCATGTTGATCGGCCCCCGCCGGGTATTTGAACAGGGCAGCCCCGAGATCGTCGGCGGAGGCACGGTCAATCTGGTTACACCCAGGGGAGTAGAGTGGACTAAGCCGCCGGCCAGGGATGAAGCGGGGTCTCCCAATCTGATTGGTGCCATTGCCTTGGCAGCCGCCCTGGACGTCCTTGCTGAGCTGGGTATGGACAACATCGCTGCCCACGAACAGTCACTAACAGACTATGCCGCTGCAAAACTCAAGACTATCTCCGGGGTGAAGCTCTACGGCTCCACTAAGCCTCGGGACAGCAAGCGGCTGGGAGTGATGTCGTTTTCGGTGGATGGATATGAACATGGGCTGGTGGCAGCACATCTGGCCTTCTACGGCGGCATCGGAGTCCGCAGCGGCTGCTTCTGTGCTCAGCCGTACATCCAGAGGCTGCTGGGGCTGGAGGAAAGGGATGTAGCAAGGCTGCGGCACAGCCTGGCTGCAGGGAAGATCAAGCAGCTGCCAGGCCTTGTCCGCATCAGCTTCGGGCTGTACAACACCCATGACGAGATAGACAGGCTGGCGGAGACTTTGAAGCTCATCGGCTCCCACCCGCCCGAATACTGGCTAAGGCAGCTGCCTTGGAATGATGCACTGGAATCCTACGTCCCAGAAAAGCTAGCCCCAAATCTGCGCCGGATCCGCCTACCCCAGCTGGGCAGCAGCCTCCTCTTCCATCGGTGCTTCCCGGAAGGCCTCATAGATCACTCGGAACTCATCCAGTGAGGCCAAGAAGCAGTCTACTATGCCTGGCTCAAACTGGGTTCCCTTGCCGGCCACAATCAGCTTCACCGTTTCATTGAAGGAATAAGCCGGCTTATAGGGCCGGGGAGAAGTCAGGGCATCGAAGACGTCTGCCAGAGCCACAATCCGGGCACATAGAGGAATCTCATCTCCTTTGAGGCCCAAGGGATAGCCTGTCCCATCATAGCGCTCATGGTGATAAGCAGCAATGTCAATTGCCCGCTGGAACAAGGAATAATGCAGGCGGCTGGCTTCTGCCTCTGCTTCCCGGAGCGCTTGCGCTCCGATTAAAGTGTGGTTCTTCATGATCTCAAACTCTTCCGGAGTGAGCTTGCCGGCCTTGAGGAGAATCCGATCCGGAATTCCGATTTTGCCGATATCGTGCAGCGGGCTGAAGTAATAGATATCCCGGATGAAATCTTCATTGATGAGCTCATCATAGGGTGGACGGGTGCTCATCTGCTTGGCCAGGGCAGCTGCATACCTCCGCATCCGCCGCAGGTGTTCACCGGTTTCAACATCCCGGTAGGTAGCCAGCTTCGAAAACCCGATGATGGCTGTCAGCACCAGATCCCCGATCATGAGGCCCTTTTCCAAGGCAGGCGCGATACTTCCAGCTGCCCACTCCAAGAACACCACATGCTTCCAGTCATAGGCATTGGGCTGCTGGCTGGAGAAAAACAGGGCTCCCAACATCCGGTTCTCGACTTTGAGGGGCAGGGTGATACTGGAGCGCATGCCCTCAGCTACGATCAGCCTCGTTGACTCTGAATCAGGATGTTCCCTCAGATACTCCTCGAGATCACTGATGATCCTGGCTTTGCCCGATTCGATCACCTGGGGCAGGCTGGTCTTTTCTAAAGGCAGTGTATAGCCGTTATAGAGTTTCACCGACTGCCGGGAGCGGGCCCGTTCTGCCCGGATAGTCCGGCGCTCAGGATCGATCAAAGACACTCCGATGCGGTCATAAGGAAGGAATTGGTGGAAAGAATCGTAGATATAGTCGAAAATCTCCTCAAAGGATGCGCCGGAGGCCATCCTATTACTGAGTTGAGTAAAAGTCTGGAGCCTTTCTGCCATATTGTTGAACTCATCGGCCACATCCCCAATCCTGCCTGGCCAGTGGTTAGGCAGCCGCTGGCTTAGGTCGCCTTGTGACATGCGCTCAATCACCTGGCCGGCCTCCTGCAGCGGGCGATCGTAGTGGAAACGGACCAGCCTGGCTGCATAATAGGCCAGAGCCAACGCGGCCGCCAACAGTATGCCGAAGGCCCACCGGAATCTGCCAATCGCCAAGTCCACCCTAGCAGCCAGCTGTTCCTCAGCTAATAGGCCCACTGATTCACGGAAATCTCCGATGAGTGAAGAACCCAACCATCCTACAGCAACTGTAAGCAAACCCAGGAACAAAATGATCAGCAAAACTCGATGGCTAGCAGTCAACTGCTTCTCGTGTCGGTGGTGCACATTGCTACCTCTTTCTATGATTTTTCACTCTTTCCCATACTTACCCCAAAACGGTCAATACCAGACAACAACATTCCACATCGTTTATCAATGTCACGACGTTATTTCTAGGAATAAGAACTATTCCCTGCTAGCTCTTACCGGGGGCATCCAGTTTTTGCACAGCTTCCTTTTCAGAACATCTCAATCTCTGTTTACCCAGCAGGTATTTATTGGAAGTTGCCGAATTCTAGCTTTTAAATAGGAAATTCTGGCTTCTATTTCTCTTGAACATTGTCCCTGGTGTCTTTCCTATCGGGATTCCCAGCACAATATCTTGGCCGAATCAGGATGCCAGCCAATCCGATATCGGTTCCTGTTCCGGTTGTGAGGAGGGGGTAGTCATGACGGTTCCTGGCAGGACTCTCAGTGAGACGGCAATGGAAGTCGGCGTCGAGCCATCGACTATCAAGTACTGGTGCGAGGAGTTCAGCAACTTTATCCGCCCCGCTAGAACACCTGGGGGGCACCGCCGCTTCAGCGACAAGGACATTCAGGACCTTCGGTACATAAGGCAGCTGCTCCACTTCCAAAACCTCTCCATTAAGCAGGTCAAGGAGATGCTCAATGAGGCAGGCACCCATCAGCTGGAGCCGGAAGTGCAGGAAGCCGTACTGGCTCCTGGGACTCCAACTAACCCAGCAGTTGCGGCTTTGGCTCAGGAAGTATCCCACTACTTGGAGAGGCAAATGGAAACTGCGGCCCGCAAGCAGCTAAGAGCTATGGAAGATGCCCTGGAGCAGACAGCTGCTGCGGTATTAGATGAGGTCCGGGATCTGGAAGCGGAACGTCTTCAGCACTTGAGCCGCCTGCTTGAGGACGCAGCAGGGAAGAACAGCCAGCAGATTCTAGAGGCAGTGCAGGAGCTCAAGCGCACCCCGCCAGAGCTTGAAGAAATCAAACGGATGTACGCCGAAGCCAAAGACCGCTGGCTGACCGAAGAAGCAAAGGTCCGAATGGAGATCCAGCGGTTGAAGCACGAGTTAAACGAGGTGCAAAACCAGAGTCTTTGGCAGCGGCTGGTTTGGGCTCTTTTTGGCCGCAGCAGGAAGTTTAATGAAACGGACAGTTCTGACACGAGTACTGATCCCACAGAATAGAGTCCGGATCCAGGCGGCGTACAGCAGTGTAGTCACTTTCCACCCTATCGCCCTTCTTGAGGCCGATAAATAGGGTGATGGCAGCCGCGGCCAGTCCGACTATGCCTGGATAAGGTGCTGCCAGTGCTCCCGCTATGCCGTAGACAACGAGTCCGATCACAACGGGCACAATGTAGACTAAGAAGGCTGCCCACAGTGCACCCCTGGTTTCAAAACTGACTTGGACAAAATCTCCCAGCTGGGCTCTGGCAGCATTGGCTGCCCGCACCCGGACATTCATATCGACAGCCTGAAACATCTGGTGACTGCATCCGCCGTGGGAACATGCCCCTGCCCTTTTGATCTCCACGGTGACAGTGCGGCCTCCTGGTTCTACCGCAATCACTTCTCCGATTTGCGTGTTGAGCATTTCTATCCCTTCTTTGCTGTACCTGCAGCGCTGGTCATACTACCTATATCTGAGGCAAAGGCGAGATGTACTCCATCTCCAGCCTCCCTACCCCCAGGGATACTGTTACATCGTACGCGGAAGGCACTGTTTCATAATCATCACTGACCCAGTAGTCTCCCATCCTCCTGAGGCCCAAAGCATCGAGATTGTGCCTGCCGATGGGATTGCTTAAATGGACCCGCAGCCCTACCCCCTGGGGAATCCGCAGTCTGACTGAGGAGGCGCCGGCTTTGATATCGACCCCTCCTCTGATATCCTTTGCCGGCAAAGTCAGGTCCATGCTGCCGGCCCCGATTTCAGCAGTCAATTTTGTTATGGGCACAGACCGCAGGTCTCCCGAAAGTTTCCCGGCACCCAGCTCTAGATGGATCTCCCAAGGGACCATTACTCCCAAAGCAATGCTCCCTTCATAACCCTGGCTGCCGCGCAGCCATCTCCCCATCTTCCCCGATGACAGTGTCACTACAGCTGTCTCTGCCCTCTGCCGGTATTCCCAGATGGGCGTGCCCCCTCGATACCATATCCTCCCGGAGACCAGCTGGTCAGCGGAACCGATGAGGTTGATAGTCCCTGCGGGCACCTTTAGCCCCAGCTCGCCTTGGGCAATGGACGCATCCCACATCCTAGAGTAGAATGCAGACTGCCGCATGTGGCCCCGTACACCGGGAAGGTTGTAATTCAATGGCAGGAAACCCATGGGGTTGAGAGCGGTGAACAATACGGCAGCGATCAACAACAGGGGGCCGAGGAACACCCAGCGGGTTTCCGCCAGGAGCATAGTCAGTCCAATGGAAATCAGAAGAACAGGCCACAGCTGCCGAAGAGCTCCCCAAAAATCCCAGGTGAGAAATCCCAAGTTGCTCATCAACACCAAGGTCCCTACCAAGATCAGCAAAATCCCAACCCAAAGCTGTCTGGCTCTCATTGATTACCTCCGCCCTCTCAACAATACCGCAATCCCCGCCGCGATAAGCCCGATGGACACCAGCCAAACTGGATCAATCCAAATTGAGGCCTGCCGAGCCAGAAACACCAATCCTGCTATGATAAGCAAACCACCAAATAGGCGCCGCCGGCTCCTGGGATCATGCTGGCTGGCTTCCCAAATATGGCCTCCGCCTTCACTGAATCCCGGCTCTTCCGGTATGATTAACCAAGCAATAAGGTAAAAAAGGAGCGCATTGCCCTCAGCCAAAGCCAGCAAGACTAAGAGCAGCCTGATGATCACCGAGTCTACCTGGAAGTATTGACTCAAGCCGCCGGCAACACCGCCCAGCACTCGATCGGTCTTTGAGCGATACAATTTCTCCATGGTCTCACCCTCTCACAAAACCACAGCTAAACCTTCCACAGCCGCTGGCTGCAGAATCCTGCTTTGGCAGCTGATTCAGCGTAGACATATTCAGCAGGGCAATGATAGTATATCACTATGGGGTGAAGCGGGCAATTAGCACCATTCCCCCGTGGTTCACTGCAGTCCATCACATCGGCAGGACTTGGAGGAAACATGTTCCGACTAGACACCTTTCTCACACTATCGGCCATTGCCTTCCTGACTGGATTAGGCAATTCCAGTGCCTTTGGCCGCAGACTGTGCCGTCCAGGCCATCCCTTAGATTTCCTTGTTCTAGACATATCTACAGCCGTAGTCCCCATCCTCACAGCCAGGTTAGTCATCGGCAGCGGCATGAGTGTAGCCCTGGCTGGGCTTGTCTGCCTCTTGGCTTTCCACCTGGCCCGCTGGAAGCCCGCCAAATACAGCCTGCAGCGCTATGTACCTGCCCTGGCGGCGTTGGGATTCCTTTCTCCCCTCACCTTGGTGATGGTGCTGGCCCTCTGGTGGTACACACAGGGACGGAAATTCCCCGCCAGCCTCAGCATATTGCTAATGGGCCTGACATCTTTGCCGCTGCTGTGGGTTCTCCACCGCCGGGACCTATACATCTTATTCGCCCTGGCATGGTTGATGGTTATCCTGTACAATGAGGCCCCATACCTGCCTTGGAGAAGGGTACCGACTGCTGCTGCCGCCGAGCTTTGGTCTGAAGCAGACAAGCAGCGGTTCCGCCGGCGGCGGATCCTCCTGCGCCGGAGCATCAGCATCGGTGTAATGATGATTTTGACCGGTTTCTTCTTCTTTAACCGTTATGTCTACCGGGGCTTTGGACTGCAGCCGGAGCTTTTCCGGGTGGGGAACCCGGAGCTGCCCTTTATTGCCCTCACCTTTGACGACGGCCCCGATCCTCTGTATACTCCTCTGATCCTGGACATCCTCAAGGACAAAGACGTATCTGCTACGTTTTTCATGATCGGCAGGCACGCCGAACGATACCCCGATCTTGTCCAGCGGATTGTGGAGGAAGGCCATGATATCGGAAACCACACCTACAATCATCGGAACCTCTACGGCCTAGATGAAAACAGTACCTGGCAAGAGATCGCCAAAGCCGATGACGTAATCTCAAACCTGGCCGGCACTGAAGTACACCTGTTTCGGCCTCCCCGGGGGATGTACTCAGAGCCCTCTCTCAGATATGCCCATGAACTGGGCTATACCACTGTACTCTGGTCAGTCAGCTCCAGAGACTGGGCGGAAATCAGTGCCGGCCAGCTGGAACGGCACATCCTCAAGAACACCAAAGGAGGAGATATACTCCTTTTCCACGACAGCGGCAGCTTTATAGGAACCTCGGGAGGCTACAGGCACAACACTGTCAACGCCCTGCCGAGAATTATCGACGGGCTGCAGGCCAAAGGCTTCCACTTCGTCACAGTAAGTCAGCTCATGATCATCGCTGGCTTAACAGAAGGCGATGATCCGCTGCTGCCAGATATTCTGAGAAATCTGCCCTTCAGCGAGGAAGAGGATGAGTGGTCCGGCGGCTGGGACACGTAGGATTTATGCCGTTCCCAAGACCTCCAGCAGGATCTCTATGTTCTCAGGCTTGGCATCCCCGGGGATGTCATGGGCAGGTGCCGCTATATACCCGCCTTCCATGGCCATTTCCTTGAGCCTCTTGAGTTCTGCCCTTACCTCGTCCGGGCTGCCGAAGGGAAGCAGCTGCTGAGTGCTGATACCTCCCCAGAAGGCAAGGCGGCCGGCATATTCCCTCTTGACAGAATAAATGTCCATGACTTCCGGCTGAAAGGGGTTGAAACAGTCTACCCCGATCTGTACCAGATGGGGAAACAGGTCTGCCACTGCTCCACAGGAGTGAATGAAGACCTTCTTGCCCCAATCCTTTACCCGTTGATACTGCTTGGCCAGCACCGGCTTCAGTACTTGGCACCAGCGCTCTTCACCCATGATGACCCCCCGCTGAGTGCCAAAATCATCGCCGAAGTAGACTCCATCGATTTCGGGGAACCGGGTCAGGCCAGCGTCAATCACCTTTAGGTTGAACTCCAAGATCCGGTGGAGCAGAGCCTCTGCAAATGATCGGTTAAGCACCATATCCGTCAAGAAGTCCTCCAAGCCCCTGAGGGCCCATGCCCGTTCGTAAAGGCTGAAGTCTATACGCATGAGATGAAACTTATCCGGATACTTGGCTAGGTTGGCCTTCAGATGTTCAAATCTGATGTCTATGTCGGGATCTGGCCATTGGAAATCGTCTAGGTTCTCTGGGGTCACGCAAGGCTTGGGCAGCCCAATGTCGGGATCTTGGCTTCTGTCCCATTGGACACCGAACTCATCAGTATAGATGCCGTCTGCATCCCGGATGCCGTACTCTATTCTGATCACCGGCGAAGCTACAATATCCCCTATGGGCTCGGTGCCAAAAGAATCGTCGTTGAGATATGCTGCCATTTTCGCCTGTGCTCTTTCTGTGAGACTGATACTGTATGGCGGCCGCGGCACTGGACGATGCTCCAGCGCAGCTTGAACCAACTGCTTGCCTGTCATTAGACATCCTCCTAACATCTTCCCTGTCTTTCTATGAGTTCTCTGTGGTTTTCCATTATCCTACGAGGAATTCTCCCTATAGGCAGCCAAAACTAGGCACCTTGTGGAGTACACCAGCAGCCAACCTCCAAAGGTCACAGCCGGAGGCACAAGGCAGAAACATCAAAAAACAGGGGCCCCAAAGAGCCCCTGCGTCATCTGCCTGTCAAAGCCAGTTATTCAACTAAGCCCAGACGCCTGGCATTATCCTCCATCAGTGCCATCAAACTGTCTAGTTCTTTACTGGGGAAATTGGCCAGCTGAACGTAAGGCACATCAGCGATGGCAGCGATTCCTTCTCCCGATGGGTTATGGTAATTGTCAATTACCATGGCTGGGCCCAGTTTTGCCAGCTCAGCCATCTTGGCGGGACTCATCTCATCGGGAGTAAAGACTCCGATGACATCATAGCCCAGCCACCTCACAAAGGCCTGCTGATGGAAGTTCACCAACACGGCAACGTCTGCCGTCTTCTGTTCCAGGGCCCGCTGCTCAAGCCGGGCGGTGAAGGCATTGAAATCTTCTTCCCACTGGGCTTGTCTATCCTCAGTGCCGAAAACAGCAGCCAGCTTGCGGGTTTGCTCCCGCAGATTGTCGGGAGTATTGGTGGTCACAGTCTGTACTATCCGCTCAGCCGGAAGATTGGCCGCCTCTACCAGCTTCTTGATGAACGGCTCATAGCCTGCCCAAACCAAGTAATCGGCCTGTGTCACCAGGGCGATGTCACTGGGCAGGTAATCATACTCAGGGGGATGCCGCAGCTCGATGGGTGCCAAGATTGTCACATCATCAATCCCGGCAGCCTTTACCATCAGAGCGACCCAGCTGGTAGATGCCACAACCACCGGCTCTTCTGCCGCCCATCCTGCCGCCGTCCAGCCAAAGATCACCGCCATCACGATTCCTAGTACCACAACTTTGCTCCTGCTTGTCACTGTCAAATCACCCCATTGCTTACTTCTTTCTTTAACCATACAGACGGCCCTTTACCGCTGTAATCACCGCCAAAATCACCACACCGACAAGGGTAATCGTAGGGCCTGTCGGTACATCAAAAAATAGGGAAAGGGTAAATCCCCCAACTGCCGACCCGACCCCAAACAAGGCCGACAGAAGCAGAGCCGACCGCAGATCCCGGGCCAGGCTCAAGGCGCTAAGGCCTGGAAGCAAGATGAGGCCATCGATGAGCAGCGCGCCCACCACCCTGATGGCTAAGCCAATGGCCAAGCCCGTCAAAAACAAGAGACTGTTGCGAATGACGCCTACGGGAACTCCCAGGCTTTCAGCCAGCTCGTAGTTGTAGAGCACTAGCTGTACTTCCCGGTAGAACAAGGTGAAGCATACCACGATGATCGCCCCCAGAGCCGCAACAAACCAGACCTCCCTGGGGGTTACCGTCAGCAGGCTGCCGGTAAACAGGGCAAAGGCCTCCATGGCAGGTACTCCCGCCTTGTAAAACAGGAGAAACGCGACTGCCATGGTCCCTGTCATAAAAAAAGCACCTGTTAAGCCGGTGTCCACCTTCATCCTGTCTGACCATGGGCCCAGGAGCAGTGAACCTAATCCTATGGTGGTCAGCGCCCCGGTCAGCGGCGGCATACCCAGGCTGAGCCCGATAGCTGCTCCCAACAGCCCTGCATGCATGAGGGCAAAGCGGATCACAGTTAGATTCAAAGTCGCAATCACCACTCCCAAAAGCGGCAGCGTCGCTCCTGTAACAACCGCGGCAATCATGCCCCGCTGGAAGAGTGGAATCTGCATATACTCCATGAAACTCAACGTCAGCTACCTCCAACCCGGCGCAGTCTAGTTATCTGCAGGCACAAGCATACCCCCTTGCAGCACCACCGCCCGGTCGCTTACCTGCTGCCAGCTGTCGGCATCGTGACTGATCACCAGCATACTCAAGCCCAACTCCCGGCGGATGGCGGCCAATAGGTCCGGCAAGTTGTCCCGGGCAGATACATCAAGGTACGTAGTGGGCTCATCCAAGAGCAGGAGCCTGGGTTTGCGGACTATGGCCCGGGCAATGGCCACCCGCTGTTTCTGGCCGCCGGAAAGCTCCCTGCAGTCAGATTTGGCCAGCCCTTCCAATCCCAAGAGTTCAAGGGTTTCCCTTGCCAGTTTTCTGTCCCGGGACGATGGGTGTCTAAGGCCGGCGAAGCTAGTTCCCCACCGTCCCAACAGCACAGCATCCTCCACCTGAATAGGCAGGCGTCCATCGGAACGGGCCTGAGGGACGTAGCCAATCTGCCGCCTCACCCACTGCCGGGCTGAAGGAGAATCAATCCTCCGGCCCAGGACCTCTACCTCTCCCCGCCTGGGAAGAACCAGCCCCATAATCACCTTAAACAACGTGGTCTTGCCGGCGCCGTTTTCTCCCAAGATTGCGCAGCATTCACCTTCATGCAGCTGAAAGTCTATCCGCTCAAGCACCTGCTGCCGCCCATAGCCCGCAGAGACGGCCGTCAGCCTCACAACTATCCGGGCCTTAGCAACTCCATTCACTTCCCACTCAACCTTTCACCCTGCTCAGTCCAATCCCGGAGCTGCTATCTGCCTTCTTCCGGTTCCTCAAACCGCCGGCCCCAGGGCTGCCTACCGTACCCGTGCCCGCCGTGATCGATTCGATGTACCGCTTGAGCCTTGCATGCCGGACAGTGGAGTTCTATACCTCTCTGACCGGTGCCAAAGGGCGCGGCAAACTCATGCCGGCATTCCCTGCAGCGAAACCGCCGCTCCGCTAATCGATAATGCCCTCCTTCTACCCGGAGTACCTTGCCGTTTACCAGTGCATCCGCCACCTTATATCGGCTGGAGGTCAAGACCCTCTGGAAAGTTGGACGAGATACATTCATGCTGGCAGCGCACTCTTCCTGCTCCAACCCTTCCAAGTCCTTAAGCCGCAAAGCCTCCAACTCTTCGATTGAAAGTACAACTTCTTCTAGATGCCGCATGGGTATCCCTGCAGGCCGAAAAAGCGTCACCTCCGGCATGTACTCCACCCGCCGCGGCTTTGGGGGTCTTGCCATATAACCAGCTCCAATCGTTCCACCGATACTGTGGTCACTGATTACCTGCTATAATCGTTCCAAAGCAATGGACTGCAGTCATGGGAGGCCCCTAGACATCACTGCACAGAGCCCTTGCCAGCGCAGCTTCACCCTTCCCTTCAAAGCCTGCTGCGGAACCAATCAGCGGTCTTGTCGATCACTGCTTTCTCCCATTCATGCCGGTTGAAGGTATGATCTGCCCCGGCAACAATGAATTTCTCCTTCTCCCCGCCCACCGCCTCATAGTACAGATCGGCATGCTCAACCGGCACCGTTGGATCAGCATCACCATGTACGATCAAGGCCGGCCCCTTAAATCCAGCGGCCAATTTTAGAGGATCCTGTTTGCGGGCATCCTCATAGAAGCTGTAATTGAGAACATTGCCGCCTATATCAGCATAGCCCTGCTCCCTGGCTTGGCGCAAGAGTCCCTCTTCCCCTTCAAAAAGGTCAAATACAGCCACAGCTGCCCATAGTGCTAGACACTTCACCCGCCTGTCCAATCCCGCCACCGAAGCGGCAACGGCTCCTCCCATGCTGAGTCCCAGGATTCCCAGCCTGTCCCCATCGATCTGGGGCTGTTCCTGAAGGAAATCTAGAACTCTAATGGCATCTTGAATCTCCCCGCTAACCGTCATGTCGGCAAAGTCGCCTTCACTGTCTCCAGAGCCCCGAAAATCAAAGCGTACCGCTGCAACTCCCTCTCGGGCTAACGCCCGGGACATCTTGACAAAAATCCGGTGTGGTTCCACCTTGGTGCCTGTAAAACCGTGGTAGATGGCAACAGCCGGGAACGGTCCATTCCCCTCCGGCAAGTGGAGCATTCCCACCATCTGTTCTCCCTGACTGATCAAGGTAACCGGCTTCTCCAAAAACAACCCCTCCCTTGGGCAAGCAACCCGTACTTACCCTATTTTTCGTTTTGGCCGAGGCAAATCCTGCCGGCTTGCCGTATCTAGTCCAGCAGCTCGCTGGCTAAGAGTGGAAAAATCAGGTTCCCTGCCCGGTCCAGACGTATATAGCCGAAAGAGGCCATGCCCTGGAAGGACATGGCCTCTTTCGGTAGGGGGTCCTTACGTTACTGTCGATGGTATTACCGCTGTCAGTACTCTGCTGCCTACCGGCCTTTCGGTATTGGCTGCCTGTTCTGCAGAGATAACAGCTGCATTGAACACAGTCAGCGTCTGGGCCGGCACTATACGGCCCACCCAAGTATCCTGGGGCGATCTGAACATGGTCGTTACTACCCAGTTATTGGTATTCACTTCTCTCAGCCACAGTTTGTAGACTTCTTGGTTGAACTCCATGGGATCCGGAACATTGGAGGCAGTTCCCAATACTACATTGTCTGTGTAATCCAAGAACAGGACTCCATCTGCATTGGGTGCCAGGTCTGTCGGAGCCATGACAAGACACCGTCTGCCTGTGGGCGGCGGCTGCACCGGGATGCAGATCCGCTGGCCCGGAATCAAATTGTTGGGATCAATGCCTGGGTTGGCGGCAATGATCGCTGCTACCGTTGTACCGAATCGGGCCGCCAGTTCAAAGAGGGTGTCTCCCGGCTGGACAGTGTAGAAGAACCCTTGGCATACCGGCGGCTGCTGCACTGGGATGCAGATCCGCTGACCCGGAATCAGGTTGTTGGGATCAATGCCTGGGTTGGCGGCAATGATGGCTGCTGGCGTTGTGCCAAACCGGGCTGCCAGCTGGAAGATGGTGTCCCCGGGCTGGATGGTGTAGAAGAACCCTTGGCATACCGGCGGCTGTTGTACTGGGATGCAGATCCGCTGACCCGGAATCAAGTTATTGGGATCAATACCTGGGTTGGCGGCAATGATCGCTGCTGTCGTTGTACCAAACCGGGCTGCCAGCTGGAAGATGGTGTCTCCGGGCTGGATGGTATAAAAGAACCCTGGGCATACCGGCGGAACCGGGCCTGGTGCAGGCCGGACTGGTATGCAGATTACCTGGCCGATCTGCAAATTATTGGGATCTACCCCCGGATTGGCGGCCTGGATGGCTTGAACAGTAGTCCCGAACCGCTGCGCCAGCCTAAAGAACGTATCACCGGACTGAATGGTATACAGGAATCCGTTGGGACATGGGACGGGGCCCGGTGCGGGACCAGTTGGGATGCAGATTACCTGGCCGATCTGCAGGTTGTTGGGATCAACCCCTGGGTTGGCGGCCTGGATTGCAGCCACGGTAGTCCCAAACCGCTGCGCCAGCCTGAAGAATGTGTCACCTGACTGGACAGTATACAAGAATCCGTTGGGACACCGGCCGGGGCCAGGACCTGGTGCTGGGCCGGTTGGAATACAGATTACCTGGCCGATCTGCAGGTTATTGGGGTCTACCCCCGGATTGGCTGCCTGAATTGCAGCAACAGTAGTCCCAAACCGCTGCGCCAGCCTGAAGAATGTGTCGCCCGCTCTAATTGTATAATTGAAACCTGGGCAACTAGTTGTTTGACTCACACTAACCCTCCTCCTTCATGCTTTTGCACATATGGGTAGGAACTTGCTCCTACAGCGACAGTCTATTCAGGTATAGGAGAAGGGTGCTAGGAATCAATTCCTATTTGCCCAGCCTGTTGGGCTCCTGGCCGCTGCTCATTTCCGCTGCATGATCCAATCCATGGCCCGGGAGATATCTCCGATCAAAGCCTCACTGTGATAACGGTATGGACCGATCTCTGCGTAGGCATAATCAGTGTATCCGATCTCAGCGAAGGCAGCCATCACTTCGGGCCAGTTCACATCACCCTGCAGGAGATTGACAAATCCAGCCAAGGTGCCCACTGATGTACGGAAATCCTTGAAGTGTACTTTCTTTATCCGGGAGCCGAGGATTCTGATCCAGTCTTCGGGATAGCCGTATAAGAGCACATTGCCCACATCAAAATAAGCACCGACATAATCGGACCCAATGGAGTCAATAAACTCCCTCATCTCAATGGGGCTGAGCAGAAACTTGTTCCACACGTTTTCAATGCCGATATGTACTGACCGTTTTTCCGCTTCAGGAGCCAACTCCCGCAGTGCCCCAAGTGCCCGATCCCATACTTCCCCGTAAGAGGAGCTCTCAGACCCGCCAGGAGGGGCAGAGACGACACCGGGAACTACCAGTATGGTATCGGCACCCAGCCACTGGGCTGCAGTCAGTGCCTTGATCACAATATCCTTGGCCTTTTTCTGCACCTGAGGATCCTTGGCCGACAGAGGGTACCTCCAAAATAGGCCAGTGGCAAGGCTCCTGAGCTCCAATCCCGCTGCCTGAGCTGCAGCTCTAATGGCCTTAACCTCTGCTTCCCGGCTGCCCAGAGACAGCTCTCCCGTTTCCTCTAAGGTCAGCTCAATGCCCTCAAAGCCGGCGGCTTTGGCCTCTTCTATGCATCTTTGGATAGGCCACTCTCCTGGCATAGACCAGCGATTGATCCCCTTCTTCAACTTATCCGCCTCCTTCCCGTATCTCAACATACATATTAGAGGGAACGGTACAGCTCCCCTGCAAGTTCAGGGTGTTTTGACAAATCGGTGAATGGGAAGCTCAAAGAGGTTAACGGTGATTGGAAGAGAATAACTACTAATGCATTGCCGCCAAGCAGGTACAGCGGCATCAGGCCGGGAGAAATAGAAAAGACGGAGGGACATATCTTTGAAGCATCGGATGACTAACAGCCCCGGGCAATTCCGGGCCCAAACCAGCAACTACTATGCCGTCTTGATCGACGGTATGTTCTTTTTTACAGCTATGGCTTTTATCGCTCCCGCTACTGTAATACCGACTTTCGCCAAAGAGCTCGGCGCCTCTCCCTGGATCATCGGCCTGGCCCCCACCCTTTACAACCTGGGCTGGATGCTCCCCCAGCTTTTCAGTGCCCGCTATGTGCAGCGGCTTAGCCGGAAAAAGCCTTATGTGCTCACCATGTCAGGCACACAGCGCCTCTTATATGTGGTCATCGCTGCTTCAATCTGGTTGGTCCCCATTGACCGAGCCAAGCTGCTCTTGACTGCCTTTCTGAGCTGCTATCTTGTATCCAGTATCTTCGATGGAATCGGAACACCGGCCTGGATGGAACTGGTTGCCAGCTCCGTTCCGGAAAGACAAAGGGGCTCCCTATTTGCCGCCCGGTCCTTTCTTAGCTGCATCGGCGGTTTGGCCGCGGGCTGGCTCACCAGTTTGACTTTGAACCGCTTCCCGTTCCCAAGCAATTTCGGCTTCCTCTTTTTCTGGGCCTTCCTGCTCCTCGCTGCCGGGTGGGCAGTCTTCGCTTATCTGACCTTTGAGCTGCCTGCTGAAAGGGAAAGCCAGCCAGTGACCGGCCTAGGTGATTACCTGCGGCAGATTCCCGGCATTCTTGCCAATGACCGCTATTTCTTCCGCTATGTGATTGGGGTTATGATCATGCTCATGGGACAGGTGGGGATCGCCTTTCTCTCAGTACATCAGCTGGAGCGCCTCACCTTGCCCGCTGCGTACGTCGGGTACTTCACCATCAGCATGACCGGCGGCCAGATGCTTGCGTCCTTGTTTGCCGGCCGCTTGGCTGACGCCAAGGGTCACAAGCTCAATCTGCTGCTGTCTTGTGCTGCCATGGGGCTGGCGGCGTTCTCAGCGCTGCTGCCTTCCTCGCTGGCTCTGGCCATAGTCAGCTTCGCCTTCGTTGGCATCTCCAATTCCGCCTACTCCGTTTCCCGCCTGCCCATTGTCATGGAGTTCGCACCAGAAGGC
>LFRM01128113.1_pt1 | contig 34642 bp, 27 predicted proteins | sample 618341 | NCBI WGS metagenome assembly LFRM01 (sample SAMN03654438, study PRJNA283298) | anaerobic digester metagenome | isolation source: pool of bioreactors CSTR01a, CSTR02a, and CSTR03a thermophilic anaerobic... | place: Denmark: Kgs. Lyngby | collected 2014-05-21 | reverse complement strand
TAAGGCCGATTTGCTGATTAAGAAGATCCAACTCCTTATTAACGGCCTTTGCTCTCTGATCGTTTAGGTCAAGGCGATCCATCTCGTCGCGGATGCTTGATATAGACCATTCGGCAAGGAACCGGGATACCTTCTTGTGGTTTTCCTCCCATAACTTCCGGGTTTCTTTAAGGGAACGTTCAGTCTTCATAACCCTTTCTCTTCCCAGCTTTATTTCCGAGAGTATACCACTCTCTAGAGCCCTTTTCTCCGATAGGGTTTCGTTCAGTTTTTTCAGGCGCTCCGAAAGATCTGAAAGGGTTTTCTCCCCATCCTCCAATTCTTTCTGCTTTAGATTAAGCTCCCTCTCCAAACCTTCCAGTTGGGTTGCCAAATCATCCGTATCAAGGCTTTTTAATGCATCGGGGAGCTTCTGCCTTTCCAGTTCTAATTCCCTGGTTTGAGCCTTAAGGATTTCCCTCGCCTCATCATGCTGCAGCTTTGCTGCTTTTAGCTGTTCCCCGTTAATCAGCAGATCGGCTTCAGCATCCCTCAGTGCTTTATCAGCATCCTCCAGCCTGCTTCTGATCTCTCCCACCCTGGATTCAAGTTCGGATAACTCCTCCAAATTCGCCCTATGGGCAGGCTTAGGGTGATGCTCGGATCCGCACACCGGGCAGGCAACTCCTTCTTTAAGCTGCCCGGCTAGTCTTAAGGCAGCATCCCTGTCCAGCATACTTTCTGCCTCTATAAGCTGAAGCCTGTATTTTTCACAGGAAACCTCTGCCTCGTCCCTGGCCTTGATAAGCAACTGATTCCTCTTTTCAGCTTTTTCAAGCAACAAGCCTGCATTATCCATCCGTGACTTCAGATCCCTGATCTGATCCTGGCGAAGCTGGATGACCCTGAAGATTCCCTTTATGTCCTGAAGCTCCTGGGCTTTCTTTTGATAATTGTTTTTGTTTTCCTGAAGCATCCTTTCATGATGGGCTTTCTTCCCCGTAAGAGCCTCCGCTTCCTCTATTGCGGTATCGATGGCTTTTCTGGTCTGTTCAAGCCTGACCTCTGATTCACTCACCATCTTTATTAAGAGTTCATGCTCATTTTCAAGCCCTTTCAGGTCTTTTTCCAGCCTGACCCCCTCATCCTCAAGCCTTACTCCCTCCTGTATGTGCTTTCTGTATTCCGGATCAATGACCAGGGTATGCCATTCTTTTTTCAGGCGGTCGGCCTCAGCCACAAGCCTTTCATATTCCTCTGTTTCCTGGCCTATCAGGAGGTTTTTTTGTTCCGTTGCATCTTTTAGCCGGGTAAGGGTTTCTGTAAGAGATTCCAGCTTCTTTTTCAACGAGTCGATCTCATCTTTAAGGGAAAGGGCATCTTCCAGTCTTGCCTTCCTGGCCACCAATTCAGGCTGCTTTAACGCTCTTTCTTTTTTCAAAGACCCGTAACTTTTTTGATACCTTAGAAGATCCGCCCTGACAGAAGGAAGCTTACCCTGAACTTCGGCCAGTTGCACATTTATTTTCTTAAGTCTTTCGGTCAGGTCTTTGTGTTTTCTGATGGGCTCAATCAGCCTGGCGGCTTTATCCGCCCTGTCCAGCTTTGCCCTTGCATCTGCTATCTCCTGAGCCGACGAGGCATGGTGCTTTTCCCGCTCCTCAATATCTGCCATCTCCTTAACCAGCTCCCAGACCTCCTTTGCCTGGTTGTACTCCAATTCCAGCTCTTTATATAACTTAAGAGCCTTCTCCTTTTCTGCGGCAGCTGCTTCCATGGCTTTACCGGCTTCCTTCAGGGCTTCGTCCGAGGCATCCTGATAGCCCCGCAGCTCACCTGACAATGTGTCCATGCAGCTTCTCAGCCGGTCTATCTTTCTGTTCAACTTGTCCGACAGAAGTTTTCCATACTCCTCAAGATAAAAAATCCTCTCCAGCATCCGGCGGCGATCGGCATTGTTCATTAGCAGGAATTCATGAAAGCTGTTCTGGGGCAGCACTACAGCCCGGGTGAAATCCTGTTTGTTAAGGCCGATTAATTCTGTTACCTTGTTGGTGACATCGGTGGCCTTATCACATATGGGAACATCACCCAAATCTGTCAATTCCATCAGGCGGGCAATCTTGGTGACAGCTATATTGTCGGAATCCTTCTTTTTTTGTGAAACCCTTTCCACCCTGTATCTTTTACGGGTACCGTCCTTTAAGAGTTCAAAGGTAAAGGACACCCTCATGGTTTTGCAATTGATATTGATTATGCCCTGAGTGCCATTTTTCGCTCTTCTGACATCACCAAAAAGAGCAAAGGTGATGGCATCCAAAATAGTGGATTTACCGCTTCCGGTGGGGCCAAATATCCCGAAGAGCCCGGTTTCACCCAGGGTTTCGAAATCTATACTCTGTTTTTCTTTAAAGCTTTGCAGCCCTTCAATCTCAAGGGATATCGGCCTCACCGGCTTCCACCTCCTCATCCTGGTCATTCACTATTTCAAGGAATGCCTGCATAACATCATCAGGAATCTCCACACCCATCCTGCTTCTGTAGAATTCCATGAAAAGCTCATCTATCTTTTCCCCCTCACGAATGCCATTGTAGTAAGTATCCGTGGTGGGCTGATCCTTCAATTGTGGACGGATATTTATGATACCGGGATGCAAACTTCTAAGCCTTTTTTGTTCGTCCAGGGTGAGGATCCTGTCGGTAACTATAACCAGATCCACCCAGGCATCCTTATCCCTGCCTTCCTCGCACCATGTAAGGGCTTGTCCGTAGCCCTCCTCTGCAACCCATCTCCTTAATGGTTTTCCGCAGTTCAGATAGATTGGAGTAACCTGGGTCTCCTTTCCGGGCAGGGCCTCTACAAGATACACAGCCTTGCTGTGTTCGGCCTCAGAAAAGCTGTAGGCCAGGGGCGACCCGGAGTAGAAAGCCGGGCAGGGCGCACGACGTACTTCCTGCGGCCTGTGGAGATGCCCCAGGGCAGCGTAGTGCGCTCCGGAAGGCAGCACAGCGGGATCCACCGTTAAAGCGCCACCCACCTGAAGTGTTCTTTCGGAATCGGATTCCCTGCCGCCCATCATAAAAATATGGGCTACTATCAGATTGACCGTATCCTCTCTGAACCTTCTGCTTCCGGAAGACAATAACTCACCGATTTTGTCGGAGTAAGCCTTTTGCAGGATTGCTTCATCGGCCTCTCTGGACAAGACCTCTTCAAGACGTGATTCCGATGGATAGGGAAGAGTAAGAATGATTGCATGATGATCGCAGCATGGCAGAGCCAGCTCCAGCCACCCAGGCCCCGAGTCTGTTACGAGAATCCCACCCCCGGTTTTGTACTCACCGGCATCGCTTGCAGGATAGCCCAACAGAATTATACCGTTCTTATAGGCCAGCGGGCTTGCAGCACAAAGCCGTTCAGGATTGTCATGGTTGCCCGCGATCACCACAACTGCCCGTTTACCTTTCCCGCTGAGCCTTTCAAGAGCCTCATAAAAGAGCTCTTCGGCTGAGGCAGGTGGATTGTATGTATCGTAGATATCGCCGGCGACGAGGACGAGATCAACTTTCTGATCCTCACATGTTTCAACCAGCAAATCAATAAATGCTCTTTGCTCCTCTATCCGGCTGATCTGCTCCAGGCTTCTGCCCAGATGCCAGTCGGAGGTATGCAGGATACGCATGTTTACCTCCCTTTGCACTCTATAACCTGTTCCTGTAAAAAGGACAAAACCACTTATACGGGTTCTGTCTTTAATTATATAACGATATACAGCCCGATACAAAGAGCATTATTTATATTTTCCCGTTATGGTAAATATTTCTTACGGGTGGGAAAAGTTCAGAACCCATGTGGCATAAGACGCTTTTAGAAAAACAAGTCCCCGTAATTCAGGAGGTTTTCTAAGCATATCGGATGAGCCTTTGCGCCTCTTCAAAGCTGGCAAACCTTCCAACACCCGTCATCGCAAACAGGGCAGCTCCAAATGCCGCCTCCTCGTGATGTTGCGGCACCTTGACCGGCAAACCAAATTTATTGGAGAGAATGGCTCTCATAGTGAGGTTTTTCCTCATACCATTACCCGCTGCAACCAGATTCTTTAGCTTAAAGGAACCAGCGGAAAGGACGGGCTCAGCCAAATCATATAGCTCCTGCGCCATACCTTCCATAAAGCCAAGCATCATCGCAGCAGGTGTGAAATTATCAAGGCTGATATTTTCGATTTTCCCCCTCTCATGAGGATTGACCCTTGTACCGGAGAAACGGGTTGACACTATGAGGGGTTCACCATTAGGTAAGGCTTTTGAGAGCAGGGCATCCATATGGGGATAGGCCGACTCCAGCTCAAACCCAGCCATCCGGACAACCTCACGGAAGAACTTCTCAAGGAGCGCATAGGAGCTTCCGCCGCACAAAGGCGAGCCTGTGATCAGGTTCATTCCCTTAAGATATGGACGGACTTCCAAAAGCTCATCCCTGGAAACCTCATGGCCATCGGATAAGACCGACACCTGGCTGCCCGTGCCGATATTGATCAGCATACTGCCCCCATTCACCCCTGCTGCCCCAAGAAAGCTTGCCTGGTTGTCGCCCATGGCGACACACACAGGTATACCTTCAGCGGTTTTCCCGATGATCGTGCATTCCGGGGTGACATCAGGCAGTAAATCGGTATCCATGCCAAAACGGTCTATAATATCCCTGTCAAAATCTCCACGGGATATGTCAAAAAGACCAAGACCCGCCCCATTGGATGTATGTATGATGGGATGGGTTTCACCGGTCATGTGCAGGGCAGCATAATCCTGAATGGTACAGATCTTATGGGCTTCCGGCGGAATCTGGCCGGTATGGGTATGGTAGAAACAGGTGGTCAGCCCAAATCCGGAAGCCATCCTGTATGAGCTGTTCCCGGTTAGATACTCCGCATAGGATAATTGATCCCTGTAGGGCAGATTTCCGCATTGGTCCTGCCATGTATACAAGGGGCTTATTGCCTCTCCGTGGCGGTTAAGATAGAGGATACCGTGCATTTGGCCGGTTATCCCGATACAGAGTATGGGTGAATACTTACGGATAAGCTCACCGCAAAGGCTTTTGGATATCTTAAGAATCCTGTCAGCATCCTGAATTCTTTCATGGGAGCTTTCGGAAGTCATGAAGGCATTAGCCCCTGACAGAACCTCCAGAACCTCCCCCGTATCTGCGTCCACGGCAATAGCGCATATTTTTGTTGTGCCTATATCCAACGAAACGACTACCATAGTTGCTCACACATCCTTATCGTTTTCTGTAAAAACCTCAATCTGATGATCCATCAAAAGCCTGGCGGTAATACCATGACCCTCTGTCAATTTTCCCGAGAAGGTGCCGTCATAAACCTGTCCGCAGCCGCAGGACGGGCTCTTTGATTTGAGAATGGCCTTCTTAATACCATGAGCCTTAGCAATAGCCAATGTCTTTTCGGCTCCAATACGGAATTCTCTTGTACAGTCCCGCCCATCCCTGCTCATCACCTTTATGCCACCATCTCCAGACCTTACTATCTCACAGGGACTCCTTGGAGTGGACAGGCCTCCCATTTGTTCGGGGCATACGGGAATGGCTCGGCCTTGCCGTACAAGCTCCGCAATGGCCTCTATCCTGCTGTTTTTTCCGTCGTATCTGCAGTTTTCGCCTGCCAAACAAGCGCTTACCAGATAAATAACCCTCATCCCCCATCATACCGTCCACTCATATGAATGAATTTCACAACAGCAGATAACGGCTGTTTTTCGCAACAGATTATATCTTACCCTGTTTAAATCACATTGAAACAGTGTTGTCATGCGACTTAAGCCGACACTCCAACTTTATCTATGCATATTGCAAAATCAGTGCAAGGTTTGAATCCCATATCTATTAGTTATATAATTCTATACAACAAAGGAAGCCAAAAAACGGGGACGGTTCATCCCTGATGATAACAGGATGAATATCATTCATTGTTTGCAGTCAAATATGAGATATTTCGATACTGCAAAGTAAACGTCCGGAAAAGAATGGAGGCTGCAAAGGAATAGATTAAGGAGCTGAAATAAATGAACGACAGAAATGAAATCCGCATTATTTACGGAGATAATCCCAGGCAAATGGTAAAAGAGTTGCTCGAAGCCATAAAACCTGAGGAGGAAATAGATAGAAACGCCCTCATTGGAATCAAGCCGAATCTCGTTGTGGCGAAGCCTTCGAGTTCAGGCGCGACAACATCACCTGAAATAGTGGCCGGCATCATCGAATATTTAAAATCCAAAGGACGCGATAATATAGTAATTATGGAAGGCTCCTGGGTAGGCGACAGGACATCAGTGGCCTTCAAGGTATGCGGATATGAGGTGTTGTCAAAGAAATTCAATGTTCCCCTCATCGACCTTCAAAAAGACGAATATACTGCATATGAAATAAACGGTCTTGCTATAAACATCTGCGATTATGTTAAAAAGGTTGATTACCTGATAAATGTTCCGGTTCTGAAAGGCCACTGCCAGACCAACATTACCTGCGCTTTGAAAAATATGAAGGGCTGCATACCTGATTCCGAGAAAAAACGGTTTCACACCATGGGTCTGCACAAGCCCATAGCATACCTGAACAAGCTCATAAGGCAGGACCTCATAATTGTTGATGGCATGAAAGGAGACCTCAACTTCGAAGAAGGTGGAAATCCGGTTCAGATGAACATGATTATAGCAGGAAATGACCCTGTGCTCACAGACGCATATGCGGCGAACCTGATGGGCTTCAGCATAGAGGAAGTCCCATATATCAGAATGGCCGAAAGTATCGGCGCGGGCAACGCCGACCTTGCGAATGCGGATATTATTGAAATGAACAAGGATATCAGATCAGTAAAACCAACACCTTCAAGAAGGGTACAGCAACTGGCAAGGTATGTTGTGGAGGACAGCGCCTGCTCAGCCTGCTACGGAAGCCTTATCCATGCGCTTGATAGGCTTGATGAAAAAGGCCTTTTGAATAGACTGAAAGAGAAAATATTCATCGGCCAGGGCTATAGAAACAGGCGCTGCGAAGGTATAGGTATCGGCACTTGTACTTCAGGATTTGAAAAATACGTTAGGGGCTGCCCGCCAAAAGCACGCGATATTGTAGAGTACCTAAAAAGCCTTATATGAACATAGGAGGCATTTCAGCAATGAAATCAGGTATTTTTTATGAAAAATTTGAAAGAGATTTTACAACATGGGCAAATGCGATAGACGACATAAGAGCTGCTTTTATTGTGGGATCAAGATCACGTGTTGACCACCCTGCAGATGAGTGGTCTGATATGGACATTATTCTATATGCAAATAACAGTGATTTCTATTTGAACAATACTGATTGGCTGAAAAAGCTCGGGAATATTTGGGTAACATTTACATATCAGACTTCAATCGGTGAACCTGAACGCCTTACCTTATTTGAAGGCGGGTATCAGGTTGACATAGTATTTTTGTCCAGCAGTAGTCTTTATCAGATGGTTAAGGACAGAATAACCCCTGAAAATTTTCGCAGAGGTGTAAGGGTACTGGTGGATAAGGACAACACAGCCAGATATATTGTCCCTTCAGATTTTAAACCTGTATCGACTCCACCAATTGACGAGAATGCCTTTGTTCAGGTAGTTAATATGTTTTTCTTCAGTTCCCTGTATATTGCTAAGCAAATTGTGCGAGGTGAACTATGGACAGCAAAAGCAAGGGAAAATGATCTTAGAGTACTGCTCCTTCAAATGATGGAATGGCATGCAAAGGCATTGCATGGCGATCATTATGATGTTTGGCATGGGGGGCGATTCCTCCATGAATGGGCTGATCAAAAGACATTAAGGGAACTAAAAAGTACTTTTACTCAATTTGAAAAGGCCGATAGCTTGAGGGGACTGCTGGCATCAATGAGTCTCTTCCGCAGAATTTCTTTTGAGACAGCCAACAAGCTCAAACTGGACTATCCAACGGACACTGATTATCATATTACCAACTGGATCAGGGAAAACATTCAATCTAATTTTTAGGTGGATATAACCCTGGAATTAATGTGCATTACAACAAGAACAGAAGGAAGTTATGAGGATGAAAAAGTGGTTTAGCAATCTGGGTTATAGGATTCAATACTTTATGCAGGGACGGTACGGATATGATGAGCTATGCCGGTTCCTATCCGTTTCGGCACTTGTCCTGTTATTATTGTCATATATTCCGTACCTGGGTTTTTTCTATATTGTTGCTCTCACTTTGCTGGTATGGTCATGTTTCAGGTCATTCTCAAAGAACATTTACAAGCGGCAGATGGAAAGGCAGAAATACCTGACCATCAAAAACAAGATCAGAAGCAGATTCGTCCTTTGCAGAAACATCTGGCGTGAACGAAAGACACACAAATACTACAGATGCTTACATTGCAAGGCAACCGTGCGGATCAGCAAGCCCGAAAAAGGGAAAATTATAACCATTCGATGCCCCAAATGCGGACAGGAATTCAGAAAAAGTACAGCATCGGGCGGCAAAAGACTTCTGCAATCCTGCCGCCACAAACCAGATTGATCCTGATGGTGAGGCTTTCCCAATAGTAGAATAAAGGTGCTGCAGACCATGACCCGCAGCACCCTTTCCGCATGGGATACTCACCTACCAGTTTCTCTACTACTTAGATAACTCTCAAGTATCTTCGCTGTCTCTGCTCTGGTGACTATTCCCTCGGGATCAACAATCCCGTTACCTTTACCCGCTATAATGCCTGATTCATACGCCCATGCCATAGCATATCCGGCATATGTGGATATCTCACCGGCATCCTTGAATACAACAAGGCTTGTGGTGTCAGCAGCAGGAAATCCTGCAAATTTCCATAGAATGGTTATCATGTTCACGGGTGATGCTGTCCTCTGGATCGAACAACCCGTTTCCATATCCGGCAACAATGCCATTCTTTTGAGCCCAGGCCACCCCTTCAGCATAATATGCGCCAGAAACTACATCCCTGAAGGGACTTTGCAGTGTTTCTTCCGAACCGCTCAGCTTATGCAGAATGGCGACAATCATGCCCCGGTTTGTTGACGCTTGGGGTGAGAATGTATTCTTTCCGGTACCGTTCTCAATCGTGACGGTGCCTGTTTTCATATCAAACACAAGCCCACCTGCGGCTGAAGCCAACGATGGCAGCATTGTTAAGGTCATGCATAACACAATGACCAGACTTATGAATCTTTTAACCATGTGCTCTTCTCCCCCCAAAGAATTAAGTGTGCCTGATTTACCTGAAAACTACAGGCTCTTCTTCGCCCTCAGTGTTTTAACTGCAGGTTTTCAGCACACAGACTTATATTAGCGAAGAACACGAGGAAAAAGATCGCATTTACCCGAAATGTATAGGTTTTTGCCCTGAAATGCAAAAATGGATCAGCAGAACGGCATTCTGATCCATTTTTCTGATTCACCTGAACAATAAGCGTACACAGGTTCCTTTCCCCTCTTCACTCTCAAGTTCAATATCAGCATCATGTACGGCCGCACCATTTTTGACTATGGAAAGCCCCAAACCCGTACCGCCGGTGGATTTGGAATGGCTTTTGTCTACCCTGTAGAAGCGTTCAAAAACATGTGGCTGATGCTCATGGGGAATTCCAATACCCGTATCACACACAGAGAGCACCACTCTGTCGGAGTCCCAGTTAATGTTGATTTTTATGCTGCCCCCCGTGTCTGTATACTTGATGGCATTGTCCACCAGGTTATAGATCATTTCATTTAGAAGCGACGGGTAACCAGTGACCGACAGATCTTCGCCGTCCACAGAAAGAACTATACCCTTCTCCTCGGCACGGGGTATAAGATGCTTTGCCACACTTCTCGACATTTCAAGAAGCGCGATATCGGTCTTTTGGCCTAAGCCCTTATGCTCATCCAGACGTGACAGTTCCATGATATCGTTCACAAGGGTAATCATTCGGTTTGCCTCGTCGTAGATACGTGCCGCAAAATTCTTCATGTCCTCTGGCTGCGCCACCCCGTCCCGCATGATTTCAGCATAGCCGGATATGGAAGTCAGCGGAGTCCTAAGTTCATGGGATACATTCGCGGTGAATTCCCTTCGGCTCATCTCTGCGGTATACTTGTCTGTAATATCGAGCATAAGCAGTACAACGCCGGTGGTTATGCCGTTTTGCATAATAGGACTTGTAAGTATTTGATAATACCGGCCGTTCCTCTCAATCATGGCATCGGCGCTTACACCTTTTCGTGCTGTTTGTATGGTCTCCCTCACCAAAGTGTTGCGTGTAAGTTCAAGAATATTGCTCCCGGTCACCTTGTCAGCCTCAACACCAAATATTCTTGCTGCGCTTGCGTTCACAGACAGTACATTGTTGTTTGGATCAAGCAGGATCAGACCCTCCCGCATATTCCCGGTTACGGCGGAAAACTCAGTCTGCTTCATGGCAAGGCTCTGCATCTGCCTGGCAATTTGCTTTCTCTGACGATCCAAACGCAGCAGCAGGGGGGACAATTCGTCATAGGCATCGTTTTCCAAAGGCGCATCCAAATTGAGTGTGTTTATGGGATTTACTATTCGTTTTGAAACATAGCGGGCAATGATAAGCGAAACAACTGCAACTGCGGACATGATAACGATGAAAATGGGTGTTATCCTAAGGAATATCCCAAATATGGAACTTCGGGTGTTGGATAGGCGTACAACATTTCCATCAGGAGTTTTCACTGCATAATAAATAGTGGTTTCTGCTAGCGTGCTGGAATATCTCTGGCTTTCGCCAGTACCAGCAATTAAGGCCTTGGCAATTTCAGGACGATTGGCGTGATTCTCAAGCCTGGATGCATCAGCGGTGCTGTCAAAGAGAACGGTACCATCGGCCGCAACCAGAGTTACACGGTTTTTGGAGGTAAAGCCATCAAAAAATTCAGATTCATCATTCTCCCTGGAAAGTGCATGGAGGATATACCCTGCTTCTGAGCGTAGTTCCTCGGTAATACGCTTCTCATAGACATCGTACAGGGACATGACCATCAATGCAGTTGCCAGAATCATTGCAACCAGGGCAGTGAGAAAGATGCCCCGAAAGATGCGCTTTGTCATTTCACTTTCCTCCGAACCTATAGCCAACTCCACGCACAGTTTCTATCATATCTCCGCAGGATCCAAGCTTTCCACGCAGTGTCTGTATATGAACATCAACGGTACGGGAACTGCCGTCATAGCTATAGTCCCATACCCTCTCCAGGAGTTGATCACGGGTTAGCACCGCCCCCCTGTTTTTCATAAGAATCCGCAGGAGTTCGTATTCTTTGAGCGTTAATGTGATCTCAGCGCCTTCCACTGTGACGATGTGCGCCTTTTCATCCAGCACAAGTGGACCTGCTACCATCTTTTCCTCGACCGGCATTGCCGGTTTCCGCCGAAGCCTTGCCTTTACGCGCGCCACCAGTTCCGCCATTCCGAAAGGCTTTGTGATATAATCGTCTGCGCCGAGATCAAGTCCCTGAACCTTATCATACTCGGTTCCCTTAGCTGTCACCATGATGACGGGTATCTCCGCTGTTCTATAATCGGACTGCAAGCGTTTTAATATGGTAAGCCCATCCTCCCCTGGCAGCATGATATCCACAAGTATGAGATCGGGCAACTGTTCTTCCATTGCAGACCAGAATATCGTTGCATCAGAAAAACCCCTGGCCGGCAGTCCCATTTGCGACAGAGTGTATACTACGAGTTCGCGGATGTTTTCATCGTCCTCAACATAATAGATCATGTAAGGTACTCTCCTTTGTGCTTGCCGGTTATTGAATACTCCACCCATTCGGCAATGTTTTGGGCATGATCACCGATGCGTTCAAAATATTTGGCGATCATTAAAAGGTCAATGGCCTGTGTACCGTATGCCGCATCTTTTCGTATAAGCTCTATGAGTTCGTTCTTAATTATATCAAACAGATTATCGATAACATCGTCCATCTCAATTACCCTGCGGACAAGCCCCAAATCCTTGGCTACATATGCATCCAAACTTGCGGAAACCATGTTGATGGCACCATCGGCCATAAGGGGAAGATGCACCAGCTTTTTTATATAGGGCGTACCAGAAAGATGGATTACAATTTCGGAAATATCGGCCGCCTGGTCTCCAATACGCTCCATGTCGGTTATCATCTTCATTGCTGCCGAAATAAGCCTCAGATCACCGGCAACCGGCTGCTGCTGAAGCAACAGCTTTATGCATAGCGCCTCTATGTCGCGTTCCTTTTGATCCACCTCTTTATCGAAGCCTATTGCAGCCTTGGCGGTCTCAACATCCTGCTTTAGAAGGGCTTTGGTCGCATTCTTGATAGATCGTTCAATAAGGGCTCCCATTTCCAGAAGTTCCTTGTTCAGCAAGCAGAGTTGTTCATCAAACCGGTTTCTCATCATCCGAACCTCCCCGTAATATAGTTCTCGGTACGCTTATCCCGAGGCAGAGAGAACAGTTTTTGAGTCTCACTATATTCAACGAGTTCCCCCAGAAGAAAAAAAGCTGTTTTATCGGAGATTCTTACCGCTTGCTGCATATTATGTGTCACTATGATGATAGTATAATTCTGTTTGAGGGATACAACAAGATCCTCAATCCTGGATGTGGATATGGGATCCAGGGCGCTCGTCGGTTCATCCATCAGCAGCACCTCCGGTTCAACAGCCAATGCCCGGGCGATACACAGCCTCTGCTGCTGTCCCCCCGAAAGCTCCAATGCGTCCTTTTTTAAGCGATCCTTCAGTTCATCCCATATGGCCGCAGCTCGCAGCGAACGCTCTACGATATCATCGAGTTTTGCCTTTCTGCGGACACCGTGGGTGCGAGGGCCGAAAGCCACATTATCATACACACTCATGGGAAAGGGGTTGGGTTTTTGGAATACCATACCCACGCGTTTGCGCAGAAGTGAGGTGTCTATGCTTCCGTATATGTCCTCACCGTCAAGCAGTACTCGCCCTGATATCCTGCAGCCTTCCACCAAGTCATTCATGCGGTTCAATGATTTGAGGAGTGTGCTCTTGCCGCAACCAGAGGGTCCGATTAAAGCAGTGATCTTTAACTCATCTATGGACATGGTTACATCCTTCAATGCCTGATATGCACCATAGTAAAGATCGAGGTTTTCAATTTTAAATTTTGCCATAGTTTCTCCTTCCAAGCTTCTCTGACGTCCATATTGACAGTGCATTTATTCCAATGACCATAACCAGCAATACAACTGCTGTGGCATAAGTCTCGCCAATATACAGACCCTCACTGGAAAGGGTGTACATGTGAACCGAAAGGGTTCGTGCGGAATCCAGCAAACCTGTGGCTGCCTCGGGCACGGTTCCCGCCGTATAGATTAGAGCCGCGGTTTCTCCTACAATACGCCCAATCCCCAGTATCACTCCGGCAAGAATGCCGGGACCAGCCGAAGGGAGTACTATACTGAACGTGGTGCGAAGCCTGCCGGCACCCAGCCCGTAACTTCCCTCGCGAAAGGCATTGGGAACCGCAATGAGCGCTTCCTCGGTCGTACGCATGATAAGCGGCAGAATCATGATGGATAGGGTCAATGCTCCCGAAATCAATGACAGGTTCATCCTGAGGTACATCACATAAAACAATGCGCCGAACAGTCCGTAAATAACGGAAGGGATACCAGAAAGAGTTTCCGTCGTGAGGCGTACAAGCTTCACGAGTTTATTGTTTCGCCTTGCGTATTCCGAAAGATATATGGCGGCGCCCACACCCAGAGGGACGGCGATGAAAAGGGACAGTACGGTCATATACAGGGTATTGATCAGCGCAGGCAGAAGCGACACATTAACCGTATTATATTCCCATGCAAAAAGCTTTGGCGAAAGATGGGGTATCCCTTTATAAAGGATGTATCCCACGATGAAGAGCAGCACCATCATAGAAGAAGCCGCTCCGGCATAAACCAGCATGCGTACCATGCGGGATCTGGTTTTTGCACTCATAGTCTGGCCCTCCTTTTAAGAATGGAAAACAATAAATTGATGATCAGGATGAACACAAACAGCACCACAGCGGTAGCGATCAGCGCCTCCCGGTGGAGGTCGGCGGCATACCCCATTTCCATAACAATATTGGTTGTAAGGGTACGCACACCTTTTATGAGGCTGTCGGGTACCACAGCCCGATTTCCGGACACCATCATGACCGCCATAGCCTCACCGATAGCCCTGCCCATCCCCAGTATGATGGAGGCTGTCACTCCGGACTTTGCCGCAGGAAGCATCACTTTGAACACCGCCCGCTCGTGGCTTGCCCCCAACGCAAGAGCTCCCTCGTAGTAACTATGGGGAACAGCGTTTAAAGCTGATTCCGAAACAGTAATGATCGTGGGCAGGATCATCATGCCAAGCAATACACAGGCAGCCAACAGGCTGGATCCACTGCCGCCAAAAAACTTACGAACCAGCGGTACGATCACCACAAGCCCAAAGAATCCAAAGACTACTGAAGGAATACCAGCAAGCAGCGAAACAGCGGGTTTCATGAATTTCACAGTACGCTTTGATGCGAATTTTGATAGGAACACTGCTGTAAGTATTCCTCCCGGCACCCCTATAATGAGCGCCCCGGCAGTCACATAAATGCTTCCGATTATCATGGGCATTATGCCATATATATTGTTACCCGGCTTCCACCTGGTGCCTGTAATAAAGTCCACGATCCCGATTTGTACCATGCCGGGAATACCGTTTACAAAAAGAAAAATGCATATGAGCGCCACCGCAAGAATTGAAATGCAGGCCGCGACAGTGAAAAGGCCTCTGGCCAGTACCTCTTTGAGTTGTTTCATATACAATCCTTTTTCTTTGGGTGGGCCAGAAATGGCTCCGACCCACCCATTGTTTCTGTTAGTCATCTATTTCACTCCAGCGGGTTATCTCACCCATGAAAATTGCACGCACCTGCTGGCTGGTAAGGCCGATGACAGGATTTTGATTGTTCACGATAACTGCAATGCCATCCATTGCTATGACCATGGGTTTAAGCCCGGCAGCCAGCTCACTATCCTTAAGCTCTCTGGAGGCCATGCCAATGTCGCACACGCCATCTTTGACAGCATTCATACCGCTAGAGGAGTCGCTTTGTTGTATTTCTATCTCGGCACCGGGGTTGACTTCCAGGTATGCTTCCCTGAGCTTTTCCATCACAGGTGATACAGAAGAGGAACCTGCCACCACCACTTTGCCTGTGACTGAGCTTCCGGCATAGGACGGCGCATTATCCAACACCGCAATATAGCCATTTTCCTCGATGACTGATTGACCCTCGGCACTCATGATGAAGTCGATGAAGGCTTGAGCTGGCTCTGAAACATCTGCTCCCGTTGCAATGTTGAAGGGTCGTGAGACCTTATAACTTCCTGACTTGATATTCTCGACTGTCGCTGCTGTATTGTCTATTTCGAGCGCTTTTACCGTATTGTTGAGTGAACCCAGTGATATGTATCCGATGGCCTGGGGATTGCCAGACACACTGGTCATCATGACAGATGTGCTGTTGGTGATATCCGCGTCAACGGTTGTATGATCAACCTTATTGCCTTCAGCATCCTTCTGTTCGATACCGAAGAGCTCTATAAAAGCCCCACGTGTTCCGCTGCCCTCCTCACGGGATATCACGGTGATAACATCATCCCCTTTTGCGCCACATCCTGCAAGAAGACCAGCGGCCATTACCGCCGCAATGACTCTCATAAAACTTTTTTTCATGTTTCTTACCTTCCTTCCTCCGTTCAATCCATCTGCATGATAACGTATCCGTGTTTATTATGAATCAGAGATATGTCAAATGTTTGTAAAACCATATAGGTGATAAGGGCAGAGGTTTCTGGCCTTCAGGTAGGGATGGTCAAAATTATATTTAACATTATGTAAATTATACTTGACATTATGTAAAGATATTGTATAATTACCTTATACTACTTAAGGAGCGATGTTGATTTGAGGGGTGAGTGTAATGAGTTTGGACCATCTGCTGATTATACTGTTTTTTCCTGTCACCATTGCATTTGGTATCGGTATTTTCTTGCTGCTTCGTAGAAGAGCCAGGAATAGGGAATTTGATGAGCGGCAGCGTTTAGCTAGAGGCAAGGCCTACCAGGCCGCTTTCTGGACATTTGTTATATATTCACTTTTTTCCGCATTCATGAATGACGTGGCCGAAATACAATGGGCAGACTCGACAACCGGAACATTTATGGGATTATATCTGGCAATCGCAGTCTTTGCCATAATATGCATCATCACGGATTCCTTCTTCTCCTTCAGGGACAGGCCAGGCCCCTACTTCACCCTATTTCTGATTGTTATCGCCGCAAACCTGATGATCTTCTTGCTGAACCTGGCTGACGGAACTCCCATGGCGGCTAACGGACTTTTTAATACTCACAGTTTGAACCTGTTCGCGGTCATCGCGCTGATACCCATTTATGTAACGCTGGTGGCAAAGTATCTGTACGATAAAAAACATGCTGAAACGGAGTAGATTATGAAAAACTTAAGATTGAAGGCTGCCCGTGCGGTTTTGGACATGTCTCAGCAAGATCTGGCCGATGCGGTGGGTGTGTCGCGGCAAACCATCAATGCCATCGAAAAGGGTGACTATAACCCCACCATCAAGCTATGCATAGCTATATGCCGCATCCTTGGGAAGACGTTGGATGAGCTGTTTTGGGAAGAGGAGGCATAAACACGGAGGGCGGTGCATCCTTTGCACCGCCCTCCTGAAGGCTTAAACGCTTTTATCAGAAGCATCTTTCCTTTTCCTTTTTTGCACAGTTTCCATATCTGGTGCACTGATAGCAAATCTCATTGGTGAGACCTTCATTTTCATAGAATTCCCTCAGGTTTTCCAGAGTTGTTTCTGCAATATTCTTAAGCGCCTCATCGGTTAAGAACGCCTGGTGTGATGTGACAATCACGTTGGGCATGGATATAAGCCTTGCGAGGATATCATCCTTTATGACCACATTGGAGTAGTCCTCAAAGAAGATATCCGATTCCTCCTCATACACATCCAGGCAGGCACCGCCGATCTTTCCGGTCTTAATTGCATTCAGCAGGGCTTCGCTGTCCACCAGGGCTCCTCTGGAGGTATTGACAATGTAGACGCCATCCTTCATAAGCTCAATGGTATCCTTGTTGATAACATGATAGGTATCTTTTGTTAAAGGTGCATGAAGGGAAATGATGTCGGATTGTCTGAAGAGTTGCTCCAGATCCACATACTCTATATTGCTGTCTTTAGCCGGGAACGGATCGTAGCCTAATATCTTCATTCCGAATCCTTTACATATATCCGCAAACACCCGCCCGATTTTTCCTGTGCCGATGATGCCCATGGTTTTACCATACAGATCAAAGCCTGTAAGCCCGCTGATGCTGAAATTGAAGTCGCGGGTTCTTATATATGCACGGTGGATCTTCCTGTTCAGGGTTAAGATTAAGGCCATAGCATGTTCGGCAACAGCATGGGGTGAATAAGCCGGAACCCGCACAACATGCAATTTGCCGAAGGCAGATTTGAAATCAACATTATTGTACCCGGCACAACGCAGAGCCAGGATTTTTATGCCATAACCATTTAAGATATCTATGGTCTTTTCATCAATAACATCATTGACAAAGGCAACCACGCCGTCCAGCCCGGAACACATCATGGCTGTGTCGCTGTTCAGCTTGCTTTCAAAATACTTGAACTCAAATCCGTATTTATCCTTTAGTTTTTCAAACCAGATTTTATCATAGGGCTTAGTATCAAAAAAACCAATTCTTTTCATCTTAAGTCCAACTCCTTCCATAGCACGGTTCGCATATCTGAAAGATATGTCAGATACTCGTACCTATTTATATATACCACCATTAATACCAATTTCATCGTTCAATACAGTGACATCTTCCAAAAACAAACAGAACCGAGGCTTATTCTAACCATTATTGGATGAAGTTATGTAAAAGCCAGGGAGAGCCCGGTTCTATGGTACTGAAATACTAATATTGAAATGTCGTTACATACCCTATAAATTATGGTATACTCAAAAGGAACCGGTAATATAAGACGGTTCTGTCGATTGCTTGCATCCTGGATTTTACACCGGTTCAGTCAGTCAAATACATATTGAGGTGGTTTAGATGCGCAGAATCAGATCCGCTAGAAGCAAGATCATCGTTTTATCGCTGGTTATCAGCCTCACAGTATTCATGTTCTCAGGCTGCGGCGCAGGCAGCCAGACCTCCGGAACCCCGGAACCATCCACCCCTGATCCGGCTCCCACTTCGACATCAACCCCCGATGCCGGCGATTCAGGAAACAAAAAGCCGAAAGGTCCTGTTTATGAACCTACAGGGTTTTCATTGGCCGAGGCCTACTCCGATTATTTTCTCATAGGCAACATCTATACACCCAATACCCTGATCGACCCGGAAAAAAGCCTGGTACTCGACCAGTTTAACTGCATCACACCCGAAAACATCATGAAGCCTGAGGGCATGCAGCCCAGTGAGGGCATGTTCAGCTTCGCCCTGCCGGACGCCATGCTGAAGTTTGCCGAGGATAACAACCTTAAGGTGGTAGGACATACCCTCGTATGGCACCAGCAGTCCGGAAGATTCCTGGGCCAGACTTCGGACCGTGAAAAGGCCATAGAACAGCTTCGTAACCATATTACCACCGTTGTAAGCAACTATAAGGGCAGGATCATGGTCTGGGATGTTGTTAACGAGGCGGTGAAGGATGACTGGCCGCTTCCTCCGGATGGCGACTGGACCAAATGCCTGCGGGAAACACAATGGCTGAGATCCATCGGTCCCGACTATATCGAGATGGCATTCCGGTTTGCCCATGAGGCCGACCCTGACGCAAAGCTGTATTACAACGACTATAACCTTAACGTTAATACCAAGGCCACCGTAGTCCACGCCATGGTCAAGGACCTCCTGGAAAAGGGCGTGCCCATCCACGGCATCGGCATGCAGGGACATTATAGCACTGATGTCTCCATTTCTTCGGTAGAGAACAGCATTAAGATGTTTTCGCAGCTCGGCGTTGAGGTGAGCATCTCCGAACTTGATGTCACGGTAAATAACGCCTCAGGATCACTGACCGAAGAGCAGGAAGTCAGGCAGGCCATCGTATACGCAAAGCTGTTCAGGCTGTTCAAACAGTACAAGGATGCCATCGTAAGGGTTACCTTCTGGGGAACCGTCGATAATAAAAGCTGGCGCAGTGACAAGTTCCCATGCCTGTTCAACCGCGACTATTCTCCAAAGGAGGCTTATTTCGCTGTCCTGGATCCCGACAAGTACCTTGCAGATCATGGAGTATCCGTGGAAAAGGTGGTTAAGAAAACTCAGGCGATGTACGGCACACCAAAGATCGACGGCGTGAAGGAAGATCTTTGGGATAAATGTCCCGAGATTCATGTTAATAATCCCATTGTGGCCTGGGAAGGCGCAAAGGGCATCGTGCGGGTCCTCTGGGATGAAAACTTTGTATATTGCCTGATTGAGGTGGAAGATCCGGTTCTGAACAAGGATTCGGCAAATCCTTACGAGCATGATTCCATTGAGGTCTTCCTCGACCAGAACAACGGGAAAACTTCTTTCTATGAGGATGATGACGGACATTACCGTGTAAACTTCGAAGGTCATGAAACCTTCGGCAATATACCCGAAAAGGAGGGGTTCAGGTCTGCTGCGAAGGTAACGCCCAACGGCTACCTCGTGGAAATGGCCATTCCCCTGATGAATCCCGCCTCCGAAGGCATGGTAATGGGATTTGATGTCCAGGTCAACGACAGCGATGATACGGGTACCCGCGTAAGCATCATGAAGTTCAGCGATCTTTCCGACAACACGTGGCAAAGCCTTGAAAACATCGCGGATCTTGAACTGGTGAAGTAATCCATACCAGCAGCATCAATCACACTGAACAGGGGCCGTCAGGCCCCTGTTATTCTGGTGTAAATATTGAAAAGCCGGTGAGGTGGTGTGGTTTGAGGTGGTTAAACGCCGTAACCCTCGTTGTAGCCGAACCATCCTTCCTTAGGAACCTCTATAAACTTGCCGTCTTCCTGATCGACCACCCATACCCTGTAGACATTGGTCAAGATCTCGGTGTCGGCATATTCCACCAACCCAAACGCCCGTCCGTAAGAATAATTATTATCAAAATACATGCTTGAGCAAAAATATGCATCCTCAATTTCCGGCAGTATCAGGACATCAATAACCACTGTTTGGGCTCTGCCTTCTTCGTAATAGAGAAGTTCTTCCAGCCAGATCATTTCAGTACCGTCTTTGGAGTAATGGCCGCAGACGTACTTCACATCCTCACCATCATAGGCCACTACCCAGCCGCCAAACTCTTCAATTCCTTCCGGAAGATTTGTACGGGGCATTACGCCGATGTATTCCGAACCATCCATTTCCTCCCCATGGACTTCGGGCTCCGGTTCAGCCTCCGTAACATTTTCCTCCCCTTCGGCATTTTCAGTCTCTTCCACAATCCCTTCATCCCCGCTATCGGTTGGGAGTATTGAATCAAGCAAGTTCGATCCAATAACTTCTTCGGTTAAATCATGGATATCGGTTTCCTGTTCAGATAAATCGCTGCCAGTAGTGACCCTGATCCGGCCACAGCCTGCTAGTAAAACTGCCGCCATAATAATAGCCAGAAAAACTGTTTTAACTCTTCTTGTTCCCATATGTTCCCTCCACTGATGTTGTCTTTGAAGCTAAATTATCTCAGCCGGAAAAAGCAGAACCCGGACTCCTTACAAGTCAATGATCTCTCCATTTGTAAAGAGATAGATGTACCGCTCCTTCACCTCTTTCCCTGTGATGGTTTCAAGAGCCTTGGAGTAATAGCTGATCTGTGTAGCATAACGCTCCTTGATCATATCCTCCTTACCTTGTGGGACATGATCGGTTTTGTAATCGATCAGAACAAGCCCGTCAGGCTCCTCAAAGAAGCAGTCGATCACTCCCTGGAGCAGGACGGGTTCATGCCCCATGTCCTCCCCAATATCCGGGTAGAGCTCCCGGCATGGTATTTCAATATAAAATGGCACCTCCCGGTTAATGCTATCACAGGACAAGACCCTTCTTCCCAGATCCGAGTTTATGAACCGCCTGATCTTGCCTGTATCAATGCTTTCGGCCTGCTTCAACGTCAGGAGATCTTTTATAACCATTTCCTGGATTTGCTTTTCCAAATCAGGGTTTCTAAAGTCCAGATGCTGCATGACAAAATGCATCACCGTACCCTTTTCTGCAGCGCTTAATCCCTTCCTTTCCTCCAGGAACATGGGTTTTTTCACCATTTGGGGTAAATACCCCGGCGGGTCTCCTCTCTCATCTGAGATTTGTGGGTCAAACCGTCGTTTGAGCTCGGTGACCGATAACTTGGCCTGCACCCGGGACAATTTCGCAAAAGGATACTCCCAGCCAAGCCTTCTGTCAATCTCCATATCATATGCGGACAGGTCTTCACTGTTATCATCGCCCTCAAGCCACTGGATAAGCCCAGCCTGTTCAGCTTCGTCGTCGGCAGGATCTCCAGGCACCTGATTCCTGTCCCAGAAGATAACCCGCCATACAGACTCATCATCAAGCAAAAGATTATTAAAATCATAACCCGCCGGCAAGCTATCCCGCAATGCACAGCAGCCTTGGTGCCTCATCAGGGCAGGTATCATCCAGTCCAGGTAAGTGGTTGCCTTAATCATCTTATATCCTGGAAGCCTCTGCTCTTCCGAATCTGCCGATTCTGCCCAGCCCTCCAGAGCCTTTGGTAAATCCCTGACTGCTCCGGTTATGATAAGCTTTTCCCTGGCTCTTGTTAGTGCCACATAGAGGATGCGCATTTCCTCAGAAAGGGTTTCAATCCTTATCTTCTCCCGGATAGCCTGTTTTGCAGCTGATGGCCATGAAGCCCTGAGCCTGGTATCCACCACGTCGGGTCCGAATCCCAGATCCTGATGGAGAAGGATACTCTTGTTCATATCCTGAAAATTAAACTTCTTTCCGCAGCCCGACAAAAATACCACGGGGAACTCCAGGCCTTTGCTCTTATGTATGCTCATGATGCGCACCACATTGTCGTTCTCGCTGAGGATCTTGGCGCTTCCCATATCCCCCCGGCTGCTCTTTAGCTTGTCTACGAAGGTAATAAAGTTGAAAAGCCCTTTGTAGCTGGTCTTTTCAAACTGCCTGGCCCGGTCGAAGAGTATTCTCAGGTTTGCCTGGCGCTGTTCCCCGGCCGGCATGGCTCCCACCATACCATAGTAACCGGTCTCCTGATAAAGCTGCCAGATCAGTTGGTCAGTTGACATATATAGCGACATCTCGCGCCATCTCTCAAGCTTATCCAAAAAATCTGCCGCCCGGGCAGCGGTATTGCCATTTTTGGAATCGGCCAGCTTGCAAAGAGCATCGAACAGAAGTCCCTTCCTCTCTGCCAGGCGAATCTCAGCCAACTCATCGGTGGTGAACGAGAAGATGGGAGAACGGAGTACCGACAACAGGGGAATGTCCTGGAGAGGGTTATCAATGATCTGGAGAAGGGACAGAACCACCTGTACCTCAATGGTCTTGAAAAAGCCGCTTCCGGTATCGGCGAATACCGGGATTCCCATCATCCCCAATTCCTCGGTAAATACATCGCTCCAGCTCTTGGTGGTGCGAAGTAATATGACAATATCCCGATAGGTGACGGGGCGGTACTCTCTCCTGGATTTATCCCAAACAGAATAGACTCTGCCTTCTTCATCAGGGGACAGCAGCTCTTTTATCCGGCGGGCCACAATCCTAGCTTCGCATTGAATATTGTCCAGAACCTCTCCATCCTCGTTTTCATCATTACCGGCATCATCGGTCTCATCAACATCTGTGGATCCCTTATCTGCACCTCCGGTCTGGATCAGGTGAAATTCTACTTCTCCGCCTGCTGTAATCCCTTCATCGGGGTCATTGAAAACAGCTCCCGGGTTCAGAGCCTCTTCCTGGGTGTAATCCAGCTCACCCACCTGCTCTGACATGAACTGCCCGAACAGGTAATTGACAGCATCAATCACTTCTTTCCGGCTTCTGAAGTTCTTGTAAAGCAGGATCTTTCTATAAGGGCTCCCCTTTTCTATTGAGTAGGTGTTGTACTTTTCCATGAAGATATCCGGGCGTGCCTGTCTGAATCGATATATGCTCTGCTTTACATCTCCCACCATGAACACATTTGGCCTTCCCTCAGGAGCCCTGGATATCATTTTGATGATGATCTCCTGCACCAGGTTGCTGTCCTGGTATTCATCCACCATTACCTCCACAAAACGTTCTCTGTAGGTTACAGCAGTTTGGGAAGGGATAAGGTTGCCATCCTCATCTTTTTGAGTGAGAAGCTCAAGGCATAGATGCTCCAGGTCATTAAAATCAACCATGGATTTTCGCGCTTTCTTTTCATTGTATTTCCTGGCCAGATCAGATGCCAGGCCGGCCAGGCAGCTCATTTTTGGATAGAGAGCGTTGAGATCTTTTATGATTTCTTCCGACCCGGCTGTAAAAATCCTCTCCTGCAGCTTTCTTATACCTGCTTTTACTTGATTGCGAATCTTTTTTACTTTCTCCTGGCTTACCTTGTCCGCATCCTTGCCCAGTGTTGGCATACGATCAAAATTAATGCTTTCGATGAGGCGGCAGACCTTATCCCAAATTGGCCCTTGGGATAAGGCAGCACCTTCAGAATCTGCCGGATCCGGAATCATCTGCAGCACGTAGTCGATTTGATCATAGTCATTCTTAAGAACAGTCAGGTACTTATCCAGACCGGCCTCACGGCTTAGGGCCAGGGCCTTACCGGCCATTTCTTTGAGTCCCAGAAACTCAAGTCGGGCAACATCCAGAAGAATCCTGCCCCACGAAGTATGGCCGAAATCAGCCCCTTCTTCCAGGGATAGTGCCTGTGCCATTTCATTAAGCCTGGCTTCAGGCCAGGGACTGCTTTGGATAAAGCCGTAGAGATTGAACACCATATCCATGAGTATTTGGTCATCACGGTTTCCCCCATAGCTTTCCAATAGCTCTAAAAAGTCTTTGTTGTCCTCCTTCTCATACTGCTCTTCAAAGACCTCATCGAGGGCTTCCAGCTTCATCAGCGTGCTTTCGGTCTCGTCTGCGATCCGGAAGTTGGGATCGATGTCAATATGCTGGAAATTGCTGCGTATGACATCCAGGCAGAAGGAATGGATAGTGGTAATGCTGGCCTTGCCCAACAGGGTCATCTGACGCTGGATCTGGCGGTTGTCAGGATCCTTCTCCAGAGCCTGTGAGATGGCTTCTCCAATCCTTTCCCGCATCTCGGCAGCTGCCGCATTGGTAAAGGTAACCACTAGCAATCTATCTATATCCACAGGTTCCTGAGGATTGGTTATCTTCCGGATGATCCTTTCCACCAGAACGGCTGTTTTCCCCGCTCCGGCAGCGGCCGCCACCAAAAGATTTCCGCTATTGTCCACGATGGCCTCTAATTGTTCATTTGTCCATTTGGTATTTCCCATAAACCAGTACCTCCGCCGATCAGTCACTCCTGACCCATCAGGCTCCAGATTTCATCGTCGCTCCTGTCCTGTAAAATCCTATACCGATTATCCTTCATAGCCGCATCAAACTGGCATATTGACTTGAAACCGCAATAGGTGCACGGGGTGCTTTTATTTTTCTTATATGGGCTTATAGACACGTTCCCCTTCATTATCTCCTCACAAATAGCTGCCATGAGCTTCTTAACATGTTTCTTAAGCTGTACAAACTGTTCCTTTGTGGCTCCCGACGTATTCTTTCCGAGAACGTCCCCTTTGTTTATCGTGGCGGGGATGATCGTGGAAGTGCCGTTAATGTTATTGTCCATCTTTTTGATAAGCCTGACATCGGCCAGGAGCAGCCCCCTCATTTTAAGCTGCTTCTGGATGGATTTCTCAATCTCTTCTTCAGATATCCGTGAATTACTCCTGATGATGGGATCGTCGATCTTAAAATAAAGCATCCCGGCAGGGTGGCAGGGCTTACTGCCGGTGTCATCCCCCTCATACCTTTCGCCGGACTCCCAAAGGGCATTGAGATAGGTAATCAACTGAATCTGTAGACCGTAGTAAACATCAGAAAGCCTGAAATCCTTGAACCCTGATTTGTAATCAATGATTCTCAGGTATTTTCCTTCCGGCGTCTCAAGTTCATCCACCCTGTCAATCCTTCCCTGCAGGTATATCTTTTCGCCTGACTTCAGTTCCAGAACAATGGACGGATATTTCTCCCCCTCACCAAAGCCAACCTCATAATCCACCGGGTTGAAATCGCCCAGGCGTATATGCTCTGCAATTACCCAGACCGCCCTTTCAACAACACGCTTTAGTCTTGCTGCGAGGATGATATATCTTTTGGATGCCGCCATTCCCGAGCCCTTCATTCTGCTCAGCATATCATCAACAATCTTTGAGACCATATCCTGGCATTGTTCACGGCTTATCTCCCTCCAGGACAGATGCTGCCTCTCAATGAGCCTTGAAAACCGCTCGATGACGGCATGCATGAAAGTACCTATATCCGGTGGGCTAAGGCGATAGACCTTTCTTTCCTTTGCACCCAATCCATACTGAACGTAAAAGGAGAAGGGACAGGATGTATATTTCTCCAGCCTGGATACACTGTATACCGCCGGATAACCGTATAAAGAGCGAACATTTTCATGACTCACCTGTTGTGCCATATTTCTGTAGCTCATGGATTCAAGAGCCGATTCACATCTTTGCTTCCATTCGCCTCTTGAGGCGTACCAGCCATATACCCTTTTCCAGAGTGGCTGAACCCTTTCGCCGTCCATTTGTTTCCGTAGGGCTGATACCATATGTCTGAAGGTTGGATTCTTTCCGGTTATCAGGCTCATCTCTTCTTCAAGGGAGTCTGAAGGTATGATATCGCTTCCCTGGCTGATCGCAGGGAAAAGCTTTTTAAGCCGGGAAACCAGCGTGGAAGGCCTCAGGGTTCTGCCTTCCTGGTCACCAATAGCCCAGCTGATCCTCATGTATTTTTCGGCAGTTGTAAGGGCACGGTAGACTAAAAACTGCTCGTCGAAGGCCTGTGTTCTTGTATCACTGGCAAGCTCAAGACCGATATTGGTAAGAGCGGCTCTGTCCTGATCCGAAAGAACACCCTCCGATATGGCTGTGGACGGGAAAACGCCGTCATTGGCTCCCAACAGGATCATGGCCTTAATCTCATGGCTTCTGAACCGCTCCGCGCTCCCTACTATGACCTGATCAAGGGATGGAGGAACCAATCCTATCCTGTATTCGCCAAGTCCGATCCTCAAGATCTTACTGAACCGCTCAAGCCCGAAGGTCTCATCCCCCATGACCTCCACAATCTGGTCGAATACCTCCATCAGGATGTTCCAGACCTGCGAGTATTGGTCGGCTCTGTACAAATCGCCCTTCTTTTTGAAGTCCTCAATGCTTGTCTCAATGGCCTTAGGCACATCCAACCCGCAGAGGAAATCATATAAGGCGGCACAGAAATCAGAGGCCTTGTTCCGCCCCAGGGTCTTTTTCCTGAATTCCATCAGCGGCACTATCACTTTTTTACGTATGTAATTGATGGTTTTGAGATGCTCGCTGTAAGCCTCAAGGGATTTTTCGTCCTGAACCATTCCGGGAGACATCCGCCAGTCTTCATCACTGGTCCAGCGGCTTCCTCTGATACCACAGGCAAGAACATAATTTTCGAGGGTATCTATCATATTCTGAGGGATACCTGTCAGTCCCGTCTTCAAATACCGGAATACAGCCTCATAGGACCAGTTATCAATAAAAATATCCATCATGGCAAGGACAAGCCGTACCAGGGGATGGTTGGAAATATCCACCTTACGGTCTATGAAATATGGGATCTCATATTCTTTAAACACAACCTCCACGATATCCGAGTACCCCTCAAGATCTCTGGTAATCACTGCAATATCCCTGTACCTCATCCCCTCATCACGGCAGAGCCGGAGAATATCCCTTGCAGCAGCCTCCACCTCTGAAAAGAGATTTGCTGAGGAAAAGATAAAGATATCCCTGGTCTTTTGCCCATAAACCTGATATGGCCATGCATTCAGGTTCTTTTCCAGATGAGCCAGTTCGGGGCTTGATCTGAAGCGTGGCAGTGGTTCGTGGTTCAGGTTGACTGCCTCTTCTATGGCAATGTTATTGTCTTTCGCCATTTTGTAAAGCTTGCGGCAGGCATGTTTAACCTTGCGGAAAACATCAAGTTCGTCATCGTTTTTACCAACCTCGATACTGTCGGTACAAAGACTGATATTAACCCTCCTGGCCTTTTTCAGCAGGGATTCGATCAGCAGATACTCCTGCGATGTGAAGCTGGCAAATCCATCGATCCATATCTCGGATCCGCTATACAGGGAGGAGGCTTCAAGCTTGCGTGCAGCAAGGGTAAGATCGTCGTCCGAGTCTCTATAACGAAGAGATAGGGCTTTTTCGAACTCTTCATAGATAAGGTGGAGTTCGAAGAGCTTCTCTGTCAGGGGATGATCCGTCCCCAGCTGTTCACTGGCCTCTTTAAGGTGCTCGGGAGTTACATTATAGCGCTTGAACTCGGTTATGAGGGTGGTCACAGTATTGACAAAACCCTCCCGTTCATAGGCTTTCGAGAAGACTTTAAATCTGTCCCCCATCCTGTCAAGGATGCGGTAGATCAACATGCACTTTCCAGCAGGATGAATATGGGGATAGGTGATGCCACCCAATTGATTGAAGATTCTGAAGGCCATGCGGCGGAAGCTCAGAACCTCGGTTTTTATAATGCCTCCTGCCTCTAGGATGGAAATCAGATCCCTCTCCGCTTGAAAGCTAAACTGTTCCGGCACAAGGAAAACCAATTGGTTTCCGGAGTTTTGATTAATCCTGTTTTTAATCTCTTCAAGGCAGAATCGGGTTTTCCCGCTTCCAGCCCGACCATAGATCAGTCTAAGACTCATAGTTAACCCCTGTCAAAAGAACATTCCAAACCCGCGGTTCGGCTCTTACACCATTATTTCATACATCAAAAATGAAGGCAAGATAAGACACCCGGCACCAGCTATAATGAAATCGCCTAAAGCTGTTCAGCCTGGGTTGTATACCAAACCGGCAATGCTTTATAATAACCATGGGATCTTTATTTGTGCCATTTCCGGGAGGGAAGCGACCATGCTGAGACTTTCACGCCCAGCTTCACCGGACTTGCAATGTCGTTCTGGGTCTGGGATGTAAGTTGCAATTGGTATCATATAAATGGAGGACGATGAATGAAAAGATATTTGGTTAGTATCCTGGCAGTCCTGCTTATTCTGACAGGCTGTGGCGGTGGGAAAGCCCCTGAGGAAACAACAACACCCGCACCGGTATCACCCGGGCAGGATGAAATGAGCATAGAAGATATGGCGGTGAGCTTGGTTTCCGATATGGCAGCCGGAGAGTTTGACAAAGTGGTCTCGTACTATCCCTTCTCACCGGAAATGAAAGCCGTAATAAGCGACGGGAAGTTTATAAAGGACCAAATATGGAACCCTCTCATAAGCGTCTATGGCGAATTCTCTGAAATTACGGGAACGCTGGCGTCTCAGTATCAGGAATATGACATAATCTCGGTTAAAACCTCCTTTGAGAAGGCTAAGCTATATATCAACGTGGTTTTTAATGCAGAAAAACTGGTGGCCGGGCTCAATTTTGCCCCCGACCCGGACGGTGCCACACCGGCTGAAACCCCTGAAGGCATTACAGAAACAGAAATAACCTTTGGCAAAAGCGGCTGGGAGCTTCCCGGAACCCTGACCAAGCCTGCAGGTGATGGTCCGTTCCCGGCCATTGTTCTGGTTCATGGTTCAGGGCCAAACGACAGGGATGAAACAGTAGGACCGAATAAACCCTTCAGGGACATTGCCCTGGATCTTGCCCAAAAGGGAATTGCCACCCTTCGCTACGACAAAAGAACATATGCCCACCAACAGAAGATGTCCGCCCTGACCGACATCACAGTATACGATGAGACGGTGGAAGATGCGGTTCTGGCAGCCGAGTTTTTAAAGGATAACAACAGTATTGATCAGGAGAATATCTATATTCTCGGACACAGCCTTGGAGGCATGCTGATCCCCCGGATAGCCGAATTAACGCCCAGTGCGGCTGGTTATATCATTATGGCCGGTCCTGTTTCACCCCTGGAGGATTTGATGGTAAAACAGATCGAGTATCTCAACGATTTGGATGGAACCGCAACCGACCAGGAGAATCAGATGCTGGAAGCCTATAAGGCCATGAGGGATAACATAAAAGCCCTTGAACCCGGTTCAGATACCCCTCCCGAGCAGTTGTTCGGTACCCCGGCCTCCTACTGGCTGGATCTTATGGATTACAATCCGGCAGAGGCGGCAAAGGCCATCGAAAAACCCTTGCTCGTCCTGCAGGGCGAAAGGGACTACCAGGTCACCATGGAGGAATTTGAACTATGGAAGGACTCCCTTGGGCAGAAGAGTGATGTCACTTTCAAATCCTATAAAGGGCTGAACCATTTGATGATTCATGGGGAAGGCACACCAGATCCTCAGGAATACAACATCCCGGGAAAGGTTGACGATCAAGTGATTGAGGACATAGTCTCCTGGGTATTGGGATCCTGATATTGATCAAATGAAAGGATCCCTCCTTGCGATAAATTTTCCCACAAAATCCCTTAACAATGAATTTTTCTTCCAGCATACCAATGCTGGTTTTCTTTTGCCTGCATAGACAGAGTCATAAATCCAATAATTCTCTGTACTTATTATTTTTCATGAGGGAAGAATAGAGAATGAATAATTGTGCGGAAGGGATGTGGGATCATGAAAGTAAAGGATATCATGACCAGGAACGTTGCCTATATAAACCCTGCCTCCACTGTGGTGGAGGCGGCACAGCTCATGCAGAAGCACAATGTGGGTTCTGTTCCTGTTTGTGATGAAAACGGTATCATCGGCATAGTTACCGACAGAGATATCATTGTAAGAAATATTGCTCATGGAAAGGATCCTCATCAGACACCTGTGAGGGATGTTATGACCAGCGAAGTGACATCGGTTGGCCCTGAGACCGAGATAAGGGATGTCTTCGGTATCATGTCAGAGAAAAAGATCAGAAGGATTCCTGTGGTGGAAAACAATCAGCTGGTGGGTATTGTAGCTCTAGGCGATGTGGCTACCAGCGCTAAGCAGGATGTGGAGATTTCCTCCACTCTGGCTGATATCTCTTCTCCCTCTAGGCCTGAAATGATGTAGTTTTTCAACTTTTCGGCGCCTATGTGTGAAGGATTTGATGTTCAGGCCGGTATTTACTGTGAGAAATCTCATGACCTGAGCATCAAATCCCATTATTTAAATAAACCGATAGTTTTAGTCCGTTCTGCAGACCTTGACCTTTTCAATTCTTTTTTCTTCCACCTGGATGACCTTGAACAGCACACCGTTGAATTCGATCTCCGGCCTTTCGTCATCCCTGGGAATCCTCCCCATCTGGCCGATAACGAATCCGCTTAACGTAAAATATTCATCCACCGGCAGCTCTGCATCCAACAGGTCACTGACCATATCCAGGCTGGCTTGTCCGCTGATGATGTAAGTGGCATCATCAAGCTTCTCAATCTCCTGTTCGTCCTCATCATATTCATCAAGGATATTGCCGACAATTTCCTCCATCAGATCCTCAATGGTTACAATACCGGCAGTACCGCCATACTCATCAATGATGATGGCCATATGGGTCTTGTTTTTCTGTAGTTCCCGGAACAGGGCATCGGCTTTTTTTGACTGTGGAACAAAAAAGGGATGGCGGATTATCTTTTCCAGGTCAAACTCCCCCTTTTGCTCATGTCCATCCAGGAACCTCAGCAAATCCTTTACATGGAGAATTCCCACAATATTATCCATGCTCTCTTCATAAACAGGAAATCTTGTGTATTTTTCCTTCCTGATCAACTCCATTATCTCTTCATATCCGGCACTGACGGGAAGCGCCACAATATCGGTCCGGTGCGTCATGATCTCATCGGCAGTCTTATTGTTGAAATCAAAGATATTAATGATCATCTCCCTTTCAGTACCGTGAATAGCACCCTTTTCCTCACCCACATCGACCATCATGCGGATTTCCTCCTCAGTGACCTCTTCATCACCCTGGCTGGGGTCAACACCGAAAAGCCTTACAAAGAAATTGGTGGACAGGGTAAGAAGTTTTACAAAGGGTGACGTGATGGCAGACAGGAAGGTAAGAGGCCGGGCAGCCAACATGGATACGGACTCGGTCTTCTTCATGGCCAGCCTTTTTGGAACCAGTTCTCCCAGGACCAGTGTAAAATAGGACAGGATGAGAGTGATCAAAACAAGGGAAATGGTTTTTATAACACCTTCATCTATGTCAACACCCGTACTTTGGATAAGGCTTACAAGCCCGCCCGAAAACTTCTCAGCAGCAAAGGCGCTGGCAAGAAAACCCGCCAGAGTAATCCCAATTTGAATGGTGGCGAGGAACCGGCTTGGCTCCATTATCAGCTTGTGGAGCAATTCAGCCTTTTTATTGCCGCCTTCGGCCATATGCCTTATCTTGCTGTCATTTAGGGAAATCAGAGCGATTTCAGATGCGGCAAAGAACGCATTAACAAATATCAGGATAATAAGGAACAGTATATCGGTAAACAAGCTGCACTCTCCTCAACCAATCCAGTGATTTGGATATCCTTATGTACTGTCGTGAATGGCCGGAGATGGATGGGACAATAAAAACAGGCTTGAACCCCCTGTTTCTTTTATTGTCCCTAATTTTATTGCAGTCTAAACCGACTTTATACTTTCGGCTATAATCTGTCCTGCCCTTAAAAGTCTGTGCCTGCTTGACAGACTCTCTATTATTATGTTTTTTATGGAAGTGGTAATACTTAAGGCATCTGGCGTTTCCGGCATCTTCCCTGCCCTGATGGCTGTGAGAAAATCGTTCATCTCGTAGATTTGATACTTATTTATCCCCTGCTCTTCCGCCAACCGTTCCAACAGACCTACAAAGATGTCCTGTAGATCTGCTTCTTTCTTTAACCTCAGCGTGCTGCCTATTTCAGGCATTATCTTATCAGTCAGCATACATCCGGATTCGGCCTGACCTAGTCCAAAAAGCCTGCCAAGATGGTTGACCTGCTGATCGGTTAGCCGGTAGAGGGCACGAAGTATCAGTTCTTCCTTCACAGGCTTGATACAGTACTTGATGCCCTTGAGCCCCCTGATGATCCTTAAGCCGTCATAATACCCCATTTTCAAATTACGCCTGATCAGATCCTGACTGAAATCAAAGATCTTGCCCAGATTTTCAGAAGGCAGTATGTGGGTAACCTTGACCCCGGGGTACTTAGCTTCCCTAAAAAACCCTGGTCCCAGCGTTCGGATGGCATAAATCTCCTCATACCCTTTTCGGGCGAGAAGATTGATGGGGCAGTTATCATACAGCCCTCCGTCGATATAATAATTATCCTCTATCTCCTTGAGCTTAAACCCTGGAAAGTTGGCACTGGCGATAAGGTAGTCAATCATCTTCCCTTCTGGAATATCTTCCTTATAAAGCTCCAGGGGTTTCAACCCGGTTAAGGAGATGGTGACCAGACCAAAATCCATCGGTGATTGGCGGATTTTTTCTTCATGGATAAGGCCCTGCAAGAACTGCTTCAGTTTGCTGGTATCCACACCTCTGTTTTTGATAATCCTGCTGATCCTGGCAGCAAGCTGAAGGGCGGCTTTTTTATCTAAACTACGGTTGACAAGCCGCTGATATTCCTCATCATCTATATCAAACAACTCGGATGGGGTAAGGTTCTCCCAGGTTCTGTAACCCTCCTCGAAGGATCCCTGAACCAGAATGGCACCGTTAAGGGCTCCTATAGAAGTACCTGTAACGCCGCCAATCTCATAGCCTTCCTCAAGAAAGGCCTTTATGACACCCATGTGGAAAGCACCCCTGGCTCCCCCACCCTCAAGTGCGAGGCCGATCATAGCCATCACTCCCACCGAAAACAAAATACACGGTTTTGGATCAACCTTCTATTCTATGCATGCCGGGCAGCATAACCCGGGCTTAGTATCGGTAGCTTCTTCCATAAAAGCGGGGATCCTTCTTCTCATACTTTTCAATCAGCACCGAAGCCAGAGCAGTTATGGGAATGGCAAAGATGATGCCGATACTACCGGCAATGGATCGCAGAACCTCGGATGCAATCATGTCCCAGTTTATGATATGCGTAAAGGGCGTTTCATAGGCCATTAATAGCAGCATCAGGTGAAGAGAGCCGCCGGCATAGGCAAGAATCAAGGTGTTGGACATGGTGGCCATGGCATCCCTTCCCACATTCATACCCGCCTTGAACAGAGCTGACGTCTTGATATTCGGGCTGTTCTCCTTAATCTCGTGCATCGCCGATGCGATGGACATCCCCACGTCCATGGTAGCTCCCATGGTACCGATAAGGATTCCGGCAAACAGCAGACCTCTGAAATCGAAGGTTATGTTCTGTGGTATATACATGAGCATCTGTGACTCATCATCCCCAAACCCGGTAAGCTTGGCCGCCGATCCCACAATCAGAGCGATGATCCCTGCGATGAGAACCCCGCCTGCAGTACCGATAATGGCGGAGAGGGTTTTCTTATTGAATCCGCTGATGATCAGCAAGGTGACGGCAATGATCAAAATACACATCAAAACCGAGATTTTAACTGGATCCCATCCATTTAGTATGGCTGGAATCAGTATATAAATAACGGCCAGCGCAGTAAGTATCAAGGAAATGATAGCCTTTAATCCTTTGAGTCTTCCTACAGCAAGCAGGGCCAGCATAAATCCGATGACCAGGTAAAGAAGGTATTTGTCCCTCACAATCTCTGCCACATAGGCTATTTCGATAACACCCTGCTCATTCTCCTGAAGGTAAAGAAGCACCTCGTCTCCCTTGGACAGGCGCGTATATTCATATTTGTCGCTGAAGCCGTAGTTCAGCATATATTGTGCCTGAACTGTTTTACCGGTGTGGGCGCCGTTTAAAATGAGAACCTCCAGCATCTGAATGCTGGTGTTGAAGTTCCCCCCAGAAAACTCGGTTTCCTCCTGGGTTTGATCCAATACCGCAATTACCCTTCCTCTGGGGTATTCAGGCTCAGCTATCTCTTCCTCCGGAAGACCGGAATCAACCTGGAATTCGTCATAGGTCTCCTGATATGTACTGTCTGGCAGGGTTTCCTCACACCTGGCAGTGGTTGCGCAAGCCATGATGAAAATGCTCACCAGCAAGAGCGTAAAGGCTGCCCTTTTCCTTGGCCTCATGTTCAAAAAAGCCCTCCTAAAGAAAAGATGAAACAGACACGGTTGATATGTGCATAACCTGCCCGCCGAGCGTACCACAGGTTAGAAATAACTTATCATATACAATTTGGAGCGTCAACCTTGATGCCCACAGGCCTGAAAAAGTCTGGCCAGTAGAAATGGAAGT
>LFRM01224322.1_pt1 | contig 34687 bp, 26 predicted proteins | sample 618341 | NCBI WGS metagenome assembly LFRM01 (sample SAMN03654438, study PRJNA283298) | anaerobic digester metagenome | isolation source: pool of bioreactors CSTR01a, CSTR02a, and CSTR03a thermophilic anaerobic... | place: Denmark: Kgs. Lyngby | collected 2014-05-21 | reverse complement strand
CGTACGGTTCTGTGAGAGGGATAACGCCGCAGAAAGCTACTGCGGCGCTACCCTACTCGATAGTTGTTGGTCTGGCATAGGTCGTCGGGAAAAAGAGGTTTTGCTGTGGGGGTAGAACACCCCCACAGCAGGATATATGGTACTGATGCCGATCTTCAGGATAATGGGAAAGGAAGGTGTGGGATAAAAAAACTGGTCGGGAAGGAAAAACGACCAGTTGATTTCACAGGCTTCTCCTTTCCACACTGGGAGGCAGGCCGGTTTCCCAACCTACCCTAACGGTCCAATCACCATAGTACAAAAACAACAGGCACTATTGGACTCGGAGAAATATTTTATTATTATTTATATTCTATGATATTGGATAAAATCCTTCAAGGGGGTATAAAAAAAATTTTGGATACTTGTCTTTTTTTGAAAAGTTAATGGGGACCTAATATCTTGTCAAGATATCTGTAATGTGACATGATAAAATAGTATAATTAAAACTGCTTATTTATTATGGCCCCTAAAGCTGGGGGCTGTTGGTAATAATAATTGTGCCAGGTTAAACATATAGTTGGATAGCAGGGATCGAAATCGCATTTGCCATCAGGAGGTGGACAGGCTGAAAGCGCGTGTTGTCCGTGTTACAATTGCTGTACTGATCATGATACTGCTGATTGGTATAGTCGGAGGATTGTATTATTGGGCCGAAAAATATAACTTAGAAAAACTGATCACTACCTATTATCTTATAAAAAACGAATACCTGGAGCAGGTCAGTACAGAAACACTGATCAATGGTGCAATCAAGGGTATGGTGGAGTCCCTTAATGATTCATATTCAGTCTATTTGGACAAAGATGCTTTTAAGAACCTGAATGTACAGATTGAAGGCACTTTTGGTGGTATAGGTGTGGAGATCGATAAGGACGAGAACAAACAGCTTGTGGTTATAACTCCTCTTCCGGGAACACCTGCTGACCGAGCAGGGCTCAAGAGCGGTGATATTATTGAAAAGGTCGATGAACAGGAGACTGCTAAGCTGACCGCTATTGAAGCAGCATCACTTATTCGGGGGGAACCGGGAACAAGTGTTACTTTGAAGATTTTGCGCGAAAAAGAAAACCGTTCTTTCATTGTTAAGTTGGTCAGAGAGAAGATTGCAGTACCATCAGTCAGAGGAGAAATACTGCCTGATTACCAGGAGATAGGTTATTTGCAGGTTTGGCATTTTAACCGCACCAGTACTATTGCCCAACTGGAGAAAGAGCTGAATAAGTTAAATAAGGAACAATTGGGCGGTTTGATTTTGGATCTGCGGGGTAATCCAGGTGGTGACCTGGAGGCAGCAGTAGAATTGGCAGGGTATTTTTTGAAAGAAGGACCGGTTGTCCGTATTGTGAGTCGCGATGGAGATGAGGAGGTTCGGTATCCCAGCAGGTTAACCCAGATCCAGGTGCCCCTTGTTGTGCTGATTGATGAGGGAACTGCCAGTGCTTCAGAAATTGTTGCCGGAGCCATCAAGGACAGCAGCAGTGGACTTCTTTTGGGAACCCGAACTTTCGGTAAGGGATTAGTTCAAACCCTATACAGCCTGGGGGATAATGAGGGGTTGAAGCTAACTACCAATAGATATCTGACTCCTAATGGGCATGACATCAATGATAAGGGAATCCAGCCTGATATTGTTGTGGAACAGCCTGAGGATACAGATGAGGATGTGCAGTTAGAGAAAGCTGTTGAGGTTTTGTATGAGCGTATAAATCAAGGAAAACAGGCGGCATAGGGGGAAATTTTAATGAGCTTTCCCTGGGTTGAGGTTATTTCCAGTTCTGCTGCTGCAGTGCTGCAGATCGTGATACAGCCCTTTTTTTGGCTTGTTGTTCTCCTGGTCTGGATGCAATACCGCCGTATGATGAAAACAAAAGAATCCATATACGGCCAGCGGGATTCTGCACTGCGTATTTCGCTGGTTTCTTTGGTTTATGGGATTATTGGCGGACTGCTGGGCAGTTTATTAATGATCATTTTCGGTGTAACCATCAATGGATTGGGCATTGCCTGGCTATGGGCGATTGCCCTGCTGTTAATGCTGTTCAGCCCTAGGTTTTTGTGTTTCTCTTATGCAGGTGGCGTTCTTGCGCTATTTTCCATTCTGCTGGGCTTTCCGGAAGTTAATATACCAGGTTTGATGGGGTTGGTTGCTGTATTACATCTTGTGGAGAGTGTTTTAATACTGCTGAGCGGACATCAGGATCCTCTTCCTGTTTATGTTCGCACACCAAGGGGGCGGGTAGTAGGGGCTTTTAATCTGCAGAAGTTTTGGCCTATACCCCTGGCTGTGATGATGATCCTCCTGGGATCAGCAGAACAACTACCAGGCGATCTGATACAAATGCCTGAGTGGTGGCCGCTGATCCGCCCCTGGGAGACTGCCGGCCATCAGGATATGACATATCAGATCCTTCCTGTTGTGGCTGCACTGGGTTATGGGGAACTGGCCATTACCTGCCTTCCCCGGGAGAGAACAAAGATATCAGCCGGTCATTTGGCTGTTTTCAGCATTGTTTTGTTGGGGCTGTCTGTTTTGGCTTCCCATTACCATCAACTGGCTGTTCTTCCTGCACTTTTTTCCCCTTTGGGCCATGAATTGGTCATTTTTTTGGGAAGGCGGCAGGAGATGCAGGGAAGGCCCCGCTTTGTTCCCCCTTCTTCCGGATTAATGGTATTGGATGTGATTAAGGGTTCAGCGGCACACAGGGCAGGCATTCGTTCCGGGGATGTGATCAAAAGTGTAGGTGGCCAGCCGGTCAATTCCCGTTATGAACTGCATCAGGCACTAACATTTGTGGGTTCTGTATTTATGTTGGAATTTACTGACGGAACCGGTGAGACCAAGCGGGTCCGGGTCCGCCGGGAGATAGGCGCACCTCTGGGCGAAATTTCCGTGCCCGAACCCGGAGACTTACCTAATGTGGATTTTGTAATGGGAAGCCCTCTTAAGAATCTGCTCAAACGTTTTCGAAAAAAATTACATTAATGCCCCAGCTGGCACTGAGTCTTTTTTTTTGCTCTTCATTTTTTCAAGCAAAGAACCAATGTCACCATAGCCCCCCTTGTTTAATAATATGTACAAATAATATCAGGGGGTGAGGCGCTGCCTGGCTTTGCTACAGCAGGTAGTCTTATATGAAAAAGAACAGGCATTATTTTGCCAGTGCTTTCACAGGTAGAGGTTATTTGTCTTTTTGGGCAGATCATTTCCAGGAGTTGAAGCGGTTGTATCTGCTTCAGGGGAATACACCCGGGACACACAGCCTGGTTTTACGGTCACTGGCGTTGGCTCTGACAGACCGCGGCTATAGTGTTAATTATTATCACCGGGCTGAGGACCATTTAATGGTTGAAGGATTGACAGTGCCTTCACAGGGGTTTGGTGTAATGAGCGGGAACCATCCCTATGCGGTGCAGAAGTTTTTTCCTGCTCATTTAGAAGCAGTGATAGTGGAACTACCGGGAAGTGCTGTTCCCAATAATATGAGCACAATATATGAGAGAGTTCTCAAATTTGTAAAGTCCGCGAGAGAAGTCTATTATTCAGGCAGCTGGACCCGCAGCACAGCAGCGGAACAATGTGCTTCAGGCGCAAACTTCTGGATAGAGGAATTCCAGGAGAAACCGTCCAGCCTCAGGCATTATTTTGCCGGGAGTGTTTCTGGAGGGCTGAATTTCCCCTGTGATTTTTTTGAGTGCTGTAAGAAGCGCTATCTGATTAGAGGCCCTTTAGGGTCTGGAGCTGTGGTGATGAATGATATCCTTGTTGAGGCACTATCCCGCAGATATACTGTGGAGGCTTATCACTCCATTATTGAGCCTTCTGATTTGGTGGTGCTATTTATCCTGGAGATCCAGGTGGCAGTTATCAATGGAACATGCTGTTATAATGAGCTGTCGCTGTTATCAGGGGATACTGTATGGGATTTGGGGAAGGGTGTAGTGGTACCCACCTGTTCAGGAACTTCTCATGAAGAGATCAAATTGAAACTTGCTGCAGCGGGAAAGGAACTCGATAAATATCATAAGAAATTGGAGAAAGGTGAGGTGTATCTTACAGCAGAAGAGATCGATGCTATCATATCCAGGATAATCAGGGAAACAGCCAGTTAACCAGTATATTTGCGTCCCTTACCTTCCAAGGTTGTGCCAGTGTCTGGCAGCTTCTTCGAGTTCCATCAATGCTCCGGCTTGATCCTTAGCCGTTATTGCCGCTCCTGCTCTAGCCAGGCTGACATCCAGCTGGTTTATTTCATTTCGTTCCATGCTGAACTGGATTCTTGGTGTTACCTTTCCCCAGGCTATTTCTAGGTTGTTCTGCTCCCTTTGGGCACTCTCCCAGTCTGCATTTCTGACATGTTCCTTGACAAGAGCGATTTTCTGAGGCACATTATCATCCTCTCCAAAGGGCTGTTTGAGGTACGAACCGGAGAGCATAATTGCGATGAATAAAGCCAGCATAGCAACTGGGAGCAGGTAGTAGATGATTTTTTTCATAACTTATCACCTCAATGAGGGCCAGGGTAATCCCCGATATCTGTAAGTTTTTTTAGGTGATCCTGATACTTGTCGACATACAGGTTTCCCTGGGCATTAAGGTTGGCCAGGAATACCTCAGAGGGATCATAGATCCCTTGGTTTTTCAGCTGGTTGTCCAGCCAGGCTCGATCCAGGTTAACCTGTTTCAGGTTTTGTTCCACCACAACCCCATCATAGATCAATTCAGTGTCTATTCCCTGATAATCAGTAGGAATGTTGAGATCCTGTGGGGTTACCGGCTGATGCTGTGACTTTTTAAGCACTGAAAGTTGGCCATTGACCTCCAGTACTGCGAATTCAACCTGTGATATATCAAATACATTTTTCTGACGCAGCTGTTCCAGGAGCTCACTGGTACGGTAGCGCAGTTTTCTCATGGCATCCTCCATGATTTTACCGTTCATGATTACCACAGTCGGTTCCCCATCGATATATTTGGATGCATACCGCCACTTCAAGGTCAGCCACTGTAAAGCCAATACAAGTATAGTCCAGACCGCCAAGCCCACCCAGTGGGGCCAGGCTCTGCTGGTAAGGTCCGTGGTCAGGTTGGCGGCTATCGAGCCGATGGTAATCCCCAGGACATAGTCAAAAAAGGTTAGCTGGCTGATCTGCTGTTTCCCCAGCAAACGCGCAAAGATCAGCAATGTAAAGAACGCGATGATCCCGCGCACCATTACAACAAGAGCTTCATTCAATACAGTCACTCCGAAGTTCTTTTCTTTTATTATTTCCCCTGATCACATTATTATGAGACCGATCAGGGAGACAGGTTGACGATCACGAAAACCGTTCCTCCGCACGACTCGGGCGATTTTATATCCCTGCGCTTGCGCCATAAGCTCCGGTTGAACTTGCCCTAAGACTTGTCGCAGACGACAGCCAACCGGCTCCTATGACGCCATCCTTGGCGCATAGTCGCCTAGCTCAACATCCATGTTTCGCTTCGGCTGTCGTTAACTGCTCCTTCGTCAAGGGCAAGTAACAACCTTCGCAGGTCGCTGCGCCAGCAGGGATAAACCGACCGATCAGTGGGACTGACCGATCAGGGGACTGTCCCCCGCCCGATCAGGTGGACAGGTTGACCCGCCCAGCCCTTATTGTGATAGATAAATCCTTTATGTTATAATGCGAAAAGAGAACTTTTGTTTTGCCGCTTTACCGGTCCTGGGACCGGAGATTCCTGGGGAGCTTTTCCTTTTTAGGGATCGGCGGCTATTTTGATCAGGGGGTATAATCATGGGATTTGTCCTGAAATCACCCTTTTCTCCTACCGGTGATCAGCCAGAGGCTATTGCGGCGTTGAGCAGTGGGATCACCAGTGGGGTGCCCTTTCAGACCCTACTGGGTGTGACCGGGTCAGGGAAAACCTTTACTATTGCTGGAGTGATTCAGGAGGTGCAAAAGCCGACCCTGGTGATCGCACCTAATAAAACTCTGGCTGCACAGCTCTGCGGGGAATTCCGGGAGTTCTTTCCTGACAATGCTGTGGAGTATTTTGTCAGCTATTATGACTATTATCAGCCTGAGGCTTATGTGCCCCAGACTGATACCTATATAGAAAAAGACTCATCTTTAAATGAGGAGATCGACAAACTGCGCCACTCGGCTACTGCCAGCTTATTCGAGCGGGATGATGTGATAATTGTGGCCAGTGTTTCCTGTATCTATGGTCTGGGTTCACCAATAGACTATAAGAATATGGTTGTGTCTCTGCGCCAGGGTATGGAGGTGGACAGGGATCAGGTAATCTCCCGGCTGGTGGATATCCAATATCAGCGCAATGACTATGAGTTCGCTAGAGGCCGCTTTCGGGTACGGGGGGATGTAGTGGAGATTTTCCCAGCCTCTTTTACAGAGAAGGCCTTGCGTGTGGAATTTTTCGGTGATCAGATCGACCGTATTTTGGAAATAGATACGCTGACCGGAGAGGTGTTGGCCCGCCGCTTGCATGCGGTTGTTTTCCCTGCCTCCCATTATGTCACCGCCCCGGAGAGGATGGAAAAGACCCTCCAGGGGATTGAACAGGAATTGGAAGAACGCCTGGAGGAGCTGCGCAGAGAAGGAAAACTGCTGGAAGCCCAGCGTTTGGAACAGCGCACACGCTATGATATGGAAATGCTGCGGGAGGTGGGGATCTGTAAAGGGATCGAAAATTATTCTCGGCATTTGACCGGCCGCAAACCAGGGGAGCCTCCTTACTGTTTGCTTGACTTTTTCCCGGAAGACTTTTTGGTTGTCATTGATGAATCTCATATTACTGTGCCCCAGATCAATGGCATGTATGCCGGTGATTACAGCAGGAAGAAAACATTGGTAGACTACGGATTTCGACTCCCTTCTGCACTGGACAACAGACCGCTGCGCTTTGATGAGTTTTTAGCCAAGGTGCCGAGGATTGTTTTTGTTTCCGCAACCCCTGGACCTTTTGAAATAGATCACAGCCAGCAGGTGGTGGAGCAGATTGTTCGTCCTACTGGTTTGGTTGATCCTGAGGTAGAGGTGCGCAGTGCAAAGGAACAGGTGGATGACCTGGTTGAGGAGGTCCGTTTACGAGTAGAAAAGAAGCAGCGGGTCCTGGTGACAACACTTACCAAAAAGATGGCCGAGGATCTGACTGATTATATGCGGGAGTTGGGGATCAAAGTGCGCTATTTGCACTCTGAGATCAATGCCTTGGAGCGGATGGATATTTTGAGGGATCTGCGCCTGGGGGTTTTTGATGTTTTGGTAGGTATCAACCTGTTGAGAGAAGGTTTGGACCTTCCAGAGGTGTCTTTGGTAGCGATTCTTGATGCTGATAAAGAGGGTTTTTTGCGTTCTGAGCGCTCTCTTATTCAGACCATCGGCCGTGCTGCCCGGAATGTGGAGGGTAAGGTGATCATGTATGCAGATCAGATTACTGACTCTATGCGGCGGGCTATTGATGAGACCAACAGAAGACGCAGTATCCAGATGAAATATAACAAAAAACATAACATAACACCCCGCACCGTCCAGAAGGCTGTCCGTGGTGTTATCGAGATTACTCTTCCCGCAGAGGTAGCCGAAGAAAAGGCATCTTATCATGGCAGAAAGCCCTTGTCCAGTATGAGCAAAACTGAGCTGGAGAAGCTCATTTCTCAGATGGAGCATGAGATGAGCAAGGCTGCTCGGGAACTGGCCTTTGAAAGAGCTGCTGAGGCTCGGGACCTGATGATAGAATTGCGCAAAGAACTGCTTTCCCGGTCTCGTAAGAGTAGGGGGCGAAGAACTTCAGAAACCAAGAACAGATAAACAGGAATGGATATGACAGGGAGGCAAAAAAGTATGTGTGCCAGGTTAAATAAAAATGTTCACCTCCCGATGCGGGATAAGATCGTAATAAAGGGAGCCCGGGTCCATAATCTGAAAAATATCGATGTGGAGATACCCCGTAATAAATTGGTGGTGATTACCGGCATTTCCGGATCAGGCAAATCATCACTGGCTTTTGATACAATTTATGCCGAGGGGCAGAGACGCTATGTGGAGTCTCTGTCTGCCTATGCCCGCCAGTTTCTGGGAGTTGCCGAAAAACCTGATGTGGACTATATTGAGGGGCTTTCCCCGGCTATTTCCATTGACCAGAGGGCAGGCAGCCGCAACCCCAGATCCACTGTAGGAACTGTTACTGAGATTTATGATTATTTGCGCTTGTTGTTTGCTCGTATCGGCAGACCTCACTGCCCTGAGTGCGGCAGGCCTGTTCAGCAGCAGACAGTTTCCCAGATGGTAGACCATGTTCTTTCTTACCCTGAGGGTACCAAGATTCAAATACTGGCTCCTGTCATTCGTGGAAAAAAAGGCGAACACCAGAGGATCCTCCAGGATCTTCAGAAAAAGGGTTTTGTCCGCGTACGGGTCAATGGTGAGATTCGGGAACTTGATGAAGATATTACACTGGAAAGGTATAAAAAACATGATATAGATGTTGTTGTTGACAGGGTAGTGGTGCGTCCAGGATTGGAAAATCGCCTGGCTGATTCTCTAGAAACTGCTCTGGGGCTTGGTGAAGGGATCGCTGTGGCTGCACCCCTTGAGGGGAAAGAAGTTGTGTTCAGCCAGAATTTCGCCTGTCCCCAGTGCGGGATCAGTTTGGTGGAGATTACCCCCCGCCTTTTTTCTTTTAACAGTCCTTATGGAGCCTGCACTGAATGCTCAGGCCTTGGCTACAGGATGGAAGTGGATCCTGAATTGGTGGTGGATAGGGAGAGATCTGTCAGAGAGGGGGCTCTGCTTCCCTGGACCCATTCCACTCAGCACTATTACCCGCAGATAGTGAAGTCCTTTATGGATCACTATGGGTGCGGTTGGGATATTCCATATAAGGACCTTCCAGAGGAAGTGCAGGAAAAACTCCTTTATGGTACAGATGAGAGGATTCGCTTTCATTATGAGGATGCTTTTGGTCAGACCAGGTCCTGGTACGGCACTTTTGAAGGTGTTGTCAACCATCTGATGCGCCGCTACCGGGAAACAGAATCAGAGGATATACGGGAAGAGATAGAGCAGTTTATGACCTCCCGTCCCTGCCCTGGCTGTGAAGGTGCAAGGCTGCGCCCGGAGAGTTTGGCTATAACGGTGGGTGGAAAGAACATCGCAGAGCTAACAAGGTATACAATTTTAGAAGCCCGCTCCTTTATCAATAATCTTTCACTTACAGAGCGGGAGAAGCAGATTGCCAGGCAGGTGATCAAGGAAATCGATGCCCGCCTGGGATTTCTGGTCAATGTGGGGCTTGACTACCTTACTCTGGACCGTTCAGCAGGAACCCTGGCCGGGGGTGAAGCCCAACGGATCAGGTTAGCCACTCAAATCGGTTCTGGGTTGGTAGGTGTTCTTTATATCCTGGATGAACCCAGTATCGGGCTGCACCCCAGGGATAACACCAGGTTGATCAAAACACTCAAAGATCTACGGGACCTGGGAAATACCCTTATTGTTGTTGAACATGATGATGAAATGATGCTTAATGCTGATGAGATCATCGACATCGGCCCCGGTGCCGGAGTGCATGGCGGTAAGGTGGTAGCCCAGGGAACACTGGAGGACCTGGTTAAGGTGGAGGAATCGATAACCGGCCAGTATTTGAGCGGGCGGCGTGAGATACCTGTGCCAGAAGGGCGGCGCGAGCCCGGGGAACGCTGGCTGCAGGTGATAGGTGCAAATGAATTTAACCTGAAAAACATCGATGTGGACATACCTCTGGGGCTTTTTGTCTGCATCACAGGTGTTTCCGGGTCTGGGAAAAGCACTCTACTGGATGAGATCATATATAAGGGTTTGGCCCAAAAGCTCCACAGGGCTCGGGCTCACCCCGGTGATTTCCAGGAGATGCACGGTATCGAGCATCTGGATAAAGTTATCAAAATTGACCAGTCTCCTATCGGGCGCACTCCTAGGTCGAACCCTGCTACCTATACAGGGGCTTTTGATGGGATCAGGGAACTTTTTTCTCTGACACCAGAGGCCCGCATGCGGGGCTACCGTCCTGGCCGATTCAGTTTTAATGTGCGCGGGGGGCGCTGTGAAGCCTGCCGCGGTGATGGCATTATCAAGATCGAGATGCATTTCCTACCTGATGTTTATGTCCCCTGTGAAGAATGCAGGGGAAAGCGTTATAACCGTGAGACTCTGGAGGTTAAATACAAAGGGAAGAACATTGCAGAGGTCCTGGACATGACAGTCAGTGAAGCAAATGAGTTCTTCCAGAACATACCCAAGGTAAAACGGAAACTGCAGACCCTGGTGGATGTGGGATTGGGATATATCAGGCTTGGGCAGCCTGCAACCACTCTGTCAGGTGGAGAGGCACAGCGGGTGAAACTGGCTACAGAACTGTCCCGGCGCAGCAATGGACGCACTCTTTATATCCTGGATGAGCCTACAACAGGGCTGCATAAGGATGATATCAGAAAACTGCTGCTGGTATTGGAAAGGCTTGTGGAGAGCGGGAATACGGTTGTTGTCATTGAACACAATCTTGATGTGATCAAAACAGCCGACTATATTATTGACCTGGGCCCTGAAGGGGGAGACAGGGGAGGACAGGTGGTAACCACAGGCACACCTGAGGAGGTAGCTGACTGCCCCTACTCCTATACAGGGCGTTATCTGAAAGAGGTGCTGCAGGTTTCCTGTCCCACCAGGCGCCGGGCTGATAAAACCTCTTTGGCCAGCGGTTAACAGACCGCTCAGACCGATCACCGGGACAGGTTGGGTGATCGCGCGATCAGTGGGACACGCGATCAGTGGGACAGGTTGAGTGATCGGCCCGATCACCGGGACTGTCCCCCCGCCCGATCAGGGTGATTTTTTATCCCTGTCGCTTGCGACATAAGCTTCGGTTGAACTTGCCCTAAAACTTGTCGCAGACGACAGCCAACCGGCTCCTATGACGCCGTCCATGCGCATAGTCGCCTAGCTCAACATCCATGTTTCGCTTTGCCTGTCGTTAACTGCTCCTTCGTCAAGGGCAAGTAACAACCTTCGCAGGTCGCTGCGCTAGCAGGGATAAACCGACCGATCGGACCGATCACCGGGACTGTCCCCCCGCGCGACCAGGGGGACAGGTTGCGATCACGAAAAGGGTGAAAGATATGGCATCCACTAAAAGTGTAGAAGAACTAAAAAAAGAGATTGATCTGATCCCCGACCGTCCGGGGGTTTATATCTTCCGCAATGGGTCCGGGAGAGTTATATATGTGGGAAAGGCAGTCTCTCTCCCTAACCGCCTGCGGTCCTATTTTCAGCCGCGGGGTCTGATCGAACGGATCAGGAAAATGACGGAGGAAGCCGCAGATCTGGAGTATATCATCACTGACACTGAGGCTGAAGCCCTGGTTCTGGAGTGCAATCTGATCAAAGAGTACAGGCCAAAATATAACATTATGCTCAAGGATGACAAATCCTATCCTTATATCAGGGTGACTGCAGAAGAATTTCCCAGAGTGATGATGACCCGCAACCTGGTGAGGGATGGTTCCCGCTATTTCGGCCCTTACCCCAATGTAGGTGCGGTCAAGGAAACCTTAACCCTCCTGCGCAGGCTTTTCCCATTTCGCTCCTGTTCTGACCGCAGGTTGGCGCCCCGCAGCAGAACCTGTCTTAACGGCCAGATCAAACAGTGCTTGGGACCCTGTGTGGGCAATGTATCCCCTGAAAAATACCGGGAGATGATTGAGCAGTTGGTTCTTTTCTTAGAGGGAAGAACCCGTGAAGTGGAAAAAAATCTTCACCATCAGATGAAAGATGCTGCAGAAAGGATGGATTTTGAAGAGGCTGCCCGGCTGCGCAATCAGTTGGATGCACTGAAAAAACTGCATGAACAGCAGAGGGTGGCTCAGGCAACAGGCAGTGACCGGGATGTGCTGGCAGTGGGGACTTACGGGGATGAGGTGTGTGTTTTTTTACTGCGTGCCCGTGGTGGGAAAGTGGTTGCTCAGGAACACTATTTTCTTTCCGCAGCAGAGGAAACACCTGTAGGTGAGGTTCTCGCTTCATTTATTAAAAGTTACTATCAGAGTGGAAGGGAGATACCTTCTGCGGTTTTGGTGAGTTCTCCGGTGGGTGAAGCTGAACTGCTTGAGCATTGGCTCGCTGATCTAAAGGGAAGTAAAGTGGAGATTCGGTTTCCTAAACGTGGGCGGGGGAAAGAACTGATGGAGATGGCTTTGGAAAATGCCAGCCTGATGGCTGAACAGCGATACCGGCGCTCCTTAAAAACTCAGGAAAAAGGTAGGACCCTGGTAATGGCACTGCAGGAGGCTCTGGGTTTGAAAAAAGCACCCAGGAAAATAGAGTGCATCGATATCTCACATCTGGGTGGTCAGGAGACAGTAGGCTCTCTGGTCCGTTTTACTGACGGTCAGCCTGATAAAAAAGGATACAGGCACTACCGGATCAAGGCAAAGGTATGTGGTGATGATTATGCTGCCATCAGGGAAGTTGTAAGGCGCAGGATAAAAAATAAGGACCTGCCTGATCTGTTTGTCTTCGACGGCGGTAAAGGCCAGCTCAGTTCAGCTCTGGATGTTCTCCAGCTGTCAGATGCCTCCTCTCTGGATGTCGTTGCTCTGGCTGAGAAAGGGGAAGAGATCTATCTACCTGGGCGCTCTGCACCCTTACTTCTTCCTCACAGTCACCCAGGACTGCACCTACTGCAGCAGGCTAGGGATGAAGCACACCGCTTTGCCCTCAGCTACCAGGAAAAACTGCGCCAGCGCAGATTGAAGGCATCTGTATTGACTCAAGTCCCTGGAATCGGCAGGAAAAGACGGGAAGCCTTATTAAAGCATTTCGGTTCTCTTGCTCGTATACGCAAGGCATCTGTGGAGGAATTAGCCGTTGTACCGGGGATGAACAGAAAGACAGCAGAGGTCCTATACGAATTCCTGAAAAGAGATTCTAATCAGTCTTAAATGATTGTAAACAATATTTAAATGATGCGTATTTTTTTACATTTGAGCATTTAGAAACCCTTGACTCAAGGTGAAATGGCAATTATAATTTATTAAACAATACTGATTAAGTATAGTTTATGGAGGCAGTTTATTGATTTTAAATCAAGCAACCGATTATGCATTCAGAGCAGTTCTCTATCTTTCCTTACTGCAGCCAGGTGAAATAGTTGAGGCAAAGGTTATCTCCGAAAGTCAGAATATACCATTGCGCTTTTTGCTTAAAATTCTGCGCAGTTTGGCGAGGGTTGGGATCGTAAAATCATATCAAGGTGTGGGAGGGGGATATTCACTGGGGAAAAAACCGGCTGATATTACACTCAGAGATGTCTTAGAAGCAGTAGAAGGTCCTATCCGCATCAACAAATGCCTTATTGACCCTGACTATTGTAATAAGCAAGCCACACCCCACTGTCCGGTACACTGTGTTCTTGCATCCATTCAGCAAACCATATCTCAGGAATTTGACAGGTACAATTTTGAGCAGTTGAAGGAATATGCGAAGCAATATTCAAAATAAGGCATCCCCCCTCACAAAAAATTTTTGTCATAAACTATACCAAAACGATATAGTTTATATAAACACAATTTTAAGGGAGGTATAAAAAATGAGGTTATGTCTTTCAGCAGACAAAACCATTACTAAATTTCTGAAAGATCATCCAGATGTAGAAACATCCTTTTCTCGTGAACCAAGACAGTCTGTCAAATGCGGTTTTGGTCTGCAGGGGGTTTGCTGTCGGCTCTGTTCCAATGGACCTTGTCGTGTGCTGCCCGATTCACCACGGGGGGTGTGTGGTGCTGATTCTGATACCATTGTGGCCAGGTACTTCCTGCGGGCCGTTGCTGCAGGTGCTGCTTGTTATCTGCATGTTGTGGAGAATGCTGCCCATACTCTGGCAAAGCTTGCAGAGGAACCAGACACTACCTTTAACAATCAGGTGCTCCAAGAAATGGTGGAAATCTGTCAGGCTGCAGCAGATGACCACAGGGAACAGGCGACAGTTTTAGCTGATTATATTCTCCATGATCTCTATCTGCCCCGCAGCAAGAAAATGACTCTGGTCAATAAGCTGGCTTATAAGCCTCGTTTGGCTGTTTGGGAGAAGCTGAATCTGATGCCAGGAGGGGCGAAATCAGAGGTTTTTGATGCCTTGGTCAAAACCAGCACAAACCTCTCCAGTGACCCTTTGGATATGCTGCTCCATGCTCTGCGTTTGGGTATTGCCACCGGACTTTACGGCCTGTACTTGACCAACAAACTTAATGATATCATACTCGGTGAACCGGAAATTGGCATGACAAAGGTGGGCTTTTCTGTGATTGATCCCGATCACATCAATATTATGGTTACCGGTCACCAGCACGCTCTTTTCAAAGGGATTCAGGATGAGCTAACCACAGAATGGGCAAAAAATGTGGCTGAGCAGGTGGGAGCAAAAGGCTTCAAGATCGTAGGCTGCACCTGTGTCGGCCAGGATATGGAGTCCCGCCATGCCCACTGCAGGCGGGTCTTTGCCGGGCACGCAGGCAATAATTTCACCAGTGAGGTTCTGCTGAGCACTGGTGCTGTTGACCTGGTGGTCAGTGAGTTTAACTGTACTATACCGGGTATTGAAGAGGTCTGTAGCAAGCTGCTGATCAAACAAATCTGTATCGATGATGTGGCGAAAAAAAAGAACGCGGAACTGATTCCTTATACATATGATAACGGCAGAGCTATCGCCAGACTGGTGGCAAAGGAAGCCGCTGACAGCTATCAGGAACGCCGGAAGGGTGTTAATATCGATCTGCCCGAACACGGTTATGACAATTCATTGACCGGATTCAGTGAGAGAAATCTGCGCTTCTTCCTGGGTGGCAATTATGAACCGCTAATCTCGCTGATTACAGAGGGCAAGATAAAGGGTGTGGCAGGAATAGTCGGTTGTTCTAATCTTACCGCAGGGGGCCATGATGTTTTCACAACCGGGCTAACTAAAGAATTGATAAAAAAAGATATTCTGGTGCTCTCCGCCGGCTGCACCAGCAGCGGGCTGGCTAATACCGGTTTCATGACACCTCAGGCTGCGGAATTGGCTGGAGATAATCTGCGCCAGGTCTGTCAATCACTCAATATACCACCGGTGTTAAACTTTGGCCCCTGCCTGGGTATCGGCAGGCTTGAGGAGGTAGCTGTTGCTTTGGCAAGTGCTCAGAATGTTGATTTATCTCAGCTACCGCTGGTATTGTCTGCACCCCAGTGGCTGGAAGAGCAGGCTCTGGCTGACGGGAGTTTCGCTCTGGCTCTGGGACTGCCGCTCCATCTGGCACAACCGCCTTTTATAACCGGAAGTAAAATGGTCACAAAGGTTCTGACCGAAGATCTGGAAACACTCACCGGCGGCAGGGTTATTGTAGACGGAAATGTGGAAACAGCTGCAGCAAAACTGATTGACATCATCTCCCAGAAGAGAACAGCCTTGAAGATATAGGGGGTGAGGATTTTGAAGGCCATAGTCATACGCCCTGGGTTGTGTAAGGGCTGCAAAAACTGCCAGTTTGCTTGTATGGTTGCTCATAGTGAAGGAAAATCACCATATTTTTTGGATCTAACTGATCAAGGAAACCAACCCCGGAATACTGTGCTGCTCGGGTATGATGGTGCTCCATCACCTTTAACCTGTCGACACTGCCAAGAGGCTCCTTGTGTGATCTCCTGTCCCTCAGGGGCTATGTATCGGGACTCAGATTCAGGGCTGGTGTTGCACAATCAGGAACAGTGTGCAGGCTGCTGGATGTGTGTCATGTCCTGCCCCTATGACTTGATTTCTCCTGATTCCCGCGGTAGGGCTGCGGTAAAGTGTGATTTTTGTATAGGAAATGAGCAGCCCTACTGTGTGGAGAACTGCCCTACAGGAGCTCTCTCAATTGAGGAGATAGAGGATAGTACCGAAGGGATAGGAACAGAAGAAAGGAAAGAGGAAAAAACAAGATACCTCATTATCGGTGCCAGTGCTGCCGGCCTTGCCTGTGCTGCTGCAATCAGAAGGGAGGACCCATGGGGACAGGTCACTGTTATAGCAGAAGACAGTCTGGTCTATTCGCGCTGTTTGCTCAAAGATATAATCAGCGGTGCCAGAAATAAAGAACAGCTCAATTTTATCGGAGAGAACTTTTTTGATGATCAGGGGATCGAGTTTATACCTGGTAAGAAAGTAACCGCAGTAGATCCCCGCCAGAAAATGGTGTTTACACTGGATGGTTGGAAGACAACATATGATAAGCTTTTAATTGCGACAGGTGCTAAACCTGTGCTGCCTCCGGTGGAGAACCTTGCCTCAGGGAGGCAGGTTTTTGTCCTGCGCAGCCTTGAGGATGCGGAAGGGATCATTGATTCAGTGGAAACGAACAAGAGGGTTATCATTCTGGGCGGTGGTCTGGTGGGCCTGGAAGCGGCTGAAGCGCTGGTTGCAAAGGGTGTAAGGGTCACAGTCATTGAACAGGCGGAACACCTCCTGCCCTTGCAGTTGGATAGTTATGCTTCATCTCGTTATGCGGAGCTATTTCGTTCACATGGGGTTGGGATCATAACAGGACAAAGAGCGGATAAGATCCAGTTGGATGAAGACAGCAATGTGTTAGGAGTAGAACTGGATGATAAGGGGTACCTTCCCTGTGACCTGATAATTGCGGCTGCCGGAGTTAAGCCGGAAATATCGTCCCTCTCTGATATAGGGATTGCTGTGAATAAAGGTATTATAGTTGACCAGCAGATGAGAACAACAATACCTGATGTCTATGCTGCTGGTGATGTCTGTGAAACCCTGGAAACCTTGACCGGGAAGGTGTCTCTCACACCGATATGGCCTGCCGCGGTACAGCAGGGAGAGGTAGCTGGACTGAATATGGTAGGGAAAGATGTTGAACTGGTTGGCACTTTTGCCTATCAAAATGCCATGTCCTTTTTTGGCCTTCCTACGATCTCCTTTGGCTGGCCCGAGCCTCCTGATGACAGCTATCAGGTAGAAACAGATGTATCACCTGATTATTATCAGAAGGTCATTTATAAAAAGGGGCGCCTTGTGGGAGCAATATTTCAAGGGGATCTGTCCGGTGCAGGAACTTTCGGTACACTGATCAAAAAAAGGATTGATACCTCCAAGTATCAGGGAAAACTGCTGTCAACAAATTATACTTATTACCTGTCACCTGAGCTGGTTATACGAGATTAAAGTTATCAGTTCCATTATAGCCGTTGATGAACAAATGTTCCTCAACGGCTTTTTTGTTCGCCCGGCATGTCTTCTGATCTCCTAACTCCCTTATCCTGTCTCCTGGATAAAAAGAGCGACTGTTTAGTTGGCCTTCGCTCTCGAAGTTGCTTCCAACTAACAGCTGTTGATATGTTAAACTAGTAGCAGCATATATAATTAGTGTGAAGCCGGCATATCTCCGGAGAACTATAATCACATATAAAGTGGAGGCAATTAAGAATGCAGAGGATTAAACTGGTTGCTGTTGACCTTGATGATACACTTTTGCGGGATGATCTGACCATATCAGAGTACACACAGGAAATTCTGCGCCGGGTGAGAGAGAGTGGTGTTGTGGTTACAATCTCCACCGGTCGGATGCTTCCTTCGGCCAGGCCTTATGCAGAACAGTTGGGTTTTGATGTCCCGATCATCACTTACCAGGGCGCGCTGGTTAAGAGTGTTTTTTCAGGGGAAGTTATTTACGAGTGTCCGCTTAATGAAGAGGTAGCCAGGTTGGCAATCCAGTACTGTCGCAAGAAAGGGATCCATGTGAATTATTATTTGGAGGATAGGCTCTATGTGGAGCGGGTCACACCGGTAGGGGAGCATTATGAGCAGTTGTCAGGGGTTCCTTTTACCAGGGTGGATGACCTGGAGGAACTACTGGAAGCCGGGCTTCCCTATAAGCTGCTGATCATTCAGGAGGAGCAGTTGATTGACCAATCATTACAAGAACTGCGGGAAATCTTACAGAAGGAAGGGCTGGATGCTCACCTGACCATATCCAAGCCCACCTATCTGGAAGTCAACCACACTCAAGCGACCAAAGGAACAGCATTAAAAAAACTGGCAGATTGGTTAGGGGTCAGCCGGGAGGAGGTTATGGCCTGTGGGGATAGTTTCAATGACTTGGAGATGCTGGATTTTGCAGGATGCAGTGTTGCTGTGGCCAATGCCTATCCTGAGGTGCTTTCAAAAGCAAAATATATTACCTCCTCCAATAATGAGGATGGTGTTGCCCGGGCACTGGTAAAACTGGTTCTCCGCTCGGCAGAAACCTCCCCGTGAACGGCAATTTAGTGGTTGGTGGTTAATCGCTGGACAATAGTGGGCAATGCCCATGATATTGATAATGGCCAGGCTGCAGAAGTAGAGGTCGGAAGCTAGAAGTCAGAAGTCGGAAAGGTGATTAGCAATAAAGCAAGCTTTGCACCGCAAGGCGAAAGGGTAAAAAGTATATATTGGAGAAATTGAGGTCACTAATATATTAAGATACAGGTTGGAGCTTGTCACCTACAGAAAGGAGTAAACCCATGGATGAGTTGATGGTTATTGATACCGGTCACCTGATAGAAAAAAAGGGGGGGGAATTCAGTTCTCAGATCAAGGATACCTTTAGCAGATTTCAGGATGATCTGCGGGAAAAGAGGAATCCCATCACACTTTCCTTCCTGGATGAGGAGACCATCGCTGAGCTAAAATCCATTGCCAAGAAGCTGCGGGAGAAATATGAGAATATCCTGATTCTGGGGATCGGTGGTTCAGCTCTGGGAACCAAGGCGATGCTGCAGTTTTTGTATGGCTGTTATTATCAATTGGAGCAGCACAAGCCGCGCATCTTTATTTTGGATAATATAGATCCAGCTACAATATCCCAATTAGAGAGGATTTTGGATTTCCGCAAAACAGCTTTGATTTATACCAGTAAATCAGGTTCAACTGCAGAGACTGCTGCTAATTTTATTTATTTTTATAACAAATACAAAGAAGCAGGCGGGGATGAACGGGATATTGTGATCATCTGCGACCCCGGAGACAATGGGATCAATCGTATTGCTAAAAAGTTGGGCTGTTATCTGCTCAGGTTCCCCAAAAATCTGCAGGGGAGATATTCGGTCATGTCCCCTGTGGGTTTTCTCCCGGCAGAACTGGCAGGGATCGACTGCCGGGGCTTTCTGGATGGGGCAGGCGCTGTGCACAAGCTGTTGACCACAAAACCATCAGAGGAGAACCCGCTGCTGGTTTTGGGTGGGGCAATTTATGAGCATTTCCAGGCTGGGAGAACCCTCCATGTGCTGTTCAACTATAGTGACCTGCTGCAGCAGTTTGGACTTTGGTTTATGCAGCTGTGGGCGGAGAGTTTGGGGAAAAGGGTGACATTGACCGGAGAGGAGGTTAAAGTAGGAGCAACACCCCTTTCCTGCTTGGGGACAACTGATCAGCATTCTCTTCTCCAATTATTTAAGGAAGGGGCTGCTGACAAGATCTTCGGATTTATCAGGATCCATCATGTGCCTGAGGACCCGAAAATAATAGGGGCTTTTCCCTTTGAGGTAGAATACGCTTATTTTGACGGGCATACCATGCAGGAACAACTGTATATCGAGCAGATGGCTACAGAAGTGAGTTTGGTCCATGCCGGTCATCCCTGTTACCGGATCACAGTTAGGGAAGCGTCTGCTGCTGCACTGGGGGGGCTGTTCTATTTATATGAGGCATTGACGATTTTTGTGGCCAATCTGTTTAATGTAAATCCATACGACCAGCCTGGGGTGGAGGAAGGTAAAAAGATCGCCTACTCCCTTTTGGGCAGAGAGGATCACCTTCCCAGACAGAAAGAATATCAGGAGATGCTGGACGCTTACCTCAAGGAAAGCCGTGTTTTTATAGTAAAATAACAATACTTTTTCATGTTTAAAAAGTAATTGTTGGATGAGATTAGGAGGTAATCCATGGATAAGGTGCTGGCTGTGGATTTGGGTGGTACTAAAATTTATTCGGCACTGGTGGGCAGGGGTGGAGAGATTATCTGTGAAGATAAATGCCTTACTGGACCTGAGAAGGGTGTAGAGGCAGTTATTGAGCGTATCACTAACAGCCTGAAGTGTGTGTGCCCTGCCTGTGAGCAACCGTTGGGTATCGGTGTTGCTGTACCTGCATATATTGACTCGGAAAAGGGTGTTATTCTGTTTGCACCCAACCTTAAATGGAGAGATGTTGATCTTAAAAGGGCACTGGAGGAATCATTTAACCTTCCAGTCTGGATGGATAATGATGCCAACCTGGCTGCCCTGGGAGAGCACCGTTACGGTGCAGGCCGGGGATATCATGATCTGGTTTATATAACTGTGAGCACAGGGGTAGGGGGCGGGTTGATCCTTAACAATCAGCTTTACAGGGGTGCTTTTGGTGGGGCCGGGGAGTTTGGCCATATGATTGTTGATGCTCACGGCCCGATCTGTTCCTGTGGAAATAAGGGGTGCCTAGAAGGGTTAGCATCAGGCTGTGCCATTATGAGAGATGCCAGAGATCTGGTGAGATCTGACAGGGGCAAAGGCATACTGGCTGCAGCTGAAGGTATAGAAGGAGTGGATGCCTGTGCTGTGGGTAAAGCAGCACTGGAAGGTGATCCAGAAGCCAAGGAAATACTGGCAGCTGCTGGCCGTTATCTGGGGATGGCCATCGCTAGTGTGGCCAATCTGTTAAATCCAGAGATGTTCATCATCGGTGGGGGGGTTGCCTGTGGGGTAGGGGAACTGCTGCTTGAACCCGCCTATGATGAAGCATACAGGCGAACTTATCCACCCTACCGGGAACAACTGAAGATAATCCCAGCAGCTTTGAAGGGGCGTTCCGGATTGCTGGGTGCGGCAGCATATGCCTGGGACCAATTGCAGCAAGGAAATCCTTCTGGTGATTGAAGTTAATGGTTTGGATCATTTGTGTGGGCTATTACGCATTGTTTTAATGGATACTAAATGGATGGTAACACCAATCGCGATAATGATTAACAGGATGCGCAGCAAAAGGTTTTCAATAATAAATAACACTGAATACCCTATGGTCAGCCAGAGCAGTGATATACCCAGTATTTTTGCGTGGAGCGGAATACCCCGCCCTTCCCTGTAGTTTTTAATATATTCACCGAGCACCGGGTGGTTAATCAGCCGCTCATAGAGCTTTTTTGAACCCCTAGTGTAACAAGCTGCAGCCAGTAGCAGAAAAGGTGTTGTAGGGAGCACCGGAACAAAAATACCTATAACCCCTAATAAAACAAACGATGTTCCTAATATAATAAAAATTGTGTTAACATATTTTTTAATAAACATATAACCACCTAAACAAAAATTATAGCATAGCGCTTTTCGTTAATCATTCTTTTTTTATCTATTTTCTAAAAAAATTCCATCTATGTAAGGGGCTGCTGTTTTATTTTTTACAAAGAAGTGTACTTTACATAGCTATTTAGATAAGGTATGCTCGTTGAGAGTGAGCACTGATATCATTGACAGAGGAAATTATGTAGCTAGACGGAGGCAATAATGGAGGATTTTATTATAGATATCATCAACCGGTTTGGTTATCTCGGTGTTTTTTTATTGATCATAATAGAGAATTTTTTCCCACCGATACCATCAGAGATAATTCTGACTTTTGGGGGTTTCATGACTACCTGCAGCAGGATGACTGTTTGGGGGGTTATTATATCTGCTACAATAGGTTCATCTTTAGGTGCAGTTGTCTTATATATTCTTGGAAGGATATTAAACGGTGACCGGCTCGAACTGTTATTTGACAGCAAGTTTGGAAAGATGCTGCACCTGAAAGTAGAAGATGTGAGAACAGCAGGGAAATGGTTTAATAAGCATGGTTATCAAGCAGTATTCTTGTGCAGATTTGTTCCCATCGTACGGAGTTTAATATCTATACCAGCAGGGATGGCTAAGATGAGATTGGATACGTTTTTGCTGTTAACGATCCTGGGTACCTTTATTTGGAATGCTGTGCTTGTTTATTTAGGCAGCTTGGCGGGAGAAGCCTGGGGAATAATTGCTTCTTATATGGATTATTATACAATGATTACCGCTGCGGTTTTAGTGATTCTTGTATTAGTATTCGCAGTCTATTTCATCAAAAAAAGATTTATAGGACATTGAGTTGATGGGCCTGCACCGAAAAAGCTGAAATAGCGAGTAAAATGAAAAAACAATGATCAAAGGCACAGTTTCTGTGCTTTTTTTGTGCAAAGTTGGGATCAGCTGAGGGGTATATATGAATCTGTCCATATGATAAACTAGTATCAGGGATAGGAGTCATGTAACTGGAGAGAAAGGGGAGAAAAGATGGGGGAGATTCAACCGATTCGGCTGGTAATTGTAACAGGGCTTTCCGGTGCGGGTAAAACTCAGGCTATCAGATGTCTGGAGGATTTAGGCTTTTTCTGTGTAGATAATCTACCACCGATGCTGATTCCCAAAATAACCGAACTCTGTCAGCAGTCATTGGGCAAAGTAAACCGTGTAGCACTGGTAATGGATGTGCGGGGCACCCTCTTTTTTGACTCTTTGGGTGAAGAACTGCGAAAATTATCAGAACAGGGGATCAAGTATGAGTTGTTATTTCTTGAGGCTTCTGACGCTGTTCTGGTCAGACGCTACAAAGAGTCACGCCGGCAGCATCCCCTTGAGGAGGACCGGTCCGTACTGGATGCCATCCGCTCTGAGCGTGAGCGACTGGAGGAACTGAGGGGTGCAGCCAACATTATCCTGGACACAACTGAGTTGACCGTCCATGACCTGAAGAGGAAGCTCAAAGAAAAATTCTCGGATCAGGATAATGGTGCCCTGTTCACAGTTACTCTGATTTCTTTCGGTTATAAGTACGGGATACCCCTTGACGCGGATCTGGTAATGGATGTCCGCTTTCTTCCCAATCCAAATTATGTTGATGAATTAAAAAACTGTACAGGACAGGATCAGAGGGTTGTTGAATATCTTTTTGAACATGAGGAAACCAAAAGCTTCCTCCGCCTTTACAGCGATCTTTTGCTCTTTCTGCTGCCCTTATATATCAATGAAGGGAAAACCCATTTGGTGGTGGCTATCGGTTGCACCGGTGGACAACACAGATCCGTGGTTCTCACCGAGAGTCTGGCTGAGATATTGGAGAGGGAAGGATACCATCTGTTTGTTCACCATCGGGATCTTCCCAGGGCAAAGGTGGATAGATCATAATGAAGGTGCGGGATATAGCTCGTTTCTTCTCTGGATTTTTCCGCAGCCAGACATTGAAACGGGGGCCCCGTATCGCTGCTCTTGGAGGGGGCACAGGACTTCCTGTTCTGCTGCGTGGGCTGAAAAAGTATACCTCCAATATTACCGCTATTGTGACTGTGGCAGATGATGGGGGGAGTTCAGGGAGGCTCAGGGGAGAATTCGGTATATTGCCGCCAGGGGATATTCGCAACTGTCTGGTGGCTTTATCAGAAACAGAATCTCTTACGGAAAAGCTGTTTAATTACCGTTTCGGCCAGGGAAAAGGCCTGGCGGGACACAGTCTGGGAAATCTGCTGATCACCGCGATGGTTGATATAACCGGTGATTTTCAGACAGCTATCCAGGAGATAAGCAATGTGCTTAATGTCTGTGGGCAGGTTGTACCCTCTACTCTGGATCATGTGACACTGAATGCAGAACTGGTTGATGGCACACATATGTTTGGGCAGAGCAGGATAGCTAAGGTAGATACCCCGATAAAAAGAGTTTTTCTAACCCCTGCCAACTGCCGGGCAGTACCGGATGCGGCTGCAGCCATTAAGCGGGCTGACCTGATCCTATTAGGCCCAGGAAGTCTCTTTACCAGTGTCTTGCCCAATTTATTAGTTCCCGAAATCAGCCTGGCGGTTAAACAGACTCGTGCGGTAAAATGCTATATTTGTAATATTATGACTCAGCCGGGGGAAACCTCTGGTTTTAAGGCCTCAGATCATCTGGCTGCTATTTATAATCATATGGGAGAAGGCTGGTTGGATTATATAATAATTAATAATAAAAAAATTGCCCCTGTACGCCTTGTAAAGTATGCCAGAGAAGGAGCTGAACCAGTAGCTGTGGACCTGCGCACTCTGCAGAGAATGGGGGTTAAGGTCTGGCGAGGAGATTTGTTAAATGAACAGGAATTAGTGCGCCATGATCCGGAGAAACTGGCCTTGGCGGTGCTTTCTTTAATTAGATAAAGGGTGATCAGTGATGTCCTTTTCTATGCAGGTAAAGGGTGAGGTTGCGCGGCTCCCTTTTGAGCTACAGTGCTGTCGGTGGGCGGAACTAGCAGCTCTGGCAAGGGTGTTGGGTGTTGTCCGCCTTGGTAAGCAGAAGATGCTGGTAATGGAAACAGAGGCTGCTGTGGTGGCCAGGCGCATTTTTCTGCTATCCAAAAAACTGGGGTGGAGTAGCTTGATTACCATCAACCGCTATTCCCGGCCGCGCCGCCGCCGTCTGTTTACAGTACAGATTCCCTTAGTGAAGCAGCAACATTACCTGCTTCAGGATTTGGGTTTTGTTGATAGGGATCAGGTTTTGATGGATACCCTTGATCCCAATATCCTGGAAAAGAACTGCTGCAGAAAAGCATTCTTAAGGGGATGTTTTCTGGGCAGTGGTTTTGTCGGTAACCCTAATAATGCTTACCATTTGGAATTGTCCTTTAAAACCCCGGCCGGAGCAAGGGAGGCTGTGAAAGCCCTGGCCTCTTTCGGTGTAAAACCCAACACCAGGGAGCACCGTGATGGGTATGAGGTTTATCTTAAAGAAGCGGATCAGGTAGTAGAGTTTTTGCGGATTATCGGAGCAAATCAAGCTGTTCTGCAAGTAGAAAACTGCCGTGTTTTAAAAGATATGCGCAACCAGGTTAACAGGCTGGTCAATTGTGAGACTGCAAATTTGGAAAAATCGGTGGAGGCTGGCCTAAAACAAGTTGCAGTGATCGAGGAGATCCAGTCATTGGCTGGTTTGGGTGTCTTGTCTCCTGCCTTGCGGGAGTTGGCCGAACTGCGTCTGCTCTATCCGGAGGCCAGCCTGGCTGATCTCGGTAAACTCCTTACCCCTTCTTTGAGCAAATCCGGTGTCTATCATCGTTTCCGGGAAATCAGTCGGATTGCAGACCAACTAAGGAAAAAACAGAGTATGGTAAAGAGAGATGGAAGCCCGAACAATTAATCACAGTAAAACAGATCTCATATCTTATAAGGGAAAGAAGGAATCCTTCAATGAAAAGAGAATTATTACTGTGAGAAAGGTTGGGGGGTTATTATTATGCGCTTGAGTTATGGCATGAAGCTTGAACAAACGCAAAAGCTGATCATGACGCCAGAACTTCGCCAGGCAATCATGGTATTGCAGTTGTCATCGATGGATTTAGCACAGTATATAGAGGATGCCCTTCTGGAAAATCCACTTCTTGAGGTGTCAGAAGAAGAAGCAGAGGATAAGCCGCCAGCTGATAAAAATAAAGATGATTTTGCTCAGGAGTGGTGTGATTATCTTTCTGAATGCGGCCAGATTGACCGTTCCTTTGATCGGGCCTGGGCAGAACACGAGGAAAAAGAGCAGTACAACCTCGAACATTTTGTTCCCGAAATCCCTACTCTGCAGGAACATTTGTACCTCCAACTGCGTCTTGTCCTTTCCAGAAACAAAGACATTGAAATCGGTGAATTTCTTATTGGGAATATCAATGACCGGGGATATTTGAATATCTGCCTTAAAGATGCCAGTCTTATATCAGGATATCGGCAGGAGGATCTTGAACGGGTTCTGAAAATGATCCAAAGCCTAGATCCCCCTGGAGTAGGTGCCCGTGATCTTAAGGAATGTCTGCTTATTCAGCTGGAGCAGCGAGGTCAGCGCACCCCGGTTATAGAGAAGATTGTTGATTGCCATTTGAATGATATTGCCAACGGAAATTTGCTGAAGATCGCCTCAAGCCTGGGACTGACTGTGCAGGAAGTGCAGCAACAGGCTGATTTAATCAAATCACTTGACCCCATACCTGGGCGCAATTTCGCCCAACCCAGTGATAACCGCTATATTACCCCAGATGTAGTGGTGGAAAAGGTAAATAATGAGTATATTATTATTGTTAATGATGTAGCTGTACCCCGCTTGATGATTAACAGCAATTATAAGCTCCTCATCAATCAGAAAAATAACTGTGATTCAGGGACCGTTGAGTTTATACAAAATAAGATGAAATCCGCTCTTTGGCTGATTCGCAGTATTGAGCAGAGAAGGCTTACCCTTTACCGGGTGGTTCAGTGTATAGTTGACTACCAGCGTGAGTTTCTGGATCGGGGTATCAAATACCTAAAGCCCCTTAATCTCAAGAACATTGCGGAAATAGCAGAGATGCATGAATCCACTGTGAGCAGGGCTATTGCCAATAAGTATATCCAAACACCCCAGGGGCTGTTTGAGCTCAAGTTCTTTTTCACCAGTGGGGTGGAAAATGTAGCAGCTGGCAAGATGGTGGCTACTGAAACCATCAAACAGTTCATTAAAGAAATGGTTGAAGGGGAAGACCCCTATGAACCTTATAGTGACCAGCAGATATGTGAAATGCTGACCACTAAAGGGATTAATATCGCCCGCAGAACTGTAGCGAAGTATAGGAAGGAAATCGGTATCCCTCCTGTGCGTCAGCGAAAACGCTACCGCTGATAGAAAAAATAATATGAAAATCCCTGGCGCTGTTAATGCGCCTTTTTAATTTGCTTGGCATTTCTACTGAACCGGTGGGTTAAAAGAGACCTAATCTGCGGGAAGGCAACAGCAGGGAGGGGTGTCACATGGTAAAGATGGGGTACTTGCGTTAATTTCTGGGTTGCATTGCCAATCAAATAGTATATAATTTTATTTGAAATGTTATGTATTATATAGGTGTTTTTTAATAAATGATGTAGCAGTATATCAGGCAAACAGTATGCAATAGTTTACAAGTATCAGCTGGGCGGCAGATGCTTTTCTTAAGAGCTCATATGCCGGCTGATGGCACAAGACCTATATAATGCAGATAAAGTCACATAATATTATTATCGAGTGAACACAATATTTTTTATTATTGAAGGGAGGATACCTTAATGGCAGTAAAGGTAGCTATTAATGGATTTGGAAGGATTGGTAGATTAGTTATGCGGGCAGCCGCTGAAAAACAGGATATCGATGTTGTGGCTGTCAATGATCTGACCGATGCAGAGACCAATGCTCATCTTTTTAAATATGATTCTGTTCACGGTACATTTCCCGGTGAGGTAAAGGTCACAGAAGATGAGATCGTGATCAGCGGAAAACCTGTGAAGGTTTTCTCGGAAAAGGATCCTCATAATATTCCATGGGGGGATCTGGGTGTACAGATAGTTGTGGAAGCCACAGGTAAGTTCCGTGATAAGGAAAAGGCTTCCGCTCACCTGGATGCTGGAGCGAAAAAAGTTATCATCACAGCACCGGCAAAAAATGAGGATTTTACTGTAGTGATGGGGGTAAATGAGGACAAATACGAGCCAGCCAATCACCATATCATATCCAATGCATCCTGTACTACCAACTGCCTGGCACCTGTAGCCAAAGTCCTCAATGATAAATTCGGCATTATACGCGGTTTAATGACCACAACTCATGCCTATACTAATGATCAGCAGGTCTTGGATCTTGCACATAAGGACCTGCGCCGTGCTCGGGCTGCTGCTCAATCAATGATTCCCACAACAACCGGAGCCGCAAAAGCGGTTGCCCTGGTGCTGCCTGAGTTGAAGGGGAAACTGACAGGAGTTGCAGTACGTGTACCCACACCTAATGTTTCCCTGGTGGATTTGGTTGTGGAGTTGGGTAAAGCAGCAACTGTGGAAGAGATCAACCAGGCCTTTAAGGATGCGGCAGCAGGGGAGCTGAAGGGGATTTTGGCTTATTCAGATATACCTTTGGTTTCCAGGGACTATAATGGTGATCCCCACTCAGCCATTGTGGATGGTCCCTGCACTATGGTGATCGGGGATACCTTGGCCAAGGTTTTCGCCTGGTATGACAATGAGTGGGCCTATTCTCTGAGAGTGCTTGATTTTGCCCTTTATATAGCAGGCAAGGGACTGTAAAGGAAAGGTGGCATCAATAATTGGACCTGAAAACCATTAAGAGTCTGGACATAAAAGGAAAAAAGGTTTTAGTGCGGGTTGATTTTAATGTTCCTTTAGATGATCAGGGGAAGGTAGCTGATGACACTAGAATCAAAGCTACTCTGCCAACAATAGAATACCTTCTGGGTGGTGGGGCATCAGTGATACTGATGAGCCATTTGGGGCGCCCCAAGGGTAAGGTGGTGGATAAACTCAGACTGGATGATGTGGCCCGGCGTTTAGGAGAACTCCTAGGAAAAACCGTAAAAAAAGTGGATGACTGTATTGGGCCTGAAGCAGCTAAAGCTGCACAGGAGCTCAAACCGGGGGAGGTTCTTCTTTTAGAAAACCTGCGCTTTCACCCTGAAGAAGAGAAAAATGACCCTGAGTTTGCCAGGAGTTTGGCTTCACTGGCAGAGGTCTATATCAATGATGCCTTCGGTACAGCCCACAGAGCTCACGCATCCACTGCAGGGGTTGCCTCATACCTGCCTGCAGCTGCAGGCCTGTTGATGGAAAAGGAGATCAAGGCATTGGGCAGTATCCTTGCTGATCCGGATCATCCCTTTGTGGCTGTGCTCGGTGGGGCAAAGGTAAGTGACAAAATCGGTGTTCTTAATAATCTTTTAGGACAGGTGGATGCCATACTTTTAGGCGGTGGAATGGCCAATACCTTTTTAAAGGCTAAAGGTTCCCAGATGGGAGACTCCCTAGTTGATGAGGATAACCTGGAATATGCGGCTGATTTTCTAAACAAAGCAACAGAGCGGGGAGTACGGGTGGAACTTCCTGTGGACTTGCTGGTAACCGCTGGTGAAGAAGGGGAAGTAAAGACTGTGGATTCCCAAAAGGTGCCTGATGGCTGGAAGGCCATGGATATCGGTCCCCGTACAGCAGAGTGTTATGCTCAATTGATTAAAAAAGCGAGAACCGCTTTTTGGAATGGCCCAATGGGTGTTTTTGAAAAGGATGAATTTGCCGGTGGAAGTGAAGCAGTGGCCAGAGCCTTGACTAATCCGGATTTGGTCTCTGTGGTTGGTGGTGGTGATTCACTGGCGGTACTGGAAAAGTACGGGCTCAAAGAGCAGGTAACCCATGCGTCTACAGGTGGTGGCGCTTCTCTGGAGTTTTTGGAAGGCAAGAAATTGCCTGGAGTTGCGGTTCTCTGCAGGGACTAGATTGCTGACTTGAGGAGCGAACCGGAACTGCTTATTAAAGATCATACTGATCATGCGGCACCATTATGGTGTTACTGGTCATTATGTTAAGGGAGGAGAACTCATTATAGTGAAAACAAAAAGGATGCCTTTGATAGCAGGCAACTGGAAAATGAACAAAACACCTGCCGAAGCGGGGAATTTTGCTAAACTGCTGCGGGAGAGAGTGACAAATGGGGATAGTGTGGAGGTCCTGGTTTGTCCGCCTTTCCCTGCACTTGCTGCAGTTGCTTCTAAGCTTGCGGGAAGTCATATTGCCTGGGGCGCTCAAAACATGCACTGGGAAACAGAGGGTGCTTATACCGGAGAAGTATCCGGTCCTATGCTGCAGGCCATGGGCTGCCGTTATGTTATACTGGGGCACTCAGAGCGCCGTACTCATTTTGGAGAAACCGATGAGGTGATCGCTAAAAAGCTGGTCACTGCTGTTACCTGTGGGTTGTGGCCAATTTTGTGCCTGGGGGAGAACCTGGAAATTCGGGAGGCCGGAAAGGCAGTACCGTACTGCCTGGAACAGTTGAAGGCTGGGCTTTCCGGTATCAAGGAGGGCCAGCCGGCATCTCTTGTTGTTGCTTATGAGCCTGTTTGGGCTATTGGAACCGGAAAGACAGCAACCCCAGAGGATGCTGTAGAGGTCATCAAAGCCCTGCGTGAACAGGTTGCTGAGATGTATGGAGAAGAATTTGCTTCTCAGCTTCGTTTTCTTTATGGGGGAAGTGTGACACCTGAATCCACCCCCTCTTTTATGAATGAAGAGGAGATCGATGGACTACTGGTGGGTGGAGCCAGCTTAAATATCGAAAAATTTGTAGCAATCATACAGTCTACAGCAGAAATAAGGGGGAAAAGTGTTTGAAAAGCCCATTAGCGCTGGTAATCCTTGATGGCTGGGGGATTTCTTCTGAACAACGGGGAAACGCCCTCCGGCTGGCTGAAATACCATATTTTACACATCTTCAGAACAACAATCCCCATACATTATTAATAGCATCAGGAGAAAGAGTAGGACTACCCGAAGGGCAGATGGGGAACTCGGAAGTGGGCCACCTTAATATCGGTGCTGGGAGGGTGGTCTATCAGGATATCACAAGGATCGCCAGGTCCATCCAAACCGGTGAGTTTTATCATAATCCCGTTCTGGCGGACGGAATGCAGAGGGTAAAGGAAAAAGGGAGCTCTCTGCATCTTTTCGGCCTGCTTTCCGATGGTGGGGTGCACAGCCATCTGACCCACCTTTATGCTCTCCTGGAGATGGCACAGCGCTGTGAATTGAATAAGGTTTATGTTCACGCTTTTCTTGATGGTCGTGATGTTCCTCCGACCAGTGGTTTGGGTTATATCGAGAGCTTAGAGCAGAAGTGCAGTGAGTTGGGTGTTGGTGAAATAGCCACTGTAAGCGGAAGATATTATGCGATGGACCGGGACAAAAGATGGGAACGTGTGGAGAAAGCCTTTCGGGCTATTGTATATGGTGAAGGGGAAAAGGCCTCATCAGCAGCTGCAGCTGTCAGAGAATCATATGCAGATGAGGTGACAGATGAGTTTGTAGTACCCAAGGTAATTCTGGATCATGAGGGAAAACCGAAAGGATCGGTCCGTCCCGGTGATGTGGTGATTTTTTATAACTTCCGTGCCGACCGGGCCCGGGAGATCACCCGCAGCTTTGTGGACCGGGATTTCAGTGGTTTTACCAGAAAAGAGTACCCTGATGTCCATTTTATCTGCATGACCCAGTATGATGCCACAATTGAAGCGCCTGTCGCCTTTCCGCCTCAAACACTGGAGAACACTTTAGGGGAGATCCTGGCAGCCAATGGCCTTAAACAGCTGCGTATAGCTGAGACCGAAAAGTATGCCCATGTGACCTTCTTTTTCAATGGAGGTGTGGAAACTCCCAATCCAGGGGAGGAAAGGATTCTGATCCCATCACCCAAGGTTGCCACCTATGACCTGAAACCGGAGATGAGTGCCCCGGAGGTTACAGAACGGGTTATTGCTGAGATCAACCGGGATCTTTACGATGTGATCATCTTAAACTATGCCAATCCGGATATGGTTGGACACACAGGTGTACTGGATGCAGCTGTTAAGGCGGTTCAGGTGGTGGATAGCTGTCTTGAGCGGGTGGTGGACGCTGTTTTGGAGAGGGGAGGGACAGCTCTAGTTACCGCGGATCATGGGAATGCTGAGATGATGCTGGAAAATGGCAGTGAAGAGCCCCATACCGCACATACCACAAATCTCGTACCCCTGATATTGGTCGGTGAAAGATTCAAGGAGGTGCGGCTTAGAGACGGCGGCTCCCTAGAGGATATAGCACCAACTATGCTGGAAATTCTGGGGATACCTAAACCCCCGGAGATGACCGGTAATTCGTTAATTGAGGAAATATAAATCAAAAGAAGGGAGGTAAGCCTGGGTTCTTCCTGTTTCTAAATGGGAGAACCAGGTGCCTGTATGCCAGAAATTATCGATGTAACAGCTCGGGAGATATTGGATTCCCGTGGCAATCCTACTGTGGAAGTTGATGTTTTGCTGGAGGATGGCAGCTTTGGTAGAGCTGCAGTGCCCTCTGGGGCATCTACTGGAGCCCATGAGGCTTTAGAACTGCGGGATGGAGACAATGAACGTTTTCTGGGAAAAGGTGTCTTAAAAGCAGTTGACAATGTGATGAACATAATTTATCCCGAGGTCGTGGGTTTGGAAGCTCTGGATCAGATAACTGTTGATCAGACCATGCTTGAACTGGATGGAACACCACATAAGGAAAAACTGGGGGCCAACGCCATCCTGGGGGTTTCCCTGGCAGTGGCCAAAGCAGCAGCAGATAGTGTGGGCCTTCCCCTTTACCGCTATCTGGGGGGTGTAGGTGCCAGACTGATGCCGGCGCCCATGATGAACATCCTCAATGGTGGCAAGCATGCTGATAACAATGTGGATATTCAGGAGTTTATGGTGATCCCCATGAGCGCAGATAGTGTGCGGACTGCTATAAGAATAGGAGCTGAAATTTTTCACAACCTGCGCAAAGTCCTTAAGAGCCGTGGCTATAATACTGCGGTGGGTGATGAAGGGGGTTTTGCTCCCAACTTGAAATCCAATGAAGAGGCTTTAGATTCAATAGTGGTAGCCATCAGAAAAGCCGGATATGAACCTGGAAAAGATGTTTTCCTGGCTCTGGATGTTGCTGCCACAGAGCTTTATGAGGATGGCAAATACCAATTCAAGAGCACAGGCCAGTCCCTGACCACAGATGAAACTATTTCATTCTACGAAAAACTGACCGCCAACTACCCGGTGATCTCTATTGAGGATGGGTTAGCAGAGGATGACTGGGAGGGCTGGGCAAATCTGACCAAGGCTCTGGGCGATAAGATTCAATTGGTGGGGGATGACATCTTTGTCACCAATAAAGAGCGGCTGGCCCGGGGTATCAGGGAAGGTGTAGGCAACTCCATACTGGTCAAGGTCAACCAGATCGGAACCCTGACTGAAACCCTGGAAACTGTGGAAATGGCCATGAAAGCAGGTTATACTACTGTGATCTCCCACAGATCCGGTGAAACCGAGGATACCACAATTGCTGATCTGGCTGTGGCTCTTAATGCCGGGCAGATCAAAACCGGTGCCCCCTCACGTACCGACAGAGTGGCCAAGTACAATCAGCTGATCCGTATTGAGGAGGAACTGGGAGAAGCAGCTGTTTACAGCCGCTGGTATCTATAATTAATACTGACCGATCGCGATCAGGGGGACAGGTTGGGTGATCGGGCCCGATCACCGGGACTGTCCCCCCGCGCGATCAGTGGGACGGGTTGACTGATCGGACAGATCAGAGCGATTGTACCCAGCGCGATGGATGGGCTGCGGAATATGCTTTACAACTGGTTCCTCCCAGTGCTAAAATAGATGTATCTTTGAGCTGGTGAAGTAAGTTAAGCAAAGGGGAGACTATAGTTTGTTAAGGACCATTTTGATTATTCTAGAGGTCTTGGTCAGTGTTGGTTTAATTACTACAATTTTGATGCAGTCCGGACGGGCTGCAGGCATATCAGGTGCGATCGCTGGTGGCGCCCAGTCACTGTTGGGAAAAAAGAAGGGGCTTGATGAGTTCCTCAGCAAGATATCTGCAGGGCTTGCCGCTGCGTTCTTAGTCATCACTTTACTGCTAACTTTTATCGAATAAATGATAGTAATTTTTTTATAAAACCGGTACTATTAAATGTTAAAAATACCTGAAGCAAAAATACTTATTATGAGAGAAGGGGTATATAACAATATATCCCTTTTTATATTATCTGTAGATTGCCACTCCTTTAACCCTGATGGAGGTTGCCGCGGATGATTTAAGCACTTAGCCTCCTTTTTATTCTAGTCTTACAGATGTACAAATTCACGAATAATTTGAATTTCACTTAAGGCAGAATAACAATAATACCAGTTTTGTGAACAGAAACAATCTTATTTGTGGAATCATGCAGTTGGCGGTTGTTTTTGCTGCCGTGTAATACTAAAATTGAGAAAGAAATGAGTGAGGTAGTTTATGGCGGAGAAAACACAGCAAAGAAAAAGAATAATCGGCAGAAACAACAATCAAGAGAAAAAAGTTATTGATTGTCTACAGTCGGCCAGCAAGCCTCTGAATTTAGCGGATCTATCAGAACAGTTGGGGCAAGAGCCGGGTGTCCTTGAACCTATGCTGCAGGAGATGGAGGCAAGGGGTCAGGTAATCAGGACACGCAAAAACAGATATGGATTGCCTGAGAAAATGAATCTGATCGTAGGAACAATTCAAGGACATCCGAAAGGGTATGGGTTTCTGATCCCTGACAGTAAAAAGGAAGATATTTTTATCTCAAGGGAAAATATGGACGGAGCAATGCATGGTGATCGGGTTGTTGTCAGGCCGCTGGGATTCAGCTTGCAGAGGAAGCATGTTGAAGGGGAAGTAATCAGGGTTTTGGTGCGGGCAAACACCACAGTTGTGGGAACATTTGAAGAGGCTAAACGGCAGTTCGGCTTTGTTGTTCCAGATGACAAGAGGTTGGGATGGGACATTTTTATCCCCACAACCCAGGCCAAGGGTGCTCGTAATGGAGATAAAGTGGTTGTGGAAATAACCTCCTGGCCAAAAGAGCGGAGAAATCCAGAGGGAAGAGTTATCGAGCGTTTCGGAGCTGTGGGTGAGCCAGGGGTTGATATTCTTTCTATTGTCAAAAAGTACGGGCTTCC
>LFRM01258760.1_pt2 | contig 34712 bp, 30 predicted proteins | sample 618341 | NCBI WGS metagenome assembly LFRM01 (sample SAMN03654438, study PRJNA283298) | anaerobic digester metagenome | isolation source: pool of bioreactors CSTR01a, CSTR02a, and CSTR03a thermophilic anaerobic... | place: Denmark: Kgs. Lyngby | collected 2014-05-21 | reverse complement strand
CTTTAACTAGTTCCTCCTTAAGAGGGCATGCATCAGACAGAGCATCAAACATTATAGCTGGCCTTATATTTGCATATAGATTAAGAGCTTTTCTAAGTCCAAGTAGAGCCTGCTCAGGTCTCTTGCTTCCTGGAAAGTCGTCCCATTTAGGGCCGCCTACAGCGCCTAAAATAACCGCATCTGATCTTTTGCAAGTCTTTACTGTGATTTCAGGTAGGCATTCTCCAGTTTCGTCTATCGCGACTCCGCCGGCTAATACTTCGTTATAATTAAATTTATGATTATATAAAGATGCAATCTCATCTAATATCTTTATAGCTTCAGCCGTAACTTCAGGGCCTATGCCGTCGCCTCTAATAACTGCCAAGTTTATATTCATTTACCTTCCTCCGTTATACTTTTAAGTAGGCCACCTTTATCTATAATTTCTTTGATGAATTCTGGAAAAGGCAGAGCTTGATACGATTCATTTTTAGTTATGTTAGTAATCAAACCGCTATCAAAATCTATTTCCACTGTATCTCCAGCGTCAATTGAATCGCTAGCATCTTTACACTCTAGTATAGGAAGTCCAATATTGATTGAGTTTCTATAAAATATTCTGGCAAAGGTATTTGCTATAACGCAGCTTATGCCTGATGCCTTAATGGCAATAGGTGCATGCTCACGAGATGAACCACAGCCAAAGTTATCGCCTGCGACGATAATATCTCCTTTAGAAACTTTCTTTACAAAATCTTTATCTATATCTTCCATGCAGTGACTTGCTAGCTCTTCGTGGCTCTGAGTGTTTAGGTATCTTGCAGGGATAATTACGTCTGTGTCTACGTTGTTTCCGTATTTATGTACTGTTCCTTTAGCTTTCATGTTACCTCCTAATTTGGCGAACTTATTTTACCTGTTATAGCAGAAGCTGCAGCAACTGCAGGGCTTGCTAGATATACCTTTGAATCGATATGACCCATTCTGCCAACGAAATTTCTGTTGGTTGTAGCTACGCAGCTTTCGCCTGCAGCAAGAACTCCCATATGTCCTCCTAGGCATGGTCCACAGGTAGGTGTTGATACTACGCAACCGGCATCGATAAATATGTCTGTATACCCTAGATGCATGCACTGCTTATATATCTTTTGAGTAGCAGGTATTATTATACCTCTAACATCTCTATGTAGTTTTTTACCTCTTAATATTTCGGCAGCTTCCTTCATGTCTGATAATCTACCGTTAGTGCACGAACCTATAACCACTTGATCTATACTGATATCATCCATGGCTTCTATCTCATCTATATTGTATGTGTTTTCTGGTAGATGAGGAAATGCTACAGTTGGTTTAATCGTCGACAAGTCTATGTCAAATACCTTGTCATAAGTTGCATCTTCATCTGGGAAGTAAGCTTTAGTTTGCCTGCATATTTTATCCTTTATATATTCTTTTGTGATATCATCTACCACGAAAATTCCGTTTTTAGCGCCTGCTTCTATAGCCATATTAGATATGCAAAGCCTATCATCAATAGTCAAATTTTCAATTCCTTCTCCCATAAATTCCATAGACTTATATAAAGCACCGTCTACACCAATCATTCCTATGATATGAAGAATGACATCTTTGCCAGATACGTGCTTGTTTAGCTTTCCAGATATATTAAACTTAATAGCAGAGGGAACTTTAAACCATGCCATGCCAGTTGCCATGCCTGCAGCCACATCAGTGCTTCCAACTCCTGTAGAAAAAGCGCCTAAGGCTCCATATGTGCATGTATGAGAATCAGCTCCAATTACAAGTTCCCCAGGTGCTACTAATCCGAGCTCTGGAAGAAGTGCATGCTCTATTCCCATATTACCAACATCGTAGAAGTTTGTAATATCAAATTTTCTTGCAAAAGTTCTGCATTGTTTGCACTGCTCTGCCGATTTAATATCTTTATTAGGTGTGAAGTGGTCCATAACAAGGGAAACCTTATCCTTGTTAAACAATTTATCAAAGCCATTAGAAATAAATTCATTGATAGAGACAGGTCCTGTAATATCATTTGCTAAAACCATATCAAGTCTTGCATTTATTAGCTGCCCAGTTACCACTTCATCAAGACCAGCGTGATCGGCTAGAATCTTTTGCGTCATTGTCATACTCATATTAATTTCTCCTATTTAACAAAATTCATTTTATTGTTTGCTCTGTTAAGGGCGCTTACAAGTGCATTTACAGAAGCTAGTATTATATCTGAATGAGTTCCGATTCCCCAGAATTTATTACCATCATTATCTTCTATTAATATATACGCAGCGGCTCTTGAATCAGACTTACTTTCTAAAGCGTGCTCTGAATACGTAACAAAACAATAATTATATTCAAAAGGTGCTTTTAATAAAGCATTACTAACAGCATCTAAACGTCCGTTACCTTCGCTTGTGAAACTGTAATTTCTGCCATTAATTATAACATCTATATCGACAGAGAAAATAGCTTTATTCTCATCCGATGAGACTTTTTTAAAAGTGGCATCTGTGATATCAATATTTTCAAAATTATTTATAAACTCCTTGCCAAATATCTCAAAGACCTTATCTGCTGGTATTTCAGAATGATTCTTATCGGATATATCCTTTATTAGATATCCTACCTCTGATTGCATACCCTTAGGAAGCATGTAGCCGTAGTTTTGTTCTATTATATATGCTACTCCACCTTTACCAGACTGACTGTTAATTCTAATAACATCAGCTTCATATTCCTTACCAATATCCCTAGGGTCTATAGGCAAATATGGAACAGTCCATTGATCGCAGCCAGTTTCCTGATGGTGCTTCATACCTTTAGCTATAGCGTCTTGATGAGACCCTGAAAAAGCTGCAAATACTAATTTGCCACCGTAAGGCTGCCTTGGATCTACTTGCATATCAGTAAAATTCTCATAAGCTTCTACTACTTTAGGAATATCGTTAAAGTGAAGATTAGGATTAACTCCGTGAGCAAACAAGTTCATAGCTAAAGTTACAAGGTCTACATTGCCAGTTCTTTCACCGTTTCCAAACAGTGTGCCTTCTACTCTATCTCCTCCTGCTAGTATTCCTAGTTCGGCTTCAGCGATAGCTGTTCCTCTGTCATTATGAGGATGAAGAGATACTATAAGGTTTTCTCTGCCATGAAGATTATCGCACATGTATTCTATTTGATTAGCATATACGTGGGGCATAGACATAGATACTGTAGAAGGAAGATTAATAATAACTTTCCAGTCTTTTCTAGGTTTCCACACGTCGATTACAGCATTACATACATCAAGAGCAAACTCCATTTCAGTTCCTGTGAAACTCTCTGGGGAATATTCAAACCTAATATTACCAGCAAAGGATTCAGCTTTTTCTTTTAATAACTTAGCTCCGTTAGTAGCTATATCTATTATTTCCTCTTTACTAGCTTTAAAAACCTGTTCTCTTTGAGAAAGAGAAGTAGAGTTATATAGATGCACTATCGCTTTATTAACGCCTTTTAAAGATTTGAAAGTTTCTTCTATTATATGCGCTCTTGATTGTGTAAGCACCTGTATGGTAACATCATCTGGTATTAAGCGGTCTTCTATTAGTCTTCTAACGAATTCATATTCTGTATTTGATGAAGCAGGAAAGCCTACCTCGATTTCCTTAAAGCCAAGTGAAACTAAAAACTTAAAGAATTCTAATTTTTGATCTAGGCTCATTGGAACTACTAAAGCTTGATTGCCATCTCTAAGATCCACGCTGCACCAAATAGGCGCCTTTTCAATATGATCCTTTTTCATCCAATCTCCTCTGACTGTTGGAGGAGGGAAATATCCGATTTTGTACTTTTTACAGTTTTCCATAAATTTATCCTACCTTTTATACACATTAAAAAACCTCTTGAAAAATCAAGAGGCGAAAAAAATCCGCGGTACCACTCTTGTTGGTATAAAAATACCCACTCATTACCATATAGCTCGGGGGTGAGATACATATCTGAATTTGCAACTTCACACCAAGCAGTTGCTCTCTTTAAAATTCATTGATATATTTATTCCCTTCAATGCTAAATTATTAATTTATAGTGATAATATATAATAAATTAAGAAGATTGTCAATAGAATTGAGTATATTTTATAAAAAAAGATAAAATAACTTGTAAAAAAACACAAAGAAGCTTGACTTTGCGATAAAATAATATATAATTGTAACAAAGATTAAAGAGAGGTAAAAGAGTATGAAACTATTAGGAGCACAAATAATTGCTGAAGTACTTTTAGATCATAGTGTTGATACAGTGTTTGGATATCCAGGTGGTGCGGCACTTAACGTTTATGATCAATTATATAAGTACAGTGATAGAATAAAACATGTCATGACAGCCCACGAGCAGGGTGCATCTCATGCAGCTGACGGCTACTATAGGGCTACTGGTAAAGTAGGCGTAGTAATTGCTACAAGCGGTCCTGGAGCTACAAACCTGGTAACTGGTTTAGCAACTGCCAATATGGACAGTATTCCTTTGATTGCAATAACTTCAAATGTACCTGATGCATTTATAGGAAGAGACGCGTTTCAAGAGATATGCATTACAGGTATTACTATGCCTATAACTAAGCATAATTTCTTTGTTAACGATATAAATGAATTAGAGGAGACTTTAAGACTGGCTTTTAAAATTGCAAACAGCGATAGAAAAGGTCCGGTGTTGATTGACATCACAAAAGATGTATCAGGAGAAATGTGCGAATTTGTAAATAAAAAGCCATTAGAGCTAAAAGAGCATCCCCAAGCGGATATTGATAAAGTTAAACAGATAGCTAAAATAATAAACGCAGCTAAAAGGCCAGTGATATATTTTGGAGGAGGAGTTATAGCTTCCAATGCAGGAGAGGAAATGGCTAAGCTTATTTCCAAAGCTGATATACCTGCAACTTATACACTTATGGCAGCAGGTGTTATTGGATATGATAATCCAAAGAGTTTAGGCCTCATAGGAATGCATGGCACCATATCTTCAAATCATGCCATTGATAATGCAGATTTAATTCTTGCAATGGGAACCAGATTTAGTGATAGGGTAGCATTAAACCCTGACAAATTTGGAAAGAAAGCAAAGATAGTGCAGGTGGATATTGATAGAAGTGAAATTGATAAAAACGTACTAGTTGATTTAAGCTGTATATGCGACATAAAAGATTTCTTGCTTAAACTGTTACCGATGATTGATGATGCAAAGCATGATAAATGGATTACACAGATAGCAGCTTGGAAAGAAAGAGAAAATCAAAAAGATCCTGAAGACGGAAGACTTCACCCTCGTCAGATTATGGAAGCGGTTTGCGATTTTACTGATAAGGAAACGATATATGCAACCGATGTTGGGCAACATCAGATGTGGGCGGCTCAATACTTAAAGCATAAGAATACAAAGAGATTCTTAACTAGTGGAGGGCTTGGTACCATGGGATATGGATATGGCGCTGCAATAGGTGCTCAAGTCGGAAGACCAGATTTTAGAGTAATTCATATAACTGGAGACGGCTCATTTCATATGAATTTAAATGAAGCAGCGACTGCGGTTTCTGAAAACTTGCCTATAATCACAGTTATTTTAAATAACTCGGTTTTAGGAATGGTATACCAGTGGCAGACGCTATTTTATGACAAGAGATATTCATCTACAATATTAGAGCGTAAAACTGATTACGTAAAACTAGCTGAAGGTTTTGGCCTTCAAGGGTTTAGAGCTACTAATCCAAAAGAGCTTGAAGAAGCAATGGCAAAGGCTGTTAAGATAGATGGCCCTGTATGGATCGAATGCGTTATACCAAGAGAAGAGAGAGTATTGCCAATGATTCCCGGTGGAGGGAATGTAGAAGATATGATAGTAGGTTGATTATGAGGAATATGCAAACAAAAAAAGAAACAGTAAGTATATTTGTACAAAATCAGGCAAATGTACTGACTAGAGTAGTAAGCCTTTTCGGAAGAAGAGGATACAACATTGATTCACTAACAGTTTCTGCTACTAACGATCCTGAAATTTCAAGGATAACGATAGTGTTTAACGTTACTGATGCTTCTTTAAAGCAGATTATAACGCAGACAGAAAAGCTAGAAGTAGTTAGGGAAATATTTGTGCTGGAATCTGAAAATAGCGTTTATAGAGAGCTTCTATTAGTTAAAGTGGCTACTACTGCGCAAAACAGATGTCAAATAAAAGACGTAGTTGATATTTACAGAGGTAAAATAATCAGCTTGTCTAGAGAAAGTATAATTATTGAACTTACCGGAAATTCTGATAAGATCGATAGTATATTAAAGGTGCTAAGTGATTACGAGATACTAGATATAAGCCGAACCGGTACTACAGGTATGTCAAGAGAAAATTAATTAAGGGAGAAACAAAATGATAAAAAAGTATTATGACCAAGATTGCAATTTAGGTTTGCTAGACGGAAAAAAAGTAGCGATAATTGGTTTTGGTAGCCAAGGCCATGCACATGCTATGAACCTAAATGAAAGCGGAGTTGATGTAGTAGTAGGGTTAAGAGGGGATTCTTCTCATAAAGCCAAAGCAGAAGCTGCAGGATTAAAAGTACTAGAGGTAGAAGAAGCGGCTAAAGTTGGAGATCTTGTAATGATGCTAGTTCCAGATGAAATTGCTGCAAGTATTTACAAAAACCAAGTAGCGAAGCATATGAAGGAAGGCGACGTTTTAATGTTTGCCCATGGCTTTAATATTCATTACAATCAAATATTACCTTCTAAAGATATTGATGTTATAATGGTTGCGCCTAAAGGACCAGGTCACACTGTAAGAACTCAATATGAAGAGGGAAAAGGAGTTCCAAGTTTGATAGCAGTAGAGCAAGATGCTAGCGGACTTGCTAAAGAATACGCTTTGGCCTACGCATCAGGAATAGGTGCAGGTAGAGCAGGAATTATAGAAACTTCCTTTAAAGAAGAAACAGAAACCGATTTATTTGGTGAACAGGCAGTGCTTTGCGGCGGCGTAACTGAGCTTATGAAGGCTGGATTTGATACATTAGTAGAAGCTGGTTACGAACCTGAAATGGCATATTTTGAGTGCATACATGAGATGAAATTAATCGTAGATTTAATCAACTCAGGTGGTTTTGACCAAATGAGATATTCAATATCAAATACTGCTGAATACGGTGATTATAGAACAGGAACTAGAATTATTACAGAAGACACTCGCAGAGAAATGAGAAAAGTATTAGCAGAAATTCAAGATGGTACTTTTGCAAGCGAATTTATTCAAGAATTTAATGCAGGTGGTCAAGCTAGATTTTTAGCTACAAGAAGAAAAGAAGCTAGTCATCTTCTTTGTAAAGTAGGAAAAGAATTAAGAGATATGATGAGCTGGCTCAGAAAATAGTCACAGGAGGAAAAGATGGCAAAGACAAGTGATAATGTAACAAAAGGAATAGAGAGAGCTCCGGCTAGAAGTTTGTTTTATGCCATGGGTTATACAAAAGAAGAGTTGGAAAGACCACTTATAGCAGTTATATCTGCGCACAGTGAAATAGTTCCAGGTCACGTAAATTTAGATAAAATTGCCGAGGCTGTTAAAGCTGGGGTAAGAATGGCGGGGGGAACACCTATTCTTATGCCTGCCATTGGAATCTGCGATGGAATAGCTATGGGTCACATAGGAATGAAGTATAGCTTACCTTCAAGAGAGCTAATTGCAGATAGCTGTGAGTCACTTATACTGGCTCATGCTTTTGATGCAGTGGTAATGGTTCCTAACTGCGATAAAATCGTACCTGGAATGGTCATGGCAGCAGTTAGACTTAATATACCGACAGTTGTAGTATCAGGTGGCCCTATGATGGCAGGTCTTGTTAATGGAGAAGAAACAAGTTTATCTAAGATGTTTGAAGCAGTTGGTGCTAGAAAAGCAGATATGATAACTGACGAAGAACTAGATGAATACGAACAAAACGTATGCCCAGGTTGCGGATCATGTTCAGGCATGTACACTGCTAACAGCATGAACTGCCTATGCGAAGCAATCGGTATTGCGCTTCCAGGTAACGGAACGATACCAGCTGTTGAAAGCGGAAGAATTCAACTTGCTAAAAGAGCTGGGCAGGCAATAATGAATCTATATGAAAAAAATATATGCGCTAGAGATATAATTAATGAAAAATCTGTAGCAAATGCAATAGCTTGTGATATGGCGCTGGGTTGTTCGACAAACAGCGTACTACATCTTTTAGCCATAGCATATGAGGCTGGAGTTCCGGTTGATCTTAGCTTGTTTAATGAGATTAGCGCAAAGACTCCTAATCTTTGCCATCTGGCGCCTGCAGGAAACACGCATATGCATGATTTAAACAATGCAGGAGGCGTAGGTGCAGTTATGAAAGAGCTTGCTAAAAAAGAGTTAATTGATGAAAGCTTAATCACAGCTACCGGAAAGTCTGTAGGCGAAAATATAAAAAATAAGCGAATCAAGAATGAAAATTCGATTAGACCTATTGAAAATCCATATAGCAAAAACGGAGGACTTCAGATTCTTTGGGGCAATGTGGCGACTGAAGGCGCAGTGGTGAAAAGAAGCGCTGTCGCTCCTGAGATGATGAAAACCCAGTGTAAAGCCAGAGTATTTGATAGCGAAGAAGCTGCGATAGACGAAATATATCGAGGCGGAATAGTGCCAGGGGACATTGTAGTAATTAGATACGAAGGCCCGAAAGGCGGCCCTGGAATGAGGGAGATGTTAAATCCTACCAGCGCGCTAGCAGGCATGAAGCTAGATAAATCAGTAGCACTACTAACTGACGGAAGATTTAGCGGAGCTAGCAGAGGAGCTTCTATTGGGCATGCTTGCCCAGAAGCAGCAGCAGGCGGTGTTATTGGTCTTTTAGAGGATGGAGATATAATCGAAATAGATATTGAGAAGGCATATATTAACGCCAAGGTAACTGATGAAGAATTCGAAAAGAGAAGACATAATCATGTTTCCCCAAAACCAAAGATCCAAGGAGGGTGGCTTAATAGATACTCTCGATACGTAGCCGCATCTAGTAAAGGCGCTGTTATGGAATAGACTTGATAAACGTGTATAGATTAAAAAATATACGCGTTTTATATTTCTCGGAATACTTTAACGATTTACTTGACTAAAGCGTCTAAAAATATTATACTATCAACGATAATGTTAATATAGGAGAGTGGAATGAATAGCATATACAATAAATTATCAAAAGAAGAAGCCTTACCTTTAGTGTTAAGAGAAATCTATGAAAGTAGAGGATATAATAAATACAAGATGGGAGAATTTGTCCCATATGATATATATCTAGATCATAGAAATTTTTTGAGAGAAGAAGGTATAATTACGTTTACAGGAGCTGATGGAAAACTCATGGCACTTAAGCCTGACGTGACTATGAGCGTTGTAAAAAACGTTTCAGACGAAACGGTAACAAAAAAAGTTTTCTATTATGAAAATGTATTTAGGATATCTAACAATCAAAATGAAGAGATAAACCAAATCGGAGTAGAGTTTATAGGTGGTGAAGATTTATATGCATCGGCTGAAGTAATTGAATTAGCTTGCAGAAGCCTAGAAGCAATTAGCAGTAAATACATACTTAGTATAAATGATATGGGATTTATGGCAGGGCTTTTAGATGAGCTAAAGCTTAGCGATGAAGCAGAATATGAACTGTCAAATGTTTTAAAGCTTAAAAGTCTTACGGCCCTTAAGAAGTTTTGCGGAAAGTATAGCATAGATGATAAACACTGTGATTATTTGAGAAACATTATCAGACTTGAAGGTCCTTTTGCAGAAGTACTAATAGATGCTAAAAGCTTATGCTTAAATGAAAAAATGGAATTAGCCTTAGATGAGTTAGATGAGCTTTTTAACACTTTAAAAGCGATAAAGCTATCTGATAAGATTAAACTTGACTTATCAATAGTAAATGATCTTGACTACTATAACGGCATAATATTCAAAGGATATATAAATGGAGTGCCTAAAGCTGTATTATCTGGAGGAAGGTACGATAATCTGATGCATAGACTAAATAAAAAGCAAGCTGCAGTAGGCTTTGCTATTTACTTAAGCTACATAGACAGATTATTTAGAAATGAAACCAAGTATAACACTGAAGCGGTTATTTACTATGGAAATTCAGGTACAAAAGATGTCGCAATAGCAGTGAGCAAATTGTCTGAGAAATATAAAAGCGTAAGAGCAGAAAAAATAAATTTAAATCATGTGAAAGCGGAGAAGGAATTTAATCTAGTAAATAAAGTGATAGAGGAGGTGGAGGAGAATGCTTAGTATTGCACTTCCGAAAGGACGTTTAGGAAATAGCGTATATAACCTCTTTGAGGCTATAGGATATGATTGCCCAGAGATAAATGATGAAACTAGAAAACTGGTCTTCATAAATGAAGAAAAAGACATAAAATATCTTTTAGTAAAGCCCTCAGACGTAGCGGTATACGTAGAAAAGGGTGCTGCAGATATTGGAGTAATAGGAAGCGATATACTTTTTGAAGGAAATAGTGATGTGTATGAATTGCTGGATTTAAATCTAGGTAAATGCAAGATGTGTATAGCAGCAGAAAATGGATGGAATGATGACCTTAGTTTACCCTTAAGGGTAGCTAGCAAGTATCCGAATACTGCTTCAAGATACTTCGATTCGATAAGTAGGCGTATAGAGATTATCAAACTAAACGGTAGCATAGAGCTAGCACCGCTACTAGGTATGTCTGATGTAATAGTAGACATAGTCGAAACTGGTGGTACACTTAAAGGTAATGATTTATCAGTTGTAAAAGAAATAGAAAATATAAGCGCAAGGCTGATTGCTAACAAGAGTTCCTATCAGTTTAAAAAGGAAAAAATAGATAAAATAGTTGAAAACATGAATAATATTGTTGAAGAATAGGTGGGGAAATGAGCAGGTTTTTATCAGAAAATTTAATAAATATCAAGCCATATGAGCCAGGCGAGCAGCCGCGTAGTAGCGAAAAATGGATAAAATTAAACACTAATGAAAGTCCTTTTTCTCCATCAAAAAATGTTAAAAACTTAATAAATAACTATGATTATTCAAAACTTAGACTGTATCCTGACCCTAGCTGTTACAGCCTGATTTCAAAGCTTTCAGACGAATTTAAAGTAAATAAAAGTCAAATAATAGTTGGTAATGGATCAGATGAAATCCTAGCATTTTCATTCATGGGATTATGCAAAAATGGAGCAGCTTTTTCGGATTTAACCTACGGATTTTATCCGGTTTTTTCAAATTTATTTAATATAAAAACTAAAATATTTGAGCTAAATAACTCATTTGAAATAGATATAAATGACTATAAAGGCCTAAAGGAAACAATAATAATTGCTAATCCTAATGCACCAACTGGGATTGAACTAAGCGTAAAATGTATAAAAAAATTGCTTGAAAGTGACAAAGATAGACTTGTAATTATAGATGAAGCCTATGTGGATTTTGGAGCCGAGTCATCAATAAAACTTGTAAAAGAGTACGATAATTTGCTTGTTATAGGTACTTTTTCTAAATCGAGAAACTTGGCTGGAGCTAGAATTGGCTATGCAGTAGCAAGCGAAGAAATAATTGCTGATTTAAATGCGATTAAATTTAGCTTTAACCCATACAATTTAAGCAGTCTTAGCATCGATATAGGGGTGGAAGCGCTTTGTGACAAGGAATACTTTAAAAGTTGCATAGAGCAAATAGTATCAAACAGAGAGTATCTTACTAATAAATTAGAAGATTTAGGATTTGAAATAGTAAAGAGCAAAGCCAATTTCATATTCGTAAGACCTTTAGGTATTGCAGGCAAAAAGTATTACGAGAGACTAAAGGAAAAAGGCGTTCTTGTAAGATATTTTGATAAAACCAGAACAAAAGACTATGTGAGAATAACAATAGGAACTATTAAAGATTGCGATATTTTGATAGAAATGACAAAGGAAATATTATCGGAGGTAGGAAGATGAGAAGTTCAGTAATAGAAAGAAAAACAACTGAGACTGATGTATACAGTTCATTAGCCATTGAAGGTAGTGGTAAATATGACATTGATACGAAATGCGGATTTTTAGATCATATGCTTGAGCTTTTTTCGAGGCACGGAAGATTTGATTTAAGCGTCAAGTGTAATGGTGACACATATGTGGATTATCATCACAGCGTAGAAGATATAGGTATTGTTTTGGGCCAATGTTTTTTAGAAGCTCTAGGAGATAAAAAGGGCATTAAAAGATATGGCACAGCTACAGTGCCTATGGATGAAGCCCTTGTTATTACCGCACTTGATATATCAGGAAGATCATATCTTGTATTTAATGCAGATATGCCTACAGAAAAAGTCGGAGATTTTGATACAGAGCTTGTAAAGGAATTCTTTACAGCTTTTGCAAGAGAGTGTAAAGTTACTCTACACATAAACCTTTTATACGGAGAGAACACTCACCATATAATCGAGGGGATATTCAAGAGTTTCGGAAGAGCTATTAAGGAAGCTGTAAGGATAGACGAAAATTCAAAAGGTGAGATACCTTCTACAAAGGGAGTGTTATGATAGGAATAATAGATTATGGAGTAGGAAATCTTTTTAGTTTAAAATCATCTCTTGACTATTTAGGTCTTGAATCTGTTGTGACAAATGAACAAGCTATATTAAGAAAAACTGACAGAATAATTCTGCCAGGAGTAGGAGCATTTAAAGATGCCTACGATAAACTTGATAAAATAGGATTAATACCAGTACTTGGTGAAATAATAAAAGATGGAAAACCCCTTCTTGGAATTTGCCTTGGAATGCAGCTTCTCTTTGATAAGAGTTATGAACATGGAGAATGCAGAGGCTTGGGATATATAAATGGAGACATTATTCCAATGAAACGAGTGGTAGATGAGCAACTGAAAATACCTCACATTGGCTGGAATGAACTTAAAATAGCCGACAAATCTAATCCTTTAATTAAGTATACAAAGGAAGGCGATTTTGTCTATTTTGTACATTCATATATGGGGAGTAATTGTGAATCTAGCCTTGTGGCATATTCTGAGTATGGAGCCAAGGTACCAGCCATTGTATCAAAAGATAATATATATGGATGTCAGTTTCATCCCGAGAAAAGTGGCGAAGTTGGCCTTAAAATATTACGAGCATTTTCAGAGATATAGTTAGGAGAGATTAGCAATGAAAATATTTCCAGCGATAGATTTAAAAGATGGCAAGGTAGTTAGGCTTACGCAAGGAGACTACAATAAAGTCGATGTGTTTGGCCTTAACCCTTTAGACATAGCCTTAAAATTTCAAAAACAAGGAGCTAAGTATCTTCATGTGGTTGACTTAGATGGCGCTAAAGATGGACAGCTTTCCAATTACAATTCAGTGAAAAAGATAGTAGAAAATACTGATTTATTTATTGAAGTTGGAGGTGGAATTAGAAATGCCGATAGAATTGATAAGTACCTTAGTATTGGCGTTAACAGAGTAATTCTAGGGACTGCAGCCGTGAGAGATTTTGCTTTTTTAGAAAAAGCGGTTTCTAAATACGGAGACAAGATAGCACTGGGAGTAGACGCAAAAGATGGATATGTTGCAGTTGAAGGATGGCTTGAAAAAACAGAAATCAATGGATTGGAATTTTGTAAAAGAGCAAGAGATATAGGTATAAAGACAGTGATTTACACAGATATTGAAACTGACGGCGCTATGAATGGTACGAATTTAAATGTATTTTCTGAGCTTAGTAAGATAAAAGGTTTGGATATAATAGCATCTGGTGGCGTTTCTTCCATAGACGAGATTGGAAAGCTAAAAGAAATTGGCGTTAGCGGCGTCATAATTGGAAAAGCTATTTATCTAGGAGCAATAGATTTAAGCGAAGCTATAAAGGAGGCGGCGGAATGATTACAAAAAGAATAATACCTTGCCTTGATGTTAGAAACGGAAGAGTAGTAAAGGGAACTAATTTTAAAGGAGTGTCGGATGTAGAAGACCCGGTAAAACTTGCTAAGCTATATAATCAAGCAGGAGCAGATGAGCTGGTTTTTTATGATATAACTGCCAGCGTTGAGGACAGACCTCTTTTTACAGGAATATTAAAGGAAGTTGCTAAAGAAATTTTTATACCTCTTACAGTTGGAGGTAGCATTAATACATTAGGCGATTTTGACAGAGTGCTTAAGGCAGGAGCCGATAAGGTTAGCGTAAATTCTGGGGCTATTAAAAATCCTGATTTAATAAATGAGGCCGCCGAGAAATATGGCAATCAATGCGTAGTTCTATCAGTTGATGTTGCAAGGGTTAACGGAGAGTATCGTGTTTTCACCAAAGGTGGTAGAGAAGACACAGGCATAAATGCACTAGACTGGATAGTTGAGGGAGAAAAAAGAGGTGCTGGAGAACTGGTTTTAAACAGCATTGATACTGATGGTGTAAAAAAAGGTTTTGATTTAGAAATGCTGCGAGATGTAGCAAAACTTATATCAATACCAATAATTGCATCAGGCGGAGCAGGTAAAATGGAAGATTTCGTGGAACTTTTTAAGATCCAGGGAGTGGATGCAGGTCTTGCTGCTAGTATTTTTCACTATAAGGAAATTGGCGTTAACGAATTAAAAATATACTTAAAAGAGCAAGGAATAAACATGAGGGTTTAGGTGATAATATGTTGGATGTGGATAAAATAAATTTTGATGATAAGGGACTTATACCAGCCATTGTGCAGGACTACTATACCGACGAGGTATTAACCTTAGCATATATGAATAAGGAAAGCCTTGGAATAAGCATAAAAGAAAAAAGAACGTGTTTTTTTTCTAGGTCGAGGCAAGAACTTTGGAGAAAGGGCGAGACTTCGGGAAATACACAAGAGATAGTTTCGATTACAGCAGATTGTGATAAGGATGCTCTAGTTGTAAAAGTTATAAAAAAAGGGCCTGCATGCCACCTTGGTAACGAATCTTGTTTTTCATTTCCCGTTTACGAGGATGAGAGAAACGATAAGTTTGATTTTGAAAATTTATATAGACTTCTTGAGCAGAGAAAAGATGAAATGCCAGAAGGCAGTTATACTACTTATCTATTTGAAAAGGGTAAGGACAAGATTCTTAAAAAAATTGGTGAAGAGTGTACTGAAGTTATAATTGGGGCGATGAAAGAAGATAAGAATGAAACAGTTTATGAAATAGCTGATGTATGTTATCATTTAATGGTACTTATGGTAAATGATGGAATAAGTGTGAAAGATGTAAAGGATGAACTTGCATCTAGACACATAATTGATCATAAAATTAAACAGGAAACTATGAAATAGGGAGTTAAAATGATTAGATCTTCAATGCATAACCATACAGATTTATGTGATGGCAATAATACTCCTGACGAAATGGTAGTTGCTGCAATTGACGCAGGATTTACCGATTTTGGATTCTCGGGCCATAGCATGAATGAAAAATACTTTAATGAATGGGGACTTCATGATGAAGATGCCTATATAAAAGAGATTAACCGCATTAAAGAAAAATATAAAAAACAAATAAACATATACGTCGGTATTGAAAATGACTATTTTGGAAGAACAAAGAATTCAGATAAATTAGACTTTTTAATAACTTCTGTCCATGGATTTGTAAATTCTGATGATACAAAATACTACTCTGTGGATAACGGCGCAGAGGAGTTAATAGCAGGAATTGATAGCGTATACTCTGGAAACGCAATGAGCATGATTAAAGCCTATTACGAGAATCTTTGCAAGGCTGCATTGCTAGATAAACCAGATATCATTGGGCATTTAGATTTACCTATTAAACATAATGAAGGAAACTTTATATTTAATGAAAATTCTGATGAATACCTTAAAATAGCAAAAGATGCTATAAGATATCTTAGCGCGTTTAGCGTGTTTGAAGTAAATACGGGAGGCATGTACAGAGGTTACAGAGAGTTTCCTTATCCTAAAGAAGAGCTTTTATATTACATATTAAAGGAAAGCGGAAAGGTCACAATTTCTGCTGATGCTCATAGTATAAACGGTATAGACTACAAGCTTGATGAGATGGAAGACCTTGTAAAAGACATAGGTTTTAAAGAATTTTATATATATGAAAACGGAGAATTTAAAAGACACCGCCTTTAAATAGTCGGTGTCGGTTTATTTTTTGAATTTTCAACTAATAAATGTTTGATGAACTGCTTTGCAGTCCTTGGGCTTCTGCCGTTTTGTCTTAATGCGTACGCTTCAGCTCCTAAAATTAATTCATCGGTAGGAACGTTTAAATCTATTTCGCGAGCGAGATGTTTGACTATAGAGATGTAGGTATCTTTGCCCGGTTTTAGATATGTCAGGGTTAACCCAAATCTTGATGCTAAGCTCATATTCTCTTGCAATGTATCACTTAGATGCACACTGCTATTTATTCTGTCAGAATGACTTTCATCAATCATGTGCCTTCTATTACTTGTAACATATATAAGTGTGTTATCGCTGTATGAAGAGGACTTGCCTTCTAAAATACCTTTAAGCATGCAGAATCTTTCGTCAGTTGCGCTTACGCTTAAATCATCTATAAATAAGATGAACTTAAGTGGAGTCTCTTCCAATTGCTCTAGGATATCAGGAATATATTTAATCTGATCTGTATCGAGCTCGATTAGTCTTAGCCCTTGCTTAAAGAGGCTATTACATACGGCTTTTACAGTGGAACTTTTACCTGTTCCTGCTGCTCCGTATAAAAGAGCATTGCTTGCATCAACTCCGTTTAAAAAGGCTACCGTATTATCGTGTAGTCTTGAGATGTTTGATTTATACTCATATAACTGATCAAGAGACTGTGGATCAGGGTTATTCACAGGGTATAGTTTTCCTTCTTTTACTCTAAATACGTTATGCTTGGCGTATTCTCCAAATCCCAATTTATTAACATTTTTTATAGTTTTTCTGTAGGATCTGAAAAGATCAATGTTACTAGTATCCCAGTCAGGCAAATTTGTATCGCTAAATTCACTGCCTATAAGATCTCTGCCGTGAGAAGTAGAAAGATTGTTTAGTATAAGCAAATCTCTTTTAAGAGCGTGCTCTATTTCGCTACTAATCTTATGGTCTTTAGCCATACGCCTAATATAGATGTTGTCATCTTCACTAACAAGCTTTAAAACTAAATCACTGATATTGCCGTTTCCTTGATCATACACAACATTTACAAGTGCGCAGTATTTGCTTAATGTTTCCTGCTTAGATTTATCATAAATCGAGCAATCATATAACTCTATGATTGCTTTAAATAAGCAACTGTCATATAAATTTCTAAATATCGTAAGTGAATATAGTTGTTCTATCATTTATTTTACCTTAACGGTCCAATTGTAAACATCATCTAATTGTCCTGTTTGGATACCGTATATAGTATCGTAGAGGTCCTTAGCAATGCCACCTATTTTGTTGTTGTTAATAATCATAACCCTATCTTTGTAATTAAGTTCGCCTACAGGAGAAATGATAGCTGCAGTACCAGTTGCAAACATCTCTTTAAGCTCACCACTTTCATAAGCATTAACCAGTTCATCCATAGAAAGTTTCTTTTCTTTAACGATTACATCATTATCTCTTAAGTAAGTAATTACTGAATCTCTTGTAATGCCAGGTAAGATGGTTCCGTCTAGGGGAGCAGTTATTACCTCATCGCCAATTACAAAGAATGCGTTAGAAGTGCCAACTTCTTCGATATATTTTCTTTCAATACTATCTAGCCAAAGAACTTGTTCATATCCCTTTTCATGAGCAATTTCTTGGGCTTTTAGTGCTGCGGCATAATTACCTGCGCATTTTGCTTCACCAGTTCCGCCTTTAGTTGCTCTTACATAAAAATCTTCAACCCAAAGCTTAGTTGGTTTTAGGCCATCTTTATAATATGAACCCACAGGGCTAAGTATTATTATAAATTTATATGTCTTTGAAGCCCTAACGCCTAAATAAGGCTCAGTAGCTATGATAAAAGGTCTGATATAAAGGGAAGTACCTTGTTTTCCGGGTATCCAATCGGAGTCTACATCTACTAGAGCTTTAATTGCAGCTACGAATAAGTCCTCATCTATTTCAGGTATACATAAACGGTTGTTGGTGTTGTTAGTTCTCTTAGCATTCATATCAGGTCTAAATAGAAGCACATCACCGTGTACAGATTTATATGATTTTAATCCTTCAAACATTTCTTGTCCGTAGTGAAGATTGCTTGATGCTGGATCTAATTGCAGCGGTGCGTAGGGAACTATTCTTCCGTCATACCAGCCTTTTCCTTCTTCATATTCCATTATGAACATATGATCTGTGAATTCAACACCAAATTGTAAATCGGCATCGTTTGGTTTTTGTTTTAAATTTTTAGTTCCTTCAAATTTGAAATTGTATTTCATTCTTTTACCCCATATCCGTATAAAACATTTTTATACAATAAATAATATACTATAAATTGTGCAAAGTCAACAAATTAAAGAAAAATAAATTGTTTTAATAAACAAAACATGAAGTTTCCTTCATAATTACTATTAGAGTATATTTTTTATAAATTTAGTAGTATAATATTGCTGTGAGCTAATAAAGTAATTTTAATAAGAGGTAAATGTAGATGATAAAAAAGAAGACTCCTAACGTTGATTTAAATGATTATACTTTGCCTGACGGAACTATGCTAGACGAGCAGGTAAGAAAAGAAATTGACGAAATTAGGCCGATTTACCAAGCGGCTTTGAGAGAAGTTATTACTAAAATTGAAATTTTAGATGATGATTTGCAAAGAAAAAACTATTACGTACCTATACACTACATGGAAAGCAGAATTAAATCTGTAGCTAGCACTATTGAAAAAGCAGAAAGATATGGTATATTAGATCCAATAAGCAACATAGACAAAGTTAAAGACCAGATTAAAGATATAGCAGGAGTTAGGGTTGTATGCAAATATATAGATAACCTTTATTATTTTTCTGAATATTTAATAAAGCAAGATAATGTTGAGTTAGTATGCATCAAGGATTACTGTAAAACACCCAAAAAGAGTGGATATAGAAGTCTGCATGTTGTAATCAAAGTTCCCATTTATTATTTAGATAGAACTTTATATGTGCCAGTTGAAATCCAGTTTAGGACGATTGCTATGGATACATGGGCTAGCTTAGAACATGAACTTAAATATAAAAATAAAGGTCAAGTTTCAGAGGAAATGCATGAGAGGCTGATAGACTGTGCAAACAAACTATTAGAAATAGATGTGCAGATGGAAGAGATAAGAAAGACCATAATAAAAGAATAAACCTTGAGTGGATAAGCGTGATGTTTATCCACTTTTTAAGTGTTAAAGACAGTATATTTTACTCTTTAAATAATAAGGCTATTTCTGAGAAGCTAAATCAAGTTTTTTCTTGATGCGATTAAAGGGATAAGTTATCATACTATATATACTATCCATAAAGAAATTGAATGCCCTAGACACAGGTTCTGCTGACAGTGCCCAAGTTGTTATGAATGCAAGAACTAAAGGAATAATCATTGCATATATTCCTCCGCCAAAGTCAGTGTCTATTTTAACTAATATGTGCCTTAGGCTTAAGTGAAGTGCATATACTGACATGGAATTTAAACCTGCTTTCGTATACCAGGTTTCTTTGTCCGGAACTATTATTATAAAAACAATAATCCATATCACGGCAATTGCCAAAAGTCCAGCTCTAATGAGGGCACCTTCTAAGGGACCAAATCCCACGTGGGCGTATGGCATTTTAAAGTACCATGTAGACATAGGTAAAACCTTGTTATATGCCATGAGAAAGGAATATGTTACTAGTAATATAAGGCCTAACCATCCAATCCACTTGGGAATATTTCTAATTTTTTCTATATGATCTGCAGTGCATAAATATCCCAAAATGAAGAAAGGTAAAAATCCAAAAGCCCTGCCTAATGCTAATGTGCTATCTAATTGAGGAACGAACCCAGCGACAATAGATACAACAAAAGTTATAGGTAGGAGGAATTTACCAAGTCTCACCAAATCTTTTAATAAGAAGCGGTAGAAGAACAGAACTATCATAAACCATAGAGCCAAAGAAGGTAGCATAAAATCTAAGTTTGCATTTCCATAAATCAAATATCTGACAACATACATAACTATTGACAAGAGAAGGTAAGGGTACAAAAAGGTTCTAAAGGATTTTTTTCTGCTCTTATCTACATTTTTAGAAAAATACCCCGAGGCAAAAATAAAAATAATCATGTCGCAAGAGATCATGGTCAAGTAAGTTGCCCCACCTAAACTGTCAGTTGAAAACCCATTAGCTGCATGAAGATAATGGGTACAAACAACAACCCAAATCATAATTGCTTTTAAGTTGTCAATCAGATAGTTCCGCTCTTTTAATTTTTCTAATTTCGGCTCAGGAGTTATTAAAGTTTCTATTTCCGTTTTATTTCCTGAAATTGTTCTAGGATCTTTTTCAATTTTACTTACCAACTTTTTTCATTCTCCGTTTCGTTTCACTCTATCGAGGAATCATTTTATTATATATTTACAACCAGAATATACCACAAATCCGAATCTTTTGCACAACATTATTTATGATTATCAAATTTTTAATATTACCATCTTTCAAAATCAACAAGGGAAAAATTATACTGGCATTAGTTTATGCGTTATTCATAGTCTGGCCTTGCTAAAAAGGACGCTTTAAAAACTGGTTATCAATCATAAAGTTTATCCACTTTTAGGTATTAAATACTTGACTTTTAAGTTTAATAATATAAACTAATAGATGTTAATAAAATAGCAGACAAATGGTCAATTTAAGGGGCTTAGACATAATATTAAGGAGATTAAGAATGAAAAAAAATCTGGCAAAAACATATGATCCTAAGGATTTTGAAGATAGGATTTATGAGAAGTGGGAGAGCAAGGGTGCATTCAAAGCTGTTCGAGATGATAGCAAAGAATCCTTTACTATTGTGATGCCACCTCCAAATATAACGGGTCAATTGCATATGGGGCATGCACTTGATCAAACTCTTCAAGATGTACTTACAAGATGGAAGAGAATGGACGGTTATTCAGCATTGTGGCTACCTGGCACAGACCATGCTAGTATAGCTACTGAGGTAAAAGTTGTAAATAAATTAAGAGAACAAGGCATAGAAAAAGAAGATATCGGAAGAGATGAATTCTTAAAACATGCTTGGGAATGGAAAAAAGAATACGGCGGCAGAATAACTGAGCAGTGCAGAAAGCTAGGAGATTCATGTGATTGGGAAAGAGAAAGATTCACGATGGACGAGGGCTGCAGCAAAGCTGTAAAAGAAATGTTTGTAAGGTTGTATGAAAAGGGATATATATATAAAGGAAATAGACTTATAAATTGGTGCCCTGATTGTGGGACATCTCTTTCTGAAGCTGAAGTAGAGCACACAGATAAAAATGGTAAATACTGGTATTTTAGGTATCCTGGTGCAGATGGAAGTGAAGGTATCGTAGTTGCGACATCAAGACCAGAAACCATGTTTGGTGACATTGCAATAGCTGTTCATCCTAGCGATAAAAGATATAAAGATATGATTGGTAAAAACGTCATTTTGCCACTTGTAAATAAAGAAATTCCAGTGATTTCAGATATATACCCAGACCCTGAAAAGGGAACGGGAGCTGTTAAAATTACGCCAGCTCATGACCCTAATGATTTTGAAGTAGGAGAAAGAAATAATCTTGAAACTATATGCTGTATTAATTACGATGCAACTATGAATGAAGCTGCTGGTAAATACGCCGGTATGGATAGATTTGAATGCCGTAAAGCTTGGGTAAAAGATCTAGATGAAGCTGGTTATTTAGTAAAAACGGAAGAAAAAGTTATTCCTATAGGTGAATGCTACAGATGTAATACCGCAATAGAGCCTATGCTTTCAGATCAATGGTTTGTTAAAATGGAAGAACTTGCAAAACCTGCAATAGAAGCAGCGAAATCAGGTGCTTTAAAGCATGTACCTGAAAGATTTGAAAAGATATATTTAAACTGGCTAAATGAAATAAAAGATTGGTGCATATCAAGGCAGCTTTGGTGGGGACACAGAATTCCAGCCTATTACTGCGAGGAATGTGGCGAAATTGTCGTATCAATTGATGAGCCAAGCGTTTGCCCTAGTTGCGGATGCAGTAAACTTAAACAAGATGAAGATGTACTTGATACTTGGTTTAGTTCAGCATTATGGCCATTTTCAACTTTAGGTTGGCCAGAGAAAACTGAAGATTTAGATTACTTCTTCCCAACAGATGTATTAGTTACAGGATACGACATAATATTTTTCTGGGTCGTTAGAATGGTATTTTCCTCATACGAAACAATGGGGGAATCACCCTTTAAACACGTTTACGTTCATGGACTTGTAAGAGATGAGCAAGGAAGAAAAATGAGTAAGTCTCTAGGTAATGGAATAGATCCACTGGAAATAATTGACAGCGTTGGTGCAGATGCACTTAGATTTATGCTTATTATAGGAACTAGCCCAGGTAATGATATGAGATTCATTGAAAGTAAACTTGACTCTTCTAGAAACTTTGCGAACAAACTATGGAATGCTTCTAGGTTTGTAATAATGAACTTGCAAGATGAAGAGGGTAAGTTCCTATCTATGAATAAGGGAGAACTTAAAAATGAAGACAAGTGGATTCTTTCTAGGGTTAATGAATCCGTTTCTTATGTAGACAAGTCACTTGAAAGATATGATTTAGCACTGGCAGGACAAAAGGTTTATGACTTGACTTGGAACGAATACTGTGACTGGTATATCGAAATCGTAAAGGGCAGATTATATGGGGAAGATGAAGAGGATAAGGCTGTTGCAAGGTATGTCTTAGTTACAGTACTTAAGGATATATTAAAACTACTTCACCCGTTTATGCCATTTATAACTGAAGAAATATGGAGCTACCTACCAGTAGGTGAGTGCAATGAAGATAACAAAGATAATCTATTAATTAAGCAAAGTTGGCCTAAAGTTGATGAAAAATTTGATTATGATAGAGAAGTTCAAATATTAGACACAGCGATGGAAATAATTCGTGCTGTAAGAAACATTAGAGCTGAAGCTGATGCAGCTCCTGGTATGAAATTAAGATGCGTAATTTATAGTGATAAGAAAAAAGATACTGTGATATCAGGAGAAAGATACATAAAGCAAATAGCTAATATAACTGATATTACATTTATTAATTCTAATGATGAGGCGCCAGAAGAAGCAATGTCTGCAGTAGTTAGTGGTGCAGAGATATATATACCGTTAGATGATTTGGTTGATTATGCAGCCGAGCTTGACAGACTTAAAAAGGAAAAAGAAAAGCTAGAAAATGAAGTGGATAGGGTAGTGAAAAAATTAGCTAATCAAGGCTTCATCTCTAAAGCACCTAAAAATGTAATAGAAGAAGAGGAAAACAAAAAAGTTAAGTATGAAGATATGCTAGTTAAGGTCGATGAAAGACTTGAAATTGTTAGTAAAAAGGTGAGAACTTAAATGGAAAGCGAAATAAACGGTATTTTAAACAAAATACATAAATTTTGTACTTTTGGTAGCGTACTTGGACTTTCTAGAATGGAAGAGCTTTGTGAAAAACTTTCTCATCCTGAAGAGAATTTGAATGTGATTCACGTGGCAGGCACAAACGGAAAAGGATCAGTATGCAGGTACATATATGAAGTTTTAAGAACATCAGGCTACTTGGTAGGCTTATATACTTCTCCCTTTATCACCGTGTTTAATGAGAGAATAGAGATTAACGGAAGCTATATAGACGATGAAGATTTAATCTACTACTCTGAGCTGGTTTTAAATGTAGCTAAAGAAATGAAAGAACCGCCTACTGAGTTTGAGTTAATTACAGCAATAGGGCTAAAGTATTTTAGTGATAAAAAATTAGATTATGTGATTCTAGAAGTTGGCCTTGGAGGCCGTGGAGATTCTACGAACATAGTAAAAACTCCTTTAATATCCGTTATTTCTTCTATAGGATTAGATCATACGGATAGACTAGGTAATAGTTTAGCTGAAATTGCGTGGGAAAAAGCTGGGATTATAAAAAACAATGTTCCAGTTATATCTGCAGTTATACCAGAAAAAGCTAAAGAAGTAATTTCTAGAACAGCAATGATGAAATCAGCAGAATTTATTGATACTTCGGAATTAGAATATGAAATTCTAAATGAAGATATTTATAGAAGCGAGTATAAGGCAGATGGCCTTAACTTAACAATTACAATGGGGGGGAAGCATCAAATAACAAATTCATTAACAGCATACGAAACCTTAAAGAAGCTAAGAAACATGGGTAAACTTTCAGTAACTGATGATGATATAATAAAGGGCTTTAAAAAAGCAAGGCAACCTGGTAGATTTGAGGTATTCAATAAAGATCCATATGTGATAATTGACGGAGCACATAATATCGATGGTGTTGTGGCTTTATCTAGTACCTTAAGAACGAATTTCAAAGATTCAAAGATACTTTTAGTTGTTGGTATTTTAAAGGATAAAGCATATAATAATATGGCGAAAGAGCTTGTAAAAATAACAGATGAATTTATAGTAACAGAGCCAGATAATTTGAGAAAGCTAAGCGCGATAAGGTTGTCTGAGGCTTTGGAAAGTAATGGGGCAAAGTGCCTTATAGAACCGATACTAAAAGAGGCATATGATAGAGCAATGGAGATTAAAAACGATTACGATGTTATAGTCTTTGCTGGTTCGTTATATTTAGTAAGTGAAGTACGCAGTTATTTAGTAGATTAAGGAGTGAATGGTATGTTTGACAAGTTTAATAATGATGACAGTAGCTACAATGTTGAAAATTTTGAATTAATAAAAAAGACGGCACCTGAAGTTGGAGAAATGATTGAAAAAGAGTACAATAGGCAGCGCAATAATATCGAGCTTATTGCTTCTGAAAATTATTGCTCTGAAGCTGTTCTAGCTGCAAATGGAAGCTGCTTATGTTGGAAGTATGCAGAAGGTTATCCCTATGAAAGAACTTCTGGAAACAAAGGAAGGTATTATGGTGGTACTGAATTTGTAGATGAAATGGAGGAATACTGTTGCGATAAATGGAGAGAAGTATTTAATACAGATTACCATGTAAACGTGCAACCCCACAGTGGGTCCCAAGCTAATTTTTCTGCATATAAATCAGTTTTAAAAACTGGCGATAAAGTTTTATCTATGAGCCTTAATAACGGTGGACACCTAACTCACGGTTCAGCTGTTAACTTTAGTGGTGAATTATATGATATGCATTTTTATGATGTGGATGATAATGGCTTTATTGATATGGAAGATGTTAAAAGAAAAGCTGAAGAACTAAAACCTAAGATGATATTAGCAGGAGCAAGCGCTTATTCGAGGAAGATTGATTTTCCTAAGTTCGCTGAAATTGCTAAAAGCGTTGGAGCATATTTTATGGTTGATATGGCCCATATTGCAGGACTTGTTGCTGCAGGTGAACACGTTTCTCCTTTTGGCTATGCTGACTTAATTACTACGACTACACATAAAACGTTGAGAGGACCTCGCGGAGGACTTATCTTTGGTCGACTGGGCCTAGCTAAAAAAATCGACAGTGCTGTTTTCCCTTACGCTCAAGGTGGACCTTTGGAACATGTAATCGCAGGTAAAGCTGTTTGTGCGGTGGAAGCTTTGAAGCCAGAGTTTAAAGAGTACCAACATCAAGTTGTGTTAAATTGCAAAGAATTTTGTAACGAATTCATTAAAATGGGATACAATGTTGTTACAGGTGGTACTGACAATCACCTATTCCTCCTTGATTTATCAGAATATGAATTCACAGGTAGAGATTTACAAAACAGATTGGATGAGGTTGGAATAACTCTTAATAAAAATTCAGTGCCAAATGAAAAGAGATCTCCAATGCAAACAAGTGGTGTTAGAATAGGTACAGCTCCTATGACATCAAGAGGTTATAAAGAAGAAGATTTTGTTAAGGTTGCTCACAATATAGACGAAGTAATCAAAGAATTGGCAAGTAAATAAACATCATGCGGCGTTTTTACGCCGCTTTTTAAAAAAGATTTTACAATTCTTAAAATTTATTGAATGGACAAAATATATAGTGTATAATCATATGTATATAAAAGAAGAGGAGGATGGAACAATGGTGAAGTTATTATTAGGCCATAAGGGCAGCGGGAAAACCAAGAGAATGATCGGATTAGCTAACGAAAGCGTAGAAAATGGAAGAGGAAGCACTATCTTTATAAACAAGAATGCTAGACTAATGTACGATTTAAAATATAAAATTCGAGTTATTTGTATGGAGGATTATGAACACATTACAAATTGTGATGAATATATAGGTTTCCTATATGGAATCATAAGCTCTGATCACGATATAGAAACTATTTATATAGACAGCATATTAAAGCATGCAGATTTCACACTAGGCGATTTACCTGAATTCACAGAAAGACTAAAGCAGATTTCAAAGAACTATGGAATGGAATTTGTTGTGAGCCTAAGCGCATCTAAGGAAGAAATGATAGGCGTTGATTTTGAAGGTTGCGAAATACTTAATTAATTAAAAAAATAGATAGCAAGTAAGAATAATCTTGCTTGCTATTTTTCTACGAGGTAACTGATGAAAATAGAACAAATCAAAGAGCTTTATGATAAGACACCTGGTAAATATATCGGTAAACATAAAGACTATGGCATACTTATTCCTTTTGTTAAAAGACAAGACAAATTGTTTTTGGTCCTTGAAGAAAGAGCTGATGATTTAGTCAGCCAACCAGGAGAAATTTGTTTTCCTGGCGGCAGAATAGAAAATGGTGAAAAGGTAAAAGCAGGTATCTTAAGAGAAACTTGTGAAGAACTTGGAATAAAAGAGAGCGATATAGAATTAATTGTAAAGGGTGACATGCTACATAGATATCTCAATGCTAATATATATTCATATATAGGAATTATTGATGGCAATGTAGACTTTGATAGTATAAGTAACTCTGAAGTTAAGAGAGTTCATCTAATTGAACTATGCGAACTAATGACTGCAAAGGTAGAATTTTATTTTACGAAAATTGGCCCCTTTAATATTGAGGATTTTCCCTATGCGAAAATAGGCCATACCCATTATGATCAATGGATGTATAGAGATTGGGACGTACCAATAATAAAGTGCAAGGACATCGTAATATGGGGATTAACTGCAAAATTTATACTTGAACTTTTGAAACGAATTAATGAGTAACCGTTCGTATATTTAAGAATAAAGCAAAATAAAGTGATTCTGACTGTACAAAACGTGATTTTTGTTTTATAATGGATACAGTTAAAATATCTAGGAGGTATGAGATGAAAAAAGTATTAGTATTATTATTAGCTCTAAGTATGGTTCTTTGTTTCTTTGGTTGTGGTAGCAACGACGACGGTGAAGAAGCAGCAACAGATACTTTTGAAGTGGCAATGGTTACTGACACCGGAACTATCGATGACAAGTCATTTAACCAGGGAACTTGGGAAGGTGTTAAGGAATTCGCAGAGGATAATGACTTAACTTACAAGTATTATCAGCCAACTGAAGATTCCGCTGATGCAAGAATGGAACAGATTGACTTAGCCGTAACTAATGGCGCAAAAGTTGTTGCAACTCCAGGATTCTTGTTTGAAGACACAATATTTGAAGCACAAGATAAATATCCTGACGTTAAGTTCATATTAATCGATGGTAATCCACATGATGCGGATTACAACTACAGAACAGAAGACAACGCTGTTGGTATACTTTTTGCTGAAGAAGAAGTAGGTTATTTAGCTGGTTATTCTGCAGTTAAAGAAGGTTACACTAAGCTTGGTTTCATGGGTGGAATGGCAGTTCCTCCAGTAGTAAGGTACGGATATGGATATGTTAAGGGTGCAAACGATGCAGCAAAAGAAATGGGCATCGATGTAGAAATGAAATACCACTATACAGGTGGATTCACAGCATCTCCTGACATTCAGACCAAAGCAGCAAGCTGGTATGCAGCTGGCACAGAAGTTATATTTTCTTGTGGAGGAGGTATCTTCGACTCAATCAGTGCAGCAGCAGAATCAAGCGAAGCTGACGTAATTGGTGTTGACGTAGACCAAAGCTCACAATCAGATACTGTAATTACTTCAGCAATGAAGGGTTTAAAAGTAGCTGTTGTTAAGGCTTTAGAAGCATACAAAAATGACGAGTTCCCAGGTGGAGAAGCATGGGTACTAGGAGCTAAAGAAGATGGTATAGCTCTAGCAATGGAAACATCACAATTCGAAGTGTTTACACAGGAAGACTATGATGCTTTATATGAAGAATTAATTTCAGGTGACATTAAAATTCCAGTTGACACAGATGTAGAATCTGCAAAAGATATTGATGTAACTAATGTAACGGTAGAAATAGTTGAGTAACGACTTATAAATAATACTTAGCGATTATTTAGACAGAATATAAACCCCTAAAAGCGATAAGTTTTTAGGGGTTTTACTGTGTGAAAAAAGGAGATAGAATTAACCTTAACAAAAATAATCAGGCTTAAGTTAGAATATATGGTTATTTGCCATACATTCTAACTTAAAACCTAGCAATTTTCTGAAGAAATTGTTTAATTCCATAAAACTATTTAAATAATGTCTGAATTGGGGTATAATTATAAAAGTGATAATTGAGAGGTAGGAGCCTATGGAATATGTAATAGAAATGCTCAATATTAGAAAAGAGTTTCCTGGCATTGTAGCTAACGATGATGTTAGCGTGCGATTAATAAAAGGCGAAATACACGCACTTCTTGGTGAAAATGGCGCAGGAAAGTCAACACTTATGAGTGTTCTTTTTGGTATGTATCGTCCTGAAAAAGGTATAATTAAAAAGAACGGAATAGAAATAAACATAAAGGATCCAAACGAAGCTAATAGGCAAGGAATCGGTATGGTGCACCAGCACTTTAAACTAGTGGAAAACTTTACGGCATTGCAAAATATAATCTTGGGTGTAGAAGATACTAAAAATGGTGTTCTTCTTATGGACGATGCACGAACAAAGGTTGTAGAGCTATCTGAAAAATATGGACTTATGATAAAACCAGATGAGCTTATAGAAAACATGACAGTAGGAATGCAGCAGCGTGTAGAAATTCTAAAGATGCTCTATAGGGAAAATGAAATTTTAATATTTGATGAACCAACAGCGGTACTTACTCCGCAAGAAATAGATGAATTGATGTCAATTATGAGAAAACTTGTGAAAGAAGATAAATCAATTATATTTATCACGCACAAGCTTAACGAGATTAAAGAAGTTGCGGACAGATGTACAGTTCTTAGAAAAGGCAAAGGAATAGGAACTGTAGATGTTGAAACTACTACCAAAGAGGAAATGTCAGAAATGATGGTAGGGCGTAAGATTGATCTTAAAATAGATAAGGCTCTTACAAAACCAGGAAAGATTATTTTCGAAGTTGAAAATCTTTCAGTAATAAGCAAGTGGTCAAAGAAAAAAGTAGTCAATAATGTTTCACTAAAGGTTAGGCAAGGTGAAATTGTGTGCATAGCAGGAATTGACGGTAACGGTCAGTCTGATCTAGTGTATGCGCTTACAGGAATAGGACCACATCTTGGTGGTAAGATTACACTTAATGGTGAAGATATAACTGACAGCAGCATTAGGCATAGAAATAAAGCAGGAATGGCGCATATCCCAGAGGATAGGCATAAGTATGGATTGATACTTGACTATAAGTTATCAAAAAATCTTGTTCTTAAGAAGTATTTTGAGGAAGGCTTTCAAAAGAACAAGGTCATAAACTATTCTAATGTCAAAGAATACTCGGACAAGCTTATAGAAAAGTATGATGTACGTACAGGGCAAGGTAGCAATACGTTAACTAGAAGTATGTCTGGAGGAAACCAGCAAAAGGCTATATTGGCAAGAGAAATAGAGGAAAACCCTGAAATTTTAATAGCTGTTCAGCCTACAAGAGGACTCGATGTGGGTGCTATAGAATACATTCACAAGCAACTTGTAAAACAAAGAGATGCTGGTAGAGCAATACTTCTTATTTCCTTAGAACTAGACGAAGTAATGAACCTAAGCGATAAAATATTAGTAATTTACGAAGGCGAGATTGTAGCAGCTTTAAATCCTGAAGAAACTAATATTAAAGAACTTGGCTTATACATGGCAGGGTCTAAGAGAAGTGAGGTGGTATCATGAATTTAATAAAAAATGTTACCGCAAAAGAAGGATATCATAAAATAATGGGCTCAGTTAGTGCAATAATAATAGGACTTATTTTTGGATTCCTTGTACTACTTTTAGCAAATTCTTCAAATGCTTTTGAAGGTTTTATAACAATTGTTGCTGGAGGATTTACAGGCGGAGGTAGAGGCGTAGGCCAGGTATTATATTTTGCAACTCCTTTAATACTAACGGGACTTAGCGTAGGCGTTGCTTTTAAAACAGGAATGTTTAATATAGGTGCCCCAGGTCAATTCGTAATGGGAGCAGTATCTGCCGTATATGTAGGAGTACATGTTACTTTTTTACCAGCACCATTTCATTGGATTATAGCTCTACTTGCAGCTGCAATAGTAGGTGGTATATGGGGATTTATTCCGGGAATGCTAAAGGCGTTTTTCAATGTACATGAAGTAATAGCAACAATAATGATGAACTATATCGGAATGTATTTATGTAATTTTATAGTAAAGAAAACTGTTTATAACAGTTTGAAGAATATTTCACTAGATGTGAAGTCCTCTGCTGTAATTCCAAAAGCAGGTCTTGATAAAATATTTGTAACTTTGCATGGTAACTATTCAGATGTATCGACGGTAAACGGCGGAATCTTAATTGCTTTTGGGATCGCGATATTTATATATTTTATAATGGAAAAAACTACACTTGGATATGAATTAAAAGCAGTTGGATTTAATAAAAATGCAAGTAAATATGCAGGAATTAATGAGAAAAGAAATATAATATTAGCAATGACAATTGCAGGAGCCTTAGCAGGGCTTGGCGGAGGACTATTATTCTTATCTGGTCCTAGCGGAAGACATTTGGCAGTAGTAGATGTATTGGCTATGGAAGGATTTAATGGTATATCGGTAGCACTGCTTGGCTTATCAAATCCAATTGGTATAATATTTTCTGCTATATTTATTTCTTATTTAGCACAAAGTGGTACTTACCTTCAGACACTTAACTACATGCCTGAGGTTGTAGATATAATCATTGCAGTAATTATTTACTTCAGTGCTTTTGCATTAGTAATTAGACAAGTTTTACCTAAACTAAGGAAAAAGTTTTATGAGCGAAAATCACAGCTACCTACTGCGAGTGAAGAAAAAGAAAGTAATGGAGGTGAAAAATAATGTCAATATTTTATTTAATAGTACAGCAGACTATGTTTTTCACAATTCCACTCTTGGTAGTTGCTCTTGGAGGTATGTTTACTGAACGTGGAGGAGTTACTAATATCGCATTGGATGGTACCATGATTATAGGCGCTTTTGCAGGTATACTTTTCATAAATCAAACACAAGACACCATGTCAGGTACAACGCAGCTATTACTAGCAATGTTGGTAGCAGTAGGAATAGGCATAATATTTTCTCTATTTTTAGCTTTTTCTGCTATTAATATGAAGGCTGATCAGATAATAGGTGGTACAGCGCTTAACTTGTTTGCTCCAGCCTTTGCAATATTTGCGGCAAGAACCATTCAAACAAACGGCGTTCAGCAGATTCAATTTAATAACACTTTTAGAATCAGCAAAGTACCAGTACTTGGTGACATACCTTTTATCGGGGATATGTTCTTTAAGTCTTGTTATATTACAACTTATATAGGAATACTAATACTTTTGGTGGCTACCTTTGTGCTTTATAAAACTAAATTTGGATTAAGACTAAGATCCTGCGGTGAGCATCCACAGGCAGCAGATTCTGTAGGTATTAATGTTTATAGGATGAGATACTCAGGTGTTATGATTTCAGGCGCATTAGGCGGCCTTGGGGGATTAATATTTGTTATTCCGACATCCACTAGTTTTAACGCAGATGTTGCTGGATATGGATTTTTAGCATTAGCTGTAATGATTTGTGGACAGTGGAAGCCGATGAGGATATTTATAGTATCAATATTCTTTGGGAGCATGAAAGCTTTAGCAGCGTCTTATTCTGCAGTACCATTTTTAGCAAATGCACCGATCACTAGTGATTTTTATAAGATGGTGCCTTTTATAGCAACGCTTATTGTAATGGCATTTACATCTAAGAACTCAAGAGCACCTAAAGCAGTTGCTCAACCTTATGATAAAGGAAGCAGATAAATGTTTTTACCTATATCCAAAAAAGACATGGATGAGAGAGGCTGGGATCAGCTTGATTTTGTAATAGTAACAGGGGATGCTTACGTAGACCACCATTCTTATGGAACTGCCATATTAGGAAGACTACTAGAGCGATATGGATATAAGGTGGGCATACTTGCTGAGCCTGATTATAATTCGGCTGAAGATTTTAAAAGGTTTGGAAAGCCTAGATTAGGATTTCTAATAAATAGCGGAATAGTTGACTCAATGGTTAATAATTATTCCGTCTTTAAACGTAGAAGAAGAGTAGATGAATATGCGCCCGGTGGAGTTTTTGGAAGAAGACCTGATCGGGCTGTTATAGTGTATAGTAACAGAGCAAGAGAGGCATATAAAGATGTACCAATAATAATTGGGGGCATAGAAGCTAGTTTAAGAAGGTTTGCTCACTATGATTATTGGGATGATAAAATTAGGCGATCAATACTCCTTGATTCAAGGGCGGACCTTCTTATATACGGTATGGGTGAGCGCGCTTTAATAGAACTTGCAGAAGCGCTTGATTCTGGAATTGAAATAAAAGACGTTACATGGATTAAGGGAACATGCTTTACAGGCAAGGACTTAACATCTGTGTACGATGAAGTTTTATTGCCCGATTACGACAAGATAACAAAGGATAAAAAGGAATATTGCAAAAGCTTTATGCTTCAGTACAAGAATAATGATTGTATGAACGGAGAAATACTAGTAGAAAAATACACTGAAAGTCAGTATGTGATTCAAAATATACCACAGAGTCCTTTAAATGGTCAGGAGCTAGATGATGTATACGAATTACCTTATGAAGATGAGTATCATCCTGTTTATGAAAAAGATGGCGGGATACCAGGCTTCAGAGAGGTAAAATTTAGCATCGTTTCTTCAAGAGGCTGTTTTGGAGGGTGTGCATTTTGCGCAATAACATACCATCAAGGTAGAGAGGTAAGAGGAAGAAGTAAAGAATCCATCGTAAGAGAAGCTGAAAAACTTATAAAGAAATATGATTTTAAAGGATATATCCACGATGTAGGAGGACCTACAGCAAACTTTAGACTTCCTGCATGTGAAAAACAGCTAACTGAAGGGGTTTGTAAAAATAAGGACTGTTTATACCCTAAGCCTTGTGGGAACCTTAATATAGATCATAAGGAGTATTTAGACATACTTAAAGCTGTTAGAAACATTGATGGCATCAAAAAAATCTTTATACGCTCTGGAATTCGTTATGATTATTTAATGGCAGATAAAAACCATAATGAGTTCATGGAGGAGCTTTGCGAGTATCATGTTAGCGGTACGCTAAAAGTAGCACCAGAGCATATATCAGATAGCGTCCTTAAATATATGAGGAAACCTTCAAAAGATGTATTTATCAAGTTCGTACGGGAATATTTTAAGACTAATGAGAAGTTGGGAAAAGAACAGTATTTAATTCCATATTTAATATCATCACATCCAGGATCGACTATAAATGATTCGATAGAACTTGCGATTTTTCTAAAAGAATGGGGTTTTATTCCAGATCAGGTTCAGGATTTTTATCCAACACCTGGAACGTACGCGACCTGCATGTATTATACTGAAATAGACCCGTTTACCATGGACGATGTATATGTTGCTAAGACATTAGACGAAAAGAAGAGGCAAAGAGCTCTTCTTCATTTTAATAAACCTGTTAACAAGGAGTCAGTTATAAGTACTTTGCAAAAGAATGGTAGAGAAGATTTAATAGACTACTTTTATCCGAAAGGTAAAAACAATGGGAGTAATAGAAGAACTAAAAAGAGGAGTAGATAACGGCCAAGTAAAATGGGGTAGAGAGCTTAAGAGTGAATTTTATTGCACGGAATTCCACACTAAAAAGGAAACTGTAAATGCTATAACTTTTGGTGATAATCTAGAGTACATGAAATGGTTATTAGAAAAGGGCTACGGAGGTAAAATCGATTTAATATATATTGATCCTCCGTTTTTTACTAAATCAAAATACGATGCTACAATTAAATTTACTGATGATGATGGAAAAAAGAAATCAATTAAGCATTTAGCTTATGCCGATGTTTACGATGGAGAGCTTTCTGTATATGCAGAAAATATAACTGCAAGACTACTAGCAATGAAAGAGCTGCTTTCTGATAAAGGTCTTATATGGGTGCACTTAGATTGGCATTCATCCCACTACGTCAAAGTACTGCTAGATGAAGTATTTGGAAGCAAGAGGTTTGAAAACGAAGTTATTTGGACATATAAATCAGGAGGCACAGG
>LFRM01240476.1_pt2 | contig 34749 bp, 32 predicted proteins | sample 618341 | NCBI WGS metagenome assembly LFRM01 (sample SAMN03654438, study PRJNA283298) | anaerobic digester metagenome | isolation source: pool of bioreactors CSTR01a, CSTR02a, and CSTR03a thermophilic anaerobic... | place: Denmark: Kgs. Lyngby | collected 2014-05-21 | reverse complement strand
GACATGGATATGGGAATGAGGAATTTAGACATGTATCTCGGCCTTGAAGGCCAAGTTGTATATGATACTTATGATGCTTTAAAAGGAATATGTAATACTAAGCAGGCCCTTATTAAGGATGACAACTTTAAAAATGTTCATATAATGGCAGCTTCTCCAATTAACCAGCAAGAAGAGGTTTTAGAAGAAGATGCAGGTAAGTTATTAGAAGAACTTAAAAGCAAGTTCGATTACATAATAATTGACGGCCCGCCTGGAATAGGAAAAAATATTGAATTAGTCTCACCATTTATTGATATTGGAATAGTTGTACTCACACCTGATTACGCAACTATTAGAGATGCTGATAGTGTGGATTCCTTTCTGCTAAGAAGAAGAGTTAAGCATAGGTATTATGTTGTGAATAAAGCTGTTTTAGACCTTGAAAAGAGAGGGCTAGAAGTTAAACTTGATGAAATTGATACTATAATGAAATCAAAACCTTTAGGAGCTATAGCGTATGATGAAAACATACATATATCTACAAATATAGGCGTGCCTATAGTAAGTAAACCTGACGCTTATATTACAAAGAACTTTCTAAAAATAGCTAAGAGGATCATGGAAGTTTAGACGAAATGGGAGTCGGCATTGACTCCTATTTTTTTTCTGAAGTGATCGTTCTAACTCTTGACTATCTTGCCATTTAAAGTTATAATTAAAAAGTATGCATGATTATGTTTAATTAAAATTGTAATTGATATAAATTAATATTTATTTGGATACAATAGAATAATGAAAGGAAGGTAACACTAATGACACCAATGGTATTAACTGTCATTGCTGGTATTATTGCTCTAGTCGTTGGTCTATTAATCGGATATATTGTAAGAAAGAATGTAGGCGAAAAGCTAATAGGAAATGCTGAATTAAAGGCGAAAAACTTAATATTAGACGCAGAAAACAACGCCGAAACGATTAAGAAGGAAAAAATTCTTGAGGCCAAGGAAGAAGCACATAAACAGCGTAATGACATTGAAAAAGAAATAAGAGAAAGACGAAATGAGATTCAAAAATCTGAAAAAAGAATGATTCAGAAAGAAGAAAGTGTTGATAGAAAATTAGAAAATATTGAGAGAAGAGACTCAAACTTAGCAAAGAAAGAAAAGAACATAGATGATAAAAGAAAAGAAGTAGATGGATTTATTGAAAAACAAATATTAGAGCTTGAAAGAATTTCAGGCTACTCTAGAGATGAAGCTAAAGAAATATTGCTTCGTGAACTGGAAAAAGATATTAGACACGATGCATCTATGATGATAAAGGAGATTGAAGCAGAGGCTAAGGACGAAGCTGACAAGAAGGCAAACGAAATAATAATCGGAGCCATCCAAAGATGTGCAGCAGACCACGTAGCAGAATCTACAGTATCTGTAGTTCCTCTTCCTAACGATGAAATGAAGGGAAGAATTATTGGTAGAGAAGGTAGAAACATCAGAGCTATAGAAACACTGACTGGAATTGATTTGATAATAGATGACACTCCTGAAGCAGTAATTCTATCAGGATTTGATCCTGTAAGAAGAGAAATAGCTAGATTAACTTTAGAAAAACTTATTGTAGACGGTAGAATACATCCAGCTAGAATAGAGGAAATGGTACAAAAGGCTACAAAAGATGTTAATGGAATAATCAAAGAAGAGGGTGAGCAGGCTTGTTTCGAAACAGGAGTGCATAACTTACATCCAGAAATGGTTAAACTACTAGGTAGATTAAAGTATAGAACATCTTACGGTCAAAATGTGCTTAAGCATTCCATAGAGGTATCTCACCTTGCAGGGCTTATGGCATCTGAACTTGGACTTGATCCTAGATTGGCTAAGAGAGCAGGCCTACTACATGATATAGGCAAAGCTATTGACCATGAAGTTGAAGGTACTCACGTAGAAATTGGCGTTAACATTTGTAAGAAATACAAAGAGTCTAGCAAAGTTATTAATTCTGTGGCGGCACATCATGGTGATTGTGAGCCAACAACTTTAGAAGCAGTTCTTATTGCAGCAGCTGATGCGCTTTCTGCTGCTAGACCTGGTGCCAGAAGAGAAACTTTGGATTCATACGTAAAAAGACTTGAAAGATTGGAAGAAATAGCTAATACATACAAAGGTGTAGAAAAGTCATATGCTATTCAAGCTGGAAGAGAAATCCGAATTGCAGTAAAACCTGATCAAGTAAAAGAAGATGAAGTAGCTTTATTGGCTAGAGAAATATCAAAAAAGATAGAAGACGAATTGGATTATCCAGGACATATAAAGGTTAATGTAATAAGAGAAACTCGTGCTATCGATTATGCAAAATAAAACGCATCAAACTCCTCAATTTATTTGAGGGGTTTGTTTAGTAGAGGTGTGAATTGTTCAGGAAAACAGAATTACCAGAAATTAACAGTGAATTTAGAAAAAAGTTATTAGTAGTCGCAGTACCAGTGGTAATACAAAACCTAATATCAGTATGTTTAAATTTAATTGACGTGCTTATGATAGGCATAGTCGGAGAAAATGAGCTGGCAGCTGTTGGAGCTGCTACTCAGCTTGTTATGGTTATATTGGTTACTATTTTTGGGTTTTATAGTGGAGCTGCAGTTCACGTAGCTCAATATTTTGGCGTAAGCAATATTGAGGCTATCAGAAAGATTTTAGGAATAAACTATGTATTTGGATTATCTTTTGCAACTGTAGCAGTTTTGGTATGCAACTTATTTCCTGAGCAATTAATAGGATTTTTTACTGATGACCAGTATGTAGTATCAATAGGTGCTGAATATATTAGTATAGTATCGTTCGCCTTTCCTATGATGGCGGTGGCTTTTAATTTAGCATTCAATTCAAGAGCTGTTCAAATACTAAAAGCAGTTACAATAATAAGCATAGTAGCAATATTATCGAATACATTTTTCAATTATTGCTTAATCTATGGTGAGTTTGGATTTCCTCAGTTAGGTGTAAGAGGCGCGGCAATAGCTACACTAGGATCTAGAATAGGAGAAGGATTAGCCTTAATTATATACGTTTATATTTCTAAAGGTCATCCTTTAAGAGCGAAATTTAGTGAGCTATTTAAATTTGATAAAGTAATGGTTAAAAAAGTATTAAAAACAGCATGGCCAGTTCTTGTTAATGAGTCGGGTTGGTCAGTTACTACTGCATTGGTATTTGCTGCATATGGCAGGATAGGTCCTATGGCGCTTGCTGTTATGCAAGTAGTAAATGTAGCTTGTGATTTGTTTATGGCCTTTTTTATGGGACTTGGTAATGCATCTGCAGTAATAATTGGTGCAGCTCTTGGAAGAAAAGAAAAGGAAGTGGCTTTTAGCTACGCTAAAATAGCATTAAGGTATGCATGGATATTAAGTTTCATATCCACTGCATTTATTATACTAATTAGGCCTATAATAGCAGATGTGTATAATTTTAACGAAAGCACTACGAAGATCTTGTTAGCTACGCTTTTAACGTACTCATTTACACTTATATTTAGAGAAATGTCATATATGATTGTTTGTGGTATTTTAAGAGCTGGAGGAGACACACTGTACTGTATGGTGGGAGAAGTAGGAATAAATATATTTATAGAAGTGCCTTTAGCTTTTCTAAGTGTGAGTGTGTTTGGGTTACCGCTTCATATAGCAGTTATAATTGTAGGCTTAGCAGAAATAATCAAGACCATAGTCTTTTATAGAAGATTCTATACAAAGAAATGGCTTAATACGGTAATTTAGTTAGGAGATAAGAATTGATATATTTAGATAATAGCGCGACAACGAGGCAGTATGATGAGGTAACAGATCGTATTGCTAAAGTTAGCAGAGAAGAGTTTGGGAATCCTTCCTCGCTGCATTCCCTAGGTTTAGATGCTGAAAAGCTTGTAAAACGAAGCCGAAAGGACCTTAAAGATAAAACAGGTTTAAAAAAGTTGATATTTACTTCAGGTGGAACAGAAGCTGATAATATGGCAGTTTTTAGCGTAGCCCGAAAATATAGGAGAGCAAACAAAAAATATATAACCACTAAAATTGAACATCCAGCTGTTTTAGAAGCTATGAAAAGGCTTGAAATGGATGGAAACAATGTTATATATATTCCTGTTGATTCTGAAGGTATCGTAAATATAGAAGCTCTTGAGAAAGAAATTGACAAAGACACAGCACTTGTCTCAGTCATGACGGTTAATAACGAAACTGGAGCTATTCAGCCGATAAACGAAATAGGTAAAATAATAAAAGAAAAATCACCAAAAACAATATTTCATACAGACGCCGTTCAGGCTTTTGGAAAAATGAGACTGAAGAATCTAAATGCAGACATGATATCAATAAGTGGACATAAATTTCATGGACCTAAGGGAATAGGGGCTCTTTATTTAAATGATAAATTTAATATACTGCCGTACATTGTAGGTGGTGGTCAGGAAAGCGGTTTAAGATCAGGAACTGAAAATGTGCCTTCTATCTGCGGGATTAGTTTAGCTGCAGACATGTCGTATACAAATTTTGATAAAAAAATGAAAAAGTTAACAAGTCTAAATGAGTATTTATACGAGGGCCTAATGTCTGAATTAACTGATATTAAATTAAATGGACCACAAAATAGATTGCCGTCAGTATTGAATGTATCATTTTTAGGCACTAGAGCAGAGGTACTGATTCATACTGTAGAACAAGATAATATTTACGTTTCTACTGGGTCGGCTTGTTCTGCTAATAAAAATGGAGATAGCGATGTTTTGTCTGCTATGGGATTAAACCATGAGGAGATAGAAGGCGCTATCAGATTTAGTTTTTCGGAGTTTAATAGTATATCTGAAATGGATATAGTGATAGATAGATTCGCTAAGGCAGTTAAGCGTTTCAGAAAATTAGGAAGCTTTAGGTAGGGGGAAAATTTGAACGAACAAAATATTTATATTGTAAGATGTGGGGAAGTTGCTCTAAAAGGTACTAATAAACCATATTTCGAAAGAGTGTTGGTAGAAAGAGTAAAGAAATCTCTAAAAGATATTGAAAATGCAACGGTAAAAAGGCTAGAAGGCTTAATTTATGTAAGAACAGATAAATTAACTCCTGAGATAGATGTAATCAGAAGAGTATCTAAGGTTTTTGGAGTAGCATCCATTAGTCCTGCTATAGAATGCGAGAGTAATCTTGAATCATTATGCAAAGTAGCTGTAGAATACATGAACGAATTTATGGAAGGTAACCGCCCTAAAACTTTTAAGATAAAGTCAAAGAGAGCAGATAAAAATTTTCCAACAAAGTCTCCTGAAATTGCTAAGATAATAGGAGAATGCGTTCTTGAAGGCTGTAAAGATTTAAAGGTGGATGTGCATAACCCAGAATGCGTTCTGTTTGTGGATGTTAGGCACGATAAATCATATATATATCAAGATAAGATAAAAGGCTTCGGTGGACTTCCAGTCGGAACCAATGGAAAGGGATTAGTACTTTTTTCCGGAGGAATAGATAGCCCAGTGGCTGCATTTATGATGGCTAAAAGAGGAATGACAATAGAAGCTGTTCACTACCATTCATATCCGTATACGAGTCAAAGAGCACAAGAAAAAGTCGAAGAACTTGTGAGAATTATATCCCAATACTGTGGAGATGTGAAGCTTCATGTTGTTAATCTTTTACCAATCCAAGAGCAGATTGTAGAAAACTGCCCTGAAGACCAGACTACTTTACTGGTCAGAAGATTTATGATGAGAATAGCTGAAAAAATAGCTAAAGACAATGAATGCATGATGCTAATTACAGGTGAGAACTTAGGCCAAGTTGCAAGTCAAACTGCAGAAGCGTTGGTAGTAACAGATGAAACGGTAAAACTTCCTGTTATGAGACCGTTAATTGGTATGGATAAAATTGATATTATGGATATGGCTCATGAAATTGAAACGTATGAAACTTCAATACTTCCATACGAAGATTGTTGTACAGTGTTTTTACCCAAACACCCATTAACTAGACCTAGATCATTTCAGATGGTTAATTCGGAGTCAAAACTTGATGTAGAAAAACTTGTAAGCGATGCAGTACAAAGTGCAGAAACGGTTCACATCAAAGAATAAGAGTCGCTTTTAAATCATTAAACAATTTGGTAAAATTTATTAAAAAATAAATAACCGAAAATACCTTGTAATATTGTTAAAAATATGTTTAAATAATATAGCATGCGTTAAAAACCCATGCGTATAAGATACGGTCAAATATCCCTTTTTTAAAAAGGGCCGTTATTAATATTTAAGGAGGCATTTACATGAACTTTCAACTAACGAAAGAACAAGAATTCGTGAGACAAATGGTAAGAGAATTCGCCATTAACGAAGTTGAACCATTGGCTGCAGACATCGATCAGGAACATAGATTCCCGACGGAAACTGTAGAAAAAATGGCTAAATACGGGTTATTAGGTGTACCGTTCCCCACAGAGTATGGTGGAGCAGGCGGAGATCAAATTTCTTATGCTATCACAGTAGAAGAATTATCAAGAGTTTGCGGATCAACAGGCGTAATTTGTTCAGCACACACATCTTTATGTTGCGGACCAATTTTCTACTTTGGTAATGAAGAGCAAAAGACAAAGTATCTTCCAAACCTACTAAGTGGTAAACATTTAGGGGCATTCGGTTTAACAGAGCCAGGAGCAGGTACTGATGCAGGTGGACAACAGACAAAGGCAGATTTAGATGGTGAAGAATGGGTACTAAACGGTGCTAAAGTATTCATCACTAACGGTGGATATGCAGACATCTTTATCGTTATGGCAATGACAGACAAAAAAAAGGGCACACATGGTGGAATCAGCTCATTCATCGTAGAAAAAGGTGACCCTGGTTTCTCTATTGGTAAGACAGAAGACAAGATGGGCATTAACGCATCATCAACAACAGAACTAATTTTCCAGGATTGCAGAATTCCAAAAGATAGATTATTAGGAAAAATCGGTTCAGGATTTAAAGCTGCTTTATCAACTCTAGACGGTGGTCGTATTGGTATCGCTGCTCAAGCTTTAGGAATTGCTCAAGGAGCATTCGATGTAACAGTTGAATACATGGGACAAAGAAAACAGTTTGGCAGAAAACTTTCACAGTTCCAGGCTTTAGCTTTTGAAATGGCAGACATGAAGACTAGAATTGAAGCTTCAAGACTTCTAATTTACAAAGCAGCAGACATGAAAGAAAAAAAGATGGATTATGGTGAAACTTCAGCAATGGCTAAACTTTACGCAGCAGAAACAGCAATGTATGTAACTACTAAGTGCGTACAATTCCACGGCGGATATGGCTATACTAAAGATTATCCTGTAGAAAGAATGATGAGAGATGCTAAGATTACTGAAATTTATGAAGGAACTTCAGAAGTTCAGAAATTAGTTATTGCTGCTCATACGTTCAAAAAATAATTAAGGAGGAAATCAGATATGGCATTTAAAATAATAGTTTGTGCAAAACAGGTACCTGACACAAATGAAATTAAAATTAACCCGGAAACCGGAACTCTAATTAGAGATGGTGTACCTAGTATTTTAAACAATGATGATGCTAATGCTTTAGAAGAAGCATTAAGAATCAAAGATAAATATGATGATGTAAAAGTTACTGTAGTCTCCATGGGACCTCCACAGGCAACTGACATGTTATTCGAATGTGTTGCTATGGGAGCAGATGATGCAATTCTTATCAGTGATAGAGCAGTTGGTGGATCAGATACATGGGCTACTTCAAATGCAGTTGTTGCTGGTATTCAAAAGTATGTTAAAGATTATGGTGACTATGACCTTATCTTTGCTGGAAGGCAAGCTATCGATGGAGATACTGCTCAGGTAGGACCTCAAATCGCAGAAAAATTAGACATTCCTCAAGTTACATATGTTCAGGAATTTGAAATGGATGACGCTCGCAAAAACATCACAGTTAAGAGAAAAATGGAAGATGGTTATGAATTGATTAAAATTCAAACTCCTTGCATGCTAACAGCGATTAAAGAATTAAACGAGCCAAGATACATGAATATGAAAGGTATCTTTGCAGAAAATAAAGACATTAAAGTATGGAATGCAGACGACATCAACGTTGACAGAACCTTGGTTGGCTTGAAAGCATCTCCTACAAATGTATTTAGATCATTTACACCAAAGCCAAAAGGCAAAGGTATAACGGTTAAAGGAGATAGTAACAAAGAACTAGCAACTAATTTACTTATCGGTTTAAAAGGTAAGCACATTATATAGGAGGATTAAACATGTCAGAGAAATTTGCAGATTATAAAAATATCTGGGTCTATGCAGAGCAGAGAAATGGCAAGTTGATGAATGTAGCTCTAGAGCTTATCGGCGAAGCTTGCAGACTGGCAGGAGAAATCGGTGAAGATGCAAAAGTATGCACGCTTTTAGTTGGTGATAACATCGATGATCTAGCTCAGGAATGTTTTGATTATGGAAGCAGTAAAGTTTTCATGATTCAAGACCCATTATTAAAAAGATATACTACAGATGGCTATACAAAAGTTGTTGTAGACGCTATCAATGAATACAAACCAAGTATCGTATTGTTTGGTGCTACTCATATAGGAAGGGATTTAGCTCCTAGAGTAGCTGCTAGATTAGATACTGGATTAACTGCTGACTGTACTCACTTAAATATCAGTGTTAAACACTATATTGAGTACGCAGAAGAAAATACTACTTTAAACACAGCAACATTAGATGCTAATGATCCTGATAAAGGTTTAAAGATGACTCGTCCAGCATTTGGTGGTAACTTAATGGCTACTATCGTATGTAAGAACACTAGACCTCAGATGTCTACAGTTCGTCCGGGAGTTATGCAAAAGAGAGAAAAAGTTGAAGGAGCAAAGGGCGAGTTAATTAACGTTGACTATAAACTTTCTGCTGATGACATCCATATTGAAATTCTAGACGTTGTTAAATCAGCTAAAGAATTAGTATCTCTAACTGATGCAGAAATTATCTGTTCAGGCGGAAGAGGTTTAGGCGATGCAGCAGGTTTCGATTTAATCAAAAAGTTTGCTGACAAAGTTGGCGGAGTTGTTGGTTCTTCAAGAGGAGCTGTAGATGCTGGTTGGATAGATCAGTCTCACCAAGTCGGTCAGACAGGCACAACAGTAAAACCTAAGATTTACTTTGCATGTGGTATCTCTGGAGCTATTCAGCATTTAGCTGGTATGCAGACTTCAGATATCATTGTAGGAATCAATAGAGATCCAGATGCACCTATCTTTGAGGTAGCTGACTATGGTATCGTAGGAGACTTGTACAAAGTTCTTCCTGAGATTATCGCTAGTTGGGATGATGCAGAAGCATTATTTGATGCAGCAACAAAATAATTTATGATATAAATTGACAAAGCCGGAGCAATGCTCCGGCTTTTAAATTTAGGATTATCATAAATAAACTTATTCGTTTTCCATTATTACATCAAGATTCTCAATATATAAAGAGACTTCGCCACATTTAGGGCAGATTGCAACTTTAGGTTTTTCTAATCGTTTTGCAAAAATACCATTTCCTTTAGACAGCCTAATACCATATGCACCACCCTCAACTTTAATATCAAAGTCTTCTATCATTTCGCACTTGCACTGATTACAAATTCTCATCTTTTTTCCTCCTGATTTCTAAGCTTAAATTAAATAACTTTCAGCATTTCCTTTAGTTTTTCCATAGGGAGCCCCATAACATTGGTGTAGCTGCCTTCATATTTTTCTATATATTTTCCAAAGATACCTTGTATAGCATAGGCACCTGCTTTGTCATAGGGCTCCTCGGTATTAATATAATCATTTATCTCATCATCGGTCATATCTTTAACGTAAACAAGGGTTTCTTCATAGCTAACGTGCTTAAGGCCGCTGTTTAAATCAATTATTGCAACTCCTGTCGCTACTATGTGCTCGTGGCCTTCAAGGGACTTTATCATTTTAAAAGCATCATTTTCAGAGCTTGGTTTTCCAAGAATTTCTTCGCTATAGACTACCGTATCAGAGCCGATGATTAAATCATAATCTTTAATATTTTCATTGTTATATATGTGCATAGCTTTTTTAAAAGCTAAATACATAACGGTACTTATGTAATCGCAGTTTACAGGTTCGTTTTCCAAAATGTCTGCGGGTATTGGTGTAGCTTTTATTCCGTGTTCTTTTAGCAGCTGAACACGTCTTGGCGATTTAGATGCTAATACTATTTTATACATGATAATTCCTCCTATTCCTTTTGTACATTTTACCACAAATCATATCTTATAACAGCTTAAATAGTTTACATTAGTCCGAATATATGGTATTATTTCTAGGATGGTATTGCTATAACTAAGGGTTTTCAAACCTTATATATATAAACTAGTAAAGGGGTAAATCATGGCAAAAGAAAAAATTAATTTTGAAGATGAACAGATAAAGAGCAAATATAGACACACCACTTCACATATCATGGCTCAGGCAATAAAAAATCTTTGGCCGGACGCGAAGCTTGCAATAGGCCCGTCCATAAAGGATGGATTTTATTATGATATAGATCTTGAATANNAATCAAAAACTTGAAAAGTTTGAGTTGCCAAGACAAGAAGCTATAGATTTCATGGACGAAAAAGGAGAAACATACAAGGTGGAATTGATTCAGGATTTACCTGAAGACACTATTATTTCCTTTTATAAGCAAGGAGATTTTGTTGATCTTTGCGCAGGTCCTCATATGGAATCAACAGGGCAAATCAAAGCCGTTAAATTAACCAGTGTTGCAGGTGCATACTGGCGTGGCGATGAAAAGAATAAAATGCTTCAAAGAATATATGGAACTTGCTTTCCTTCTCAAGAAGAACTAGATGGGTATCTTAAGAAAATTGAAGAAGCTAAAAAAAGAGATCACAGAAAAATAGGTAAAGAAATGGATTTATTCATGCTAAATGATGCAGGTCCAGGCTTCCCATTTTTCATGCCAAATGGAATGGTTATTAGAAACGAGCTTGAAAATTTTTGGAGGCAAGAGCACAAAAAGCATGGATATAAAGAGATAAAAACACCTCTTGTATTGAATGAAGAGCTTTGGAGAACATCTGGTCATTGGGACCACTATAAAGACAACATGTACTTTACAAAGATAGATGACGAAGATTTCGCTATTAAACCAATGAACTGCCCAGGAGCTATGATAGCATACAAGAGAAAAATGTACTCATATAGAGATTTCCCTATGAGAATAGGAGAGCTTGGCCAAGTACACAGACATGAGCTTTCAGGAGCATTGCATGGTCTTATGAGGGTAAGAACATTTACTCAAGATGATGCACATATATTTATGCTTCCAGAGCAAATTAAAGAAGAAATTATCGGAGTAATTAAATTCATCGATGAAGTGTATAAGCTTTTTGGATTTAAATATTTTGTAGAGCTATCAACTAGACCTAAAGACTCAATGGGAACAGATGAGGAATGGGACATGGCTGAAAAGGCGTTAAGCGAAGCCATGAATGAAATAGATTTAGAATATGTTCTAAATGAAGGTGATGGAGCATTCTATGGTCCTAAGCTTGATTTTCATCTTGAAGATTCTCTAGGAAGAACATGGCAGTGCGGAACTATTCAATTAGATTTACAGATGCCGCAAAGATTCGATTTAACATATGTAAGCTCTGATGGAGACAAGCATAGGCCTATTATGATTCACAGAGTAATTTTCGGTTCAATAGAAAGATTCATAGGAATATTGATAGAGCATACTGCAGGTAAATTCCCACTTTGGATCGCCCCTGTTCAAGTTAAACTCTTAACTGTAACTGAAGCCCAGGCAGATTATGCTAAACAAGTTATGAAAAAATGTGAAGATGCTGATCTTAGAGTAGAAATTGACATAAGAAACGAAAAAATCGGATATAAACTCCGTGAAGCAAGAAATCAGAGAATTTCATACATATGCGTTATAGGAGAAATAGAAGAAGAAAACAATACTCTTTCAGTTAGATCTAATAAAACTGGAGATTTAGGGACTTTGCAAGTCGACGACTTTATAGATAAACTGGCTGAAGAAATAAAAACAAAGGCTATATAGGAGCAGGTATGAATGAAAATCAAGATAAACAAAATATGAGTTATGATGATTATAAAGTAGAAGCGAAAGAAAATAAAGGTAAAAAAAGAATAAATAAAGGGCTAATCATATTCATTGTAATTGTAATAGCAGTAGTTCTTTTAGGAGTATCTTGTAACCGGACTATGGTTACGATTATGGGCGGTGTCAGTGAAACTGGAAACAATATAGATTATAGCGATGACTATATCGCAGTTATTAATGTAGAAGGTACTATAGCAGACAGCGCAGGCTCCATTTTGGAAACTGAGACATATAATCATCAGTTTACCATGGATGCGATAGATGCTATAATAGCTGATAAAGAAAATAAAGGCCTAATTACTCAGGTAAATTCACCAGGCGGAAGTGTATATACAAGTGACGAACTTTACCTTAAGATTTTAAAATACAAGGAAACTGGGCGACCTGTTTATTCGGCTATGGGTTCTATGGCAGCATCTGGCGGATACTATATCTCAGCACCTAGCGATAAGATTATTGCTAACAGAAACTGTTGGACAGGTTCTATTGGTGTTAAGATAGGAACTATATACGATACGACTGAGCTTCTTAAGAAGGTCGGAATTGAGGCAGAAACCATAACATCTGGAGATAATAAAAACATGGGAAGCTCCTACGAAGAGATAACTGAAGAACAAAAAGAAATCTATCAGGGCCTAGTTGATGAAGCTTATGAGCAATTTGTAGAGATAGTCGCAAGTGGAAGAAATATGAGTACTAAAAGGGTAAAATCATTGGCTGATGGCAGAATATATACTGCAAAGCAGGCTTTAGAAAATGGCCTAGTAGATGATATTGGAGATTATGACTATGCAATAGACGCTATGATGTCTGACAACTCCTTGAAAGAATGCGATATTAATTACCTGATACCTGAAAAAGAAACAGATCTATTTAGTTTTTTAACTGGTAGCGCGCTGTTTAATAGTAGCAGCTTAGCCAGTGAATATAAGGAAATACTGGACTTTGTCGGTAAAAGTGAAAGTTTCACGGTTACTTACATGTCAAACGCAATTAAATAAGCATAAAGGATGTGGTTAAATGGCAGTAAAGTACAAGAGAGTTTTGATTAAGATTAGTGGAGAAGCACTAGCCGGTAAAAGCAAATTCGGAATAGATCCTGAAACAACTGAAATAGTAGCGAATCAGATAAAGGAGATTAATACTTTAGGAGTTCAAGTAGGAATTGTAGTAGGAGGAGGAAATTTTTGGAGAGGAAGATCCAGTAACTTTATGGATAGGGCAACGGCCGATTACATGGGAATGCTTGCCACAGTGATGAACTCTATGGCACTTCAAGATGCTCTATTATCTATAGATTGTCCAGCTGTAGTACAAACAGCTATTGAAATGAAAGAGATTGCAGAACCTTATGCAAGAAGAAGAGCGATTAGTCACTTGGAAAAAGGAAAAGTTGTAATATTTGGAGCAGGAACAGGAAGTCCCTTCTTTTCAACTGATACTGCGGCTGCACTTAGAGCAGCTGAAATAGAAGCTGAAATAATACTTCTTGCAAAAAATATAGATGCTGTTTATTCGGACGACCCTGAAACAAATCCAGATGCTGTTAAATTCGATGAACTTAAATTTATGGATTTAATAGATAAAGATTTAAAGGTTATGGACCTAACAGCAGCAACGCTGTGTAAAGATAACAATATAATAATACATGTATTTGCTATTGCTGAAGAGGGCAACCTAATGAAAGCGATAAATGGAGAAAAAATAGGAACATTGATTAAATAAAATGGAGGTATGTTATGAGTCATTCAAATTTAGGTTTACAAGATAGAATTGATAAGAGCTTACTAGTTCTTAAAGAAGATTTAAACGCTGTAAGAGCAGGAAGAGCAAACCCCGCAATATTAGACAAGATTACTGTGGATTACTACGGTTCCATGACACCGCTTAGAAGTCTAGCTAATATATCCGTACCAGACCCTAGAACGCTTATGATAATTCCTTTTGATATTAAATCANNAAATGTATAAGACTAGGTATTCCCGTTGTTACAGAAGAAAGAAGAAAAGAACTTCTTAAAGATGTAAAAAAACTTGGTGAAGAATGTAAAATAGCTATTAGAAATATTCGCCGCGAAGAAAATGATAAGCTTAAGAAGCAAGAGAAAAATCATGAGATAGGCGAAGATGAATTAAGGGAAGGTCTTGACAGTATTCAAAAGATAATAGACGAAGCTGGTAAAGATATTGACCAAATCATTGAAGAAAAAGATAAGGAAATCATGGAAGTATAAAATAAAAGCTAACGTGGCGTAAAAGCCACGTTATTTACGTAAGGTGGTTAGATGTTAGAAAATAATATGCCAAAACACGTTGCAGTTATAATGGATGGCAATGGTAGATGGGCTAAAAAGAAAAATTTACCAAGAGTAATGGGCCACAACGCAGGAATGCAGGCGATGAAAAGAATTGTAATAGCATCGTCTCAGATGGGAATTAAATATCTTACAGTGTACGCATTTTCTACTGAAAACTGGAAAAGAAGCTCAGAAGAAGTGGGTGGAATTTTTAATTTACTTGTAAAATACGTTAATAGTGAGCTAAAAGAACTTAACGATAATAATGTTAAGGTAAACTCAATTGGGGATTATGAAATGGTGCCAAAAAGTGCTAGAGATAAACTAGAGGCGCTTATAGACTCAACTAAAGAAAATGATGGCCTTATATTTAATATAGCTATTAATTACGGAGGAAGAGCTGAAATTGTAAGAGGAGTTAACAAATTAATTGCCGAGGGCAAGGTGGAAATAACAGAAAATGATATAGCTAATAACCTTTATACTGGAAATGAAATTGGAAACATTCCAGATCCTGACTTACTAATTAGGACAAGCGGAGAACAAAGGATTTCAAATTTTCTTTTGTGGCAATGCGCCTACAGTGAATTTGTTTTCACAGACGTGCTTTGGCCTGATATGGATAAATCCGAGTTTATAAGGCTTATTGATATATATAAAAATAGAAACAGAAGATACGGAGGCAGAAGTTAAATTATGAAGACTAGAGTATTATCGGGTCTTGTGATGGTACCATTAATATTAATCATATATTTTGGTGGTTACGTTTTACTAACAGCAGGATTTATTTTATCCTTCATAGCTGTTAGGGAATTTTACAATGGCTTTACTAATGTCGGTATTAAACCCTCATACAATATCGCATACATTGCGCTAATAGCGTTATTTGCTATCCACATGTTTATGCCAGGCAATATGAATATAATCTCTTTATGGCTTGTTTTAGTAGTTATGGCAGGCTTAATATATGGCATGGATGTTGTGAACAGAGGAATTTCTGATGGAATGGCAACAGTGATTGGTATTATTTATGTAATATTCTTCCTATCTCACATAATATTCATTGACAATTTAGGAGAGTATTCTATACTTATATGGTTAGTAATAATAACATCCTTTAGCACTGATATATTTGCATATTTTTCAGGGTATCTGTTTGGCAAACACAAACTTGCTCCTAATTTAAGCCCTAAAAAAACAATAGAAGGTGCCATAGGTGGCGCTCTTGGAAGCATAATTTTCAGTGGACTTTTTGGATACTTAGTAGTTCCAAGGCTTTTAATTCACTGCATAATAATCGGTTTAATCGGAGGAATTTGTTCTCAATTTGGAGATCTTACAGCATCAGCGCTTAAACGCAAGATGGATGTTAAGGACTATGGTAATCTTATTCCAGGGCACGGCGGAATTATGGATAGATTTGATAGCGTTATATTTATGTCGCCAATCATTTATTACTACATAATATTCATAATAATTTAGTGGAGAAAATATGAAAGAAATAATAATTTTAGGAAGCACTGGTTCAATAGGAACACAGGCCCTTGATATAGTGGATGAAAATTCTGATAAGTTTAAGGTCGTAGGCTTAAGCTGTAATAGCAAAATAAAAGAATTAAAACATCAAATTAAAACATATTCGCCTAAATACGTATGTGTTAGTAAAGAAAAAGATGCCATAGAGTTAAAAAAGGAATTTTACAAGGTGGAATTCTTTGTTGGCTCTTTAGGTCTTTTTGAAATGGCTTCATTAAAATGTGATTTGTTATTAAATGCTTTAATGGGAATAAGCGGATTAGCGCCTACATATAATGCCATAAAAAATGGAGTAGACATAGCACTAGCAAATAAAGAAACAATGGTAACTGGTGGAAAGCTGATAACTGATTTAGCAAAAGAAAAAAATGTAAATATTTTACCAGTCGACAGCGAGCACAGCGCCATATTTCAGTGTCTCATGGGAAATAAAATGAGTAGCGTGAAAAGGTTAATAATAACTGCATCAGGTGGTCCTTTTAGAAATATGAATCTTAAAGAATTGGAAAATGTTACTTTAAGACAAGCATTAAAACATCCTAATTGGAGTATGGGCCAGAAGATAACAATAGATTCAGCTACAATGATGAATAAAGGGCTAGAAGTTATAGAAGCTAAGTGGCTGTTTGGCATAGAAGCCGATAAAATTGATGTTTTAGTGCATCCAGAAAGCATAGTCCATTCTATGGTAGAATATGAAGATACATCGATAATAGCTCAGTTAGGATACCCTGACATGAGAATTCCTATAGGGCTAGCTCTAAACTATCCAGATAGGCTAAGTTGCTTAAAAGAGAGTCTTGACTTTATAAAAGCTGGTTCAACTCTTAACTTTGAGCAGCCCAAATTAGACGTATTTAAGCCACTAAGCATGGCGTATGATGCGCTGAAAGAGGGAGGAAATAAATCGGTAGTGTTAAACGGAGCCAATGAAGTTTTAGTAAGTGAATTCTTAAAGGATAATATTAGATTTATAGATATTCAGAACACTTTAATTAAGATAATGGATATGAATTTAGATGGCAAGATAGACACATTGGAAGAAATTTTAGCCCTAGACATTGAAGTTAGAGCTAAGACTATGGAAATAATCAAACGAGGTGAACAATGCTAACATTAGTGTTAACGATATTACTATTTTTTCTACTTATATTTCCCCATGAATTGGGGCATTTTATAGTGGCAAAAGCTTTAGGAGTGCAGGTAAATGAATTCTCTATTGGAATGGGACCTTCCCTTTACCATAGGCAAGGCAAGGAAACAAAATACTCTATAAGGGCAATTCCACTAGGTGGATATTGCGCCATGGAAGGCGAAAACGATAAAAGTGATAACCCAAGAGCTTTTAATAATAAAGCATGGTGGAAAAAGATTCTTGTATTAATATCAGGAGCAGCTATGAATATACTAGTAGCTGTTTTAATAATGCTGATATCAATAAGTGTTACAGGAATTACAACAAACGTTATTGAAAAGGTCAATTCTGATGGGCCAGCGGCTGCTGCCGGAATGATGGATGGTGATGAAATCATCGAGATAGATGGGGTCGTAATAAAAGACTTTAACGATGTTGCAAAAGCTATAGATGGAAGCGAAGGCAGTAGCCTTGAAGTAAAAGTAGAAAGAAACCAAAGCATCAAAACTCTTAATATGTCACCTGTAGAAAACGATGAGGGAAGATATTTAGTTGGCATAGAGAGCAGGCTAAATCATAGCCCCCTAGTAGGCCTTAGGTATTGTTTACCTGCTACTTGGAACATGAATGTGGCATTAATAAGTGGCTTTAAAGAGCTTCTTACGGGAGGAGTGTCAACAGATGATATATCAGGACCAGTTGGTATAGTTAAACTAGTTGGAGATTCCAGTGAATACGGTTTCACATATTTTCTTTACTTAGCTTCACTTATAAGCTTAAACATTGCTATAATAAATCTATTACCACTACCAGCCCTTGATGGTGGAAGGATAATATTTGTAATTATTAGAGGCGTAACGGGGAATATGATATCAGACGAAATGGAAGGAAAAGTTCATACACTAGGCATGATTCTTCTGATCCTGCTATTTGTGGTAATCACCTGGAATGATATTTCAAATTTGTTTAGTTAAGAGGTAAATTATGAGCAAACAAATTAGTTGTAGAGATATAAAAATTGGGGGTGGAGCGCCTGTATCTATTCAGTCTATGACAAACGTAGACTCAAGAGACGAAAAAGCCCTTCTTTATCAAATAGATGAATTAAAAGACGCAGGATGCGACATAATTAGAATCGCAGTTCCTGATTTTGACTCGGCTGAAACCTTTAAAAGCATAAGAAAAAAGGTTGATATGCCACTAGTTGCTGACATTCATTTTGATTACAGGCTAGCATTAAAATCTATAGAATACGGAGCAGATAAAATCAGGATTAACCCAGGTAACATAGGTGATAACGACAGGGTAAAACAGGTTATTGATGCTGCCAAGGAAAGAAATATTCCCATAAGAGTTGGAGTTAACTCTGGATCCCTAGAAAAAAGCATAGTAAATAAATACGGCGGTGTTACTAAAGAGGGAATTGTCGAAAGTGCATTAAATACGCTTAAGATAATAGAGGATATGGATTATTATAACCTAGTATTATCAATCAAATCTTCAGATGTTGTAATGAACTATGCGAGTCATCTGCTAATCAGAAATAAAATGGATTATCCACTTCATATAGGCATAACGGAATCTGGCACTATTAAACATGGAATAATCAAATCTGCTATAGGGATAGGCGGACTGCTTTTAGCAGGAATAGGAGATACTCTTAGGGTTTCATTAACGACTGATCCTGTAAAGGAAGTTCTTTTAGGTAAAGAAATCCTTGAAACAGTGGGAATGCGCACAAAGAATATCGAGCTAGTATCTTGCCCAACTTGCGGCAGAACGAAAGTTAACCTAGAAAAACTTGCTACGGAAGTAGAAGAAAAACTAGAGTTAATAGGAATTAAAAGAAAAGAAGAAGGAAAACCTCCAATTAAGGTAGCAGTAATGGGATGCGTTGTAAATGGTCCAGGAGAAGCTAAGGAAGCTGACTACGGCGTTGCTGGAGGACTAGGAAAAGGTGTTATCTTTTCAAAAGGCGAAGTAATTAAAACAGTTGACGAAAAAGATATAGTTAAGGAACTGATTAAAATAATAGATAAGGAATAGGATGGAAAAATACATAAACAGTCTAATCGACTGGGAATCGGTATGTGCTAGTTTGAATATGAAAAAAGAGAATCTAAACTTTGAAATCTTAGATTCTTTTATAGATAAAGAAAGCCTGATGATAAATATTAATATTAGGCTTAATTTTGTTATGCCACATGATACACATAAATTACTTAAGTATAGAGTTTCGACGTGCTCAGATGAGATTAATGGAGTTAATATAAACTACGGTTATGAGGACCTTATAATAGATGATGAGCTGGCTATAAAGATGTATATACCATATCTATCTGATTACGTTAAAAATGATGATGCTTTTTTACTTAGATTCATAAGAAAAGAAGATTTTCATATAGAAGGCGAAAAAGTAGTTGCTAAGTCGGTAGGAGAAATTACCACTAAAAAACTCAACAAGCATTTAGGAAAAGTCATCGAAGGAATAATACGAGACCAGCTAGGTCTTAATTATGAGTTTAATTTTAAAGTTTGTAAAAAACATTCTGAAAAAATAATAAATTCAAAATCGAAGATGGATAGCCTAGAGATAAAGGCATTAACCGCGAACAACGATAATATTCCAATAAAGAAAAAAACAAGCGACAATTCTCCATATAAAAAGAAAAGAAGAGGAATAGACAGTCCTGCCGAGGGAGACTATTTAGTAGGTGGCAGAATTAATGGGGAAGGCATTAGTTTAAGAGAGTTAAATAGTTCTAGTGGCAAAGTAGCTATAAGCGGAATTGTATTTAAAAAATCCCATTTCCAGATTAAATCTGGAAGAATTCTTTATACGCTGCTTTTAACAGATCACAAGACTTCTGCTTGCGCTAAGCTGTTTGTATCTCAGGAAAAGTGGGAAGAGCTAGACAAACTTATCGGTGAAGGTGACAAACTTCTAATAAAGGGAGATGCACAGTTTGACACATATGAAAACTGCGTAGTGATTATTGCAAATAAGATAAATAAAATAAAAATAGAAACAAGAAAAGACTGCTGCAAAATAGGAAAAAGAGTTGAACTTCATGTTCACACAAAGATGAGTGATAGTGACGGTTTTAATGATATAGATAAAATGATTACAACAGCTGCTGAATGGGGTCATCCAGCAATTGCTATAACCGATCACGGAGTAGTTCAAGCATTCCCAGATGCTGCCATTACACGTAAAAAACTTTTAGATAAGGGTAGCGATATAAAGGTTATTTATGGACTTGAAGGATATCTTTATGATGACAGCGATTCAATTAGAGAAGATGGAACTATTGACTATAAAAAGCATGGCACTAACCATGTAATTTTGTTAGCTAAGAATCAAGAAGGTCTAAAAAACCTATATAAATTAGTTTCCTTTTCCCATATTGATTATTTCTATAAAAAACCGAGAATACCAAAGTCTGTGCTCAAAAAGCATAGAGATGGCCTCATTATAGGAGGAGCCTGTGAAGCTGGTGAAGTTTTTTCGGCAATAAAAAACGGTTTACCTGATGAAAAAATAGAGGAAGTAGCTTCGTTTTATGACTACTTAGAAATACAGCCCATAATAAACAATAGTTTTATGATAAGAAAAAATATAGTGAAATCCGCCGAAGAGCTGAAAGAATTTAACTTAAAAGTAATCGAAATAGCTGATAAGCTTGGAAAACTAACAGTGGCGACTACGGATTCACACTATTTTGACGAAGAATCATATGTATATAGAAATATAATAATGACAGGTATAGGATTTAAGGATGCTAACAGCAAAGGCTTGTTTTTTAGAACTACAGAAGAAATGCTGGATGAATTTAGTTATCTTGGAGAAGATAGAGCTAATGAAGTTGTAATAACAAATACAAATAAGATAGCTGATATGATAGATTATGTGGAGCCAATTTCAAACAAAAAATTTCCACCTAAAATAGAAGGAGCAGAAGAGAAACTAAGAGAGACATGCCTGAAAAATGCATATAATATATATGGCGAGAATCTTCCAAAAGTTATTGAAGAGAGGCTAGAAGTAGAACTTAACTCAATCATATCTAATGGATATGCTGTGATGTACGTTTCGGCTCAGATGCTTGTAGAAAAATCTTTAAGTGATGGATATTTAGTAGGAAGCAGAGGCTCTGTGGGTTCTTCTTTTGCAGCAACTATGGCAGGCATTACTGAAGTAAATCCTTTAGACCCTCACTATATCTGCCCTAATTGCAAGTACATAGAGTGGGGAGACTTAAATGAATATGACTGCGGAGTTGATATGCCAGATAAGGTATGCCCTGAATGCGGAGAGGCTCTTAAAAAAGATGGATTCAATATTCCTTTTGCTACTTTCTTAGGATTTAAAGGAGATAAGGAACCTGACATTGACCTTAACTTTGCAGGAGAATATCAAGCTACGGCTCATAAATATGTAGGTGAAATATTTGGTGAAAAAAATGTCTTTAAGGCAGGTACGGTAAGCACTATAGCAGATAAAACGGCATACGGTTATGTAAAACACTATTTAGAAGAAAACAACTATGAATACAATAAATTTGAAATTGATAGATTAGCTAAAGGGTGCACGGGAGTCAAAAAAACTACAGGTCAGCATCCAGGGGGAATAATAATTGTTCCTGAGGAAAATGAGATTTATGAATTCTGCCCAGTGCAGCATCCAGCTAACTCTAAAAATACAGACATCATAACCACTCATTTTGATTACCATAAAATTGAAAAAAACTTATTAAAACTAGATATACTGGGTCATGATATTCCGTCTATGATAAGGCATTTACAAGATATGACTGGTGTAGACCCGCTAAGTATAGATTTAAGTGACAAGAAAGTCATGAGCATATTTACGAGCACTAAAGCTTTAAATATTAAAAACAAGGAATACAAGTTTACTCATGGCAGTTATGCCATACCTGAATTTGGAACATCTTTTGTAAGAAAAATGCTCGATGACACTCACCCTGAAACAATGTCGGCGTTAATTAGAATATCTGGATTTTCCCACGGTACAGATGTTTGGCTTAATAATGCACAAAAATTCATTACTGATGGTACAGCAACTATGAAAGAGGTTATATCCACAAGAGACGATATTATGAATTATCTTATTCTCAAAGGGATAAACAATGCTGACTCATTTCAAATAATGGAGGATGTGCGCAAGAACAGACCTCTTAAGGAAGAGCAACTAAAGTTAATGAAAAAGCATAATGTGCCAGATTGGTATGTGGAGTCCTGCGAAAGAATACAATACATGTTTCCAAGAGCACACGCCGTAGCATACGTTATGATGTCATTTAGAATGGCATGGTTTAAGGTATACTATCCACTAGAGTTTTATGCTACATATTTCACCACGAAAATTGATAGCTTTAATGCCGAAGTTATATTAGGCGGTATAGACTCTGTTTATGAAAAAATGGAGAAAGTTAATCGGATGGGAAAGAATGCAACTAAGAAGGAATTAGACGAAGTATTAATATTTGAAGTTGCCTATGAGATGTATTCAAGAGGGTATGAGTTTTTACCTCCTAAACTGGGAAGCTCTAAAGCAGCAGTATTTACGCTTAATGATAACAAGGTGAGGCTTCCATTTGGCTGTGTTAGTGGAGTAGGCCACACGGCGGCTGAATCCTTAACGAAAGAAGACAATCTGATTGTATTTAAGACATTAGAAGAGGTCAAACAAAAAACTAAACTTTCATCAAGCAATATAGACGAATTAAATAAGTACGGAGTATTTGAAGGTGTACCTGATTCGGCGCAGATATCTTTCTTTGATGCGTAAAAAAAGGTTGATTAATTAGTAGCATTGTGGTATAATCTCTACGGTAAGATAAGTTAAAGTAAAAGAGTGGGTGTGTCCCACTCTTTGAATTTTTTTAGAGGTGTATATATGGCTAGAAAAAACAATGTTAAGACTATAGTAACTGATTTAACAAAGGATTTTTTGTCTGATACAGATACTGAACTCTACAATGTGGAATTTAAAAAAGAAGGAAGAGATTGGTATTTAAGGGTTTTTATCGAAAAAAAGATAGATGCTGAAGAAAAATATATCGGTACTTCCGAATGTGAAAAAGTCTCTAGATATTTAAGTGAGAAGTTAGATGAACTCGATGTAATAGAGCAAAACTATTACTTAGAGGTGTCATCACCTGGAATGGATAGAGAGTTAATCTTTGATAAAGATTTTGAGACATTCAAAGGTTATACTGTAGATATAAAGCTTTATCAAGCAATTTATGGTTCAAAGGAAATTTCCGGAGAATTAGTAGGACTAATAAGCGATGAAATTGTAATTATGGTTATGGATAAAGAAATTACATTACCTAGAGATAAGGTTGCAAAAATAAATTTAGCTGTGATTTTTTAGGAGGATATAATGAACGTTGAATTCATAAAGGCGTTAAATGATTTAGAAAAAGAAAAGCACATTTCCAAAGAGGAAATTATAGAAGCAATTGAAACTGCTTTAGTGTTAGCTTATAAAAAAAATTATGGATCATACCAAAATGTAAGGGTAGTTGTTGATAATGACACAGGAGACGTTGCAGTCCTTATGCGTAAGGATGTAGTAGAAGAAGCATCTGATGAAATGATTGAAGTCTCTTTGGAAGATGCTTTGTCATTGGATTCTAGATATCAAATAGGTGATGTGATTGAATATCAGGTTGAGCCGAAAGCTTTTGGTAGAATTGCTGCACAAACTGCTAAGCAAGTCGTAGTACAAAAGATAAGAGAAGCTGAAAGAGGCAACGCTTATGAAGACTTTGTTAACAGACAAGGCGAAATTGTAACCGCGCGAGTTGAAAGAATAAGTAATGATACAGTATTTTTAACTATTGGAGATACTGATGGTATTTTATCGATATCCGAACAAGTTCAAGGTGAAGATTTCAGATTAAATGAAGATATTAAAGTGTATGTAATGGATGTCAAGAGAACTACAAGAGGTCCTCAAATCTTCTTGTCAAGATCTCATCCTGGTTTAGTCAAGAAACTTTTTGAACTAGAAGTTCCTGAAATCGCAGACGGAACAGTAGAAATCAAAGGAATTGCAAGAGAAGCTGGCTCAAGAACTAAGCTAGCTGTAATGTCGCATGATGAAAATGTCGATCCTATAGGAGCTTGCGTTGGATCGAGAGGCTCTAGAGTACAAAATATAGTAGATGAACTTTTCGGAGAAAAGATTGATATAATAGTTTGGGACGATGTTCCTGAAATGCTAATAAGCAATGTGCTTAGTCCTGCAAAAGTTGAAGAGGTATACATAGCAATTGATGAGAGAGCAGCGATTGTAGTTGTACCTGAAGAACAATTGTCTCTAGCAATAGGCAGAGAAGGCCAAAATGTTAGACTTGCAGCCAGAGTAAGCGGATGGAAGATAGACATTAAGAGTAAAAGTCAGCTTGAAGATAGTGATTTTGATTTCGAGTCCTTTCTGGATGTAGATGAAAATGAAGAAGATGTAGATGAAAATAAAGAAGGACCGGAGCAAGATGTTGAAGAATAAGGAACCTATGAGAACTTGTATAGGGTGTAAGAGTGTAAAACCTAAAAAGGATATGATAAGAGTAGCGTATTATGAGGGACAGCTTGCGATTGACAAAACTGGTAAAGCAAAAGGCAGAGGTGTTTACCTGTGCAATGATGAAGAATGCATAAAAATAGCTGTAAAGAAAAAAGCTTTTCAGAGAAGTTTTAAGACAAACTTTACTGAGGAAGTATTAAATAAGGTGGTTAACGAGCTAACCGAGAATGATAAGGAGAGTTAATTATTATTAACAAGAGATTAATGATTATGAGAAGCGATTTAAAATCTATTATTGAAAAAAAATATGAGAGGAGGGAATTCTAATGACAGTAAAAATTTATGCTTTAGCAAAAGAACTTAATATGGCGAGTAAGGACTTATTGAAGAAGATCAATTCCATGGGAATTGAGGCAAACAGTCATATGAACTCAATTAGCGACGAACAGGCACTAAGTGTTAAAAAAGGTGTAAAAGGTGTAAAAAGCGAAGAGAAAACTAAAGATGCCCCTTCTAAGAAAGCTGCCCCTATAGGAAAACCTATAATTAATGAGGAATCATTTAATAGGCCTAAACCTCCTGTGGGAAAGCCTATAATACCTAAGGACTTTGAAAACAGACCTAAAAAAGAAGACGATGTCCCAGAGTTAGCAAAAGAGAAAAAGGTAAAACAAGCAAAAACTGAAGTACCTGTAGAAACGGAAGCTAAACCTGCAAAGGAAGATTCTAAGCCTGTAAAAGAAGAAGCTAAACCTGTAAAGGAAGAATCAAAGCATGTAAAGGAAGAAGCTAAGCCTGTTAAGGAAGAAGTTAAGCCTGTTAAAAAGGCAGACGCGCCTAAGGAAGCTCCTAAAAAAGAAAAAGAGTATGTAAATGCTCCAAATAAGCCTATGAGGTTTAAAAAAATCTTTGATTCTACTAAGCAGCCAAAGGAAGAAAAAAAGGAAACTCATAGACGTCCTAGTGATAATAGAAAACCTGTCGATAACAGGCGTAGTAATGATACCAGAGGAGCAACTGACACTAGACGTCCTAGTGACAATAAACCAAGGGATAATCGTAACTTCAAGCCAGGCGACAAGCCTGCTAGTACTAGTAAAAGTCAAAGTCCTGATAATCGCAGATTTAGTAATAATAGAACTGATAAAGATAAGAAGCCATACGTAAAGCGTGATGATAAAGATGGCTCTACTTTGCAACGTATGGAAGTTAAGCCTGGTCTAAAACAAAACAGTAAAGTCGACAAGACTAAGACCAAGGATAAAGAAAGAGATAAATTTGCCAAGCTAGATGGCGGTGCTACAAAAAGCAAAAAGTACTTTGAAGGTAGATCGCTGGAGAAGAAAGTTAAGCAAAAGAGAAGGAGCAGGCCTAAACCTGTAGAACCTGAAATAATTCCTATTGAAGAAACAGTAGAAGAAGGTACAATCATTGTAAATGTACCTATAACAATTGCTGGATTTTGTGAGCAGGCTGAAATATCAACTTCAAGAGTTATTATGTCTCTTATGAAGCAAGGCGTTATGGCTACCATAAATCAAAATTTAGATGAAGACACAGTTCTGCTTTTGGCAGAGGAGTTTAAGCTCGAAGTGGTTGTGGGAAAAGTTGAAGAAGCTGAAGAAGAAGTTGGATTAGAAATATTTGAGGATAAAGATGCTGATTTAGTGTCAAGACCTCCAATTATAACCGTTATGGGTCACGTAGACCACGGCAAGACATCGCTTCTTGATGCTATACGTAAAACTAATGTAACAGCAAAAGAATCAGGCGGAATCACCCAACATATTGGTGCTTCTGAAGTAACTATAAAAGGACAGAGAATCGTATTTCTTGATACTCCTGGACATGAAGCATTTACTGCAATGAGAGCAAGAGGTGCACATGTAACGGATATAGCTGTACTTGTAGTAGCGGCTGATGACAGCGTAAAACCTCAGACTATAGAATCTATAAGTCATGCTAAGGCAGCTGGTGTTCCGGTAATCGTAGCTATAAACAAGATGGATAAGCCAGGGGCTAACCCAGATAAGGTAAAACAAGATTTAAGTGAGAATGGGATACTTGTAGAGGAATGGGGCGGAGATGTAATTGCCGTGCCTGTATCAGCTAAGAGTGGCGATGGTATAATCAGTCTTTTAGAGATGATACTATTACAAGCAGAGGTATTGGAACTTAAAGCTAATCCTGACAGACTAGCATTAGGTACTGTAATTGAATCAAGACTTGATAAGGCTAAGGGCCCTATTGCCACACTTCTTGTAACTAATGGTACAATTAAATCAGGAGAAAGTATTGTAGCTGGTACTACATCTGGTAGGATTAGGCTGATGACTAACTTTAAGGGTGAAACTATAACAAAAGCAGGACCTGCTACAGCAGTTGAAATATTAGGATTAACAGAAACACCTCTTGCAGGTGATGAGTTTAATGCTACTAAGGAAGACAAAGTAGCAAGAGAAATAGCAGAAAATAGAAAGTCTAAGCAAAGAGAAGAAGTACTAGCTAGAAACTCTAGCACGACACTGGAACAATTGTTTAGCCAGATTCAAGAGGAAGATTTTAAAGAACTTAACCTAATTATTAAGGGTGATGTTCAAGGTTCCGTAGGAGCTATTGTAAGTTCCCTTGAAAAATTGTCTAACGACAAGGTTAAAGTTAATATCATTCACAACGGTGTTGGTACAATTACAGAATCAGACGTAATGCTGGCAGAAACTACTAGCGCTATAATCATTGGATTTAATGTAAGACCTTCTACAGCAGTTGTCAATATGGCTGGCAAAGATAATGTGGAAATAAGAACTTACAGAGTAATATATGACATCATTGATGAAGTTGAAAAAGCTATGATTGGTATGCTTGATCCTGAGTATAAAGAAGAAGTACTGGGTAAAGTTCTGATCAGAGAAATATTCAAGGTCCCAGGCATTGGAATCGTTGGCGGAGCTTATGTTACTGAAGGTAAGGTATTAAGAAACGCTGAAGTAAGACTTGTTAGAGACGGTATAGTTATACATGAAGGTAAGATATCGTCACTTAGAAGGTTTAAAGATGATGCTAAGGAAGTAAATCAAGGGTATGAATGCGGTATCGGAATAGAAAAATATAACGATATTAAAATCGATGATACCATAGAATGTTTCCAAATGGTTGAAATAAAGAAATAGAAAAACTAAGTAGCCATAGTGTTTATTATGGCTATTTACTTATTTAAGGGAAGATGGAGAATGTTATGGGAAAAAATTATAGACAAGGTCGTTTAGGCGAAGAAATACGAAAAATCGTAAGCGGTATGTTAATAAATGGAGTTAAAGACCCAAGGCTCTCTGGTATAATCAGCATATCTTCAGTTGAGGTTACTGCAGACTCTAGCTATGCTACTTGTTACGTAATGCCGCTGATCGTAGATAGCGAAAAGAAAGAGCAAGAAGAGCAAGAGATATTAGAGGGTTTATATAGTGCTAAAGGTATATTTAGAAGAGAAATAGGTAAAGCTGTAAAAATGAGGCATGTTCCTGAATTAATATTTAAGTTTGATCACTCAATGGAATACGGCAGGCATATTGATGAAATAATAGATTCTTTAGATATTAAAAAAGAAGAGGAAGATACGGATGAAAGAAAATAGTTCATATAAAACATTGGCTGAAATTATAAATAGTTCGCATAATATTTTGCTGTTTCCACACATCAATATTGATGGTGATGCTATGGGATCATCAGTAGCTATGTGCATAGCTCTTCGCAATATGGGCAAAGAGGCATATATTTTACTGGAAGACGAAATATCTGATAATTTATTGTTCCTAGATGACGGGTATGTTACTAGAGATCAGAATATAATTAGTAATCCAGATTTAACCATCTGCATTGATTGTGGAGAAACGAGCAGATTTCCTAAAAGAGCGGATAAGTTTTTCACTGGAAAGGTTACTATGTGTATAGACCATCATGGAACTAGTGAAGGCATAGCTGACTATAATATTATAGAACCTGATGCAGCAGCGACGGGTGAACTTGTTTATGGGCTTCTTAAGGTAATGGACATAGAATTTAATAAAGAGATAAGCAATAGTTTGTTCACTTCTATAACAATGGATACAGGTAATTTTCAGTATGCCAATACTACTTCTAAATCTCACCAGATTGTAGCCGCTCTATATAAACACGGCTTAGAATCTAACAAGGTCAGCATCAACATATATGAAAATAATAGTTGGGCTAAAATTCAGACAGAAGCAATAGTGCTAGCTGGTACAGAATTTGTACTAGATGGTAAAATTGCTATTGCCAAAGTTACTGCAGATATTCTAAAAAAGACTGGTTGCAAAATGAACGAAACTGAGTCTATAGTTACCATTTTAAGAAGTATAAGCGGAGTAGAGATAGCAGCACTTGTTAAAGAGGATGGACAAAAGAAAACTAGAGTTAGTTTAAGATCTAAAAAATATGCCAATGTGGCAAAAACAGCAGTAGCTCTTGGTGGAGGCGGTCATGTAAAAGCGGCTGGTTGCACTATAGATAAAAACATAGATGAAGCAGCTGAAATAATTAAAAAAGAATTAATTAAGGAAATAAAGAGACATAATGGAAATTAATAGTGGGATAATAATAATTAATAAACCAAAAGGCATAACTTCACATGATGTTATTTATCATGTCAGAAGGAAATTGGGTATTAAAAAAGTGGGTCATACTGGGACATTAGACCCAATGGCCACTGGCGTTCTTCCCGTATGCTTTGGCAACGCTACCAGAATAATTGAATATATGGAATCGGATATGAAAACTTACAGCTGCGAAATACAGCTAGGAATAACTACTGATACTTTAGATATAACGGGTGAAGTAGTTAGTGAAAGTGATTATTCAGATATTACGGATGCAAAAGTTAAAAAAGCCTTTAAAGCATTTAAGGGTGAAATTGACCAAGTACCACCAATATACTCGGCGCTAAAAGTAAATGGGAAAAAGCTTTATGAATATGCAAGAAAAGGCGAAGAAGTAGAAATAAAGAGCAGAAAAACATTTATAGAATATTTGAAAATTAAAACGATTGATCTTGAAAACAATGTGATTGCCTTTGATGTTAAGTGTTCTAAAGGTACATACATAAGAAGTATCTGTAGAGATGTAGGTGAAGCGCTTGGCTGTGGAGCGACTATGACTGGGTTAGTAAGAACTCAAAGTGGAAAGTTTGATATTAAAAATGCTATAGATTTATATGACTTTGATACTATAAGTACTGATACAATAAATGAACTGGTACTTCCACTAGACTTTTCTTTAGATGATCTTGGTTTATGCATAATAGACGATGAATCAGCATGGAAATTTGTCAGAGGCCAGAGAATAGCAGAGCGCAATGTAAGCTTAATAAGTGACACAAAAATAGATAATAGATTTGCAGTTTATTTAAATGATAAAAAGTCAGAGAATTTTTTAGGGACCGCAAAATACGAGAGTGAAAATTATTGCTACAAAGCTGTAAAGGTTATTGGTGATATTAATGAAGATATTTAACTCATTAGACCAAATTGAAAACGTAGAAGAGTCCNNGTCAGAAATGCCAAAAGTGCAGGAACAAAAGCTGCAGTCTTTACATTTTCCAACCACCCTAGGAATTTCTTAGGTAAAGAAGAAATCGTAAAGAGTATTCTTTATCCTAATGAAAAAGCCAGAATGCTAAGGGAGCTTGGCGTAGATTATCTATATAATATTGAATTTAACGAAGAAATTATGAATACAGACCCAATAGACTTTATTGACAATATACTAATCGGAAAAATGAACATGAAAGAGGCCGTATGCGGTTTTAATTATAGGTTCGGTAAGTTTGCCCAAGGAACACCTGAAGTGCTCATGAGAGAAGGTATAACGAAGGGTTATGGCATACACATACTAGAACCTATTAGAGTAGAAGGCGAGATAGTAAGTTCTACACTAATAAGGCATCTTATTGAAAATGGAGAAATGGTAAAATGCAAGAAATTTATGGGTAGAAATTATGTAATTGGCGGCAAAGTTGTAGTTGGAAACAAGCTAGGAAGAACAATCGGTTTTCCTACATCTAACATCACTGTAGATAAAAATATGGTAACCCCACCTAATGGAGTTTATGTAACTATATGTCATCATAATGGAATTGATTATCCAAGCATAACTAATGTAGGTGTTAAGCCTACAATAGGTAAGTATAAAAAAAATGTAGAAACTCATATTTTTAACTTTGATAGTATTTTATACAACAAAGAGATCAGAGTAGAATTTTTAGAAAAGATGAGAGATGAAATTAAATTTGATAGTGTTAAAGAGCTTTCGGAACAGATTACCAAAGACTGTGTATCAGCTAAAGCGTATCACGAAAGCTTGACATAAATAAGAGCGTATGGTAATATTAGGTGTTAAATATTTCCTGCCCTCGGTATTTTGCAACTCCGGCGGATTCCTAGAGTAGGTGTATGAAAAAGAAAAGGAGAAATAAAATGATTACAAAAGAACAAAAAGGACAAATCATTAAAGAGTACCAGTTAAAGGAAAACGATACAGGATCCCCTGAAGTACAAGTTGCTGTTTTAACTTACAGAATTAATGATTTAAACGAACATTTAAAGATTCACAAGAAAGACCATCACTCTAGAAGAGGACTTTTAAAGATGGTAGGTCAGAGAAGAAATTTACTTAATTACCTTAAGGGCGAAGACATTGAAAGATACAGAATTCTAATTGCTCGTTTAGGATTGAGAAAATAGTTCTAATTGATTATAAAGCGGGGCATTCCCGCTTTTATTTTTATAACAAAGTAAGAATTAACAGGAAGGAGTTGTTAATTAAATGGCAAGATTTGAAGATTACAGGGTGTTTAAGACAGCTGTAGGAGGAAGACTATTACAATTTGAAATAGGGAAGGTTTGTGAGCAGGCCAATGGGCAAGTAACAGTTCGTTACGGAGATACAGTAGTAAACTGTACAGCCACTGCGTCAAAGTCATCAAAACCAGACATTGATTTTTTCCCGCTTAGCGTTGACTATGAAGAAAAGATGTATTCTGTAGGTAAAATACCAGGAGGATATATAAAGAGAGAGGCTAGACCTAGCGAAAAAGCTGTACTTACCTCTAGACTAATTGACAGACCTATTAGACCTTTATTTCCAAAGGGATATAGAAATGACGTTGTAGTAATTGCTACAGTAATGAGCGTTGATCCAGATTGCGCACCTGAAATAGCAGCTATGATTGGATCATCAGTTGCTCTATCTGTATCTGACATTCCATGGGATGGTCCTACTGCATCAGTAGCAGTTGGAATGATAGATGGTGAGTTTATTATAAACCCAAACACTGAACAGCGTGAGAATTCTATTATGCACCTTGTAGTATCTGGTACTAAGGATGCTATAATGATGGTAGAAGCAGGAGCAAAAGAAGTTCCTGAAGAAACTATGCTAGATGGTATTATGTTTGCTCATGAAGAAATTAGCAAGATATGTTTATTCATAGAAGAAATAATAGAAGAAGTTGGAAAAGAAAAGATGGAAGTTCAGCTTTTCAAAGCTTCTGAAGAAATAGACGTAGCAGTTCGTGATTACGCAGTAGATAAAATGAAAGCAGCTATTAAAACTTATGACAAGTTAGAAAGACTTGATAATATGGACGCTGTTGAAGTGGAAACTAAAGAGCATTTTGCTGAAATCTTCCCTGAACAAGGAAAAGAAATAGGCGAAGTCTTATACAATATTACTAAGGAAAGCGTTAGATCCATGATTCTTGATGAAGGCATAAGACCTGATAACAGAAAATCAGATGAAGTTAGACCGCTTTACTCAGAAACCAGCTTTTTACCAAGAGCTCACGGATCAGGCCTTTTCAAGAGAGGACAGACTCAAGTATTATCTATAACTACTTTAGCACCTCTTAGCGAAAAGCAAAGATTAGACGGAATAAGTGAAGAAACAGAAAAAAGATATATACATCACTATAATTTCCCATCATTTTCTGTTGGTGAAGCAAGAACAAGCAGAGGACCTGGTAGAAGAGAAATAGGACATGGAGCGCTTGCAGAAAGAGCTATACTTCCAGTACTTCCTTCAGAGGAAGATTTCCCTTATGCTATCAGAGTTGTATCCGAAGTATTATCGTCAAACGGTTCTAGTTCAATGGGATCAACTTGCGGCGCATGTCTAGCATTAATGGATGCAGGTGTACCACTTAAAAAACCAGTATCAGGCATAGCTATGGGCCTTATCGAAAGAGTAGAAGAAGATGGTACAAGTAAATTTGCGGTCTTAAGTGATATTCAAGGAATGGAAGATTTCCTAGGAGACATGGACTTTAAGGTAACAGGTACAGATGAAGGCGTAACAGCGATTCAGATGGATATAAAAGTACATGGTTTATCTAGAGATATTTTGCAGAAGGCTTTAAAGCAAGCAAAAGTCGGCAGAATGGAAATAATGGCTAGTATGTTAGAAGAACTTCCTGAAACCAGAAAAGAGATGTCACCATATGCTCCAAGAGCTATTAGTATGATGATTAATCCTGATAAAGTTAGAATTGTTATTGGACCTGGTGGCAAGATGATCAATAAAATCATCGATGAAACTGGAGTTAAAATAGATATCAGTGAAGAAGATGTAGGTCGTATAAACATCTACAGTAACGATGGCGAAAGCGCACAAGTTGCTAAGAAGATGATTGAAGATCTAGTTAAAGAAGTAGAAGTAGGCGTAACCTACGAAGGCGAAGTTAAAAGAATTATGAACTTCGGAGCGTTCATAGAAGTGCTTCCTGGCAAGGAAGGTCTACTACACATTTCAAAAATGTCAAATGAAAGAGTAGAAAAGGTTGAAGATGTAATGAACATCGGAGATAAAGTGACAGTAAAAGTTACTGAAATTGACAACCAAAACAGAATTAATCTTTCGAGAAAAGACTTAGTATAAAAGAACGAAAGGCTAACTTTTAGGAGTTGGTCTTTCTTTTATTTAAAAATTCTGTTACAATTTGTAGTTTAAATAAAAAATGATATTTCGCAATAAAAAACTGACCTCACATTGTTTGTAAAGACCTTTTTTAGATATTTAACCTGTCTACTTGACAGGGGGCATATTAGATCGCTGGTCCAACATTCGGGGGTCACCTTATATTCTTCCCAGCTTTATTAATGTCATTTGGGTTATTAATGCCATATTTAGTGTTTAAGAATCTTCTAAAAGTTCCATCTACATCATCAGCCATCATAGCTGATATTTGGCGTTCAATTTGAGTTCTTGAAGTTTCGTACACCAGCGCACGGGCTTTATTTATATAATTAAGGAACTGGGGTATCAATATACCTGCCAAGACAGCCATTATTGAAATTGTAATGATTAGCTCGACTAATGTAAAACCTTTATTTTTTCTCAAAATAGCCTCTTTCAAAACATTTTTTTAATTATACCATAGACTCTAAAATTTTTTTAGAGTCATATCAGCTATAATTTCTTGTACAAAATAGTCAAGTATAGTATAATTAAAATTATGTTTAATTAAATATATGATTGTTAAGCTGAAAGGATATTTAAAATGGAGAGAAAAGTTGGTACAGTTTCAAGAGGTATACGTTGTCCAATCATAAGAGAAGGTGATGATTTAGCGAAAATTGTTACAGATAGTGTTTTAGAAGCTGCTTCCTGTGAAGGATTTAATATAGGAGATAAAGATGTAATTTGCATTACCGAATCTATAGTTGCAAGGTCTCAGGGTAATTATGCGCCTACGTCTGCTATAGCTAAAGATGTTAAGCAAAAACTAGGTGGAGAAACTATAGGAGTAATATTTCCTATACTTTCTCGTAACAGATTTGCTGTATGCTTAAAAGGCATGGCAATGGGAGCAAAAAAAGTAGTTTTAATGCTAAACTACCCTAGTGATGAAGTGGGAAATGCCCTTATGACTTGGGATGATATGGATAAGGTAGGAATTAACCCATATAGCGATGTTATGACATTAGAAAAGTATAGAGAGCTTTTTGGAGAAAACAAGCATGAGTTTACTGGCGTTGATTATGTAGATTACTAC
>LFRM01160317.1_pt1 | contig 34776 bp, 34 predicted proteins | sample 618341 | NCBI WGS metagenome assembly LFRM01 (sample SAMN03654438, study PRJNA283298) | anaerobic digester metagenome | isolation source: pool of bioreactors CSTR01a, CSTR02a, and CSTR03a thermophilic anaerobic... | place: Denmark: Kgs. Lyngby | collected 2014-05-21 | reverse complement strand
GATCCCCTTTCCGTAGCAGTGTTTTTTTATTTCCACTGTCTACTCTAAGGGGATCATATCATGAAAGCGACGGCTTTTCTTCTCTTTTTAAGTATCTCTTATCCCGAATATGAGCTTCAATATACCTCTGAATGCCTTGGGGCTGCGAACAAGTACCACCTTCATAAGCTTACCTCCCGAAATTTGTAGGTACTAATATTATATCGGGAAGACACGTCCGGTGTTACAGCTCCCAGTCCTTTATATCCTTTACCTCTTTGTACATTTCAACATAGCTTGCATGTCTGGATAGACTTATATCTCCGTTTTTTACCGCTTCAAGCACCGCACAGCCCTTATCCACGGTATGTGTACAGGTTGAGAATTTGCAATATCCGAGATACGGTCTGAATTCCCGGAAGCAAAACGGAAGCTCCTCTTTAAGCACCGGCTCGGAATTATCTCCGTCAAGAGCCGCAAAGCCGGGAGTATCCGCTATATATCCGCCTTCAAACGGGAAAAGCTCAACCTCGCGTGTTGTATGCCGTCCCCTTCCGAGCTTGACGCTGATGTCGCCTGTCTGCCTGCACAACGACAAATCAAGACAATTTAAGAGAGTTGACTTCCCGACACCCGAATTGCCCGCAAACGCGCTTATATGACCCGTGAGCATCTCTCTGACCTTTTCAATTCCATCCCTGCTGACTGAGGATATAACCGCAGTTTCAAAGCCGGCTCCGGAATAAACATCTTCAAGCTCGCGTGCGTCGCCGAGGTCGGTTTTTGTTATAACTATGCACGGCTCAATACCGTGATTTTCAGCTATCGCGATAAGCTTATCAATAACCAGCGTGCTCGGCTTAGGCTCACAAACGGATGCCACAACAATAAGCCTGTCTATGTTTGCAACCGGAGGCCTTTTCATAAACGATACGCGTTGTTTTATTTCCTCTATCCTGTTTTCCGCATTGTCCTGCACCGAAATGACAACGCGGTCTCCGGCGAACGGAGTTATCCCCTGCTTTCGGAAAGAACCCCTCGCCTTACATTCAAAAATCCCATCGGCGGCTTCAACATAGTAGAAGCCGCCAATGCCTTTTAATATTATTCCTTCGTAATTTTTCACCATACTGCTCAAGCGTCAACTGCGGGTTTAAGCTTCAGTACGATTTTTGTTGAATACGGCATTATGATTGTAACATCATTCGGGGACTGGGACTCAACCACCCATACAACAGAATCGGTTTCGGATTTGCCCTGATAATCATACTCAACGTTTTTAAAGCCCGCGTGTTCAAGCTCGGTCTTGGCTACAAGCTTTGTCTTTTCAACGACGCTGGGGATTATGTCTCCGTCTTCACCGGAATTATCGGTGTACTCGGTATCGACCCGCTCGGTTATCTCTGCGGGTGTCTTTGTAAAGTCAACCTTTCCGGCACAAACAGTCTGTTCGTCGATTATAACGACAAAATCATACGGTCCGCCCGAACCCGAAAGAGAGAGAGTGTGTGAACCGCCGTTCATAAGCACGGTCTTCTGTGAATTAAGCTCATTGTTTACAAATACCGAAAGTGTACGTGTTGCTGTTGCCCCTATATTGGGAAGCGTTACGGAAAGATTCGCCGACGAGCTTTCCGGTACACCTGTGCTTACAATAAGATTTATCGAGGTGCCGGCGGGAAGCATGTCGCCCTCCTTTGCCGACTGTTCAATTACTGTGTTCAACGGCAGTGAGCTGGGCTTGCTGTCGATTAACCCTACCTGGAAGCCTGTCGCCGTAATATTCATTTTTGCCATTTCAAGAGCCCAGCCGACAACTCCTGGTACCGGCTTCAAATCAGCAGCCGAATCCTTTGAAACGTAGACTGTAACCTTACTTGAGGTATCTGTTGAGGTACCTGCCGCAGGGGTTATCTTTGCAACCGTACCGTCGGCAACGGTATCATCCGAAACATAGTCCTGAACGATATTTGAGAAACCGAGATTGTTTAGGATATCATATACCTCTGTATAGGTTTTTCCTATCAGATTATCGGGTATTGTTGCCGTAGCGTTGGATTTTGCAATTACAAGCTTAACAATTTTACCCTTTACTATTTCTTCACCCGCAATGGGAGACTGGTCAAACACCTCGCCTGCAGTCTTGGTTCCGTTTGCCTGTTCAACAATTTCAAACTTATAGTCTGCATACTTGGAGTTTCCTTTTATCTGCTCCTCATAGTTCATTCCGATAAAATTCGCAACAGTTATTTTTTCGCGATTAAGCAATTTGTTTATAAGGATGCCTCCGAATACCGCGACAATTATGAGTACACCTGCCACAATACCGGCAAGAAGCGGTATTGAGCGGTTCTTGCTTTCCGTCTCGGTTTTTGCAACGGCAGGAGCAACATTTGCAGGTTCTGACAAAGCTGCCGCTCTTGACGGTACACGTTTTTCAACAAATCTTGTCGGTTCCTTATCCACAAAGTATGAATAATCAAATTTTATTGACGGATTGCGCTTGAATTCCTCAAGGTCAAGAAGCATCTCGGCAGCAGACTGATATCTGTCGCGGGGATTCTTCTGCATGGCATGCATGGTTATCTGCTCAAGACCTATCGGAATAGTGTCATTTATATCGCGCGGACGCACCGCTTCGGACTGCACCTGCATTATGGCCACAGACACCGCCGAATCGGATTCAAACGGAAGTCTGCCGGTAATCATTTCATAGAGCACAACGCCCACGGAATATATATCTGCCTTGTCATCCGTAATTTCGCCTCTCGCCTGCTCCGGGCTTATATAGTGCACCGAACCGATGGCGTTCTCGGTCATGGTTCTGGTTTCACTCCTGCTGAAGCGGGCAATTCCGAAATCCGTAACCTTGATGTTGCCGTTTTGGAGCAACATAATGTTCTGGGGCTTTATATCGCGGTGAACTATTCCCTTGTCGTGGGCGTGCTGGAGAGCACGAAGTATCTGCACAACAAAATGCACAGCCTCTTTCCAGTTTATAACCTTCTGCTGCTCGATGTACTCCTTGAGAGTTATACCCTCAATGTACTCCATGACGATATACTGCAGCTTGTCGCCGAAGCTTACGTCATAGACCTTTACGATGTTGGGATGTGAGAGAACCGCTATCGCCTTGGACTCGTTTTTGAAGCGTCTGCGAAACTCTTCGTTCGCAAGAAACTCCTCCTTGAGTACCTTTATGGCAACGATTCTGTCATCGATGTTGTCGTATGCTTTATAGACAACAGCCATACCGCCCACACCGATTATATCCTTTATTTCGTATCTTCCGTCAAGTCTTTTTCCTACGTAGTTATCCAAAATAAACACTCCTTCCGGGAAAATCAATATGCAACAGCAACAACCGTTATATTATCGGAGCCGCCGTTACTGTTTGCGAGACTTACAAGCTTTTCCGCAAACTCATAGCAATTGCTTTCGTGGGTTATTCTGAATATATCCTCGGTCTCTACCGAATTGGTAAGACCGTCTGTACAGATAAGAAGGATGCTTCCGTCCGACATGTCTTCAACGCAAAAATCAACATCTATGTCCTCATCCACGCCCAGCGCTCTTGTTATAAGGTTTTTGCGCGGATGCTTCTTAGCCTCATCCTCGGTAAGCTGACCGGTTTCAACAAGCTCCTGAACCACGGAATGGTCCTTGGTAAGCTGCCGGAGACTGTCGTCCGTAATAAGGTATGCTCTGCTGTCTCCCGCATGAGCAACGCACACGGTATGATCTGTTATCATGGCTACAACAACCGTTGTTCCCATTCCCGAAAGCTCCTTGTTTGAGCTTCCCATATCATAAATATTTATGTTTGCCGCAGTTATAGCGGACAAAAGCATATTTTTTATGGATTTTGTGCTCATGCCCTCGCGATAGCAGGAGGTTATCTGCTCGGATATGAGCTTAACCGCAAGAGAGCTTGCAACATTTCCGCCGTTTGCACCGCCCATGCCATCGCACACGACGGCCCATGTCATTCCGTCGGGCTGTTCACCCGCGGCATAAGCGTCCTGATTAGTGGCGCGGATAAGACCCTTATCTGTTTTTGCTATTATCTTCAAGGCAATCCCTCCTTACAAGGACTTCTGTACACTTCTCCTGAGTTGTCCGCACGATGCGTTTATATCGGAGCCGAGCGAACGTCTTACCGTAACGGTTATTCCGTTTGATTCCAGAATTTCAGCGAACGACGCCATGCGTTCACCGTTGCTGCGCCGGTGTCCTCTTTCGGGCACCTCGTTTGCCGGTATCAGATTCACATGGCACAGCATCCCTTTTAACTTACGGGCAAGCTCAGCAGCACATGCGTCGGAATCGTTTACGCCGTCAAGCATCGCATATTCAAAGGATATACGGCGCGAGGTTTTGTCGGCATATATGCGACAGGCACGCAGCAGCTCATCTGTCCCCCATTTCGAGTTGACCGGCATTATGCGGGAACGGATTTCATCGTTGGGCGCGTGCAGCGAAACCGAAAGTGTAAGCTGAAGGTGTTTTTCAAGCAGGTCATATATCCGCGGAACTATTCCGCTTGTGGAAAGAGAAATCTTCCTCATTCCTATATTGACCCCGTTTTCACAGCTTACAAGCTCTAAAAAGCGCATTACGTTGTCATAATTGTCGAGAGGCTCACCCATCCCCATCAGAACAACCCTTGCTATTTTTATGCCGAGGTCATTCTGAGCAGAATAAATTTGTGCAAGCATTTCTGACGGTGCAAGGTTTCTTACAAAGCCTCCGAGAGTTGACGCACAGAATATACAGCCCATCTTACAGCCCACCTGAGTGGATATGCATATTGTATGGCCGTATTTGTAATCCATGACAACGCTTTCAATATATTCTCCGTCGTGAAGCCGGAAAAGATATTTGACCGTATTATCATACTCCGAAATCAGTTTTTTTTCAATACTACAGGGAAATATGACAAAATTGTCATTTAATATTCGTTTTAAATCATTCGAGATATTGGTCATGTCACCGAAGGCTGCCACACCCTTAACATGGAGCCAGTTATATATCTGACCCGAGCGGAATTTCGGCAACCCGAGCGCCGCAATTTCCTGCGAAAGCTCACCGAGCGTCATTGAGGCTATATCTTTTTTCAATTTTCTTCCTCCGTAAGCCGCTTAAAGGCGGCTATAAAAAAGCCATCAGACCCGCTGATTCCCGGCAGCAATGTTATAAAATCCGTATTGTCCCTGCGCGGTATATCCGGCAGCACCCTCTCCGGAACAAAACCGGCATTTTCAGAAAGGAATTTTTCGCACACCTCACGATTTTCGCGTTCGCAAAGCGTACAGGTCGAATACACCAATCTTCCGCCGGGCTTTACATATTCCGAGCAAGTTCGCAGTATACAATACTGTATAGACGGCAAATTGTCAAGTTCATCCTTACTCTTATATTTGATTTCGGGCTTTCTTCCCATAACGCCGAACCCGGAGCACGGCACATCGCAAAGCACCCTGTCCGCCGCCGGAAGCCCGGAATTATGTACGCAAGCATCGTTCACGCCGGCGTTTATAATGTGTATTCCGAGCCGTTCTGAGCCGTTCTTAATGAGGCTTACACGGTTTTCGGTCTTATCAAACGAATAGAGCGCTCCCCTGTTTTCCATCATCTGTGCGATAGTAAAGCTTTTTCCTCCGGGCGACGCGCACATGTCCATTACTGTTTCGCCGGGTTGAGCAGCGAGCGCACCGCAGCAAAGCTGTGAGGAGATATCCTCAACATGGAACAGGCCTTTTGCATACGCACGGGTTTTATTCAACCCTGCGGCATCAAGCACCTCAAGAGCCTCCGGAACAATCTCGCATTCGAGTGTTTTTATACCCTCGGCTTCAAGCTCTCCGGCAAGAGATGCAACATCCGTTTTCAGCGTATTCACCCTTATAAACGTGCGGGGCTTACCGATAAAGGAGGCAAGCATTTTACGCGCAGCATCCTCACCGTAGCTTTGAATGAGCATGTCGGCAAGCCATTCGGGGCATGAATATTCCAACGATATACGCTTTAATCCGTCCTCCTCCGGCAGCTTCAAGCCGTTTCGTACGACACTGCGAAGCACGGCATTTACAAGGGATGAGGCGTAACGGCAATTTATCTTCGCAAGCACAACGCTTTCGTTGACCGCCGCAGAATCGGGAACCCTGTCCATATAAAGTATCTGATAAGCACCCATGCGTAAAACAGTAAGCACCTGAGGCTTAAGCTTTGACAAGGGTTCTTTAAGATAAAGAGCCAAGGTATAATCAAGCGTAACAAGCCTCTCCGTCACACCGTAAACAACAGCTGAAACGAACGCGGAATCGCGCACATTGCCGTTGGCATCGGAAAGCAGAGAGTCAAGCACAAGGTTTGAATAGGCTTTATCCTTTTCTATTTTCAAGAGCGTCTCATACGCCAGCTGTCTGGGTGATTTCATCTGTTATCTCCGTTATCTTTTTCGGTTTCCGAATCTCAATATAAGTCTTAAAAGGTTTGCGACCGACACGGCAAGCGCCGCTACATACGTCATCGCAGCCGCTGTGAGAACCTTTTTCGCACCTGTGCGTTCATCCTCACCGAGCAGTCCCGAACCGTCTATAACCTCCAATGCTCTTCTTGATGCGTTGAACTCAACCGGCAGAGTGACCAGCTGGAAAACAGCTACCAACGCATAAAGGCAGATTCCTATAACAACAAGCGGCTCAAAGCCCATAAAAAAGCCGATTATTGCAAGCGGTATTCCAAGTGTGGAGCCTATATTGCATACCGGCAGCACGGCGTTGCGTATTTTTATGGGCGAATACCCCTCTGCATGCTGTGCGGCATGACCCGCCTCATGACACGCTATACCCACTGCCGCAACCGAGGTGCTGTTGTATACGCCGGTTGAAAGCCGTATAACATTTGTTCTTGGGTCATAATGGTCGGTCAGGTTACCCTCTGTCGGCTCTATCGCAACATTGCTTATTCCGTAATGATTCAAAACGGCGTAAGCCGCCGACGCGCCGGTAAGTCCTCTGGAATTCTGAACATGGGAATATTTTGAATATGCGGATTTAACCTTTACCTGTGCAATCACAGAAAGTAAAAGCATCGGGACAACAAGAACAATATAATAATAATCGTAAAAATAGTTCCAAAACATATATACAACCTCCTGCATTATTATAGTATTATTCCCGTCTTGAGCTTATGACCTCTGAGAAAATCTTCCGCACTCATGCGTTTTGAGCCTTCGTACTGAACCTCGATAAGCTTCAAAGCGGTATCGGAGCCGCAGCCTATTATAAGCGTCTTATCCGCCGCAAGTATTTCTCCGGGCTTTCCCGAAAAGCCGTCCGCAACCTGCGAGGAATGAATTTTCAGCGTCTTTCCGTCAAGCGCCGTCTGAGCGGACGGCCAGGGATTAAGTCCGCGGATTTTGTTGTGTATTGTGCCGGCATCCGAGCTCCAGTCGATTTCCGAAAGTGATTTATCGAGAATCGGAGCGTGTGTTGAAAGCGATGAATCCTGCTTTTTCGGCTCAAGAGTGCCGTTTTCAAGCTCTCTGAGCGTATCCGACAGCACCTGTGCACCCAAAGCGGAAAGTCTGTCGTGCAGCTCTCCCGCGGTTTCATTCTCCCCTATTTTAACGCTTTGCGACAAAAGCATATCGCCCGTATCTATTCCGATATCCATATACATTGAGGTTACACCGGTTTCGCTCTCGCCGTTAATGACCGACCACTGTATCGGCGCTGCGCCTCTGTATTTAGGCAAAAGTGAGGCGTGAATATTTATACAGCCGTATTTCGGAAGTTCAAGTATCTCCGGCGGCAATATTTTTCCGTAAGCGACAACAACCACAAGCTCCGGATTGAGAGATTTAAGCAACTCATAGGATTCTGTATCCCTGAGTGTGCGCGGCTGAAAAACGGGAATACCCAGCTCCAGCGCCCTCACCTTAACCTCCGGCGGAGTAAGAATTGCCTTTCTTCCTCTGGGCTTATCCGGCTGTGTAAACACGCCTGCCACCTCATGTGAATCCTCAACGAGGCGAGACAGACACGGCACGGCAAATTCAGGCGTACCCATATATACAATTCTCATATCACAACACGCCTTTCAAAAGGTTATTTATCCAGCTCAACTGTCTCATTGGCGGCAAGCCTGTCAATATAGAGTATTCCGTCGAGATGGTCTATCTCATGGCAAAAAGCCCTTGCCTTGAGGTCCTCCCCCTTGTAAAGGCACCAATTTCCGTTTCGGTTCTGAGCCTTCACCTTTACGGTAGCGGGTCTTTTTGTAACGCCGCTTTGACCCGGCAGGGACAGGCAACCCTCGCTTACTCTCTGCTCGCCCTGAGTTTCGGTTATTTCCGGATTTACAAGCTCTATAAGACCTTCTCCGGTATTTATAACAACCACGCGTCTGAGTACACCGACCTGCACCGCTGCGAGCCCGACGCCCTCTGCCTTATACATGGTCTCCGCCATATCGTCAAGCAGAGTGCAAAGCCTGTCATCAAATACCTCAACCCTGCGGCTGGTCTTTCTGAGTATCGGGTCCTCCTGCGTCCTTATTGTTCTGATTGCCATTGTTATATATCTCCTTCAAGTTAAATTACACGGGTCAAAATCCGCATATACCGAAACGGCTGAAAAGCGGGTATCCTTGCCGAAGAGCGTTAAAAGCTCGGACATAAACGCCCTGAACCTTTTTGTATTGCGGCATTTAAGTGTCAATCTGTAACGGAATCTGTTGCTGACCTTTGACACTCGCGGCGGAACAGGTCCGAGAGCTATAAGCTTTATATCGTTGTAATCGGACAGATTCTTTTCCTTCAAAAGCTTAAAAAACACATCTGAAGCGCTTTTGACCTGCGCCTCGTTTTCCCCGGAAAATCCGACCGCGCATATATCACAGAACGGCGGATATATCATAGCCCGGCGTATTTCAAGCTCGTTTTCAAAAAACGCCTCATAATCCTGTGCGGCTGCAACGGTAATAACCTCGTTGTCTGGAACCGCCGTCTGCACAATCGCCGTGCCTTTATAGCCTCCCCTGCCCGAACGCCCTACCACCTGTGTGAGCAGGTCGAAGGCACGCTCGCTGCTGCGGTAATCGTCATTATAAAGCTGTTGGTCGACAGAAACAACACCCACAAGTGTAACCTTTTCAAAATCAAGCCCCTTCGCAACCATCTGCGTTCCGAGCATTATATCGTATTCCCCACTCCCGAAGCGATTAAGATTGTCCTCAAACGAATAGCGTGACATGGTGGTGTCGGTGTCCATACGCAGTATTCTTGCTCCGGGGAAGACCCTTGAAAGCTCATCCTCCACGCGCTGTGTACCGTAGCCGGAATAGCGAACACCGCTTTGACCGCACTGCTTGCAGACGGATGTAAAAGGCTCCGAATATCCGCAGTAGTGGCACATTAAGCGCTCGTTTCTGCGGTGATATGTCAGGGAAATGCTGCAATGCGGACAGGTTGCCACAGTACCGCAGGAGCCGCATGAAACAAAGGTATTGTAGCCGCGCCTGTTTATCAGCAGTATCACCTGCTCATGTCTCATAAGGCACTGCTCGATTGCGTCATAAAGAGTTGTGCTAATCATATCCCGGCAACCGGACATATCAACCGTTATTACCTCCGGCAGCACCGCACCGCCGTAACGTTCACTTAGAACATAAAGTGAATATCTGCCGTCGCCGGCATTTTTATAGGTTTCAATACTCGGTGTTGCGGATGCAAGCAGCATAAGCGCATTGTGCTGTGTGCAACGGAATTTTGCAACATCTCTCGCATGGTAGCGGGGCGAGCGTTCGGATTTATAGCTGCCCTCCTGCTCCTCGTCCATGATTATAAGTCCGAGTCTGTCAAATGGTGCAAATACCGCGGAGCGCGTGCCGAGAGCTATAAGAGCATCCCCGCTTTTTACGCGCTTCCACTCGTCTATCCTCTCGCCCATGGAAAGAGCGCTGTGAAATACCGCAACCTTTTTGCCGTAGCGTTTGTAGAATATCGAAAGCATTTGAGGGGTAAGTGCAATTTCGGGAACCATAATTATTGTTCCGAGTCCGTCACTCACTGCCCTGTCTATCAGCTTGAGAAAAACACTGGTTTTTCCGCTTCCCGTAACACCGAAAAGCAATGACGCCTCGGGCTTTTCACTCTCATATTGCCTGAGCAGACCTTCATAAGCCGTTTGCTGCTCGGAAGTAAGCTTTATATCATCTTTTTTGCCGTTTTCGGAAATATGCTCAGCCGGAAAACGGTAAATTTCATTGTCAAAAAGCTCAACCAAGCCTTTTTTTTCAAGAGCCAGTACCACCGCCGGAGTAACTCCGGTAAGATAGGCTATTTCCTTTACCGATGCGCTGCCGATATCAATAAGCAGCTGAAAAACAGACTTTTGCTTTGCCGTGAGATGCCCGAGAGCATCAAGCGCTTCTGCTTCGCTCACTGCTATGCGTGCGTTTCGCACAGTCGCGTCGCCCACCTTACGCACCGCGTCAAAGTTGGGTATAACAAGTCCGCGCTCACACAGCTGCTCAGGTATTTTGCTGTCCTCCGGCAGTTCAAGACGCGACAAAAGCGTCTTACGTTTTATATATTTCCCGCTTTTGTCAAGGAAGCATAAAAGACGTGCTTCATCCGCCGAAAGTCCGTTAAAATCCTCAGAGGTAAGATTTGCCTTCGCAGTGTAAGACGGCACAAGCTCAAGCCCCAGCCCCGCGGGCAAAAGGGTCTTTGCCGCTTCAAAAAGAGTACAGAATGTACGCTCCTTGAGCCAACCTACAAGCGAAAGCATCTCATCATTAAGAAGCGGCGCTTCGTCCAGCACCGCCGCAACAGACTTTAATTTTTTACCGTCCGAGCTGTGTCCGGAGCAGACGTTCAGACATATCCCCTGACGCTTGCGATTGCCGTTCCCGAAAGGAACCGTAACACGACAACCGCGGCTGATAAGCTGCAAAAGGTCATCCGGTACAGCATAGGAATATGCCGCATCGAAATGATATGCAACGTTTTCAACCGCAATTTCAGCAATAGTCATGTTGTCCATACAGCACCCGCAATTAGATGTTCCTGATTTCCTCCGGCTCGATTATTTTATATTTGCCGTCCATTATTTCATTAAGAGCTATTGTAACCGGCTTTTCCGTAACAATTTCTCTGTTCTCCTCTATTTCATCGGAAATTTCTCTTGCTCTCTTGGCTGTTGCCGTAACAAGAGAATAACGGCTGAGATGGTTTTTGAGTATTCCTCTTAAATCGGGATTAAGCATTGAATATAACCTACCTTTCCGGGCTGCTGCCCATGAAACAAATTATTTTATGTTTATTATGTCCTCTACCGTGCGCGCCATTCTTTCGGCTCTGAGCTGCTCCGCCTGAAGTATGGCGCAAATATCACTCACGGCGTAGTTAACCACATCATTTACAACTATATAATCATAATCCTTGCTGCACTCTATTTCGTTTGCCGCTATCTCAAGCCTTGAGGCTATATCCGCCTCATCCTCGGACTCGCGGTTGTGAAGCCTGTCTCTGAGCGCCCCGAAGGTCGGAGGCATGAGGAATATGCTCACCACGCCCGGATATTCGGCACGGATTCTTCTCGCGCCCTGAACATCTATTTTCAGGAAAACTATTTTGCCCTCCTGAATCCATGTGTTGATGGGACCGCGCGGGGTTCCGTAATAGTTGCTCCCGTATTTCGCATATTCAAGAAAATATCCTGAATTTATGCCGCTTTCAAACTCCTCTGGAGAAACGAAATTATAATGGAAGCCGTTTATTTCCCAGTCCCTCGCCTTACGCGTGGTGTTTGAAATTGATACCTGAATATCAAAGTTCCGCTTTTCAAGCTCGGTAAGTATGGTGTCCTTGCCTGAGCCTGACGGGCCCGACAGAATCACAAGAAAGCCCTCGTGCTTTTTATTATTCATCGCCGCCGTCCCCCTCGGATAATACTTCATCATTAAACCTGTTTGCAAGCGTTTCCGCCTGTAAATAGGTGAGAATTATATGGTCGCTGTCGGTGATAATAACAGCTCTTGTGCGCCTTCCGTGTGTGGCGTCTATGAGATTGCCGCGCTCCTTTGCCTCCTGCACCATTCTTTTCGCCGGTGCAGACTCCGGACTGACGACGGTTACTATTCTGTTGGTATTCACCATGTTACCGAAGCCGATATTTATGAGCTTCATGCCCCTTGTCCTCCAGCAATTTTATTCTATATTCTGAACCTGCTCACGGATTTTTTCAACCTCTGCCTTGATATTGATTACATGCCTTGCAATCTCAACATCCTGAGCCTTGGAGCCTATGGTATTTGCTTCGCGGTTGATTTCCTGAACAAGGAAATCGAGCTTTCTGCCGATTGCCTCATCGCCCGATACCATTTCACGAAGCTGGTCAAGATGGCTGCGAAGGCGTACCGTTTCTTCGGCAACAGCTATTTTATCCGCAAATATTGCCGCCTCTGTAAGCAGACGCTGTTCGTCAACCGTAGTCTCGCCGAGCAAATCCTTCATTCTGGCAACAAGCTTGTCGTTGTATATCTTTACGGTTTCCGGCGAACGTTTTTCAACAAATTCAACATCGGAAAGTATTGCGTCGGCTCGTGAAATCAAATCATTGCGAAGCTTTTCGCCCTCTATTTCACGCATTTTTATGAACGCCTCAACAGCCTGTACCGCAACAGTGCGCACGGCGTTCCATATTTTCTCCTCATCCACCGGAGCTTTAGATACGCTTAATACATCCGGAAAACGCGCAACAAGCGAAGCATCGACATTTCCTCCGAGTGAGAACTCTTTCTTTATCTCTTCAAGAGCCGATATGTAGCCGGAGGCAAGTGAGGTGTTAAGCGACACCTGCATGCTCTCGTCCGCTTCAATTTCAAGCTGGACTCCGCACTCTGTTTTTCCTCTTGACACCATGGACTGAACCAGAGTCTTCAGCTTGTCCTCCAAAAAGCCGCAGTTTCGCGGGGTTCTTGCGGAAAATTCAAAATATCTGTGATTCACGCTTTTGATTTCGACAGTAACGCCGATACCGTCTATCGTATCCTGCGCCCTGCCGTAACCGGTCATACTCTTTATCATTAAATAACCCTCTAAAAAAAGATTGTGGTATATTGTATCAATATCCTGCGATTTTGTCAAATCAGACCTCGGAAGGGTTCTGAGAAGCGGAGGCTGTAAGCCTGTGAACCTCATCCTCAGTAAGAGCGCGCCACTTTCCTATCTGCAGCATACCGAGCTTCAGTGAGCCGATAGCCGTCCTTTTCAGACGTGCAACCTCAAGTCCGGTTTCCTCGCACATCTTCCTTATCTGACGATTTCTGCCCTCGAATATTGTCATCTCAAGCACCACTCTGCCCTCTTGCTTTTCAACAATATTCACCTTTGCCGGCGAGGTCATGCGTCCGTCAACCATAACACCGGTGCAAAGCTTTGTTACCTGTTCCTCATTCACCGAGGGACGCACGGTTACGCGATAGGTCTTGGGGATATGACGTCTTGGATGCGTTATGAGGTTTGCAAATTCGCCGTCATTCGTAAACAGCAGCAAGCCCTCGGACTCGCGGTCAAGCCTGCCTACCGGATAAACCGGAGCGCCGACATCCGCAACCAGCTCGGCAACGCACTTCCTGTCCATTTCGTCACTCATTGTGGTGATAAATCCGCGCGGCTTGTTGAGCATTATATATACCTGCTCCTTCTGACGCACAACCTTTTTGCCTTTTACGGTGACATTGTCGTTCTTTGGACTTACCTTATCGCCTATTGACGCTTTTCTGCCGTTGACCCATACCTGACCCGCCTCTATCATCTCCTCAGCCTTGCGCCGCGAAGCGACACCGCATTCGGAAAGATACTTTTGAAGTCTTATTTTTTCATCTGCCATAATTGTATTTTTGCGGCTGACACGCCGCGCCTTTCATGCTGCCGCCTTTGCGAACAGCTTTATAAAAAACTCCTTCACTCTGTAAAGAAATCCTTTTTCCTTTTGCTGAGGCTGTACCGCAGGAACATCATTCTCCGCGACAAGCTGAACCTGAGCAACCACATTGCCGTCTATAAGGTATTCGGCTCTGCCGACAACCCTACCGGCTTTTACGGGTGCATAGAGAAAGTGTTCAATATACACTCTGCGTTCGGGTTGAAAATCCGACGAGCTGCGCACGGCAATATCAACCGTTGTGCCCGCAACCGTTTTTACTCCGGAAGCGGTACCGCCCACTACGCTCAGCATAATGTCGGAAAAATCCGTATCTGCCTGTTTATTTTCAACCAGAGAAAAACCGTAATCGAGCAGCTTGGTGTGGTCCGCCCAGTCATTGGGAGCTTTAAGCGTCACAGCCACGAGGGTTACGCCGTTACGCTCCGCTGCCGAAACAAGACACCTTCCGCTGGCCTTGGTAAAACCGGTTTTTATTCCGATTGCCCCGTCATAGCTGCGCAGAAGTCTGTTGTGGTTTGTAAGCGTGCGCATATAGGGTGGATTGCCGTAACTCACCCGTGCCGAGGTACGGCTCGCAGTCTCCCTGAAATGCATGTTTTTCATTGCATACGCGCCGAGCAACGCCATATCATACGCGGTAGAATAATGATTCTCCGCGGTAAGGCCGGAGGGATTTGCAAAGGAGGTGTCCGCCATGCCTATTTCATGCGCCTTCGCGTTCATTAGTGCGGCAAAGGAGTCTATATTACCTGCAAGCGTGTATGCCGTAACATTTGCGGCATCATTGCCGGATTCAAGCAGCATACCGTAAACAAGTCCGTCAAGCGTAACCTTATCCCCTGCGAGCAAGCCCATAGAGGTTCCTTCAACGGCAAGCATCTCCGCGGTAACGGTTATCTCCCTTTCGGGCGTGCCGGCTTCACAGGCAAGCAATGCCGTCATTATCTTCGTGGTACTCGCCATTCCGCGCTTTTCGTGCTCATTCTTGCCGTAAAGCAGCTCACCGGTCTGCGCAACTATAACAGCGGCACTCGCGGCGGAAATATCCGACACCGACGCTGCCTGAGCCTCTCGCGACATCACAGGCAAAAGAAAAGACACGGCAAGAAGAACAGACAAACATTTTTTCAACAAATCAACCACCTGCTTTCATATTATTATGAATATGCAGGCGGTCAATAAATAATAATCTCTTATTACTCTGTTTCTAATGTGATATTTGCTTCCGCTGAAAAGCTAAGTCCCTCATCCTCGTTTGCCGCGACATCAGCAGACTCCGCTTTGTCCTTCTTGGACTTTTTGACAAGCGTAGTTACCTTGTCAAACATCTCCGGAACAAGGTTTACAACTCTCTCTGCCGCGTTATCGTATGCGGTTATATGCTTGAGCGTAACCTCACCGTCGCTGACAATAAGAAAAGCAACCGGATTGATTGTGACTCCGGCTCCTCCTCCGCCGCCGAAAAGCTCAGCGCTCGACTTTGAGGGGAAATCAGAGCCGCCCGAGGCAAAGCCGTAGGTGACCTTAGACACCGGAATAATGGTTATTCCGCCGTCAAGATTTATCGGCTCACCGATGATTGTGCTCACATCCACAAGCTGTCTGACTTTTTCGATTGTTGTTGAAAGAATTCCCGCTGCTGATTGTTCCTTCATTGAGTAACACCGCCTTGTTTTATTTTTGTATCGGGTTGAGTATTTTTATTTTCGCTGCCCTTCTTGGATTTTGAGAAAAGCAGTTTTAAAACAACTTTAAAGAGGAGCCTGACCGCAAGAACCACCGCGGCGTTTGTAATATGTATCGGTCTTGCCGAAACCGACACAAAAAACGCAGCCTTTCCTTTGGTCGAAAGGTAATCCGGCTCAATGCAAAAATCATACTTTCGCACCTTGTAGGTCGAGCACAGCTTTCCGAGCACCGGCCAGATTTTTGCACAGGTTTCGCCGTATTCGATTGCGGTATCCGCTGCGTCCGAACCGGTAACCAGAAGCTCAAGATAAAGCTCATTTATCACAAGGCTTTTAAGCATTGACGCCATAAAGCCCTTCATTGCGTTACCGATATCGGTTATAAGCTTTATTGTGCCGTCATAGCCCTGATTCTTTATGAATTCAACAATGAAATTAGGCTTTTTCTCTTTAGGAGCCGCATTTTCCTCGGGAGGCTTTTCCTCCTTAGGAGGCTTCTCCTTCTTGGGCTTTTTCTTCTTTTTCTGCGCCGGATAAAGCGGTATGTCGAGAAAGAGCCATTTTAAATGTGCTTCAAACTCGCCTTCGTTTTTCCCGACTATTTTTGCCTTCGAGTCGCCGGAATAATCCGCCGTAACGGTAACTTTTATACTCAGAACGATGACAAAAAATGCCGTTATTCCGAGAAGTATATATAAAAACCACATTTTTCCTCACCGCCCTTCATCTTTATATATTGACTATTGTACCACAAACACTTACTGCTGTTCAAGAGGTAATGCGGTGTTTTCCGGCTTTATTTCTTCTTGCGGCACCTCATCGGTGGCGTTTTCCGGCATCATTTCCGCCATCGCCTTGCCCGCCTGCTCATTATCATGCTGCGGAAGAGACGGCAGCTCGTCGAGAGAGGAAATGCAGAAGCAACGCAGGAAGGTGTCGGTAGTGCCGTATATAAGAGGTCTGCCCGGCAGGTCAAGCCTGCCCTTTTCTTCAATAAGCTCTCTCTGACACAGCGTCGCAATAACGCCGGAGCAGTCCACACCTCTCACCTGCTCTATAAAAGCCTTTGTGATAGGCTGATTATATGCCACCACCGCAAGCACCTCAAACGCCGCCGGAGACAGCGGTGTGTTGCGCCTCAAATCGAGCACCGTACGGATTTTATCTGCATACTCCTTGCGGCTGCAAAGCTGATATTTATCATCAAGGCGCAGCAGACATATGCCCGCACCGCGCTCATCGAGAGCCTTTGCGTATGTATCGAGAATTTCCGCAAGCGTTTTTTCATCGGTTTCAAGCACCGATGCAAGCCTGGCTGTTTCAAGCGGCTCTCCGGCGGCAAAAAGAACCGCCTCCGCTGCCGCTGTAAGTTCTTTTGTATTCAAAATCCACCCCATCCAATCATAAAAGCTCTATCTGTGCGTTGTCGCCCTCACCGTTTACACGGATTTTGCTGTCCTTTGCCATCTCAAGCACTGCAAGAAACGCCGCTATCATATCGGAGCGCGTTTCGGACTCAAGAATAAAATCATACAGCTTTTGTTTTCTGACCTTCTTGAGCCTGTCAATAATATGGCTTATTTTTGAGCTTACCGAAACAATCTTTCTTGTAACTATCTCGGCAAACGCCTCAATCGGCGGCGGAAGTCTGCGAAGCTTTTTGCCTGCAGCGTTGATATACGCACCCACAAGCTCGTCCGGCTCATGCAAACGCCTGTAAGTCATGTCCGGAGTTATGTCCTCGGGCGCGTGTGCAAAAAAGTCAAAGCCCTTCGCCTGTTCGGCGAGCTTCTGAGCCATAATTTTACAATCACGGTATTCGAGCAGTTCTCCAGAAAGCTCTTTCTTCAGCTCCTCCGCTTCCTCGTATGACGGAAGCAGGGAAACCGTTTTTATATACACAAGCCTTGCCGCCATCTCAAGAAATTCACTTGCGACCTCCATGTCGGCGTTTTCCATCTGCCTTACGTAGGAGGTGTATTGCTCCACAAGCTCAAATATCGGAATGTCATATATATCCAGCTTATGCTTGCTTATAAGATGAAGCAGCAGGTCCATCGGCCCTTCAAACACTTCAAGCTTATAGGATATCGCTTCCATTTTTATGACCATTCCTTTCCGCCGAGCCGCAAACTTTGCGGCGGTATTCGGCAAACGAAGCCCTGCTTCGTTACGAAATGACGGTCGTTGACCGTCAAGGCACAAATTTGCCGTTTGAAATATTTATCTTTGAACTTACACATCACTTTGATTTTTATACTCTGAATCCGAAGGGTAAGCCGACAATGAAATAAAACATATTCTCAACAGCGCCGGAAAGCAATGCGAGCGGCGTTGTAAGCGCTCCGGTAAACAGCAGGACGAGGATTGCAATCATTATATATCTCTCGTACTGCATGATTTTGTAGTAATATCTATCCGGGATAAGGAGCGCCGCTATGCGGGAGCCGTCAAGCGGCGGAACAGGCAGAAGATTGAATACCGCAAGATTGATGTTTATTGACGCTGCAAAGCTGAAAAACGAATAGCATATAGCAAAAATCCTGTTCGTGCTTCCGGTTTTATAATATATAAGAATAAATACATACACAAGCACGACAAAGAACAGCGCCATTATCAGATTTGAGACAGGTCCCGCCAGGGCGGTAAGCGCCATATCCCTTTTTCGGTTTTTAAAGTTGCGGATATTGACCGGCACCGGCTTTGCATAACCGAAACCGACAAGGAATATCATAATTGCACCTATGGGGTCGAGGTGTGCAAGAGGATTTATTGTCAGTCTGCCGCTGAGCCTTGCCGTATCATCACCGAGACGTGTGGACATCCATGCGTGTGCATATTCGTGTATGGGCAATGTGCAGAACACCACAAACGCCGTGGCGCAAAGACCTATAAGGACATCTCCGAAGCCCATATCCCCTCTGAAAACAGAAATAAGATTCCTTAGCATAAGCTTCTCCGTTTCTTTATTTTTTTATAACAACCGTGCGCTCGATTCCGTTAAAATCTTTTATTATTTTTGCTTTTGTTGCATTGTTCAGGAAAAAGCGAAGAACGCTCGTTGCCTGATTTTCTCCGCACTCCATTGCAAGAAGACCGTTCTGCGCAATATACGGAAACCATGAGGCGGAAAGAACACTGTAAAAATCCAAGCCGTCTATGCCTCCGTCAAGAGCGTCCTTGGGCTCCTGAAGCACCTCGCGCTGAAGCGAGGCAATTTCATAGGTCGGAATATAAGGCGGATTGGAAACGATGATATCAGGGACGGGAAGATTGAAAAACTTGAAGCCGCGCCGTATATCGCCCTTGATTATCTCGGCGTTATATATACGGTTTTTCTTCATATTCAGCCTTGCATAATAAAGCGCATCCTCTGAAAAATCCACACAGTAAACCCGGCAGGACGGACAATGAGATGCAATTGTAAGACCTATGCAACCGCTTCCCGTACACAAATCAAATACCGTTTTTGCCTGCGTTTTCCGAACAAAATCGATGGCAAGCTCGGCGATAATCTCGCTCTCCGGACGCGGTATAAGCACGCCCTTGCCGACAGAAAAGTTTAAATCATAAAAGCCCCATTCTCCGACTATGTATTGCAACGGTTCACCTGAGCAACGCCGCTGAACAAGGTCATTGAACTTGCGAAGAGAGTTTTCATCGGCAGGCATATTTGTGTTCATAAGAAGCTGAGTTTTGTTAAGTCCGAAGCTTTTCTCAATAAGAACCTGCGCGTCAAACTCCGCCGACTCCGCACCGCTCCGGTTAAGCTCGTCAATCGCGCTGCGGTACGCGGTATACACGTTAATCAAAGCGCATCATCCTCCGGGTTGTCTGTTATAACAGCCTTGAACGCCTCAAGCCCGACCTCTATCATGCTGTCGTCCGGCTCCACGGTGGTAAGCCTCTGCATCCACAGACCGGGAGCTGAAAGAATTTTCACGAGGATATTGTCATGTCTGCCGGCATATTTTATAAACTCATAGCCAAGACCCATAACAAGCGGAAGAATAAGGATTTTTACACCTATCCAGACCATACGAACCTTATCAACACCGGGAAAAATCAAAACTATCGCCGATGAAATAAGCACGCTTATTATTATCATCACGAACATAAAGCTGGTTCCGCAGCGGGGATGAAAACGCGATTGGCGGCGGACGTTTTCCACAGTAAGCTCACAGCCGTGCTCATAGCAGAATATTGTTTTATGCTCGGCTCCGTGATACATGAAAACTCTTTTTATTTCCTTCATGCGCGAAACAAGGAATATATACGCAACAAATATCGCCATTCTCAGAATGCCCTCAAGCAGCGGCTCAAAGCGGTCAAGAGTTATGTTTTTCAACGCATCGTCTATAAGGTCAACGATGGTAGCCGGAAGGTACATGAACAGGAAGAAGGACAGCGCAAAGCCTATTACGGCGGCAATGGCGGAAAGCGCCGTCATCATCTTTGGTCCGAAATGGTCGCTCAGCCATTTGTCGAGCTTGGACATCTCCTCCTCGGACTGCTCAGAGTCATCAAGACCCGATTTTTCCGCGGACTCCATAAGGCATTTATAGCCGAATATCATCGACTCGATAAACGCGACAATGCCTCTTATGAGCGGTATTCCGAATATTTTATACTTGTCCTTTATATGCTTTACCGTCTTGGGCTCGGTGGAAATCGTCCCGTCGGGCATACGCACCGACATCGCGGCGCCCTTGGGTCCCTGCATCATTATACCCTCAATAAGAGCCTGTCCGCCGACGGAGGTTTTATGCAACGTTTTTTCCTTATTTTTCTTACTCATCCTGTATCAACCTTTCCTCCGGCAATACTACCGATTCAATGGGCAAAGTTATTGTAACGGTCGTACCCACTCCGACCTCGCTGTATATATCGATTGAGCCTCCGTGCATGCGTATGATTTCATCTGCAACCGCAAGACCTATTCCCGTACCGGGAACGGACATGTTGCCCTTGAAAAACTTTTCCTTGACCTTGGGAATGTCGCTCTGCGGAATACCGCAGCCTGTATCGGATATCTCTATTATCAGGCGGTCTGAGTCTATTTCGGCAACTATCGCAACCTTCCCGCCCTGCTCGGTGTATTTCATGGAGTTGTCAAGTATATTAACAAAGACCTGCTTTATTCTGTTGACATCCCCCTGCATGGGTGCCGGAAAATCCGGTGCGGTATAGATAAGCTCTATTCCGTCACGCGCGGCGCGCTCCTTGAAAACGAACACCGCCTCATCAAGCTCTGCAAGCACATCTATTTTTTCAAGCCTGAGTGAAAGCTTGCCGTTTTGCATACGCGAGAAGTCCAGCAAATCCTCTACCAGACTTGAAAGTCTGTCGGATTCATTGGTTATTATTTCAAGACCTCTTTTCTCCAGCGCCTCATCTGTGCCGCGAACCTGAATAAGAGTTTCGCCCCAGCCCTTTATGGCGGTGAGAGGTGTGCGCAGCTCATGAGATATGGTGGATATAAAATCGTTTTTCATCCTGTCGGCGGCTCCGATTTCGTTTGCCATGTTGTTTATGGTTCGTCCGAGCTCGGATATCTCGTCGTCATATCCTCTTTCCTCAATACGAGCGGCAAAATCTCCTTCGGCTATGCGCTTTGCAGTCTCGTTTATTACACGCACCGGTCTTACTATGGAGCGGACGAAAAACATACCCGAAATTGTAACAAGCGCAATTGCAAATGCGAATGCAAAAACCACAAGCGCCGCTATTGTAATCAGCTGTGAGTCGATGTCATTCATTGAAATCAAAAACCTCACCGCCCCCGCGGGCTTACCGTCAACCTCAGGCAAAAGCATGGTGAGTGCGGAAACCTTTTCGCCGGTATCAAGTCTGCCGCGCCAGCTGCCGAAGCCGCCGCTGTCCTGAGAAAGTGCTGCCGTATAATCCGGCATCTGCATATCCCCGACGGCAAATCCGCTTGATGAGACAACCACGCTTCCGTATTTGTCTATAACCCAAACCTCCATAAGCTCCTTATCATCGAAGCTTTCGGCAAAGTCCTTTGCGCACGCCTTGAAGGTGTCATCCGTGCCGTTGATATACGGGCTGAAATAGTCTGTAACGCTGCTGCTCGCGCGTGACTCAAGCGTCATACGGACATATTCATAATAATACGAGGAGAAGCCGTAAAATACCGAGGATACCACAACGAGGAGAAGAACAACAATAACCGCCAGTGTGGTCCATACCCAGCGTTTTGTTATACCGCTTGAACCCATCGCGCGCATTCCCTCCCCGTAAAAAATCAAATAAAATCAGGCAATCCATTTGTAGCCGAGTCCCCATATTGTCACAAGATGCTTGGGCTCGGACGGTGACTCCTCAAGCTTCATGCGAAGTCTGCGGATATTTACGTCCACAACCTTCTCATCACCGAAATAGGACTCTCCCCACACGTGGTTGAGAATGTCCGTACGATTCAGGGCGGCTCCCTGATTGAGGAAAAAATATTCGATTATCTGAAACTCCACCTGCGTGAGTTCTATAAGCTCTCCGTTTTTGCGAAGTGTTCTGTTGCGCAGATTCAGCTCAAATTCCGAGAGCTTTATTACATCAACCTGCATACGCATTCTGATGTCATTGTTCATTGAAACTCTTCTGTAAACCGCATCGACACGGGCAAGAAGCTCCGTCGGAGAGAACGGCTTGGTGATATAGTCATCAGCTCCGGAAAGAAGACCCGTAACCTTATCCATTTCCTGAGTCTTTGCGGTAAGCATTATTATACCGACATTGCTGCTTATTGCGCGAAGCTTTTTACACGCTTCTATACCGTCCATTACCGGCATCATTATATCAAGCAGAACAACATCGAAATTGCCGCCGTTGGCATTGTATTCCTGAACAGCCATTGCCCCGTCTGAAGCTTCGACAACATCGTATCCGCCCCTTACAAGGTTTATGACAATAAATTCTCTTATTGCGGTTTCGTCCTCTGCGACGAGAATTCTTTTCATACTTTTCCCTCCGTTCAATTAACTTTTATAAGCTCGCGAATCTGTTCTTCCGTTATTCCGAACGCCTTACCGCTGTCCGTAACCGCAACCTCAAACACATATTTGTCGCCGGATTCGGATGAAAGTGAGATACTGTTACCCGTAAAGTCAGACGTTTCAGCGGAGGATGTCCTATCATAAACAGCAGATATCACAAACAGCACATCGCCCTCGGCTGCATTTTTTGAATCGTACTGCATAACACTCATGTCGTGATTTACGGAGCTTTCCGAAACCGTAACACTGCCGAGCCATTTTGCGGGTATTTCAAGCATATACAAACCGCTGCCGTTTGCGACGGTTCTTTTACGCACGGAAAGTCTGCCGCTCAAGCCGAGAGACTTCCACTCCACAAGAGATATGCTTCCCACGCTCAGTTCAGACTCGTTTTTCAGGCTGCTTCCCGGCATTTCCGACAGCATAGGTATTTCCAGCAGCCCGTCGCCGTCTATGTCACGCGATGCTACTCTCATATTTCTGAAGGTTTGCTGCGAAGCATTTTCGACAAGCCGCATAAGCGATGCCGAAACGGTATCAAAGGTGAGCACCTCGGTAAAGACCATAGTATCGCTGCGTATTCCGTCTATGAATATTCTGGTCATGCTTTTCCCGTCGCCGGAAAAGAAATCGGTATTTATTGAATAAACAGAGGACATATTTGTATCGAGTTTTATTTCGCCGATAAGACTTACCAAATCCTTCTGCATGCCGTAGACGCTCCCGAAAACCTGAGGAATCTGACCGGAATCGTCAAAGCGCACGAGAAACAGCTCGCTGCTGCCGTCAAAGTCCACATCCACAAATGCCATTTCGTTATAGTACTCATTCGCGAGCACCTCAACGCCGAGAGAACCATCCTCCCATGCGGCGCACTCATATATGGTAAGTATCCGGTTGACCTTGCTGCCGTAAAGCGACCAGCCCACAAGCATTTCCGGCACGGTGTCCCCGTTCAAATCGTAAAACTCGACCGAATACACACCGTTTCCGTTGCCCTTCATGTCCGTAACAGAGAACCATTTGCCGTCCACCTTGTCAAGGACATTCATACGCACAACCGAAGCATCTGATTCCTTGACATAAAAGACAAATGCCTCTTCTCCGCCGTCATCATCCGCATCACACACAACAAACGCGGACTGATAGCTGCCCTTTACAGGCGTCTTCAGCACCACATCCGAGCCGACTGCCTTTTCAAACGCCTCCTGAAGCTGATAGTTGTCACCGGTGAGCTTGGGAGGATGCATAAGCTTGTCCATGGAGGCAAACCTCAATGAACATCCGTTAAAAAGCAGGACTATGAGAACAATCGCCGTTACAGCCGAAAGTGCACGTCTGTTCATTTCACTCACCTTTCCGAACCATCGCTGCGATTCTTTTACTGTACGTTTACATTGACCTTATACGTTCCGTATGCCCAGCAGGTCGTGTTGGTTTTTACAATTATTCTTGCGGTAAGCTGGTTTTCTCCCTGAGTTAGGCTTACACCGGTAAAGTCCAGCTCGGCATAAATTCCTGCTCCCGTGAGCACATCGAGGTCAGATTGCGGTCCTATAACCGTAACCGGCAGTGATGCGCGGTGCAGTGAAACAACATGTTCCGCCGGGACATTTAGCATGGAAATATTTTCGACCGGAATAGCATATTGTGCGCTCTGCATTGCGCTTGCATCGACTATTACGGTAAATCTTTTTGTATCGTCCTGAACCTTTGCGTCCTGAAGGCTGTCCTTTTCAAAGACGAGCACCTTGCGCTCATTTGAAATCTGGCTGAAATCCACTGTTCCGACACTCACAGAGGTAAGTGTATCGTACTCCGCCACCGGAACCGCCGCAAGGAACCTTTTAGGAGAAAGATAAGTTACAAGGCTGTTGTTTACATACTCGGACGGCATATTTTTGAAGGTGAGGGAGGCTGCAAGCTCCTTGTTCTTTAAAACGGGAATTGTCACCGTGACCTCTCCGCTTATGTTTGTGCTGAGGTATTTAAAGCTGCCGCCGCCTACGTCATCAACTATTTTTATGTCTGCGGAAAACGTACGCGTTGCCGCAAGAGGCTCCGTCAGCGATACGCTTGCATAGACTCCGTTTATTTTGTTTATCTCGGTAGCGGCGCCCGAAATAAGCACTGTACTTATTGAGATAACCGGCTGTTCCTGAACACAGTCCTCGGCAACCGAAGCAACTCCGGAGGGCGTGACTATTTCCGCCTTTATCGGGAATTCCACCTCTTTATAAGAGTCAAAATACACATCAACCGTCTTCTCCGACAGCTCCATAATGGTATACGGAGCATCGTCATCCTTAGGAACCGCCTTCAGTTGAAGCATTGCCTTTCCGGCGGAGTCAACATAGTTAGTCTGAGCCGAAACAACGATATCATCGGCGGAAAGAGATGAGACTATATATTTTTTACCGGTTACGGTGACATCGACATAGAACTCCTTTTCGCCGAAAATCTGAAGTCCGAACTGTGCCGGAACGCTGTTTGTAAGGTCTATGGAAACCTTAACATCGTTTATTTTCACCGTTGCCTCCGGACTCACTTCAATAGCGACTATCAGCCATATTATTATTGCGGAAATCAGGGATAGGGCAAAAACAAATTTGTTGTTATCAAAAAGCTTCTTTATCGTCAGCGACTCATTCTTTTTCACCCTTATTCCTCCTTACGATTTTTTTAATTCTGTCACCCGCGCCGTTATTGCCGTCATCGTTTCCGAGCAGATATTCAACGAGAACCTCTCTCAGATTTGCCACAGGCACATCGCGCAGCAGCTCCCCTGCGCGTGCGATTGAAATTGTTCCGGTTTCCTCCGAAACCACAACCACCATAGCATCGCTTTCCTCGCTCATGCCCAAGGCGGCTCTGTGGCGGGTTCCCAGCTCGCTTCCGAGGGTTTGATTCTGAGTAAGCGGGAGTATACAGCCTGCGGCGTAAAGCTTTCCGTCACGTATTATCACAGCGCCGTCGTGAAGAGTTGAATTCTTGAAAAATATTCCTCCCACAAGCTCGTTTGAAATCACCGCATCTATGAGAGTTCCGGTGTTTATTATATCCGACAAGGGAGCCTCGTTTTCAAAAACTATCAGTGCGCCGGTCTTAGTTGAGCTCATATCGGAGCACGCCTTACAGACCGCGTTTATACCGCTTCTTATCCTCTCGCGGCGTTCCTCGTTGTTTTTCAACGAGAACAGCCCGAGACTGCTCAGACTGCTTCTTCCGACGCTTTCAAGCGCATGGCGTATTTCGGGACTGAAAAGTATAAGTACGATTATTATCGCATTTTCAAACAGCTTTGAAAAAAGGTAGCTGCTCGCCTCCATACGCAGCACCAATGTAAGCGTGTACACTACAACAAGCAATATTATACCGCGCACAAGCTGAATAGCCCTTGTGCCTCTGAGCAGCTTTATAATCTCGTAGATTATGAAGGTTACAAAGACAATATCGAGCAAATCAGAAAGGAAATTAAAGCTCACAATCGCCTTTAAAATATCCTCAAAAAACGCCGCTATTCCCGCCATACGTCCGCCACCGTTTCGCATCTTATTTTTGCTTTTCCGAAAGCACCGAAAACTCCTGACCGCAATACCCCTAATATAATATTATACATTATAACACACAAAAAACTATAATGCAATTTTTTGGATTGAAATTAACAAACTTTTCACATCTTTTTTTGAGGTGAAATATGACGGGCACACTCTGACCGAACCGGTTTGCTCTGTTTTGCAATATCTGTGCGCGGACGCGGCACAATGAAAGCCTCCCCTCACGGCTATCGACATCGCATCAAGCTTCATGGCAGTCTCCTCACTGTAAAGTCCGTTTATATTAAACGACAACAGCGGAGCATAGCCCCGATTTGTGTAATCCCCGTAAAGCGTTACGGAAGGGGTTTTTTCAAGCTCCCCGCGTATATAATCGACCGCATCGGCCTCATGCGCGCGTATTTTTGCCAAGCCCTTATCCCTCACGAAATCCACTCCGGAAGAAAGTCCGAGTATGCCGGGCACGTTTACCGTTCCGCTCTCATATTTATCCGGCATGTAATCCGGCTGCAGCAATGAAAATGAATCGCTGCCGGTTCCTCCGCGCACAAGAGGCTCAGCATCGTTTGAAGAGCAAATCAGAACGCCCGTTCCCATCGGACCGTACAGCCCTTTATGTCCGGGTGCGCACAGATAATCTATTCCGTCGGCGGAAACATTTATATCCATAACTCCCGCCGCCTGTGCGGCATCAACGACCAGCTTCAGCCCGTATTCCCGTGCAAGACGGGAAAGCTTTTCAACCGGCAAAAGCTTTCCCGTCACATTCGATGCGGCGGTACACACTATAAACAGCGTATTTCTTCTTATCAGACGCTCAAACGAGCGAACCGTCATTTCGTCATCATCATACACATAAGCGACGCTGTAATCCGCAATTCCGCGCAGACGCAGGCTCTCAAGAGGACGCATAACGGAATTGTGCTCAAGGCAGGAGGTTATTATATGACATCCGCGCCGTGCCAAGCCGTTTATCGCGGTGTTGAGCGACTGGGTACAGTTGCCGGTAAACGCAACACATTCCGCGGCTTCCGCACCGAAAAAAGATGCAACGTTTTTTCTTGCTTCATATACAGCCTGAGCGGTTTCAACAGAAAAGGAGTGTCCGCTCCTTCCGGGATTTGCACCGTATCTTTCTATTGCCCGTGCCACCGTCTCCCTCACCTGCGGCGGCTTAGGCCAGGTTGTAGCCGCGTTATCAAAATATATCATTTGAAATCACAGCCGTCCTCTATGCCGTTGACTTTTACGTTTTCCCTTTCAAGAATTGCAAGCGCTACATCTATATTTCCGGATACACATATCATATATCCGCAGCCCTCATTTTTCACAGGCTTAGGGTTACGTGAAATATATACCTTAAAGCCGTTTTTTGCCAACAGCTCCCTGCCCTTCATCGCGTAGGTTACCGACCCTACCTTTATACCGTGTTTATTCATAAAAATGCCCCGCTTTTCGTTTTAGTACATACTATGCGAAAGCGGGGCAAAATGATATATTCTGTTATTGGTGTTTTATTGATTTTCTATAAGACAGACAGCGTGAGCGCATATGCCCTCGTGAGAACCCGTAAAGCCCATCTGCTCCTCGGTGGTTCCCTTAATGCTTATGCGTCCTATATCCGCACCGCAGGCATCCGCTACATTTTCACGCATCCTAAGGACAAACGGAGCTATTTTAGGGTCCTGCGCAACAACCGTCGCATCAATATTTACAATACCGTAACCGTTGTTTGAAAGCAGCTCTGCTGTTTTTTTAAGGATAATCAGGCTGCTTATTCCTTCATATTGCGGGTCGGAATCGGGAAAATAAACGCCTATGTCCCCAAGCGCCGCCGCTCCGAGAAGCGCATCGCAAATCGCATGAACGAGCACATCCGCATCCGAATGGCCAACAAGACCCTTGGGATAATTGGTGTCAACTCCGCCGAGAATAAGCTTTCTGCCGTAGCCGAGTCTGTGCGCATCGTAACCGTAACCGATTCTGACCATCAATACAACACTCCTTTAAAATTTTTCAAGAGCCGCCAGCTTCACCGCCGTACAAAGCACATCCATTGCGATTTTCAACTCATCCACCGGCGGGAAGGTCGGGGCAATTCTGATATTTCTGTCGTGGGGGTCGTTTCCGTAAGGGTAGGTAGCACCCACCTGGGTGAGCTTGAGTCCGGCATCCTTACACAGCTCGCCGACGCGCGATGCTGCCGCACCCGTAACATCGAGGCTTACGAAATAGCCGCCGTTAGGGACATTCCACGAGGCTATGTCAAGTCCGGCAAGCTGATTGTTAAGAGCATCGGTAACAGCATCGAATTTAGGCTTGATTATTGACGCATGAAGCTTCATATGAGCCTTTATTCCGTCCGCGTCCTTAAAATAACGGGCGTGACGAAGCTGATTTATCTTGTCATAGCTTATTATTTGCACAAAAAGTCTTTCAGTTATAGCTTTTATATTGTTTTCCGATGCAGCTATAACCGAAACACCCGCTCCGGGGAAGCTTATCTTTGAGGTTGAGGTAAATTCGATTACCATATCCTCGCTGCCGCGCTCCTCACAAGCTTCAAATATATTCAACAGCTTATCCGGAGTGTCATTTATATCATGCACGCAATAGGCGTTATCCCAGATTATTCTGAAATCCTTTGCCGCGGGCTTGAGCGCCGCAATCCTTCTTACTGTTGCATCCGAATAGGTTATTCCCTGAGGATTTGAATACTTAGGCACGCAGAACATACCCTTAACAAGAGTATCGTTCATATAGGATTCTATCACATCCATATCCGGACCGTCTGCAAGCATCGGGACAGGTATCATCTCTATTCCGAAATGCTCACATATCGAAAAATGCCTGTCATAACCCGGCGCGGGGCACAAAAACTTCACATTGCCCTGCATCATCCACGGCTTGCTTCCCGCCCCGGTGGTCATGCACTGGGATATGTAATCAAACATCAGCGAAAGGCTTGAATTTCCGCCTACGATTATGTTTTCGGGCTTAACATCAAGTATTTCTGCAAAAAGCCGCTTGCACTCGGGAAGTCCTCCGAGAACGCCGTAATTGCGCGTATCGGTGTTATCGAGAGCACGAAAGCCGGTTTTTTCGGTGACTGTTTCAAGAATTGCACTTGACAGCTCAAGCTGGTCGGCACCGGGCTTTCCCCTTGACATATCTATTTTCAGATTCTGCGACTTGAAATCCGCATATTTTGCACTGACGGCTGACTTTTCAGCCGCAAGCTCCTGCGCAGACATAAGGCTGTACGGTTTCATAAACATATCCTCGCTTTATTTAAAGATTTTTTCAAGCACGCTCATGTTTTTAAAGGTATCCATATTCTGAAGCGTATGTGCATCTGTTCCGAAATGGAAGACAACTCCGACCTCTTTGCCTATGTTCCAGAAGCGCTCGGAGAAATCGGCAAATTCAATGGCTTCGCCCTCATTTATTTCCCATGCGACATTGTTGTCGCGCGCAAGTGACAACAAATCTCCGAGCTCGTTGTCCGTTATCGCCCGCGTAAGGCTGCCCTTATCATCGCCGAGCGCGTGTACATATCCCCCGATGCACGGGTGCGCTATGCAGTCGGCACGATGCGAAAGAATCAACGCCGTAAGCACCTTTATTGTGTGCTCGGCATATCCTCGCGGACTTTTTTCCTCAGGCTGCTCCCACATATCGAGATGATAATGGTTCGCGGCATATAGCCTGTAATCAAGCTTTGCGTTGACCTCGTCACTGTCGAGATATTTGCCCACGCCCACAGCGGAAAGCTCCGCTCCGAAGAGAAACTTTGTTTTCACATCGTCACGGTAATTTTCAAGCACAAAGCGGTCACAGAGATTTTTTTCAAGTATCGGAGTGGCAGGGTCATTGAAGTGGTCGGTTATCGCAACCATTTCAAGGCCGAGCTCCCCCGCTCTTCTCACCATATCCTTCATGCGCATTTCGGGCTTTGCGCACCCGGAAAATGATGTATGGACATGCAGATTGGATTTTGCAAGCTCGTGTATGTCGTAACACTTTTCTCTCAAATACATCAGATTTATCGCCGTGTGATACGGAAACGGCGCAAGCCGTTTTTTCGGGGCAGACCCTCAATTCCGTATCTTACCTTTCGTTTTTTTAGAATTCAGCGGAGCCGGTGGTTCTCGGGAAAGGAAGAACATCGCGTATATTGGCGATTCCGGTCAAGTACATTATAAGTCTTTCAAAGCCCAGACCGTAGCCCGAATGGTGTGTTCCTCCATAGCGGCGCAGGTCAATATACCACCAGTAATCCTTCTCGGAAAGTCCGGACTCCTTTATGCGCTCAAGAAGAACGTCGAGGCGCTCCTCGCGCTGACTTCCGCCGATTATCTCACCTATGCCCATAACAAGCAAATCCATTGCCGCAACAGTCTTGTTATCGTCATTAAGACGCATATAGAACGCCTTTATCTCCTTGGGATAGTCAATCACGAATACAGGGCGCTTGAACACGACCTCCGTAAGATAACGCTCATGCTCTGTCTGCAAATCGCAGCCCCAGCTTACCTTGTATTCAAAGTTGTCGTTATTTTTTTTAAGCAATTCTATTGCATCCGTGTAGGTAACACGCGCAAAATCGGAGCTTGCAACTGCGTTAAGGCGCTCAAGAAGCCCCGTGTCAACAAATTTGTTGAGGAATTCAAGCTCGGACGGGCAATGCTCAAGCACATAGTTTATGACAAATTTTATCATACCCTCGGCGAGAGCCATATCGTCGGCAAGGTCGGCAAATGCAATTTCCGGCTCTATCATCCAGAATTCCGCCGCGTGACGCTGAGTGTATGAACGCTCCGCTCTGAAGGTGGGACCGAAGGTGTATATCTTGCCGAAGGACTGCGCCATTATCTCACCCTGAAGCTGACCGGAAACCGTAAGATATGCCGGCTTTCCGAAGAAATCCTGTGAGAAATCTATGCTTCCGTCCTCGTTTTTAGGCGGATTTGCCATATCAAGAGCCGTGACGCGGAACATCTCTCCCGCTCCCTCACAGTCACTGCAGGAAATAAGCGGAGTGTGAGCGTAAATAAAGTTGTTTTGCATAAAAAATGTGTGTATGGCATACGCTGCTACCGAGCGCACTCTGAAGGCTGCACTGTATATGTTCGCACGCGGACGTATATGACCGATTGTGCGCATATATTCAAGTGTGTGACGCTTTTTCTGAAGGGGGTAATCGGGAGTGGATTCTCCCTCTATTTCTATCTCCGCGGCATTTATTTCAAAGGGCTGATTTGCCTCGGGAGTCATAACAAGCGTACCGGCAACATTCACCGCCGCGCCGACATTCAGCTTTGATATTTCATTGAAATTAGAGATTTTACCATCCTCAAAAACTATCTGAAGATTCTTAAAGGCGCTTCCGTCGTTTATCTCCAGAAATCCGAGAGCTTTTGAGGTTCTCGCCGTTCTCACCCAGCCGCTCACCGAGACACTGCCGCCGGCATACTTTTCCGCCGATTTATAAAGCTCGGCAATTTCAATTCTTTTCATATTTTTACCTCCATGGAATTATTATCAAGTTGACCTTTCGGCACAAGCCTCATTGCAAAGCCTCCGCCGCTGCAGGTTTTTATGTTGAGCACCGTTTCATACGATACCTCAAGCTCTTCCCTGTTCATGCATTCCGGATTTCCGGGCACATCCGTGAACAGCTCACAGGAATAACACGTATGCCTGTTGAGGAATCCGAGAGAAAGCGGGATATTCTCGCCCTCGCCGGAGCCCTGCTGACCAGCCGCAAACCAAGCTTCACCCGTGCGTCTTGCAAAAACCGCCAGCCTGCCTATCTCGCTCGGCTCAAGCACCAAGGTTTCGTCCCATACGGACGGCAACGCACGTATAAAGCTCTCGGAAATGTGACCCACGATGTTTTCGGGATGCTCGGATATTGTAAGCAATGCAGAATTATAAACCACTGTATTCGCAAGCTTATGAGCAAGTGTTGCGCCGCCGTTTCGCTTCTCAACCGAAAAGCAATAAGGAGTGTAGTCCGCACCGCCCGCGGAAAATCGCGTAAACGGAAGAAGCACATTGTCATCCGGATCGCAGTTGCTCTGGATACCTCTTATCGCCTCTCTTGTGAGGAGGTTCGGATATGTTCTGGAAAGTCCCGTTGGCTTGTTCGGGTTGTGGTATATAACCATTATGTGGCGCTTTGCCGCTTCTTCAAGGAAGCCTCGGTAAAAGTTTATCGCCACCTGTGTTTCGCTCTCTATAAGATCCATCTTGACGCCCTTTACTCCGCACTCGACGCACTTGTCAAGAAACCATCTGCGGTAACGAGGCCACAGCGGACCCATGGTTGATGCCTTCCACGCCCACACGCCGATACCGTGTTTTTCGGCATCCTCAACAACTCCCCTAAGCCTTTTAAAGGCTCCCGGCTCTGTTTTTGCCCAGCGCCGCCAGCCGTGGTCAACCACGCTGTAAGGAAAGCCAAGCCGCTGCGCATAGGCGTTAAAGCTGATTTCCGTATTGTAATCTATGCTTGCTTCTCTGTCGATAAAATATGACCATACCGCCTTGCCCGGCCTTATCCATGAGGTGTCCGCAAACAGCTTTTCGTCAGGCGGGTCCGCGGAGCATTTCACGACATCGGAATTGACAAAGCCGTTGAGCGTGGGAGAAAGTATTACAAGTCTCCACGGTGATTTGCAGCCCTTTGCGAAGAATTTGCCGCTGTCCCAAAAATCAATTGAAAACTCCCCGTCCGGCTTATACCTGAGTGCGGCTCCGGGATAATTGTTGAGATTGGACTCGGTCAGGAGACAATAGCCGGCGTTATCGGGAAGAATAAACGCCGTCATGAACGCCATAAGTGTTCCGTCCGGAATGTCCGGAGTGCGCGTTTTCAGGCTTTTACCTTGAAGCTTTTTAGCATCCGGCTGATATATGCATACGCTGTCCCGGTTGACCCTGAAGGTTGTTGCTTCGGAATCGACAAGCATTTTTGTGTCATCGGAAAAGACAAAACGAAAGCCGACGCCGTCATTCCATATTCTGAATTCAAGGGTATATTTGAGCCCGGTGGGAATATGCTTTACGGGGAAGATGAATTTTCTGTGTATGTCGGAAGCCTCCGACTTTTTGTCGCGTTCGGGGAATGTGCCGTGATACTCCTCCGACCTCGGAGGCGCAAGAACGGCATCTTCGGAAAGCTTCATTCCGCCCGTAACAATGCCGAGAGCCGAAGGCTCAATAACAGGGATGCCGTTAAACGACACCGACCAGCTCAGGGAGCTTCCCGGAATAAGGGTCGCGGAGATGTTCCCCTCGGGCGAATTCATCGTATACGCTTCCGAAAGCACGGTTTTAAAATCGGGGTCGGGCAGGCATGCGCTTTTCGGCGAACACCTTTTGACGTTTGCCCGCAAACCTTTTATTTTTGCATTTTTATCGTAGAGCCATCTGCCTGTTTCACGCCACATAACGTATAACCGTCCGTAATAAATGATTACTGTAAATTATACCATGATTTGTTGATGTTTGTAAACCTGAAAAGAGCTAAAAAACACATAATTTTTATAAAATAAACGGAGTTGATGCACATTGAAAACAATTTTTGCCCTCGCCGGAAATCCGAACTGCGGAAAGACGACACTTTTTAACGCGCTTACCGGAATGAAGCAGAGCACCGGAAACCGTGCCGGAGTGACAGTTGAGTGCAAAACCGCAGAGCTTCGCGGAACAAAAAACGCCTACATCTCCGATTTACCGGGTATATATTCTCTCAACGCGCGCACCGCCGAGGAGGTTGCAGCGGCGCAATATCTCGAAAAGGAGCGTCCGGATGTAGTAATAAACATTGTTGACGCCACGCACCTTGAAAGGAATCTTTTCCTTACGCTTCAGCTCATAGAAAGCGGTGTAAGGGTTATATGCGCCGTAAACATGACGGATGCTCTTGAAAGGGGCGGAGGCTCCATTGACTGTGACGCGCTCGGATTTTTTCTGGGAGTGAAAGCCATACCGATATGCGCAAGAACCTCCTCGGGAACAGAAAATCTGCTCAAGGCCGCGCTCGAATGTGCAAAATCTCACGTTGTATCCACAACCAAGCTTGACGATGCCCATAAGCACGCCTACATAAAAAGCATATGCGAAAAGGTTCTCTGCTTCAAGCCTGGCAACAGACCCGACACATTCAGCCGGAAAGCAGACGCAGCCTTGCTTGACAGGCTTCTTGCTTATCCCGTTCTTTTTGCAATAATGCTCACGGCGTTTTTTATCGCATTCGGGTCGCTTTCCGTATATGTCTCCGACATGCTGGAATCCGTTGCGGTCGGAATATTCGCGCCCGAAGTCCGCGAATTTTTGCTGAATAATTCCGTACATCCGGCTGTATTGTCGCTTGTGTGCGACGGAATTTTTCCCGCGTTTTCAAGCGTGCTGTCCTTTCTGCCTCAGCTTATGTCCCTGTTTTTTTGCACCTCGGTGCTTGAGGACTGCGGCTATATGGCACGAGGCGCTTTTATATGCGACGGGCTGTTTGCGCGCATAGGACTTTCCGGGAAAGCATTCGTGCCTCTGATAACCGGCTTCGGCTGCT